>Ga0210043_1000493_pt1 | contig 42110 bp, 47 predicted proteins | sample CryGeymet201501t_FD_183990 | JGI IMG/M metagenome (GOLD analysis project Ga0210043, IMG submission 183990) | Groundwater microbial communities from Crystal Geyser aquifers in Utah, USA - Crystal Geyser metaG 2015-01t (SPAdes) (version 2) | ecosystem: Environmental > Aquatic > Deep subsurface >... | reverse complement strand
AAGTTTTGATGAGGCTCTAACTAACTAACTAACTAACTAACTAACTAACTAACTAATAAGGTGAATTATGTCTATTTTTATAAGTACTGAAATAATGTGCAATGAAGAGCAAAAAACAGCTTTAAGTTATCTTATTGAGGCAAAAGTTAAAACTGAAGATTGTCTATCTTTTCTAGAAAAAATTGAAGAGCTTGCATATAAATTAAAAGAAGCAAAAGCGCTGCATTATGATTTAACAAGTGCGCAAATGTTTAGTGCTTTGCATGCTGAAATACTAGAACAAAGTATAGAAGAAATGACGCAAGGACTAATAATAAATATAATTAATTTGCGGCCTTTAGGCTATTTAAAACACGCTTTAATAATAGCTTGTATTGTAGTTGAAGGTTTAGGATATAATAAAGCTTTAATTAATGAGGTGAAAGAATTACTAAAAGATTTATAATCTAACTTTCTGCTAGCTTTCCTATCTAAAACCTTACTAGCTTTTATTAGTAGTAAGGTTTTTTTTGCGTATAGCTTTCCTGCTTGCTTCTTCGCTTCTTCTCTTCTTACTAAGCTTGAAGAAATAAATTTGTCCACTTGTCAGAAATGCCAAATGCCGACAAAATGACATTTTGCCATTGTGCCGACACCTTTTCCGAAAAGTATCTATATATTTGTGCCTCTTTTTCACCTCCCTTTCTAGCTAACTTCTATCATTCTGTATTTATCTCTATCATTCTGTATTTATCTCTAGATTTCTAGCTAGCTATCTGTAAGTTTCTAGCTAGCTATCTTTAATTTCTAGCTAAAAATTATTTATATTATTTATTATATTTTAAAATTAAAGACAGGTAGAAAATATACATCAAATAGAAATAGAGATGTATTATACCTTATAAGTAGTGATATATAGATATAGCTAAGAATGATATATACACCTACTAGCTAATATCTAATGGTATACAGGGTTAGGTGCATCTGATGATTGGTAGTAACTGGGTAAGATAGACAGAAAAAGAGGCCCATATATAGACCGAAACATGTATATTTTTCGTTGGCACTATGGCATAATGGCATATGTCGGCACTTTTTGGCAATTTGGCGAGCCTGCCAAAATTCAAAATTCATGCCAACTACAAAAACTATTTTACTCTTACCTTACAAAGGAATCCGCCTATGTCTACCAAATCTACTACCCAGCGCTACCGTCCTTCTCTTACCGCTGTTCAGATAGCTTGGATAGTTACTAAAGCTAAGACGGAGCTACCTATCTCTGATACTGCATTCAGTGTGATAGCCTCACTAGATCCATTTCTAACTAAGATAGCTAATAGGTCTATTACTCCTAGCTATGTTGTATCTAACAAGCCGCTAGCTAATAGTCTGGAGGCTTTAGGCGCGGCTTCAGAGATAGGCAATACCTATAATCCTTCTAATAACTTAGCTAATAGCTTAATAAGAGAAGGAGTAACCAAGGAGCAGCTATGGGAAGAATGCTATAAGAAATATATGGCTTCACCTGCTAGCTGTACTCTTACAGAAATAGAATGTGCGCAAGAACATAGATATCTGAATGATCTTATGACAGAAGAAGAGATAGCAGCTTTTGAAAAAGATCAATTTACTAGATATTCCTGATATTCCTGATATTTCTGACATTCCTATAATAAAACTATCATCCCTATTACAGAGGACTAAATTATTTATGGCTACTATAACATGCGCCATATCTGGTATAAGCTTTAAGTCTGATTATATGACTGCACTTAATATATCTTATACAGAAGGCTACTTTCATCCAGTGTTTGCTGCGAACCACCAACAGCTACACTATCTTTATTCCTTGCACACATCAGGTAAGCTATCTGCTTCTGATAGCTATCTTACATTTCTGGCTCTTCTTCATAGCTCAGGAAAAATAGAGTGGAGACATCCAGCTACTATAGACCCTACCTCTAAAGCTACCAGATCACTTATAGAGAATAACATAGCTCAGTTAGTATCCGTATTAGCTATGACTGATGCTATTAAACACCCTGGTTTTAAACAGCCGCGCTACACTATTACTCATAATAATTCTGATCTGGAGCAGGTAGGTTTCTGGATAAGGGCCTGGCAAGATAATATAAACTCTTTCCATACTTATAGAGCAGGTCTCTCAGACAGGAAAGAGCTAGCTAAGATAGAGAACTATCTATCTACTCTTATTCTATCAGGTGAAGAGACTAAGAACTACTCTCATATAGTAGCAGATTGGGCGGATATAGCAGCAGACTTCCCGGCAGCTAAAAGGGAAGAATGGAAGCGAATAATAAGAACCTGCTTTAATGTTACTAAAATGTTTAATACTCCTTTATCCTCACTAAAAGAAATAAAAGACTATTGCGAATGTAATATAGAAGTAGGCTCAATCCACTTTCATACTCTTTCAGAAGTTCTTAAGAAAGGTATAAGCTGCCATGTAGACTATTTAGGCGGCTCCACTCTAGCTAGAGGCTATGAACTATTGCCAGATTTGGCAGACAGTGATACATTAGAAGCTATGCTAGCTAATGAAAAAGCAGTATCTGATATTATAGCGAAAGCACCGAAAGAAGAACCTAAGAAGGAGAATTACTCTTCTCAATTAGATTATCTTAAAGCTAAGCTAGCGTATAGAGCTGCTAGGAATGCTATAAAAGAAAATGAATTAAACAAACTAGGGCTATAGGAGTTACCAATGATTAAACTAAATATGGCTGAGCTAATAGCTAGAGCTAGAGAGAAGAAAGAAGCAGAGATAAAAACGGCCTGCGATCCGCTACCTATAGATGCCTCTATAGAGATGCCAGCAGCTAAGCCGAAACCTAAGCCTCTTACTGCTATAGATATCTTAAGAGCTAAACTAGCAGAAGCAAAAGCACAAAAAGCTGTTAGTTCTAAAGATCCAGTAGTTAACGCTACAGAAAAAGATATAGTTATAGCTACAGAAAGCAATCCACCGCTACCGATACCTACACCTGCTCCCATAGAAGCTATCACTGGCATGGCAGGCGAAAATATCTCTTATAACTCTCAGCAACAAGAATTTATAGATACTGTATCTACAGGTAAAAGCGCTGTTCTTATAGGTGCAGCCGGTACCGGTAAAACTACCTGTTCACAAGGCGCTATTAAAGCTCTTATAGCTAGCTCTACTATACCTGTCTTACAGGCTGATGGACATAAGTATCTTAAAGATGGCGCACCTGGAATAGTTATGACTGCCTTTACTAGGCGCGCGGTAAATAACATTCGTAAAGTGCAATCCGCCGATCTTAAGCATAACTGTATCACTGTACATAAGCTCTTAGAATACGGACCAGAATACTTTGAGGTAGAAGATCCAGAAACAGGCTTACCTAGAAGAACTATGCGTTTTATTCCTTCTAGGAATAGTTCCAATCCGCTACCAACTTCAATCCACACTATTATAGTAGAAGAAGCTTCTATGTTATCTCTAGATCTATACGCCGAACTTTGTGAAGCATTATTGCATCCAGTGCAGTGGATCTTTATAGGAGATATACAACAGCTACCTCCAGTATTTGGGCCTGCTATCTTAGGTTTCAAACTTCTAGAGCTACCTTCTATAGAACTGACACAAGTATATAGACAAGCATTAGAGTCTCCTATTATCAAATTAGCTCATAGAATCTTATCAGGTAAACCTATTCTAGCCAAGGAGTACCTTGACTGGAAAACAGAAGGTCAGCTTACTTTGCATCCCTGGAAGAAGAAACTATCTGCGGAGCATGCAGTTCTTACACTAGCAGCTTTCTTTAATGCAGCTATAGATAATAGCTCTTATGATCCGGAAGAGGATATGATCCTTATACCTTATAATAAAGCTTGTGGAACTATAGAACTTAATGCTCAAATAGCGAACCACCTAGCTAGAAAGCGACACGCTAAAACCTATGAGATAATGGCAGGCTTTAATAAGCATTATCTATCTATAGGAGATCGCGTACTATATGATAGAGAGGATGCTGAGATAATAGATATAACTCCTAATTCTACCTATAGCGGAACTAGAGTACAGCCTGCATCTTATCACTTAGATTACTGGGGCTGTAATCCTAAGCTAGAGGAGGAAATGGCAGCTAGCAGAGGTAACTTCTATACTCCTGATACTATGGATGTAGACTTACTTTTAGATCAGATAGCTAATACAGAAGATAGAACTACGCGCGCTTCTCATATTATAGTTATCCGATTATTAGATACAGGTAATGAGCTGACAATAGATAAATCTGCCGAAGTAAACGGTTTACTTTTATCTTATGCTCTTACAGTACATAAATCTCAAGGCTCTGAGTGGAGAAAAGTGTTTGTCTGTCTTCATCAGTCTCATGCTACTATGCTGCAACGAGAGCTTCTCTATACAGCAGTTACCAGAGCTAGAGAAGAGCTATATGTAATATGCGAACCAGAGTCTTTCACTAAAGGTATTACATCTCAAAGAATTAAAGGTAATACTCTAGCAGAGAAGGCAGAATACTTTAAAGGTAAGATATCTTAGTTACTAGTAACTAGTTACTAGCAGCGATCCACCAATCCAATCCACTATAGGAGTTTATACTCACCATGCAATCCACCGGACTATTAATAACAGCTCTAATAGGTATAGCTTGTCTAGCTTATAGTACCTATCTAGAGCAGAAAAGAATACAAATAGGCTTTGAAAGCGCTTTCTCTTTCACACTATTCTTAACAGGACTAGTATTAATCTTAACCTCTATAGGAGTAGAATACTAATATGATTTCATCTATCCATACCGATACACATACACAGAAACGCTGTGCGCAATACTCTCTTATATTCACTATACCTCTTAAAGAGCTAAAAGCTGCGAATATCTCGATACAGAGAAATCTTAGTACAGGCTTAGGTTTACAGGATCTTATAGATATACCTGACTACCCTCACACTAAGATAGTCTGTAAAGTAATAGAAGAGTATAATATAGTACTTATCCGCTCTTTATCTCCAACTATGACTGCTGCCATTAAAACTAGCTTACTATCTAAAAAGGTGCCTTATGCAATACTCCAGATTTAGTGCTCTAGCTGGCAGAAAAAAAACTTCTTGACGACTTCGTTATAAAATTATAATATAATCTTTCTTGAATGCGGAAATACTTTTCCCTTCACTAACCGATAGGTAATTACCGGCTACTAGTTACTGTCTGGTAACTACCTGTCACCACTACCAGCTAATAGCTAAGGATTTTAAAATGTCAGAACTTACCCAACAAGCAGTAACCGAAAACAACGAATCAAGCCAGCAAGAAACAACCAAGGTAATTGAAGTACAGAATCCAACAGCGGAAGAAATGTCTTCTATTACCTCTACTATTAAAGCTAACTATGATTTTGATGTAGATGTTAAACCCGTTATCTTTAACTTCAAGAAGTCTAAAGATAAAGATACCGGTATTGAAACCATTCGTAAACCTGTACAATTAGCTATACCTTATCCTTCTGTGCAAGGTCTTATTAACATCATCGAAAAAGGCGGCAAAGGTTTAGAACTAGTAATGGAAGCTATGGCTTCTGTAGTGGATAGCGCAGCTCGCGACATTCTTCATGAAGGTCTTACTCTTACAGCTGCTACATTCCCAGCGGATAAAGTAGCTTGGGAGTTCATTGCTAACTTACCTAAAGCTCAGCGTAAGGGTGGCGGTCTTCCTAAGGAGACTTGGGAAGCATTCGCACAAGATTACTGTGAAGTCATGCCTGCTATTACTGGCAAGTCTCCAGAGCAAGTTGCGAATGCGGCTAAAATCTTGCAGAACAAATTCTCAGCAGTTAAAACTAATGAAGCTGTATTGAATCTTCTGGTGGATCAGCTAGCAGTCTATGCTGAACACTCTCCTAATGCAGAAGAGTATGAAGAATGTATTGATTTCTTGTTAAATAAAGCTGATGCCTTACTGAATGTATCGCCTGAAGAGCTGTTAGCTAACCTGTAATACCTACCGATACCGTCTCCTTGTAGTACTTTACCTTCTAGTGATGTTAGTCTTCTGTCACTAGAGGGTCTTTTTATACTAGCTTTCTATCTATGAGAGTTAATATAAAAAAGATAATGACTAATAATCCACTATCTATCTATCTATCTATCTATCTATCTATCTATCTATCTATCTAACAGGTCTTCAAGAATGAGGCAATATGAACCTATCTGGCTTAAGCTAAAAGAGAATAATAAGGCTTCTATCTCTGCTGCACCTGCTTTACACAGAAGAATTATACAAGCAGTTAGAAAGGAGAAAGCTAGAGATATAGGTTGGAGATATCTAGTTAAAGAAAATAAAAAAAGATACGAATTAAAAGAAACCGTAATAGGTAAGATAATTACATTTAAACTAGTAGAGTTGGAATATATCCCTAAACTAGAAGATCTGTAATATCTATAAGCGCCATTACCCTTTTGTAATAAACCGGAGACTATACTAATGACTACACCTACCCAGAATACTCTTACCCAGAATAATCCCGCTCACTTTGAGATAAGACAGAAGCTGGCTGAACTAGAGCAAGCACTCTTAACCTCTACTCCTAATGTGCCTTCCTTGCTGCGAGATATCCACCGCACTCTTAAAGCAGACAGCGATCTTGTAACTATTCTTACAGAAGAAGAGTGCTCTATCATAGTAGCTGGCCTTAAGAAACAGACCTCTACTGAGATAGCTGCTACCTCTCTTAAGAAAGGTACGTCTAAAGCTATGTCTAAAATTACTGTTAGTGATCTGTAGATAGGTGCAGCATAATGCTTACGCTATCGCTATCAGAAAGATTAGCAGCCCTTAGAGAAACAGCTAATACTTCTGCGCGTTCCTCTTCTAATAATCCGACACCTCTTTCTGTATATCTTACTATCTATAATAAAGCTAGGGATATTAGCGGCACTATAAATGGCGATTGCTATAAGAATTATATGGAAGGAGCGAAATTATTAAGAGACTGGCTAGCTCCGATAGATTTAGCAGAAGTTGAGTTATCTGCCTGCCGTCCACTATCTGCTAGATCTATTCCTGCTATAGTTCATAGCTATGAGGTACATAAGATAGCAGACGTATTAGTACCGGCTCCTATATCTAGTAGCCTAGAATTCTACCAGTGCTTAGCAAGAAGAAATAAACTAACAAGCGCTATAATCTATCTCTCCTTAAAGGAGTTTTGTAATGACTATGAAGACTGTAAGCAATAAAAAAGATTTCGATTCTCTGCTAGATAGCATTGAATTACACCAAGAACCCGCCGATCTTAAAGAAGGCTTCTCTGTTGAGGGGCTATTAGATAGCGAGTTACACCCAGCTTCTGACTCCCCTAATCTAATACCTGTTATAGAGCTAGATGCCGGAGAGATAGATCCTAGATTGAAGCTGCTATCTCACAGCTCTCGTACTCTCTTACATACTTGTCCTAGGAAGTACCAACTGTACCGCCTCTCTTCAAAAGAAATATCTACTGAATCTATCAAAGAAGAAGAAAGCAGAGTTACCTTTGCTTATGGTAAAGCTGTAGGTATGGGTGTGCAATCCACCTTAGAGAATAAATCAGAGACTCAGATTCTCTTAGATACATTTCTCGAATGGGATACTGATCTATTAGAAGCTACACCTAGACAGAATAAATCCTTCTGGTTAGCTGTGTTTGCTACTCAGAAGTTTATCTCTCTTAGAGATGGCGGCTTTCTTGATGAGTATGAATTAGTATATTACCAAGGTAAGCCGGCAGTAGAACTAGCGTTTCAAGTTTTATTACCTGATGGATTCAAATATCGCGGCTTCGTAGATGCGGTCTTAAAGCATAAAGTTACAGGGGTTATCCTAGTTTTAGAGCTAAAGACTTCTAGCGGCGTAGCTAACCCAGCTAATTTCAAAAACTCAGGCCAAGCATTAGGGTATTCTGTAATCTTAGACATACTCTTTCCTGAGATGTCATCCTATACTGTCTTATACCTAGTGTATGAAACAAAGGCTATGACTTATAAAGAGTTACCCTTTACTAAGTCTCTGTTACAGCGCGCTCTTTGGCTGCAGGAACTTCTTATAGATACCAATATCATTAAGCTCTATGATAGCTATGATACCTATCCTATGCAAGGGCACTCTTGCTTTAACTTTTTCAGAGAGTGTGAGTATCTAGGATTATGTACTCTCAAAACTGAGAACTTAACTAAGCCGCTGACTGCTCCTATACTAGAAGCAATAGCAGAGGCAGAAGAGAAGTATACTTTTAATATAGACTTCTATGATCTAGTAGAAGCACAGATAGCGAAAGGAGATTTATGATGTTATGTATAGATGATAACAGCGAACTAAAGCGCTTTGAAGATGACGAATCCCGAGCTTATGAAGTGGATACCTCTCACTACAGAAAGCTTGACACTGACAGTCTAATGTCTAGCTATGCAGAATACAGCGAAGATCCAACAGCGGCGTATATAGATACGTACTCTAATATAGTAGAGATAGTACCTAAAGATAGCTCCAGACTCAAAAACAGTTCGCTTATATCTTTCTTCTCTTTTGAGCACGCTACAGATAAAGCTATATTTATCACTTATGTAGCTAATGAAGGTACAGGTGAGATTGTAAATCAGTGGATACCTATAAGGGTATGTAAGAACTTAGGTGTATCTGCCTGTACTGTATATGTCTGGGATGTATTTGCTGAAAAAGTGGGGTTGATATAATGGATACGCCATCTAAGAGATTGCCTATACCTACAGGTAGCTATAAAACACCTATGCAGGTAGCGCTTAAAGTTGCGGAAGTTAGCTACCCAGTTAAGAAACTGAAAACTAGGGTTAAAGATATCTCCCTTCAAATAGCTAGAAAGCATAAGCTTATAGATGAGATAGTAGAGCGCCTGTATAGCTTAGAGAGAAAGGATTATGAGAGGGCTAAGAAAAAAATAGCTTGCTTGGAGCTGGATATATCCTTACTAGAAGATAAGAGACAGCGAGTATTAATTAAGCTGGAGCTTAAAAACAAAGCTATAGTTACAACAACTGCCGGAGTTTTCTATCATGGCTAAACTATCCAGTAAAAGCACTTCTTCTACTCATAGAATTATAGTATACGGCGCCCCTAAGTCAGGTAAGACTCAGTTAGTAGGGCAGTTAGCTGAGTGCTATAATCTTATCTGGGTAGATATGGAGAATGGGCATGAGACTTTATTTAAATTACCTACTGACTGGCAAGATAGAATAGAGCTTATTAACTTACCTGATACTAGGTCTTATCCTATAGCGGCAGAGACTGTATTAAAGATGGTTAAAGGGGCTGTCTCTATCTGCGAAACTCACGGTAAAGTAAGCTGCATGATCTGTAAGAAGGAAGGTGCAGCTACTGTAGATATTAATCTGCCTGCTCTTAGCAGCGATACAGTAGTAGTATTCGATTCTCTTACCCAGCTTACCTCTTCTTGTATAGCTCAGATCACCAAGAACCAACCGGATGACTATAAGCTAGACTACAATGACTGGGGTAATCTAGGTAAGCTTCTCGATATCTTCCTGTCTCATATTCAGCAAGCTAACTATAATGTAGTAGTTATCTCTCACGAAACTGAGGCAGAGACAGAAGGTAAGAAGAATGTGCTAGTACCTGTTGGTGGCACTAAGGCTTATAGTAGGAATGTAGCTAAATTCTTTGATCATGTTATATATGCAGAGAGAAAGAATAAGAAGCATACCTTTGCTTCCTCTACGCAATACGCTACTAACATTCTTACAGGTTCTCGTTCTGATGTAGTGCTAGAAGGTACTGAGAAACCTACTTTACTAGCTATATTTAAACCGGAGCTAGCACCGAAGATGGCTACGAAAGATAAACCGACAGATAAAGGAGCTACCTCCTCTGTAGCTGTAGGTACTTCCGCTGCCAGTACTAAAGATATTCTGGCTAGACTTAAAAAGAAAGTATAAGTCTAGTTAGTGTAATGGAACCGCTGGTATACCGGACCAAAATAAAGTAGTATACTCATTACGGAGTAATAAATTAAATCAATACTTAACTCAATCAATCCATTGTAGGAATATTATTATGTCAAATTTAGATTCTTTATTAGATGCAACTCTTGATGACTTAGCAGATCTGCCTGAGTTTAAACCGTTCCCTGTTGGCGCCCATCGTGTCTTAGCTAGCTTTGCTACTAAAGAGATTAACGGTAAAGCCGCCGTTGAATTGGTATTTAAGTATCAGGAAGCAGTAGAGCTAGCTGATCTGCAAGATGCTGAACCTAAAGCTGGTGATACTTCTGGTACCGTGTTCATGCTAGATAATGAATATGGCCAAGGCAATCTTAAGAAGTGCGCATTACCTTTCGGCGCCGCTCTTGGCTTCAGTACTATCCGCGAAATTGTAGAAGGTGTGCAAGATGTGGAGTGTGTAGTTATCACAAGCTTAAGAAAGGATAAGACTGACCCTGATAAAGTATATCTTGTAGTTAAAGAAATAGAAGTTATCTAGTCTCTTCACCTAGCAGTTAGTTAATCTTTCTGCTCCTCCCTAGCCCCAGTATCTTAATCGGTACTGGGGCTTTCTAGTAAAAAGAATATGTAAAATTAGGAAGCCTCTATGAATACTAGAAACTACTATTCTCAAGAAGAGACAGTTATTATTAAACAGTATGCAGGTAAGATAACAGCAGCAGAGATTGCTATCATCTTAGGTAGATCTACCCAAAGCGTTAAGTCTTTTGCTAGCTCTAATAAGATATCTCTTAAGAAGATAGGCGAGAACCATCATAGTAAGATACTATCTAACCTGCAGCGAGAGATGATACTAGTCTTATCCAGCGCGGGTTTTACTGATAGCGAAATTAATAAAGCTGCCTTCTCTCATGTAAGTAGAGGTTGCATCTATGCAGTTACCAACAGCGGACAATACTCATGAGCATAGATTTAAAAGCACATATCGCAAAGCTAAGAGCAGAAGGTAGCAGCAATAGTAACAGGAGACAGCCAGCTATCTCAGATAACAATATCCTTTTCTGGGGTACTCTAGCAGATAAAGACTACCTCCCTTTACTTAAAGGCTGTGTAGGTTCTTCTACTGTCTTTCTTCGCTTAGAAAAAGTAGATACTATAGCGCAAGTAACTATGTACTGCGCAGCTAAGGGCATAACTAAGGTCATTTCCTCTAGCCCTTCATTGCTGATTAAAGCTCTTAAATGGGAAAAGCGAGCAGCTCCTTCCTTAGATAGCTACGCTGGCTCCTATTTTAAGCTGCCTCCCTTTAAACCTGGTGGAACAGAGATTGAACTAGTATTCATTAAGCCGCTGAAACAGCTAGCCACCGTACCTCACGGTAAGTTCATGGTTACAAGATTAGTGTCTAAACTAACTAAGCCGGATACTTGGTACAAACCTACTGAGTTTACTGGATATATCTTACTAGATGCAACTAATGAGAAAGCTGTGTTTTCTAGTTTCTCCTCTGCTTTTCTTATCTGTATAGATATTGAAACCTTTAAAGAGAATGCAGCTATCCGCTGCTTATCTTATACAGCTTTCTTTCAATCTAATAATACTAGAGACTTCTATTCAAGCAGTGTAGTCTTACCTATGGATTCTGTCTATAACTTATCAATCATGCGTAAGTGGAACTGGAACTTACAAGCACCGAAGGTATTTCAAAATGGAAAATACGATATCTCTTACCTTGCAAGATATAGTGCTCCTGTGTATAATTATCTGTATGATACAGCAGTTTTATTTCATAGCTGGTATAGCGAACTGCCTAAGGATCTTGGGTTTCTTAACTCATTCTTCATACGCGAGGCGGTATATTGGAAAGATCTTGCGGAGACTAATGATCTCCACGAGTATTACCGCTATAATGCTCTTGATACTTGGGGCACAGGTAATGCTTTCTTAGCTATGATAGCGGAAGCTCCGAAGTTTGCTTTCGATAACTACCTGCTAGAATTCCCTCTTACATTCCCTTGCCACTTGTCTGAGATGACAGGCATAGCTAGAGACATGGACAAGTTTGCTGTAGCTAGAGCGGAGCAAGAAGCTATCATAGAGAAATACACTGCCTCTCTTAATACTATCTTAGGTATACCTGCCGGAGCTTCCTTTAATGTTAAGAGCTCTCCGCAGAAAAAAGCATTGTTCAAACTGCTAGGTTGTTCTGACCTTAAGTCTCAGGATGAAAAGAATATAAATAAAGCCAGATACCGCCATCCCTTTAACGCTAGAGTTCTGGGATTAGTATTAAAGATAATTAAAGCGCGCACTCTTATTAGCAACTATCTTACAGAAGGTAAAGAATTCTACTCTCTATCAGATACAACTAAAAAGAATCCGCGCTTTCTCTACTCTCTTAATCCTCACGGCACAGATAGCTCTAGACTTGCTTCTAAATCTCACCACTTCTGGACAGGAGATAACATACAGAAGATTCCGCGTGGAACTATAATTAAACAAACTTTTAAAGCAGATCCAGGATTCTTTCTTGCAGAAGTAGATCTAGAACAGGCGGAGTCAAGAGACACAGCTTATATCTCAGGAGATGAAACTCTTATTCACAATGTAGAATACAGCCCTGATTTCCATTGCACTAACGCTTCTGCCTTCTTTGGCATTCCTTTTGAAGAACTCTATGATACTGCCGCAGGTAAGTCCCTTAACAAGACTATTCGCGATCTAGCTAAGCGAGTGAATCACGGAGCCAATTATAATATGGGGGCCTATGTATTAATAGATACAATGGGCGAAGAGAACATTCAGACAGCGAAGAGCCTACTACGTTTACCTAGAATGTGGAGCTATAAGCAAGTAGCTGAATATCTATTAGAGTCTTTCCATAAGACTTACCAAGACATTAAAGGAGTGTTCTATAAAGGAGTGATAGAAGAGATAGCAAGAACTCATAAGCTGTCATCTAAAGCTTATCATATGGGTTGGCACTCTGCGAAGCTTATGGATAAGTTGCAAGCTGAATGGGCTGCTAACTACGAACTGCTATCAAATACAGCTACAGGGATAGGATCATGGACTCGCTACTGTTTTGCAGATCCTTCTAAATCTAAACCTGCATTAAATTCTTATATATCTCATCCGCCTCAATCATTAAACGCACAGACATTAAATAAAGCTTATCTAAATGTATTCAATGACATAGCTATTAATCCTGAACACTCAAATAACTTTAAACTGTTAGCGCAAATCCACGACTCTATTCTATTCCAGTACAGGGAAGGGCATGATTACTTATGCGATATGGTTAAGGAGAGAATGGAGATACCAGTAATCATTAAAGGTTACGATAATAAGATCCGTACCTTTGTAGTACCTGCCGGAATTAAGAAAGGTGATCACTTACCTACACCGCATACAGGTAAAGCTACTCACTGGAGTATGACAGAATGAAACTACTAACCCAGACAGGAAAGTATAGGACGATACAGATAGCAGACCTAGATAAGATGAGAGGTTTGAAGATAGATGGAGAGCGGCCGACAGAGGTAGCGTTTACTGCTGATGAGCTGATAGCACTAAGCAATAGATCAGTAGCTCTATTTAACATTGCTAGAGTCTTACAATCTAATGCTTATGGTGTAGCGGATATCCCTACTATAGCAAGCCATAAGGATATAGACTTATGATAGAAGAAGATAAAACCTCTTCTGATTTTATCTCTCTATATCTAAAGTACACTAAGCATACTGAATGTCCTACATTCTTTCATCGCTGGTGTGCTGTTACTTCTCTGTCTGCTTATCTAGGAAGAAATATATTCTTCAATCATGGGCACTTTACTCTTTACCCTAACTTATACACAATGCTGATAGGATCTCCAGGAACTAAGAAGTCATCAGCTATTAAGATAGGCGCTAAGTTAATTAAGCAAGCAGGGTATAGTACCTTTGCAGCTAAGAAAACTAGACAAGAGAAGTTCCTACTAGATCTAGCAGAACAGTCAGAGAGATTAGATGGCAGCGGCCTAGAAGCCTTAGGTTTCGATGTGCTAGATCAGAATCTGTGGGGAGACAGTATAGATAATAGCGACAGCTATATTCATAAGACTCCCGCCGAATGTTTCATAGCCGCAGATGAGTTTAATAACTTCATAGGTTTAGGCAACCTAGATTTCGTATCTATACTAGGAGAGCTATGGGATTACGAAGGCGTGTATGATTACAAACTTAAGAACTCTAAGTCAGTCTATATACCTAACCCTACCATAACTATCTTAGGAGGTAATACCCCTACGGGCTTCTCTCAGGCTTTCCCTACTGAGTCAATAGGTCAAGGCTTCTTCTCTAGACTGTTACTAGTTTATGGAGAGCCGTCAGGTGTGAAGTATACATTCCCGCCTTTACCTGATATTAATATACAGGCAGAACTTATAGCATTACTGCATAGGATAAAGGCAGAAGTTATGGGAGAGCTTAAGATGACAGAGGAAGGTATGGTATTGTTAGATAAGGTCTATAAATCTTGGAAAGGTATAGATGATATCCGCTTCGAGCACTATACTAATCGCCGCCTCACTCACCTGCTTAAACTCTGTTTAGTAATTACAGCGTCTAGAGTAGGGAAGGAGATAACTAAGGAGGATGTAATCCATGCTAATACATTACTGTCTTTTACAGAGCAGCTAATGCCGAAAGCTCTAGGGGAGTTTGGTAAAGCTAAGCACGCGGAGATTACTCATAAGGTAATGACTGCATTAGATGCGACCCACAAAGCATTAGATGTGCAAGGTATATGGAAATTGGTACATACTGATCTGGATAATAGGAATCAGCTAGTAGAGATTATTAACAATCTGCTGGTAGCTGAAAAGATACAAGTAGTAACAGGAGGTGCTTATCTCCCTGTTAAGAAGGTAAGAGAAGAAGGTATCTCAGGAGCAGTAAACTGGGATAAATATTTAACTGAATCCGAAAGGGGATTATTATGAGTAATACAAAGATAGCTACACCAGTAATTAAACCGATGGCGCTGATAGCTTATCACGCTAACTGTATTGATGGTTTCATGGCAGCAACGATAGCGGCAGATTTTATGGGGCTGAGAGATTTTGGGTACACACTGGTGCCTATGCACTACACACCTGAAAGCGAATCTGCTTTATTACTAGAAGCTGGAGTGATAGATTATGCAGAGATTTATATCTTAGATTTCTCTGTTAGTGTAGATACGCTGAAAGAATTAGGCAGCTTAGGTAATACTAAGGTTACATTATTAGATCACCATAAGACTGCATTTGAAAAGTACTTTCCTAATTTCATATTCACATCTACCAGCTATGCGAATACTTCCTTACACGGAGTTGCTATTGTTCTTGATAATATGTTAAGTGGCGCCGGTATTGCTTGGCGCTATTTTCATCCTGATGTGCCTGCGCCTGCATTAGTACGCTATGTGCAAGATTACGATCTGTGGCTATATGACTTTCGTGACGATACCAGATATATGAATAAGTATCTGCAAGCATTGCCGCTAGATGTTAGGGTGTGGATGAGGGAAGTAAGCAACGCGGAAAGTAGTATTGCTTGCCTGAAAGATATGCTAGCTGTAGGTAAGAAGCTACAAGCTGAGCATGATAAGAAGGTAGCGGATGTAGTAGCAAAGAAGTTTACTATCAGTATAGAGGAAGGCCTTATCTTTACTGTGGAGTGCGATGATAAGTCCTTGGTCTCTGATGTAGGCCATAGACTAGCTGAGATTAATCAGAAGTTTGGATGTATAGCTATAGGTAGCAGCTATAGCTATACACCAGAAGCCGCTACTTACACTTGGAGCTTGCGCTCTATAGGTGATGTAGATGTATCAACGATAGCTAAGATGCACGGCGGCGGCGGACATAAGAATGCGGCAGGTTTTACTGTAAGTAAAGAGATACATGAAAGCCTGATTCTTGGCGCAGGCGATGAAGGAGAGCAAACCTCATGACTAAACAGATAATGTTTCCAGAAGTAAGAATCGAACTAGGTAGAGAGACTAGGCACCATCCGAAACTGCTAGAGCTTCTCTCTACCTATGACCCTAATGAGTTTGAAATGCAGGTAGCAGAGATAGCATCTTACTGTGATGTTATGGTGCACGGAGATTACCTATCTCAGGAGGTAGATCATCTATGTAAGATACTGATTGAGAAGCTGAAAGCTAAGAGGCAGATAATTATATTACCGGACTCAGTGAAGGTGCACTAACCCTGCATTTTGCGGCTGCGTCTTTTTGCAGCAGCTAACATAAACTAATGTAAACTAGGAGAAACAAGATATGAACGAATTTAAAAGAGGTGATCGCGTAGTATGTATTAACCCATGTCAAAATTTGATACTAGGGAACGTCTATATCGTTGATAGTGTATGGGGCGCAGATTTTATCTACCTGCAAGGCTCCGTATACAGGTTTAGAGGCTCTAGATTTAGAGAAGCTAACCCAGAAGATTTACTTTTCTGGGGAGTGAAAGCTGACAAAGAATCTAGCTGCCTTAGCCAGCGACCTTTAGTAATAGGATTAACCGGTAAGGCGCGCTCAGGTAAAGATACTGTAGCAGCCTTACTACAAGCGACACAGGAATTCAGAAATGTTGAGACTTATTCTTTCGCTACGCCGCTTAAGCAGATGTTAGATGTAGGCTTACAGCTAAAGGATAAGGATGATACAGAGGCGGTTGAACTATACGGCTGCAACTACCGTAAGCTAGCTCAAACCTTAGGTACTGAATGGGGAAGGGAGTTAGTTCATTCAGATCTGTGGGTACTGATAGCAGAGCAGAGACTGAAAAGATCTAGGTTAGTAATCATAACAGATGTACGCTTTGAGAATGAAGCTAACTTTGTAAGGGAGAGGGGGGTACTAATTCATGTAGAGAGGCAAGGGCAGGAAGCTATTAAGGAATCTGACCACATATCAGAAAGCGGCGTATCCGTACTGCATAATGACTATAAGATACTAAACAATAGTACCTTACAGGCTTTAGGATATGCTGTACGCCACGCCGCTATTGATTTAGAGCAGATGTTAGCTCATAAGAAAGAGTAGGGACTGGAAGAAAAGATTACGGTATAAGATCATTAAAGTCACCTATACCTGCATCAGCCCCTCCCATTAATCGTTGCATTGACTGACTGAAAGGATCAGTTAGAGACCGCTGTATCTTCTTAGCTTGAGAGGTATTAGCTGTCTTATATAGCTGAGTCATCCAGCCATTAAACTCCTCTTGTCTACCTCCGCTCTCCGCATATTTCTGCGCAAAGTTCTCTATCTGCTCTGCACTAGGATCTCCGCCTGCGAGCATCGTACTCTTAATAGCCTCCCCTAGTACAGCCCTCTTCTTAGCATCACCTAATCCATAAGCCTTAAATCTAAAAGTAGCATCCAAAGCAACAGCTTCATCGAGCGGCTTACCTCCAACTAAGCGGCCTAAATTAGTTAAACTTAAGAGATCATTAGTAGCTATTACATTACCTTGTTTAGAGGTACTATAACTGGCCGCCTGCGGATTATCTAAACCTTGCATGACTTGAGCTAAGCCAGCTAGAGGTCTACTGATTCCGTTATGCTCTATACCTTGCAATAAGATATTAGATACATCTCCTCCCGCCCCTAGCTTCTCAGCTGTCTCGAATAGATTAGCCATTACCTTTCCAGCTGCCTGTACTATAGCGACCTGACTAGGGTCAGTAGGTACTATAGTTAGATGCTTCGGGTTAATATCGCCGCGAGTATATAAGTTAATCTTAAGCTCCGGATCTATTAAACCTAGCGCATTAGAAGCCATACCGTACATAAGCCAGTCGCCACCTTCCTTACCTAATGTTCCATATACTGCATCGTAAGCATCCTTGTGATCTTTATTACCAGAAGCTGTACCTACAAGATGAGTATTAATAGCATTGAATGCAGGTAAGCCGTTCATGCCGTGAATAGTTCCTTGCAGCGCTAGTAGTGTCATAGCATCCTTACTGTGACCTTCGCCTACATGGCGCAGCATCTGCTGTATTAAGTTAAACTGATAGGTTTGGAATAAACCAATAGCTTGACCTATCGGCCCCTGAAACATCATAGGTCTCTGAGCTGCCATATAGTTACCTTGTGTCCTATTTACAAAGGTATTAATATAAGCGAGCTGCTCTTTACCTGATATCAAACCGTTCTTAACTGCTACATCTGATATCTGCTTCATTACATCAGCAGCAACGAAGCGGTTAAACTCCTCGGCTAGACTATTACCTGTCCATTTTTCCCCTTTATCCGCAAGTTTCCTTAAGCTATCGTGCGCGCTATCAACTCTCTTCTTCCATGCGTCCGCCCCTGTCTTAGGATCAAAGGTGAGATTGTTAAGAGTGTTGCGATACTGATCACTGATAGAAGTAAGGTACCCCTTCTCTTTAAAGAAAGCATAGTCAGGAGAGGACTTAGGATCTAGAAGATTAAACTTCTTAATAGAGTTAGCTATTAACTTACTAGGTGCTTTGATGAGTTTATCAGTACCTGGCACTTTAATCTTCATTAAGCCTGCTAGCTCACCTACTGCCTTTTCATCTCCTCTTTCAATGGCGCGGATTATAGCCTTAGTTTCTGCTCCGAGAAGTACATTAGCAGAGACCGCATTATTCACAGCATTTAGAGTATCCAGCCGTAAAACTACAGTCGCTAAAATACTGTTAGCTTTCTGGACTATAGAAGTAAGCGATCCACTAATCGGCCGCGCATTAGCAAAGATCTCCATGTCTGCATCATACGCTGCGCCTTTATATCCTGCTTTCTCCAGCAACCTATTTACCTCAGCCAGCTCTTCATCAGTCTTAGCTTTCTCCACAATAGAGGCAGCTTTATTTAACACCTTATCTAACGCTTGATCTGCCATTCTATTAACATTAACCCAGAAAGGATAATCGCTATTAGGTCTGATAGCTAGTGCAGTTTTAATATAATCCACATACGGATTCTTAACAACGTCATCAGCATACTTAAGCATACTTCTGCTAGAGAATGTAGATGTAGCTATATTGGTAGATTCTTCACCTAAGCGGTACAGCTCTTCAAACTGTACTTCATACTTAGCAGTAACAGCTTCCCTTACTAAGCCTGTCTCCCGCTGCATGTGCCAGTCAAGAAGATCGCTTGTTACTTTCTTAGGGTCTGTAGATACAATGATAGGAGAAGATACACCCCTTCTTTTAAGCTCTGTATCTAGATAATTATCCCCTAAAGTTTTTTCATAGTCCCACTCACCACGAGATCTAAAGTAATCCTCAGCTTCCTTCTTAGTTCTTACTGTCAGGTGAGGATTGCGCTTTAGCTTAGACACCATAGTAGCTAGCTCTTCCTCAGTATTAGCGAAGAGAGTTTTATGGTGGTTGCCGCTGGTAATACTATCATCTGAGACTAATGCGAAATGTTTATAGTCTCTAGGGTTCACAGGTATAGGATAGAAGGTAGCAGGATCTCTACTAAACTTAGCTCCTTGAGCTGTCCTTATACCTGCAAGCTTACTAGTTCTCTCTCCGTTAAGTTCTATGTGAGCTTTGATTAGATCTCTAGTTTCCTTATGCACTATAGGTATTATCTTTTCCATATCTGGATTAGATAGGCGCGGCTGTTTAGGTGCGGCTTTACCTGCGGCAACTGCTTCCTCAGCAGCAGCTTTCCACTTAAGAATTTCTAAAGGTTCTAAAGCATCTCCTGCTTTATTTAACCCGTAGTTACCAGCGGTAGCGCGCACTCTTTGCTGTAAGACGCTCCATTCAATGGTAGCTTCCTGGTTTGTAGATAGCTTATACAACAGAGGATCTAAAGAATCTCTAGTTTTATTCTTAAACTTCTCAATTACTTCTGCTGTTACGCGGCCGATATTCTCTACCGCAGAAGCTAAAGTGCCGTAGTTAGCACTGGCTGCAGAAGCTAGTCCAGGGCCTGCGCCTGTAGGTAATGCACCTGAGAATACGCGCCCGCTAGATATATCCTGCAGTTTATTATAGTCATTACCTAATACAGAAGCAGCGGCTCTAGATGTACCTTCCTGATACAACTTCTGCTGCTCTTTAATGATGACCATATTCTCAGCTACGAAATTATTAACCCCCTCAAAAGGCGTGGAATCATATGTTAGTTTCATAGTCTGAGGTACATCCCAGATATTAATCGGTGCGTCCTTAAGCTTCCTAGAACCTTGAGCTAGAAGCTTCTCATTAAACTTAGCGGCATGATCTTGCATAGCAAAGATATCAGAAGGAGCATATTTATTGACTGAATCAATAGCTAGCTCTCCTGACAGCATAGAGTTCTTAACATTGATAAGAGCTGCAATCTCTTCCTGAGTTATATCTTTCCTCTTCTCTAGCAGCTTATGCGCTACAGCAATCTTACGCTCAGCTAGAAAATCATTAAAGTTAGCACCTATACTTTCACCTTCTTTTAACCCTTTAAACTGTACATAAGCTAGATCCTCCGGCTTCACTTCTAATGCTACCTTCTCCATTAGAGGAATATCATCTACATGTACTTTGATAATATTATTAGGTGCAGGCTTAAACGCAGGTAAATTATTAGCCCAGATATATCTAGCGTTTACTTCTAGAGACTTTGCCTTAACAATATCCCACGGCTTAGCTAACCCTGTCTGTGATATCTTACCTTGGTTAAAGCGAGTATCGAACTTATAAGTTTCCTTGCCTGCGACTACCTTTCTAGTATCTACTTCTATACGCTGTCCTGGCTTGAGTGTGTCTACTAAGTTAGTAATCTTAGGCGCTTCAAAGGTAACCCTGCCGGCATCCTCTCCCCACGCACGGGTATACCCTATACTGATATTACTGTCAGCATACGCTGTAAGCTCATCAACAGAAGCTTCACCTTTGACAACTCGCTTATGTAAGTTTTCAAACTCCTTAGCTACTTTGCCTTTTACAGTTGCGCGAGTAACTTCTCTTAGGCCTATAAATGCAGATTGCTTAGCAGTAATATCTGCAGCTTTGAATGACTGATACAAGGTCTCAGCTAGAGGCTGGTCTCCATCCGCGAGCATTCCCATCTCGCCGCGGATTCTTGTCTCTAGACGATTAGTTTTAGTCTTAGCTGCATCCTCTAGAAAGGTCTTTCTGGCAGGTTCAAATGTAGAAGGTACCTTAGGCATAGTGTGCAACTGCTCGAAATCTAATACTAGTTTTTCATAACTGTTAGATACAGCTGCAGGCTCAGCGATGAATGTCCAAGGGCGCGCCTCAATAGCAGCTGTATTCGCCGCACCTTTAAGCGCTGAATTTATTTTCACAGCATCTAAGGCGCCACCTATAATACCCACTACGCCTGCGCTGAATGCGACATTGGATATAAAATCTCCCATATCCATATCTTCTAGAATAGGGGAGTTAAACATGGTAGCTACTACAGCTGTTTCAAATGCAAGAGCTTCCAGAGTATTCTGACCTAAGCCAGCCCCCATAGCCTTAAGAGCATTACGATTAAGGAGACCTGCGGCGGAAGAGCTAGTAGCTACTTCTTTTACAGCTAAGTCTATGAACTTATGCTTGTCAGGCACCAGCAAACCTAGCGCTTTACTTGTACCTGTGCCGAAGCGGCCTGCGCTGATAGCTATCTGTAATGATTTCTGTCCTGCGTTTAACAGCTTAACGCCACCTACGCCAGGAACTAATGAAGAGGCAATGAACCCTACAAGATCTGCGCCTTCTCTGTTCTCTTCATAGAAAGCTCCCAGATTAGAGTCCAGATCTGTTATTACTTCCTGTGTATCTATACGCTCAAAATCCCCGCCGAATAGGTTACCTATATCCGCCGGAATATTCATTAGCTGGTTCGCTCCAGAGATGAGAGAGGTAGCGATGAACTTAGGTATATTCTCTACAGTCTCAAAAGCAGACTCAGCAAATGTTTTATTTCCATTCGCTATATTAAGTGTATCCGCCGCTTTCATATAGCTAGGTGAAGATGCGCCTGTAGGATCTTCGCCAGATTCAATCTTAGCTAGAGCTTCTGCATATGCTGATTGAAACTTCTTATCTTCATTACCTGAGGGGGTAGCCATGGTTTATTCTGCCTGTGGTGTAGGTGTAGGTGCTTGGCCTCTTAGTTTTTTAGCTAAGTGTAATCTAACATCAGTGTAATCTGAGAGGTCTACTTTTTCGTGTCTGTCTCCGAGCTTTGACACCATTCTTGCAAAGCCTTCTTTATTACCAGTTAAAGCTGAAGTTAAGAGAAAAGGCGATTGAGGTATACTTGCAGCGCCTGACTTTAGTAGTTCAAAAGCTGTAGGGTCTCTTAACATGGAGACATTATAAGTCTCTTGGTTAGGTAACCCCGCTCTCCTAAACCCTCCATCTTCTGTATTGTTTCTAACTTTAGCTGTTTCAAAGATCACAGCTATGCCTGCTGCTGCCTGCTCAAGAGTAACTGATTTAGCTTTCACTCCAGCTGCTGCTCTATCTACAAGCAATATAGGATTAAGCTCAGTAATGCCTGTACCTTTTAATACTTTCTGATATAGTGCTGAGTTCTTTACTGCCGCATACTGCTCTAAGGTAGAGAAAGGAGCGCCATGATAAGGATTAGAAGTATCTCCTGTTCTTATAGCATCAGCGCTATCTTTCATAAAATCAGCGGATCTATTATTGAAATCTTGCTTTAGTGCTTCTTCTGTCTTGGGGGCTGTTGTCGGATTCTCAGCGAAAGCTTCTGCTTGCAGCTGCATTACTCTGTCAACTACTTTGATAGCTTTAGTGCGGCGTGCCTTGTTAGCAGGATCGACTAAAGCCAAATTCTGAGCAGTATCGAATGGAGTAAGCCCTATAACAGGATCAGTGCTGCTTCCTAACTCCTGTAATCTTTCATACTTAGCGCGAGTGGCGGCAGTAACTCCAGTACCTAGCAGGGAGTTAATTATTACTTCTGGTGAGCTAAGAGTACCTCCAATTAGCTGCTCAGCTACTTGCACAGACTTTACTATATTAGCTTCTAACGCTAAGTTCTGATCTCGCTGCCTGACAGCTTCTTCATTTCTGGCGATGGCTGCAGGGATAGCGGTAGGGTTAGTAGCCTGTTCATTTTCCATGCGGTAGATAGTACTTAGCGCAGCAATCTGCTTGCTGTCAGCGTCAAGAACTCTAGCCATAGCATTAGCATTAGTTCCGATATTAGCTATATGAGCCTCTGCGGATTTTAGTGTACTTTCTGCCGCTAACCTTTCATAGTTAGCTTGAATGGTGGCACTATTATAGGTGCGCTTAGTCACTTCCTGTGCTTGAGCTACAGACTCTGTACCAGCAGTCACTGCTTGCACATTACTTAATGTAGTCTGTCTGAGATTAGCTGCAGCTTCTATCTCAGCATCTGTCTGAATAGAAGAGAAGCCGTTAATGATAGTATCAATCAGCTGAATGCCTGTATATTCCTCAGACATTGTAGCCAGCTTCTCTTCCTGCAAGTCTCGCAGGCGCGCATTATCTATATTAAGCTGCTTCATATATGCAATCTGTGCTTCAATGCCTCCAGCAGCTTCGTAAGCCTTGAATGTATTATTCTGTGCTTCCATTGCAGCCGTATCTTTTACCAGATTAATTGTCTGATTAGCATCAACTGCAGAGTCTATAGCAGATGTGATAACTCCTGTAGTGCTGCTTATATCTACAGCATCTTGTTGCATCTGCTGGATGAACTGTAAGATCCTGTCAGACTGTACACCTATAGCATCTTGGATAGCAAGCATAGCCGCTGACCCAGGAACACCTTCTTCCTCTAACTCAGGAGTAGAAGGCACAGTTGCAGGGACTCTACCTGCATTAGCTTTATTAATTGAATCTAATATTGGATTAGCCATAAGGCACCTTAGAAAGAGATAGTAAGGAAAGAAGATAGAGAAAGAAAGATTAGAATAAACTCTTAAGTCCGCCTAGCAAACCACCGTCTTTAGATTTAGCTTTGTTAGATACAGTTTGCGTAGTATCTATCTCAGTTTCCTGTTCTGCAGTAAGCTTAGCTATCTCACCTACAAGTTTGGAGGTAAGATCCCCTGCGGCCTGTGCAGCTACAGAGGAGTCGAAAATACCTGACGCATTCTGCCCTGCAAATATAGCTGCTAAGCCATCAGCACCGCCTAGCACATCTGCAATAATCTTCTCTACAGCCTCCTGAGATATATTCAATCTCTGAGTAGTAGTGCCTTTATTAATAGTAGTGCCTGAAGTGCTCTGAGATCCGGAAGATCCGAAGATGCCTTTTAACCCTTCTACTACACTTGAAAAGTCCTGTGCAGCTGACTGTGCCATAATCTTATCCTTCCCTATAAAGGGGTAGTAATAGTTAATATTTGAACGCTTACTTTATACTAATACCTATACCTTAACCTAGCTATATAGGAATCATATAATGTAACCCTATCTAGTCTTCTATAAGAAGTAATTCTAGTATAATTGTTACTGTTCCATTACCTGTATCCATCTTGCCTCTTAATCTTATATCTGTTTCAGCAGCGAGAGGGAATTTAGCTAGTACTTCATAAGTTACCTGATTCTGATAGATAGGAGTAATCCCTGAGCTGATCCACCCTGGATTAGGATTGGTGCCGTCTCTTATCTGTAAGATGGCACTACAATCTTCTCCTTTATCTGCTAGTGCAAATACTTGTAAAACTAAACAGCGCGTATTGGCAGGTACTGTAAAGTGGCCGTCGAAGCTAGCACCTAATGTAGCTTTAACTACATTTCTGACGGCTCCAGCTCCAGCTACTCGTAAGGTAATATCTCCTTCATTGTAACCTGTACTGCCAGCTGAAATAATTACTACAGATTCGGGACGTAAAAAGGTGCCAGTAAGGGCTACTGCAGTGGTACCATTAAGATTAACTATCTGGGTGACTCTTGCTTTGCTGGAATCTAAAGCTGTCACTACTGCTACCCAGCCGCCTGTGCCTGTAGTGTTAACGTCATTAACGCTGGAGGATACTATCTCCCAAGATTCAGCTGCTGCAGGGTATACCATATCGGAGGTACCCCCCCAAACATCTGTGTACCCTGAGCTAGATATGGCTCCACGAGCCTGTAAACTGGTAAGAGTATACCCTGGAACATTACCTAAAGCTACAGAAGTTAAGAAGTCAGTATTGACTACCTCTAATCTGCCTTGCTCGTGGGTACGAATCCAAACAGTACCTGTCCAAGAGTACCTATCTCCTGTATCAGATACCTCTAAAATAGCCCCTGCTTCATCGACTGCAGGAGAGGGAAAAGGATCTGCATCTAGTTTAGAGTAGTCAGGGCGCCCGGCTCTTACCAGCACTGCCTTTTCAGTTAGATTCTTAGGTACATTCTCATAGCTCATATAATCACCCAGCCTGTTAAGGCTTCATTAGTTTTAACTGTATAGCTGCTGCCTGTACTTATCTTGATGCCTGCAGCTCTGTTATCTATAAGTTCCGCAGCGGCGCTATCACCTACTAAAGTTACAGTATTGGCAGCTACAACATCTACACGCTTAATATCGTATCTGTGACCTTCTCCGTCAGCTACAGGATGGAGGGTAATTATTATATCCCCTGTAGAAGCATCTACCTCAATAGTACCGTCAGTAGGTAATACAGTATAGTCAGCTACAGCTGCTGTGGATTTCCTGAACTTAGCTATAAAGGCAGCGAATATTCCATCTACATCATCCACTTCTGTTACTAATATCTCTAATGCGTTATGTACATCTAGCAAGGCTTGGTAAATAACAGGATCATCTACTTGAGGGATATTCCCTAGTGAGAGGTTAGTTACAGAGTTATAAGTATTAATTGGTGCTGCCATACCTATCTCCTACCTGCTACAAAATATCTAACTAATACAGTCACCGCATTAATCTTACCTATTAGTGCAAGAGAGTGGTTCTTAGCTGTAGTCCGGAATACATACTCCTTAACTTTACCTTGTGAATAACTAACAGCTCCTGTTATATTAGTGGTATTCTTACCGTCGAGTGCAGCTCTGTCTACCACTGTCAGCGCCTCTTCAGAATCAGGATCTATGTTCTCTACCTCCACGCCCAGCAACGTCAGTAGTTTACTGTATGTGGCTTGCAACTTACCTAAGATAAGTACACCTGAGCTAGCTGCCTGATAAGAGAAATCTACAGCGCTAACAGATCCATCAGCCAGAAGTACTGCAAGGGATTCTTTAGATACTTCGCCTTGTGCTCCGATATACTCAAAGATATCTGTGTGAGTTATCTTTAGTTTACCTAGGCGCTGGATAGCTGTATCCACCACTATTGCATGGGTAAACTCAGTAAGGCCGTAGGAGATAACTAAATAGCGAGAAGCGATATATTTAATCTTCTTCTTCAGTGTACCAGAAGGTATATCAGTAACTACATATTCACGAGTTACCTCATCAAAATCTTCAAACCTTCTACCTGCCAAGAAATCAGTGATTTCAGGTAGAATAACTTCCGCTCTCTGAGAAGTTACTGACTGTAATCCAGCCTTAGAGAATACATACTGATCAGCACTTTCAGCCTCATATGCAATAAGATCTAAGGAGATACCGCCGCCTGCACCAGGCACCTGTCTGAACTTCCAAGGAAATTGGACATTGCCTGTAAAGGTTCCTGCTACTACATTAGCTTTACTGTATATTAGCAGACCTAATGTATTGGATACTATAAATAAGATACTGCCTGCAAGGCCTGCTACATTACCGCCGCCTGCACCTATAACCGAACTAGGAGTAAAATCTGTAGGTGTCAGTGTACTACTCCAAGCTATAGCGAGGCGAGTATAAGCTACAAGATAACCGGCAGAGCTAGTCACTCCTAAGACGTCAGAAATAGCTAAGCCTGTGAGAATCACAGCATCTAATGTATTAGTAGATTCGTTAAATGTAAAAGCTCCTATACCTGAATAGAAGATATAGGAGATACCATTTACTGTGCCTATTGTTACATCATCAGGAGAGAAAGAAGAGCCTCCGGTCACAGGAGATGTAGCTGGGATAGCTACCCATGTAGTAGACCCTTCAAGTAATACAAAGACACTACCTAAGGAGTCCCATACCATGTATAACTTAGAGAAGGCATCGCCGTATACTATCCTAACATCAGATAGCGGAGAGACAGCTCCGGCTATAGCGGGAATAATAGGGAGGTAAGCTACTGAACTATACCCTTCTTTAACAGGCATGATGTTATGGCAGTAAGCTATGGAAGGCCGCTCATCCTGAGCAGGGGCTTTTCCTACGGTAGCTCCGATTACAGTTCTACCCTGTAACTCTGAGAGCAGTGGAAAGTACGGATCTTTCAGATTTATAGGGTAGAGCTGCTGGGCCATTGGTGGATTCCTTCATTCGCAGTTTATATCATAAGCAAGATTATTAACATTAATCTGATCAATTACAGTCGCAGGGCATTCTAAATAATTTCGTACAGGCTTGTAAGAAATACAAGAGTCACGAATTATATTTGTCTTGCACCCGCTTAATTGCATCAGGATTATCATGCTTAGCGTTTTCAGCGTTACGTCTAACATCAATTACTCCTTGCTGTATTTCCAAGTCTTTCTTGTGCCGGGCTGTCTCTTTCTTTGTCTGCTTATATAGCAAAAGAGACAAACCTATCACGCCCAGAATAACTAAGCCGTCGAGCCAGTCCATTATTTATCGTCCGCGTTCTTATTCTTACCTACGTTACCAGCAAGGATATTTAAGACTCTCAAGATCTTATTAATAATCTTATCGTCAGTCTTTGTTGGAGTTAATGCCGTGATAGCTGTAGCTGCTGTCACGACCGCCGTTAATGCTAAAATCCAATCGCCTGCGTTGTTCATAAATTCAGTCATCTTCATTTCCTCTCGGTCTTACTTTGTGAATAAATCATTATACCACGCTATTAGAAATCCAACTCCGCTAAATCCTGTTAGCCATAATGCTGCTTTCTGTAAGAAGGCGCCAGCATTCCACGCCTTAACCAGTCCGTCCGTAGCCTGGGCCTGTAGCTCTAAAGCTCTTGTTAGTCCAGCTAATGTGTGCGATGTCGATTCAAGCTGCATCATTATCTGCATATACCTTCTCTCTTCTTCTAACACGTGCGCCCTATATTCTGCTAAATGAATCTCAAATCTTGTTCGTAGTTTGATAATCTCTTCGGCGCTATCCACTGAATCTGTACTCCTTATATACACGGCTCTACCTACCACTTATCAAAATGAGGGTTGAATTGTCGCACGGTTAGCATAAACGGATCGTCCCCGAATTCATCAAGCATCTGCGCCAAGGCATCTTCCGAGTTTATAAGATTGTACCGTGTGTCATGCTCCATGCCAATTAATACGCACCCATCACTATGCGTAGGAAATACGCCGCCGTGAAATTCAATGTGTGTTCGGCCCGCTACGTTCTCAATTCGGTAATATTGAAATCGCCCTGACCGGTCACGAAAGCACATATAAGTGCCTTCGGGAATGCAGCTTATATTAGGCTCATTATCAAGCCACGGCCTTTCCAGCGTTCGCCACTTGCCTAATTTGCCGATTGTTCGGTCAGGCAGGTAGGAGCGGATTAGTTCTATCTTTTTCATTGCTGCCACCACTCTCGGAACTATTCTTGCTTGAAATTTTGTAGGTGCATTATTACATACCACATCTTATTACGTTAGTGTTACTGTTTTTCTAACGCCACCTACTGTAAAATAAAGATTAGTGCCATCAAATTCTAACGTTCCGTTTTCCGGCGTTACTAAATTGACTCCAGCATTTAATTTTAGCGGGGCATTACCTGCGGCACCGTTAGATGCGGCTATGTCTATTTTTGCTGTCGGTTGGAATAGCCCAAATCCAAAGTTTCCATTCACGTAATTCTGGGCTGAGCCAGTGCAGTAAATGTTCCATTTTGTCGCGCCAGCTGAAACACCTCCCCTAAACGCAGCATTGGCCGTACCCTGCGTTTGATCTTTTGCATAAAAACCATATTGGGCGTCTGCGGTAGCATCCACACCTAACGCCGCGTTCTCAGCTATGTATCCTGCAATCACTGGCACACTATAAGGCGCGCCCTCAGCCACCAAATTAGCCTGACTGCGATATCCCGCGTAATCAGTCAGCGCGGCAGAATTTCCACCGCAATTACTGTTTATTCCGGACTGTTTTATCCCGTCCATACTCGTTATATTTTCAACAGATACTCCTGAGCCGGTATTTAACGCTGATGTGCCGTATGTCATTTGGCCGACATGGATACTCGGAGTGCTACCCCAGCTAAAGATGGCAAAATTATTGGTTCCACGCGTCAACGGGCGAATATGTAGCCCGTGATGATTTGTAATCTCTCCTGTGCCGCCAGCATCATAAACGCGCACAGCGTGCATATCTATGACGGCACCATCAAACGTAGGCTGGTGATAAAAAGATGCGTAGTTATCGAGCTGTCCAGCGCCGGAATACTGCCCGCGCCCTTGAAATGCGTAGAGATGATTCAGCGTACCAGCTGCTGAATATTCAGCAGTAACATCAAACGCTCCGTACGTTCCTGCGTCGGACACGGATTCAATAACAGTTCTATCTGCAAACCCATGACAATCAGTGGCGCCAGTTATCGTCCTGCCGACAACGTACGCGTCACGCCGGGACGCGCCGGTCAATATTTCATCACCCACGGTTAAATTCCCGGAGAGCAGCCTATCGCCATCGGGTGTGTAGGTTGATGTGACTGCTGATATATCCCGAGCTTCGTACCCCGCAATACTAACCGCGGAATCTGTGGCTGCTAGTTCATTTACCCAAGCAGAAGAGCCATTTCCTCCAGTAGGTACTATGATAGAAGAGTTATCATCTACATAAGTGCCCGAAGCTGCACCTGTAAATAGCTGAAAGAAGCCTCTGCCTCCGTCACCTAGAGTAGTCTTAGCTCTAGCATATACAGTAGTCTCAGTACCTACATAGTCGCGCAGATCTTGATAGGTATCAATATAAATATCAGTGCCTCTTACATCTACATCAGCAGTAATAGCTACATAACCTACAGCTAGGATCTGATCTCCAACTGTAGAGGGAGCTACCAAAGAAAAGGTAGTGCCTGTAGCAGACTCTGCCCAGTCAGTACCTTTAGTTAAAGCTAGGCCATTCCTGAAAATAGCTAAAGCCCCAGTTCCAGGAGCGTATGCAAAGTCAGTCAATGTAAATAAGGTCTGTCCAGCTGTAGCTGTAAGTCTTTGTTCTACTCTTTTGGTGTCTGCGGAAAGCTCTAAGAGAGTTCGCGGACTCCAGATATTAGCTTCACCAGCCATAGTACTGTGCCCCTATAAAGGAATATTGATATTAGTAACCGACATCAGATAGTGCTGACATCTTAAGTAACTGTAACTCTTCTGCTACAAGCCCTGCTTGAGCATTAGATTCTTCCATCTGGCCCATCATTCTGAATAGGACTCGCGCCGCTTCGTATACTATAAAGTAAGGAAATTGCTCTGCTACCCAGGAACTATAAGCTTCCTCTCTCACTATGGGTAACACATAGCAACCTAAGAGAGCGTATTTAAACTCTGTAGAGGATCTAATCTCTAAGACTCTACCTGCGACATAAGCTATATCATTTCTATTATACCCATATGAATCTAAGACTTCATCAGGAGATATGATATCAAAGAACTTACCTTTGTCATCAGTAGCAGATTCTACGCGGCGCAGATACTTTAATGCTCTGAAATTAGAGATAAGGGATATATAGTCTAAAGACTGTCTGAAAGTAGCAGTATCAAACTCAATGCCTGTTTCATGAATGTCTTTAGAGTAGAAATCAGATTTATGTGCTTTGAGAGTCGCAGCTTTAATTGCTGACTTCGTCTCATTAACAAGATCCGGGCGGTTAGTAATCTGATATACTTCTGTAAGAAGTTCAGTAAAAGTCATAAGGAGATACCTATAGATATATGGATAACAGGAGGGTGGCCCTTATTGGTAGAGACAGGAGCTACGCCTACCATAGGTAAGGCCGCATCAGTCTCTGTAGCTATACCTAGTGTTACAGACTTAGAGCTAGAGATAGCTGGAGCGCTATCAGTTTCAGTCGCTATACCTAAGACTCTCGCTTTAGAGATTTCCGGAGAGATAGTAGAGTCTGTTTCTATAGGTAAACCTATCGCTTTAGCTTTTATCCTAGTTATAGGTAGAGCGGTATCTACTTCCGCGGCGATTCCTATAGTAGCTGCTTTAGCTGCAGTGAGAGATAAAGAGCTAGCTGCATCCTCCGCTAACCCTATAGTTTTTAGCTTATGCCTACCGACCCCAAGATTAGAATCTACCTCAGAAGCTATACCTAAGGTAACAGATTTGGAATGTGAGAGAGGTAAGGCTGTGTCAGTTTCCGCAGCTACGCCTACAGAAACTATAGTGTTTCCGCTCTCAGCAGGCCGAATAGCAAAACTTACCGCTGTAATCTCACCTACTGTTAAAAAGCTCCATGTTTTTGCGCCTGTTGCGCCCGCTGTTGCAATCTCCTGATATGCCGCCGCAATCGTCATATTTATGTAGCCGAGATTACCGGCCAAAGTCATGCCGCTAGGCTGCGTGTACGTACTGTTTGCGTCACCAGTTGCGACGCAAACCAGCATTGCTCCGTCTGTAACAGTTGTAACGGACGGGGAATCAATAGACCTATCACCGGGCGTTTCCGTTGTCCATGTCGAGGGACCCGCATCTATTTGTGTTGCGGAGTCAATACCAGAAAAAGCAAACGCCAAGCATGCCATTTCTTGGGTCGAGTTAACGTAAGTCGCGGTTGGGTTTGTTTCGCTTGCTCCAGCTTTTTTTGCATATAAAGCTGCTTGATGGGCCAACCCTGACACGGATGTTTCCGTCAGCTTTGTGAAGCCATCGCTTACACCGGCCAGCTGCTGCACGTTCGAGTTATAATCATGCACAAACGCAAGAACTATATAGTCTCCCTCTGTGTGAGTCGGCAGATTGACGACCATGGTTCCAGCCGCTGCGCTTGTGGTAGTTGCTAGATCGACAAACGCTATTGCCATCGAGATGCACCGAAAATGCTATACAAGACAGTCATAACTACCTCTGAATAATAGCGTTAAGTTTGGGGGGATTTGGAGGCCCGAACGTTATCATGTAGCGCTTGCCTTCAAATCCGTCTTCTGCTGTGCTAATGCCGAACTCATAAACGTCTGGGCTGATGCAGTCGATAACGTAGGATAACGTTTCACCGCTCAGAGTTACTTTTTCTTCTGTCTCTACTGATGATAGCTTGTAATAAAGATTATACGATTTCTGGCCCGTAATCAGTGAGCCATCTTCGCGAGTCGTCGCATGGTCCCAAGATAACAAAATAGTCTGGCAAGCAAAAATAGGCGTAGCCATTACAGCAGTTACTATCACTGCTAAACCTATTAATTTTCTTTTATTAAGCTGCACGATAGAAGCCTGCTGCATTAATTTCTAATGTCACGTTGCTACCGTCAGTGATGATAGCAAAATCATAATGAGCACAAGGAATAAGATCTGTATCAGTGCCGCCTGTAGTATCAGCATCATAGCAAATAATAGCTTTAACTAAACTATTATTAGTCGCACCTCCAGCTGATGTATACACCTGATCAGGCATACCAATATCGTATCTGTTATTGGTATCATCAGGCGCAGGTAAAGCAGCTAATTCTGCATCGGTTATAGCTTTCCGCGCGTAGTTAGTGAAGTCTGCTTCTGTGTTACCAGCAGCTCCTAGTAATGCGCCTAAGTCGTCATAGCCAATTAAAGTGCCGTCAGCTTCAGCTACTTTAAGTAAAACTACAATGAAGGCGCTGTTAGCAGGGTCATTGGATTTTACGCGGTTGTAAAACTCCACTACCCTGCCTTTAGCTATGTTAAACGGTTGATCTGACATGAGGGTATCTCTCAGTAAGGTGTTGGTAAGGTGTTGGTAAGGTGCTACCAGACTGCTACTACATTAGATGCGGTAGTAGCTAGCCTGATTTCAGTAACTCGTATAGGTAACAAAGAACCTGCAGCTACTCCGTAAAAAGTAACTATCTGGTCGTTACCTGCCATTCTGACTACCAAGTCCCCGGCACCTCCTACATAAACAGCGCGAGTGCGGACAGCTAGCTGCGTGTCTGCAGGAGTTACTGCTACCGCAGAAGCACCAGGATTTATAGTTCCGGAGGTAGAAAAATCTTCGTCTTTAATAGCCATGTCGATTCCTTATTACTTGCTGGAAGTCGCGGCAGTAGCAGTAGAGCTAACACCTGCATTAGTCAGCTCTGTAGTAGACATGGGAGAGAAAGGCTTACCTTTAGCTGAGGTGCTACCCATGTCAGGATTAATACCTAATGCTTTGTTCATAGCTAGCTCAGCTTGCTCTTTCTTATATTCTTCAATCGCAGCATCTTTAATAGCTCGCATAGGGTCAGATTCTTTAGATGTAAGGAGCGCGCCTTTAGTTACTACATTGAGGCCTGCAGCAATCTGCTCATCTAAGAAAGAAATAATTTCTGGGTCTGCGGTAACAAGCTTATAGTTAACAAAGCTAAACTTCTTACCTGTAGGTGTGATCATCTGAGTAGCTGCTTTAGCATAGTGATAGTGCTGATACTTAATTTCTACTTTCGCAGGGGCTGTAGCTGTAGCTGCTGTAAGGTTTACACTAGTGGCTGTTGGTGAAGTCATAGTAATTCTCGCTGTCGGATTTTGGTTTTAGTTAACGGTTTTAGTAGTATCTACACCTAAAAATCCCCGCTACCTATAAGATAACGAGGATTTTTAGGGAGGGTTACTAAGCCTCAGGCAGCGAGTAGGGTTTAGCCAACAGCAGCAGCAGTAAGGTTACGAATAACAACGTTAGCTGGAGCATTCTTAATTACTGTAGTTAACTCAGTAGTAAGAGTACCGCCAACAGCATCAATGCCGTTATCCTGCGCTTGGTCGCCTTTGGTGTTAAACTCCATATTAGAAGTCTTACGGCCGTTAAGGTAAGCAAGGCGGAAGGTAGGAAGATCCACACCGACAGCCATCTTAGACCAAGTTGGGTTGGAGTTAAAGAGAGGGTGCTCGATAATACGGAACTTACCTCGAGAAATAGTTAAGGTAGAGAACTGTAAACCGAAGTTAGTTTGTCCGTCCAATAACTGGTAAGTACCGTTCAAGCGGCCGATGTTATTAAGTACTTTCTTAGCAGCTCCACCGCAGAAGAGAACTCGCTCAGGTGCTCCCTTAGGATCAGTAGCTTGGTTAAAGACCGGATCCAAGAAACCTTCCAGCTGAGTCCAGTTAGTAGTAGCAGCAGCAGTAAAGCTGTTAACTACACCTGCGTATACAGGAGGATAGAAAGAAGCTGTTTCTGTAATCTGGATTAGGCCATCCATTGTACGGAAAGGTTGGCCATTACGTGTACCTTGCGACTTCTGGCCAAAGAAGATAGCCTTCTCAATATCAGCAGCGTGTAAGGCAGCGCAGTCTTGGCGGTTTTCCGCATCCGTAGATTCACCAGCAATAACATTGGTGGCTTTAGCTGAGCCTGAGATCGCCCAAGTATTACGGAAGATCTGAGTAAGGTTAGTAACTCGCACAGGTACAATGTTATTTGCATTAGGTCGCTGAGATGATTCTTCATAAGCGTTACCTACTTGGTAGATATCATCGTTATCGTTAATAGCAGCGGCAGCTACTACACCGACCGCGCGATTAACACTAATAACGGTAGCTGAGTTAACACTGTTAATAATGATGTTTTCACCTGTACGCTCGATGCGCATGATCATACCAGGTAAAAGGTTAAGGGTTGTATCTACGGTAAAAGTAGTATCGCCGGCAGCGTAACCTGCACCGTTGTTAATCTTAGCTTCTGGGAAGATCATGGTCTTAGTGAAAAAACCGTGCTCAACCTGTACAGCTGTTTCCGACTGTAACATAGAAGATAGTGCGAACAGAGGAGCTGAACCGTTAGGCATCAAGCGAGTGATCATCTTAGCGAACGACGGTTCGACCAGATCAGTTGTAAAATTACCAGTATTAAAGATTCCAGTAGTCATAAGTATAGTTCCTATTAAGAAGAGGTGTTAAACTGGTAGATAGTTAGAGATGTGACTATCTGCTAGTAAAGATCGAAAGTGTTAGTACCAGACTTCACAAGAGTAAATAACTTACCTGACTGCGGACCGACAGTAAGATTGTTATTGGTACCTACAGCAGTAATGCCGGCGCCGACTGCGATAACTACATCAAAAGCAGCAGCTTGGTTATTACCTACATAGAATGTAAAGGCGTCGCCTACATCCATCGAATCGTAGCCAGACTCAGCTTGAATCAGAGTAGCTGTAGGTAAGGTATAAACAACATCACTAGTTAAAGTAAGCCCTTGCACAATATAGCCGCCACCTAACTGAGCAGTAGTTAATGTAGCATCAGCTTCTGCATTAAAGTTAGTAGGAGATACATTAGCCAGCAAGCCATCGCCAGCGCGCATTGGAGTAGGGATTCTGCTAGCGTCGCTAACAAGTACACGTTTAAAGCTCATAGGAGCCTCCAGTAATTAAATGAGAGATAAGAGATAGATCCTGATTAAGACCGCAGGAACTTATTCCAGTCAACTTGATCAGGTGTAACAGGTGGCGGAGCTGCCGGATTAAAAGCTTCTCCCATCGCCTGTACATAGTTATTAAGTTTTTGAGCTATCTGAGAAGGAGTATCGCTAGGAAACTGATTCATTAGCTGCGTTCTGGTTGCGTCAATCACTGGTTTAATTGCTGGGTTTGAGAATAGCGGATTAGAATCTTGCAGGAATGCTGCGGATGATTGATCTCTTACTAAAGATGGTATCTTAGCTTCAGTAGCAGCTATCGCATTCTGTACAGCTTTTGCAGTCAGCTGCTCATTAATAAGAGTCGCTTGCACCATTGCTTGCTGCACTACTAAGTTCATAGCTTGGGTAAAAGCTGTACCTGCACCTTCACCGCCAGCAGTTATTGCTGCTAGCATATCAGGAGTTACTGCCTTAGAGAAGTCTGCTTTAGCCATTACCTGAGATAAAGCAGCAGCGTCCAGAGGCTTAGCTGGATTTAAGTTTGAAACCTCATTAGGTTTAGTCTCCCATAAGGAACTAAACTGAGCTAGAGGGGAATCGTCTTTCGGTGCAGCAGCGTTAGATCCAGCAGGAACTACACCGTTAGGAGCTGCGGCAGGGCCAGATTGTATAGGTGATATAGGCTGATCAGGTATATTGCCGGGAGTTGCTGGCTGCTGTTGCTGTCCTTGTCCTTGTGCCTGAGGAGTTGGTTGAGGGGCAGCAGGTTTAAACATGTCGAATATACTCATAGTAAGATCTCTTTTTGGTTTAATGGGTTGGTTTAGTGGGTTGGTGGGTATTACTAATCTTCTGGTTGTGATTGTAATGCGTGAGAGGTATCTATAAGATATTGCAGTATAGATATCTGCCCTCTCTTAAATGCTTCTGCTTGAGCATATAACTCAGGATGAAGAGGATCAAACTCTAAAGCTAGCTTCTCTTCAGCGCACATAGCTAACTGATTCTGCAGCGCCTGAATCTGAGTTATAGTAAACATAGCTCCTTGGTGCTCTTCTTCTTCAGTCAGCTCCCAAGCTGTAAAAGTATTAGTTATTAACTGTGCCATAATAGCTCCTTAGATAGGTTGTTGTGAATCAGCGGCGCTGGGTTGCTGTCCTGTAGTAGCTTCCTGAGGTGCAGGTTTATTCTGCTCAGGGTTATATCCATACTGCTCAGGTAAAGGCTGTGGAGGCAGCTGAGATATATCTACTCCTTTATCTATCGCTGTCATAGCTATCTGCTGCCAGCTTGCTACTGCTTGTTCATAAGCTACTTGCTGCGGAGACTTCTCAAAGGCAGATAGTTTAGCTCCTTGTGTTTTCATTAGATAACTGAATACTTGCCCTACGTTATATTCAGAAGCTATCTGTGGAGAGGATCCGAATACCTGTAAAGCTACAGCGAACGAGTCAGCGTTAATGAGCTTAGCAGCAGGAGTTAAGCCGTCTGATATCTGGAAATCTAAGACAGCTTTTCTAAGAGCTATAGGATCTATCTCTACTACCCTATTAGCATCTCGATTATAGATACTGTCACCTCCTACGTATTGTAAGATATTAATCTTAAGTATACGTTTAAGAGGAGTGAACAGCTGCGATTCAAGAAGAATAGAAGCCATCTGGTCGCGACCATTAGCATTATTCATAACTGAATCGAATTCTTGTAAGGTCTTATTACCTTTAACAAACTGTCCCTGAGATGCTTGGTTCTGTCCAGATAGCTGGTTAGATAAACCTAAGATGGCTTGTATCTGCTGCATAGACCCTGCAGCTTGGTCTTCCCTATAAGGGAACGCATACACAGCCTCTGATACATTCTTACCGTAGGCAGCAGGGCGTACAGGGATCTTAGCAGACGGGTTAGAAGAGTTAATAGCTGCATTAGTTATTCTGGAAGGGTCGAATATAACCCTATCGCTAATAGCTCTGCGGCGACTAGCTATAATAGAGTTCATATAAGAACTAGCTAGTTCTTGGAAAGGCGTACCATTAGTAGCTAAAGATTTAGTTTGGTATCCTAAACCATCTTCCAAAGGCTGACCTATTAAGATAGGTAGATAGTTATGCGCGTTAGTCTGTAGCTCCGCATAGATTATAATGCTGTGATTAACAATCTTTAGCTTGTATATCTGAGGAGTGTTAGAATTGGATACGCGCAAATCAAACTCAGCTGGAAGTATTTTACAGTATAAGGTAGTTACCTCGTATGAGTTCTTGTAGTCAATAGATTTATTCTTAGTAGTGGTGGATAGCCCTGCCCACTTAAGCCAATCTACACCCTCCGCAGTCATTATATCTGTAGGATTTAGATTAGGATTAATAGGAGGTATATAATAGTTCTGCGCGCCAGTATCTGTAGAAGCAGTAATATTAGAGTTAGAATTAAATGCAGGCACTATGTTAGAAACCATAACTCCAGGCAAAGAAGCTATTAACTCCTTTAACTGGATTCGGGATAATATCTCTGTGTAACCTGCAAACTCGCCTTTCTTATATACCTCTGTAGGCAGTACCCTCATATCTACAAATGTATTATAAGGATCTAAGCGCTTAATAGTATTACCGCTCCAGATAACTTCCTTAGGTTGACCTTCTTTTAAGTTAGCTTTCAGATTAGTTTCTACAGTATAAGAGACTTCCTGCGCCCAAGCTACTTCTAAAGGAGCAAAGTTATACTTAAATCCATCTCTGAATGACATCATTAATTCACGAGTCCAGCCACCTTTAATAGATTCATTCTCTAAGATAGTTTCCAGCTGTACAGCTTCATCCATATATTCAGGTGCGGCTACTACTCCGAATAGCGGATGACCTGTTAGGTATACAGATGTTTGATAAGTAACAGCTGTCTCTACCTGAGGCATAACTACGGGCACTGTCATGTTCTGAAACTTAGAAGGGTCGCCTTCCTTGTTAGCTGCTTTTGCTCTAGCTTGCTCAATGGATTCGTCCACTTCGCGCTGATAAGTTCTATCTATTGCTAGGTATCTAGATCTAGCGTCATTACGAGTGTGGTTATTAGTAAACTGGATACTTTCGTAGTAAGCTATAAAAGCTTCTTGTGATTTCTTAGTCAGAGGGACTACAGTTGAAGCTGCCATTTGAGGTACCTGTTATTAAATTAGATTCAGATTCAGACTAGAAATAAGAGTTAAATTCTTGTACTTCCAGTGCATCGTATTCTTGGGATTCTATGATATTACCTGTTATGATATACTCACCAAACTCCTGTATTACTTTCGGTGCGTAAGTCATAAGATCTAGAATACCGTCAGTGTTATCTCGCTTTAGTGGATTGAAGCCTATAATCTGAAGATGCAGAGACAGCTTAGCTTCGTCTATTGCATACATCTCGCCAGCAGCATATCCTTTGAACATCTCTAAAATTCTAGCGTTTTTAGCTTTAGTTCCTGAATATACAGGTACAGCTTCTATACCTATTATACCCATCTGATTGCAGATAAACTCGAACCAGTATAAGAGAGAGTACTGGTAAGCATTAGCCTCTACAGCTATCAGTCTACAGTTCTTAGTAAGGGCGAATGTAATAGCTTTCCTGATAGTCTCTCCAGGAGAGAATCTACCTTCTTCTAGCTCCATTAAGATAGGCGTAGCATCATGAACTTCAAAATAGCCTATAGATACTTCATCTGAGTTTATCTTATCAGTAGCTGGGTCGATAATAATGAAATTACCTCCAGGTATATCTCCTTTCTCATAAGGTACAGGAGGTAATTTAGAGAGATCTATTAGGTTATTAGCTGAAGTATTCTCATCATTTAGGACTTCTGAGTAAAAGATCTCAGGGTGACCCATAGCTAAATCGTTTTCAAATTCTGCTGTTAGTTGAGCTATCGGCTGCAGCTCTTCCCAGAGAGAAGTACCGTTTGCAAGAATACCGCCAGCTATAAACTTAACCCAGCTAGGGTTATTCTTAAGCTTGCGGAGAATAGAATGCTTTGTAGGGTACATGTTAGCTACGAATAAGAACATACAGCCGGAAGGAGACTTAGCCTTCATCAGTGTACCTACCATCCATGTTTCAAGAGAAGCTGACTGCACTTCTGAATCAGCACAATCTCTTGATTGAATGTCATCCATTAATATTACATCAGGGCGCTCATTCTTAATATTAAGCCCGCGAACAGAAGTCTCAGCGCCAGCTGCTGCAAGAGTTATATTCCTGCCTCTATAACCGAACTTCTTAAGTGCCTGCGTATCTTTCTCTACGCCTAGTTTCCAGTCACCATATACATTCTTAACATTAGGTTCTTCTAGCATATCTATCACATCAGATAGAATGTTCTCTGCTAACTTAGCTGTAGCTGCTACTACAAGAATGAATTTCTTATTAGTATATAGAATACAGTAGATAAGAAAGATTTTCATCAGTGTAGACTTACCGAAGCCGCGAGGTAAACCTAAGGCAAGCTGTGGAAATGTTCTTATCTGGTGTATGAACCCTAGCAGCCACTGCCATACACCGTGCTTAAATACAGGGGGGAAAGCATATTTAAATACCGAGGGCATCAGTAGCGCAGCTAAGAAGTCGAGATCCTGCTTAGCTAGTCCTTGTATTTCATCGCTAGATATACCATACTGCTGTACATCATCCGCAGCTTCGGTGGGCCGCTCTAATTCAGAAACATCCAGATTAGGCTTAGGAGCAGCAGAACGCTCCACAAAGCTATCAGGGAGATCCCGCCCATTGCTATAAGGACTAACAGATCTAGAAGAGCTAGAAGTATTTCCATCAGATACACCTCCTAAAGATTCTAAGATAGATTGAGGCGAAGCTGCCTTACCTCCTGACTTCTTATTACTCACAGCTTCTCCTAGGAGCTAACTTAATAGATTTTATTTCCAGCTCTTTACCTGCTTTACTTACAAGTCTATTAAGTACATTTCTAGCGTTTACTACGTCTGCTACATTATAGCTGTCAGGTAAATGCACTATGGCGGATTTTAGCTTATTGTTTTTAAGTCTAGCGATAATAGCCGCTAACTCTTCCTTAGTTTTAGAGGGTATGGAAGGTACTGAGGTTTTAGTTATCTTCTCTTTGTTCATGGGTGATACCTCTAGTTTCCTGCGCCTTCTCTACTTGCTTAAGTAGGTTTCCTGAAGGCATAGTTAGCAGCTCCTGTTCGCCAGCTTTAGTTACTTGATTATTCATATTGGTAATAAACTTAGCTGCTATCACTTCTGGTAGCATTAAGTTTACTACATTATTAGTTGTAGTGGAAGTATCTGGTGCAGTTTGGCCGCGTCTCTTCGCACCGTTTACTACTTGAATAGCTTTTAAGATCTGATCCGGCCGCACCATTAAAGGCATAGACTTTTTAAGCTTCACCAGTAGTAGGTCTTCTAAGTTATCGTATTCGCCATCTCTCTTATTATGCGCCTGTAAGTTAGTGTAGCGTAATGCAGAGACTCTGTCAGCTATATGCTTTTCAGCCAGCAGCTGAGATATTCTTGCAGGGGTAACACCTAATGCAGAGGCGACAGATTCAGCGTTAATACCAGAACCTAGTAAGGAAACCGCGCGCTCTTCTATAGAGCTAGTGACTCCAGTAGAGTAATGATTAGATGGAGTATTACTAGATTCTACAGCCAGCGCAGGCGGGATAGCTGCACCTAAACTAGCTAGCAAAGCTTCTTGATTCATGGCATTCCCCCTCCATTTTCCTGCTGTTCCAGATAATTAGTAATTAATAGACATACTATATGTATAGTTGTTAGATATAAAGGAAGGAATCATTTTACCTTCTTTTACCTATCTACTGCCTTCTATAGGAGCTACCTTATAGTTATCTACAGTAGCTGCCTAGGTAGTAACTACTTCAAAAAATTTAGGAATATTTTACAAGCTTCTTAGGATACCCACCGTCGCAGCCACCTAAAAAGGCTCCTACCCCTCTACCACCAACCAAGCGCTTGCTAGGTAGGATAGGTTGGGCGGGTAGATGGATAAGCGCAGCTATACACCTGCTATACACCCGCTATACACCTATACGGTAGGAGATAGGTAGATACATGTTAAAAATAAGATACACCCTCCTAGATAGGGATATACACCCTAGTAGGAAGGAATCATTTTAGAGTAGTTAGCTAGAAAGTGTAAAAGATAGTAGTTATTTAGATGACATAAAATTAGTTAGATGATAAGTTGCAAACAAGATAGGAATTTGAGATAATGACGGCAAGTTAAGAGATTCGCTTTTAACTGGAAAGATTGGAGATTACGGAAATGAATAGTTTAGTTTGTGGGTTTAATGGTAGTTTATTCGCAGCAAGTAAGGAACTGAAGAAAATGGAGAGTTTAGTTGATAGTCTTTTAGACAGACAGAAAAAAGAAATTGCTAAGGTTGAGCTGTTAGCAGTCGCGATGCAGTTAAATGGTGGGATGAATTGTTTAGGTATTGCAGCGGATAAGGAAGAGTTTGGAGAAGAGTTTGGAGAAGAGTTAAACGCGAAAGATAGAAAGATTCTAGCAATTTATCGAGAGCTGGTAGATTTAGTTGATGGTTCAGAATGTTTTGATTTGTGTTTGAGCGTAGCTAGAAAGATTGTAA
>Ga0210043_1000492_pt1 | contig 42119 bp, 59 predicted proteins | sample CryGeymet201501t_FD_183990 | JGI IMG/M metagenome (GOLD analysis project Ga0210043, IMG submission 183990) | Groundwater microbial communities from Crystal Geyser aquifers in Utah, USA - Crystal Geyser metaG 2015-01t (SPAdes) (version 2) | ecosystem: Environmental > Aquatic > Deep subsurface >... | reverse complement strand
TGTGAGGCGTCTGTGATTTCGTATTTCCACACCGAACGGTATTGAATGCCGTCCGCTTCGGGGAATGAGTTGGCGGCTTCGTGCTTCTCAATGGCCTCGTCAACCGCTGCAATGTCTTTGTCTTGAGCGGCAACCGAAGCTTCGGCCAGCGCGAGCCGCGCGGCCGCTTGAGCTTCGCGGTGCGCGTCACTCATCTTGCGTTTGATGATGCGCTCGCACTCCCCATAGAAATCAAGGGCGGGCTTGAAGAGCGCTCGTGTTGCCTTGAGTGCATCGTTGAGGGGCTTGGTCACCGTCGTGCGCTTGTCGGTGAGTCGCTTGGTGTGGCCCTTCACCTCTTGAAGCATCTCGGCCGCAAAGGTGAGGTCTTCTTTGCTCTCAATGGTCATTGAGCCGAACGCCTCAACGGCGTCTCGGGCTTCGCTCTCTTCTTCGGTGAGTTGGGCGTCAAGCTTGTCAAACGTGATGAGTTCAAAAGGCTCGCGCGCGGCGGGGCCTTGCTCGGCGTCGGCTTTCTTCACATCGGCGGCATAGATGCGGGCATCGGTCAAACTGCCGGCGGGGTCATCGGAGTCTCCACCCGGAACCTCAACCCACTTGAGCGGCCCGAGACCGCTGGTCTCGGACATCTCGAGCGCCTCAAGCAAGTGGGGCTCGCAAAGATGCGTTGGGTTGCCTCTCTTTGAGAAGAACGTCTTGCCGTCGGCAATCGCGCACGCCGGCTCTTTGCACTTGGACGTGAAACACGTGCCTTCAACTCGGGACTTTGAACTCTTCAACTTCATGGTGGTGGCCTTCTTTCTATCTTCTATCTTTTGAACTGGTCTTTGACTTGCTTGTGGGGTCGGTCTTCACAAAGCTCGGGGATGGTGACAACCCAATCGGTTGCTTTCGAGATGCGGCGCGCCACATCGTAAAGCTTGATTCGCATGCCTTGGGAGGCGTTGCGGACGGTGAGATATGAAACGCCCGCGTCTTCGGCAATCAAAGTCATCGTGCCGCGGCCGTGCATCTTGCAGTATTTTGAGAGTCTCATGATGGGGTGATAGCACGCTATCGTTTGAGGTACCAAAGCCCAATGCCAATGGAATCGTAGACGTTGTGAAGAAGGCTTGCGGGCACCGTATCGGGCGCCCCGTAGGCCACGGCGCAAGAGACCCGCGCCTCTTCATCGGGGCTCAACTTGGCTTCAATGCGCGCGTGGTGGATGTCCTTTGGCGTTTGCCCCTTCCACTCTTTCGGCAACGTGAGCACGAGAGCCTTCGGTTGCACCGCGCCAGCCACCACACCGCCAATGAGCCCGAGCCCGATGAGGTCGTTGGGGTCGCCCTTTTGGTTGCGTTGGTTGTAAACCTCGGGCCGCTCAATGATGAGCGTGGGGTGCTTTTGGATGTGTCGGTGAAAGAGTGTCTCAAAGTCCATGGCTTGGCCGGCCGTAGTCTTTGCACGCGTGCGCACCAACCCGCACTTCACGAGGGTCTTGCCGTAGAAGACGGCGAAGCCGCAAGCCCGAGCGCCGGGGTCAACCGCTAGGGTGTACTCAATGCCGCCGATGGCCGCCGCGCCTTTCACAACGCACCCCGCGCGGCGTCCCGCCGAAACATGAAGAGCGCGTGAGCCCCGCAAACAACGTTCACCCCGTGGTGCTCGTGCATGCCGTGCTCGAGCCACCAATCAACGTTGAGGTGTGCCATGAGCTTCACGGCATCAACCGTGATGGTGTGGAAAATCTCAACCACGTCGGCCGGCTTGAAGTTGTTGGCGCGCCAATCGTTGAAGGCACATTGAAACGAGAAGGTGAGAGAATCGGCGCACGCCCTTCTCAAGTGCTTGGCCGTGCTCAAGTCGGCCTTCGGGCAGCCTTCAACCTTGACCCAAAGCGCGGTGCGCTTCGGTTCGGCTTTGCACGCCCACTGCCCAAAGTCTTCAACCGACCGAGCAAGCGCCGGCGGCGGGGGGACAAGGCGCCGGCGCGCCTTGAAGTCAACGGTGATGACCTTCGCACCCATCACGCTTGCCCCAAGTCTTCGGGGGGCGTGAGAGCCATGACAATCATGGCTTGGCATTGGTCCATGTCTTCGGGGTGCATCACGAAACCGAAGAGCTTGCCCGGGCTCTCTTCAATCTCTTTCTTCGTGAGGTGCTTGAGGTCTTTGTCCACGGGCAGGAATGAGCCGCGCTCGCACATCTTGTTTGGCAAGAGGTGCACGGCGCCGCCATCGTGAAGGATTTGCACCGCTCTCTTCTTCTTTTCTTCTTTCATGAAAGTTGCTCCCAAAGGTATTGACCGAGCCGAACGGCCCCGAGAACGGTGAGGCTCAAGAGAGCCCAAAGGGTGACGTAGGCCACCACCGCCCACAAATCGAGAAGCTTCTCTTTCATGCCGCTTGCCTCATTTCCCAAGGTATCAAGAGCCCCTCTTCGTTGCGCACCGCCTTTGCCTTCTTGGCCCAATGCTTCATGAGCGCCACCGAAGAGGTGGGGGGCACGTCGGGCAACCATTCACCCGCCGCCTTATTCATCACGCGCACAAGCTCATCGGCCGCGCGGTTGGCTGCCCGAAGCTCTTCAGGCACTTCAAGCATGAACTCATCATGAACATAGTTGACCATGCGGCACCCGAAGAGCGGCGATTCGGTCTCAACGTAGCTTGCCTTTTGAAGCGCAAAGAGAGCCGCCTTGGTTGCATCGGCGCCGAGCCCTTGAAAGAAAGAGTTTGATGCCACGGTGTAAGGCACGAGCCCGCGCCACCGGTCGCTCATGAAGTGCTTGATGGTTGCATAGCCGCCGCCTTGGTCGCATTGCGCGCGAATCCAAAGAGAGTATTTGCGCGCCTCGGGCCAGTTGGTGAGCCACGCATCAAGCAACGCTTGGCACTCGGCCAAGGTGCGGAAAATCCCAGAGCCGCGGGCGTGAGCTCTGAAGCTCTTTGCTTGCATCCCGCCCATAAAACCAAAGTTTCCAATCTTGGCGAACTGCCGCGCGGCAACCATCTCGGGGTCACCCGCCTCAAGAAGGTCTCGGGCGTGGTTGTATTCAATGCCCATGAACTGCGCCGCAAGGTCAAGGTGCACGTCAACGCCCTTGTTGAGCATCTCGGCCATGCGCGACTCACCAAGCGCCCAAATGCACACTTGAGACCAAGAGCGAAGCTCGAGCCCGTCAAAGTCCGCGTTTGCGTACAGCTTGCCCGGGCGCGCCGTGAAGCATTCCCGGATTCCCGCGAGCCGCCTCACGTTGTGCATTTGGTAACCGTCGGTGGGTGCGTCTTCACTGTACCCCTTACAGCTTGCCCGGCCGGTTTCCATAAGCGAATCAAAGTGAGGCTGAATCGCGTGCGTGATGCCGTTCTTGAGCGCGGGGATGTGGTCGTTGACCACTGTCATGAGAGATGAAACCGAGGCGTAGGCTTTGAGCAAATCGTTGCCGCTCGCGTTGCAAGCCTCTTCATCAAGTGAGATGCCGAAGAGCGGGTCATCAAGGTCTTTGATGTTTCGCTTCGTGAGTTCTTCGTTGTTGCGCTTCTTCGCGTGCAACTTGAAGAAGCCTTTGGTGCGCTTGGGCTTCTCATCAAGGTCGGCCATCACCTCAACCATGAGCGCCCGGGCCTTCTTGGTGTCGCGTGAGCCGTCTTTGCGCACGAGCCCCGCCTCTTTGCACATCGTGAGCGCCTTGCCAAAGGCTGCCCGCGTCTCAAGCTCAAAGGCCCGAATCTTCTCGGCGTCGGTGCGTATGCCGTGGCACGATATGAGGTGCATGCCAAACGCCGCGCGCGTTTGCCGGAACTCATCGGCCAAGAGTTCTCGGTCAACCTCTTGAGCCTCGTGCACGTCAAGCGTGGTGATGGCGTCGTTGAGAGCGTACCGCCGCGCGCCTTCGGCCCACTTCTCGGGAGGCACGTCACGAAGTTCGCCATACCCCAAGCGAAACTCATCTTTCTCAAGCAAGACGCCGAGAAGGCGTTTTGCGAGCACCGCAAGATGGTAGGTGTGCTCGGTCCTTTTTTGCGTGAAGGCGTCAGTGAAGCCCCGATATTGCCCGCGGGCAATGTCGATGAGCTTTTGTCTCAAGCTTGTATCGGTCACCCGGTCACTCTCAAGCGCTTCAAAGATGAGCGGCAAGAGTTCGGGGTACTCACTACCCAAGACGGCCAAGTCATAGGCCACCGTGTGACCAATGAGCAAGAGGCTCTTGTCTTTGAGCCACCCCTTCACGATGTTCACCGTTGAGGGGTTGCCTTGCCAGAGCAAATCCCCCTCGGGCATCCACGCGCCGGCCGCCGTCACGCACGTGAGAGGCGGCGCGAGAAGGCCCGGGCGGATGAGCGCCGTTTCGGTGTCAAAGGCAAGCCGGGTCTTCTCAGTCGGCATCTCAAGCCCCCGGTTTCAGCGCGGCAAGCCGCTTGAGAAGGTCTTTGTTCTCTTCGTTCTTTGTCGCGATGATGCGCCGCGCCTCGTGAAGAGATGACTCAAAATCGTGCGTCTTGTCGGTGAGTGCCTCAAGCGCCACATCAAGCGCCTTTTGAAGCTCAAGAACTTTGGCCTTGAGCCCTACCCTCTCATGAGAGTCTTGCTCAATAGCTCGCTTGAGCTTGGCAATGGTCTCACCGTCGGCTCGGCCGTCTTCTTGGTGCTCGGCAAGCCTCAAGAGCGCTTCACCTGCTACCGCTTGGCAAAGCCGCGCGAACTCATTCTCTTCTAGTCGTTGCATTTCAAACCCCTTCTCTTTCTACATCAAAACGAAGTGATAGCACGCTATCACATTGGGAGGCAAAGAAAAGGCCCGAGGTTTCCCCCGGGCCTTTCCCCCGGTTATCTAGCCATCATGGTCTCCCGCGGGATCGTCGTTCGTCGACATCCTCCCATGACGCGCGGCCACGCGGCCGGCCACGCTGGCCCTTTCAAGCTTCTTCGGCGGGCTCCCACTTGTGAAGCGTGAAGGGCGTCTTGGCCCGCGTTTGAATCGTGATTGCCTCAAGGTCAACGATGATGCCCGCGAGCGGGTTGTCTTTGCTCACCGCGAACTCAACCTCTTCTTCACCCACCTCTTCGTTGACCTTCTCTTCTTCAAGGCTTGGTGAGATGCCGTTGGCCGCCGCGATGAAACCCTTGATGTTTCCAAGGGCCGCATCGTGCTTGAGGTTCACAATCCAAGACGCCTTCACGCCCGGCTTGCGTTGGTCGTTGTTGCTCTCAAGCACCTTGCACTCAACAATGAAAAGGTCTTCTTTCTTTCGACTTTGAATGGTGGTGCACTTGATGATTTCCACCCGGTAAACACCGTCCAAGAAGTAAACCCCACCTTGCCCAACTTGAGCGTCTCGCATCCCGCTGAATAATCCCATTTTGAAATCTCTCTTTCTATCTTCTAGCTACTGACCAAAGCGCGCCACCGCGGCGCGCCACTTCTTCCGCCGATGCAACCGTTACATCGGCAAAGAGAATCTTTTGGGCTTGGCCCTTCGTGTCTTGCACCGTGCGTGCATCGGACCGAGCTTGTTCAAAGCCTTGCCAGTTCTCAAGGCAAGACATCATCATCTCAAAGAACACCTCATCGGCTTCTTGCCCGTCACGATGCGTGCGGCCGAGTAGTTGCTCCCACACATCCCCCGAGCCCGGCACGGTGGTGAGAAGGTTGTTTGACCACTGGTCTTGAAGGTTGCGCCCTTCCGAGTTTGAGCCAATGGATGCGATGATGCACCCATCGGCGGCGCGTGCGTCTTCAATGAATGCGCCGGCGTCGTTGAGCCCCTTGCGGTGGAAGTATGGGCGGCCCGTGACCTCGGCAAGCTTGCGACCGAAGGCCACGTGCTCAACCCAAACAATGCCCGTGTTGCTGCCCATCCACTTGGCCGCGAAGTTGAGCGGGCCTTCATCAATCCACACCGCTTCGGTGCGGGGCTTGAAGGTGTTCTTGACTCGCTTCCACTGGTCGTAGGCTTCGCGGGGGTAGAGGTTGCGAGCGCATGCTTGAGCGATTTGCTTTTCAGAATCAAGGCGCCTTTGGTTGTGCGTGATGGTGTACCGCACAAACTTTGCCCAAGCCGCTCGGGCTTCAAGCCACTCTTCGGGCGGGCGGGGGTTCCAACGGTAATAGAAGCCAAGCGCAAGCTCTCGGGCGTGCCTCCATACGCTCGCGCCGTCCAAGACTTCCCAGCCGTCAGGAGTTTGCCAAGCGTTGCGCAAGAGCCCGAAGGCTTCAACGGTGGCTTGGGAGACCTTCGGCTCAACGGCCGTGATTTGAAGCGAGCATCCGAGATGCCCCTCTTGCGTGGCGATGACACCGGGCGTTTCAATGAGGCGCCGCCGGTATGCGTGCCGCACGGCCGCGAGAGGGTCTCTCTTGTATTCGGCACGCTCTTCTTCGTTGCACAACTTCAAGAGCGCGCCGGGGTGCATGCGTGCGCCTTCGGCAACCTTTTCGTCAAGAGCGTCGGCCCAATCTTGCAACGTACCCCAATGAAGCGGCAGGGGTGAGAGGTCTCCAAGACACCACTCGGCAATGTGCGCATAGTCTCTCAAGCTTCGCTTCATGATGGTGCCGCTCATCGCAACAAAGACGGTGCTCGGGTTCTCATTCATGTATCGGCTCACACGTCGTGTGACGGCGGGCCGGGTGTTCTTGAGCTTGTGGCACTCATCGGCGATGATGAGCCCCGGGTTGTATTCGGCAAGAAGCGCGGCGCCTTTGGTGCGGCCGAGCGTTTCATAACTCACAACCAAAATGCTTTTTTCGCGGGTTGCGCGCGTGAGCTCCGTTGCGCATGGGGGGAATCTGAAGTGCTCTGAAAGCTTCTTTGACTCTCTCAAAGTCTTCTCGCGAAGCTTCGCGGGGATGAGCAAGATGGGCCGCTCGGCCGGCGACACTTCGGCCGCTAGAAGAGAGACCAAGGTCTTGCCGCCACCCACTCGGATGGGGCCGAGCATGCCGCCGAAATCGTGAAGGTCACAAAGCGCGGCCACTTGAATGGGCTTGAGGCTCATGGTGCCCCAACGCTTCTTGAGCCCGTTGCTCACGTCGGCAACGACCTCGGGCGGGATATCCTCCCAACGCCGGCGGTAGATGCCCAAGATGCGCTTGAGTTCATCAGAGTTGGGGACGCCATTGCACCGCATGATGCGCCCCACCCGCGAAGAGCGGGTGAGGTCGGAAGGCTCTTTGCCCACCCGTTGCATCATGCGCGCAAGAAGGCTCACGCGGTCTCTTCAATCCGCACGTTCAAGACGTGCCAATCTTTGGTGAGAAATGTGTCACGAAAGGTGACAGCCGCCTCGATGTTACGAAACGTCTTGGCGCTCTTGAGAAGCGGCGTGGTGGTGTAAGCCACCGCCCAAGAGAGCGAAGGTGAAATCCACTCAAAGCCGCCATCGGCATCACGGCCGATTACATAGTACCGCCGCCCGCTCACGAGAACTCTTTCAGGTACTCAATCACGAGAGCGTTCACCACCGCGCCAGCCTGCCGCCGGAAGTGCTCACCGCGGCGCTTGTGACTCACCGGCAGGTTTTGAAAGTGGGCGGTCACGATTCGGGTTTTGCCGTCACCGATGAAGAGGCGCACTTCAAGCACCGCCTCATTCGGCCCCGGGTTCTCTTGTGGCTTGATGGTGGGTGCGCCGGGTTTGGTCGGGAGAACCATTTCAGAACGCCCGCACGACGGTTGACGCCAAATCGGTGAGCACGGTGAGAAGGTCTCGGCCGAGTTCGGTGCGGGTGTCCAGTGTGACGCCCACGCCGCTCAACGGGTTGCTCTTGAAGTGAGACCTCACCGCGGTCTCAAGCGCGGCCGGGCCTTTGGCGAACTCGGCAAGCCGGTAGTGCGGGACGCCGAACTCTTTGCAAACGACCCCTTGAGCCGGGCCCGAGAGATGGGAGGCGCTCAAAACAATGCCGTTGCTCGGGACGCAATCAACGAAGAGCGTGAAGCCGGGCCCGAAAGGCACAACCGAGGCGCCCCCCGTGGCCGCTCCTGCGATTGCCGAGCCGGGCGGGATGACCGGGGCGGCGGCACGGGCGGGGGCTGTAGCGGGCGCCGTGGTGGGCTCGGGGGTGCTTGCAGTAGCTTCGGCCGCCTTGGACGCCTTGGCCGCCTCTCGCTTTGCCTTGCGCTCGGCGGCCGCGGCCGCCTTCTCGGCTTTGGCGTCGGTGCCTGCCGGCGCCTCGGTCTTCTTCTCTTTCAGCGCCGCCGGGGCTTCGCCTTCGGGATTGATGCTCCCGGTGCCCGTGGGGGCTTCGGTTGCTTCGGTGGTGCCGCCGGCTTTCGCCTCGGCTTCAAGCTTTGCTTTGCGTTCGGCCATCTTGGCCGCGAGCCCTTGTTTTGCCATCTTTGCCTTCAATCTTTGAATGGGTGTGAGGTTGCAGTGTTCAACGTAGAAGCAACCGCCGAAGGCGTCACACGCCGCCGGGCTTGCTTCAAACTCAATGGCGGTCTTGCCGCTCTTGTATGCGGCAAGCACTTGGGCCGCCGTCTCATCGATTCGGTCAAAGTTCTTCTCAACTTCGGCGCGCGTGATGCGTAGCTCAACAAGCTTGCTTGCAGCCTTGCCGCGCGTGCGGGTGTACGCCCAACGCAAGAGCACTTCATCAACGCCGTGCTCGGCCATCTCGGCCGCCGCGTAGATGTTGGCTTGAATGTCGGTCTTCAAGTCTTCGGGCGTCTTGGCCCACTTGAAGTTTGAGGTGCTCTTGTAATCGTTCACCACGTGCAAGCCGGTTGCCGCGTCGATGTATCCTAGGTCTTTGTATCCCATGAGCCGCGTCACGGCGGTGCGCACGAAAACTTCGGCTTCAATCACCACGCCGGGCGTGCCCGGTGCGGGGATGTGTTTGAGAAGCACGGCGGCCATCGGACCGGGCTTCACCGTCTTGCCGCCAATCTCAACCTCAAGGTCAAGGTCGGGCGCCACCCCGTGCCTCATCCATTGCTCAAGCATCTCGTGAATCTTGGTCCCGAGTTCGGCGCTCGGGTGAGGGTCACTCTTGATGCCGTCGATTTTGCGCCAAGCCCACTTGCGTTGACATAACTCAAAGGTCTCAAGTTGAGACGCGCTCAAGGTCTCCCCGTCGGGGGTTTCAAAGTGGTCTTGCATCATCTACTAACTTGAGCCCGAAGGCTTCTTCTAAACGCCCCACGGGTGGGGCCCCCGAGTGATAGCAGGCTTGCGCTTTGGGGTGCAACCACTTTCTCACATCCACGCTTGGATGCCCAACGGGTTGAAGCCTAAGAAGACAATCAAGGCCAGCGTGAGCACGAGCAAGAACACGATGAAGGCGCCCGCGAGCATCTCGGCAAGCCGGACATCATCACGCCTTTGCTTCTCTTGCCTGGTCACGATGCCCACCAAGCAAGAACGGTCTCGCAATCGCGCACCGCGAGCGGCACCGCGATGAGCAAGAAGAAGGTCAAGAGAAGCCCGGCCGCGAGATAGAACGCCGGCGCGTCGGGGTCTCTCTCGCGTTGCTTCATGCGCTTCAAGTCTTCGCTCAAGTCGTCTCTTCGTTTCATCGTTCTTGCCTCTCTTGGTCTCTCTTCATCTTCTCGAGCTTGCGCCGCTCGTGACGGTTGCGCGGCTCTTCTTCGGGGTAAGGCTTGGGGCCGCCGTCGGGGCCGTAGCCCGGTTGAGGTGTGGATGGTTGCTCGGGTGGTTTCTTGGGGCTCATTCGCTCTCGCCTCTCTTCTTCTCGGTCGCAATGGGGAAGGTGCGCGGCGGCTCGCGCACGAAGGTTTGAGCGGCTAGTTGTTCCCTCTCAAGTTGGGTGAGCTTGTCAAACGCGTGCTGAATACCGCTTGAGGCTCGCGTGAGCTCCGGCGTGCTTCGCAACGCGTCACGCGCTGCAATGTACTCTTCGCGCGCTTGTGCGTGCTTGCGGTTGGCTCGGGCCATGGCCTTCTTGGCCTCCCGATATTCGCGCATGGCTTGTTGCCACTTCTCGCGCGGCGTCACGGCTTCACCTTCGTGGCGTTGCGCTTCAAGAGTTCAACGCGTGCGGCCTTGCTCACCGTCTTTGAGTACCGCGCGAGCTTCTCAAGGTGCTCGGTCGGGCAAGAGCGAAGTGGGCGGCCCACGTAGGGCTTTCGGTCGCTCTTGGGCTCGCGTGGGTCACGGTCGCAAACTTGGCACTCAAGAAGAGCATCGGGCGTCTCGTGATGAAAGTGAGAGATGCCTTGGCACCTCCCGCAAAGGTGAAGCTTTGTTTGGGTCATAGTGTCCGGTCTTCTTTCTGAAGAGCTTCAAGCAAAGACTCTTCGGTTGCGTATCCGTTGCGCTCGGCCCACTCGATGAGGTTGTGCTCATCAACGACCCAATAGTTGGTGCGGCGCCCGTCGGCCGCTGTGAGTTGCTTCTTGTCATTGCTCAAGCCCGAGAGAGCCATGCTCACGCGCCCCGTGGGCGGCGCCGGCTCATTGGTGGGGTACAGCGCCCACCATTGAGAGATGGCGCGAGCGGTGACCAAGACCTTGTTGCCGTGCACCCTCACGAGCATGCCCGCGGTGGTGTCCGCCGGTTGAGGGTTGAGCAAATACGCAACCAACCAGTTGCACACCGCCGAGCGCATGCCGCTTGAGGTGGTGAGCGTTCGGTGTAGTGAAGAGTCGGCCCCTTCCACCAAGAAGCGGTGCCCGCGTTTGACTTCTCGGTTGTCACGCAACCAAAGCGCGTGTTTCGCAATCTTGTCTTCGGCCACAAAGCTTCTCATGGTGTCCATGCCGAGCGACTGAAGAAAGCGGGCCGAGTTCGGCGGGCAGTAGATGTAGATGAGCCGGTCAACGATTGCTTGAATGTCATTGCTCGTGAGGCTCTCGTTTGAGACAAGAAGCTCTTTGTTATTGGCCGTGATGATGAGGCGGATTGAGCCCCTCAACACCGCGTCGGGTTGGTACTTGCGCCTAAGAGGTCGGTTGCGCGCTTGGATGAACTGGCGAAGCTCGGCGGTGCGCACGCGGCCGCGTGCATCACGTGGGATGGTCTCATCGGCCAGCACGAGCGGGCACTTGGTGAGCGCATCGTTGAAGCTCGCCATGGCTTGCTCAAGGTCGGTAGGTTTGTCTTCGGACCAAAGCCGCGCGAGCCCATCGGCAAGCAACGTTTTGCCGGCACCCGGTGAGCCGTCCAAGTAGAGTGCCGCGCACGGCTCATCAAGTTTGGTCAACACCGCGAGCCAATCGCAAAGCGTTTCATAGTGGTGGCCCGAGAACCACTTGAGCCACTCATCCACATCGGCATCAAACTCGGGCTCAAGGTCACGCAACGGGCACGGCGCTTCAAAGAGCGTGCGCGTTCGGTCATCAAATGAAGCTTGCTTTGCGGTGAGGTCGGCAACCACCGCGGTTGCAACGGTGCCGTAGTCTCTCACCAACTCACCGGGGCTCTTCGTGGTGAGCTGGTTGCGTGAGTCGATTTTCCACAAGCCCACGTTGTCACTTGATGCCGGCGCAAGGTCACGAAGAGCGCCCGCTATTACGTCCGAATCTGTATAGGGCGGCAGGTAGGTGCCATCAAAAAAGAGGTAGAAGCTTTTGCCTTTTTGAATCACCCAACGCTTGATGAACGCGTCACGCGTTGTGCCGCTCTCTTCGGCAAAGCGGTTGAGTTCTTCTTCGGTGTAGGGGTGTTCTCGGCCATTGGCGAAAGCTTGGCGGATGGCTCGGGCCTTCTCTTTGAGCACCTCTTGCTCAAGCTCGGCGCGCTCTTCAAGAAGTTGCTCTTGGTGCCGCCGAATCTTCGCCTCAACCTCTTCAACCGTCGGGCAGGTGTATGAGTTGGCACTCATCTTCTCGATTGACGCCGCGAAGAGTTGAGCAAGCGCGCCGGCATCCCCGTGGGGGTACGCTTCCACCAAGACCCCGGTGAGTTGAAAGATGATGGTGTCTCGCTCACCGTCTTCGGCGAACACATCCCCCGCGAGCACGTGGCTCAAGCGGTTGCCGAGGCGCTTTGAGTTTGGTGACGCGCGCCGCCTCAAGCGTTGTGCAAGAGCCTCAATCTCTTCGCGCCCCACCATCTCGGCTTGCGTTGCTAGTTGCTCACGCGCCGGGACGGGCGCGGCCAAGATGGCGTCAACGTCCACGGGCTCACCGGGCTCGTGAATCAAGAACGCGCTGTCTTCAGTCCCCTCGGGCGCCGCCGGGATGAAGTAAAGGCGGCTTTGGTCTTTGCATTGGATGTCGGCAATGCCGCCGAAGCGATGGTTGAAGCGTGGCCAGAACACCCCCCACTCACTTTGAAGCACCGGCCGGGAGAACGGCACGAGCAAGCGGCCGCACCAAAGCGGCGCGCGCTTGGCGTGGCTCCAAGTGGTATAGAAGATGTGTTCAATGCCTTTGAGGTGCGGCGTGAGCCCCTCAAGTTGGGCGTCGGTGAGCTTGTCTAAGTCGAGCACCCCGAAGTGAACGCGTTGCACCGCGGTCTTTGAGCGCAAGGCGCCTTCGGGGTATTCGGCCGGCGAAAAGGCCGGCACATCGTTCTTGTCCGCAAAGCTGAAATCGTGGGTTCCAAGCTCGCGCGCGAACTCGGGCCAAGACATCTCACGGCGGATGGGTGTTGAGTCGGTGATGCGCTCAAAGACAGAGATTCTCATGGTGATAGTGGGCTTTCACTTTGGTCGGGGATTTGTTGAGTACCAGGTGGCGCGAGAGAGTGCAACGGCCGAACGCGCTCGGCGGTGTTGAGTTCGTTTGTTCAGTGGTGCAAAAATACAGTGGAGCGGTGAAGAGTGCTTTTTTGGACCCTGAAAAGCACCTCTCGGCTTCGGTGGGGAGCTTGGCACTTTTTGGGGCCGAGAATGAGCCCGAAAAGGTGAAACCGAAAAAGGCAATGATTTCGTGAGCAACTTCAACGGCTCCGATTTGCCGTTGAAGTGCCGTTGAAGTGCCGTTGCGGCTCATTTCGTGAATGATTTCAAATATTTGAGCCTACTTCAACACTTCAACGGCTAGAAAAAGAGTTCGACCAGTCATCAATAGTTGTTTGTGTTGAAAAACAACTCCCGCCGCCGGCGCGGAGTTTTTTCCCCGTTGCCGTTGCGTGTTGAGTTCGTTTGTTCAGTGTTTCGGCTTTTCGTGAAGAGTTCCGAAGCGTTGAGGTGGTTTTGGGGGTGTTCCGGGCAACCGGCCGAATCGGTGGCAAATCGGGCCCGCCGAGCGCGCCGGAAAATGCACGGTGAGGGGCTCGGCCGGGGCCAAAAGTGAGGGGTCACATATGGCCACTTTTGAGGGGTGCCGGCGTGAGCTCCGGCGACTCAAGTGAGGGGTCACGTATGGCCACGGTGGTTGACGGCAAATTCATCGCCGGCCAAGCTTGACCGATGACCGCCCACCCGAAGCCCAAGAAGACAAACAACGTGAGCACGATGCCGCGCCCGTGGGAGCGCCGCGCAAGTGAGCCCGATGCCCATTGGTTGGCTTTCGTCAAATACCGGGAGATGGGCACGGTGCTCGGCGCCACCCCCGGCAAGCGCATGATGAGCAAGCTTGCGAAAGAGCCCGGAACACCAAGCTCAAAGACGCTCACCAAGTGGGCCCGTCAATGGGAGTGGAAAGCGCGGGCCCACGCTTATGACCGCTACCTTGACCGGGCAGCGCTAGACACCACCGAACGCACGTTGCGCCAAATGAAGAAGCGGCACGTGAAGCTTGCGATGAGATTGCAAACGCTCGCCACCCTTGAGCTTGAGAAGATGGTGACCCAAGCCGAGAAGGCCGGCCGCATGCCGGACTTCAAATCAAGCGAGGTGACCAAGGCCTTGGTTGAGGGGGTCAAGCTTGAGCGGCTCTCACGAGGCGAGAGCACCGAACACATTGAAGGCAAACTTGACCTCAAGAAGTTGAGCTTGGCCGAGTTGAAGACCCTCAAGAGCTTGACTTCAAAGGCCAAAGCGCAAGACTCTTGAGGTGTGGATGGTAGTCGTTCCCTTTGGTCGGGGAACTTTGAAAAGCCCGGGTCTTGGCCCGGGCTTTTCTTTTGTTTGCATTTCAAACCGATAGCGTGCTATCACTTTGTTGCGGGGTCCGAGACGGGCCCCGACGAAAGAGAGATAGACCATGGACACCAAGCAAATCGTTGCCGACGCACGGCAAGCCTTTGAAGAGCAACTCACCAAGCACCTTCGGCACCTGCCGCGCAAGTGTGAGACCAAGGCGGTTGCCATCGCAGCCTTCAACAACGCCATCACCGAAATGGTGATGCTTCTTGAAGAGGTCGGCCAATGAGCATCGTGCGCCTTCGTCTCGCTCTTCACCTGCCCAAAGCTTGGGCTCACCTTGAGCAAGAGTTCTCAGACGCTCTTGAAGCGGCCGTGCCCGAAGTGAGCGTGCTCATCAAGGCCGACGGTGAACCGTTCGGCTTCACGCTCGGGCACTTCTCACCCGGCACCGATTGGGGCCCCGGTGATGTTGACTTTGAACTTTACGGCGCGCGCCTTCACGCGGCGATTTCAAACCGCAAGGCGGTTGGTCAATGAACGGCTTCAACCTGCCGCCGTTCATCACCGGCGCCGACAAGAGCCACGTTGAGAACGCACTCACCGACCTCATCAACGATGAGATGCTCACCACCGAAGAGGTTGAAGAAGCGATTGCGCGCGCATGGTCCGAGGGTCTTGAGTGGGGGACTTTTCTTGATGAAGAGTTCGGCATCTACATCTTTGGGGGTTCCGAGTGCCGTTGAAGAAGTTCAAGCGCCTTGATTGGCGGCCGATGGCACCTATTCGCGGCGGCCCGAGCGCGCTCAAGAAGCGCTTCAAGGGGGATGATGAAGGGTGCTTCAAGAGCGCGCTCACCGACGTGCGCACGTGGGGCGGCGTGCTTGAACACCCCGAGGCTTCTCACGCATGGGCAGCATGCGGGCTAGCCCGCCGCGCCAGAGAGCCCAAAGAAGAAGCCCGCTTGCGTATTGGTGTGAGCGGGCTTCATCATGCGTGGATGAGCAACCTTGAGCTTGAACTTGAACTCACCGACCTTGAGCTTGAAGAAGCCGAGCTTGACCGAGAGATTGTTGCTCAAGGCGGGCTCAAAGAGTTTGTACCCATCGTATGGTCTCAACTTGAGCCCGACACCGCATTCAAAAACAACTGGCACGTTGAAGAGATTGCCGAGCACCTTGAAGCGGTGACGCGCGGGGAGTTGCTCCGGCTCATCATCAACATGCCGCCGGGCGCCATGAAGAGCCTTCTCATTTCGGTGATGTGGCCGCTTTGGGTGTGGACGTTTCGGCCGGGCTTCAAGTGGATTTTCGCCAGCTATGAATCGGGGCTCTCACTTCGTGACGCGCGAAAGATGCGCAACGTGATTGAAAGCACGTGGTGGCGCGCACGTTGGCCCGAGGTCTTCATCCCCGTCACGGCTTCGCACTCGGTCAAAGAGTTTGATTCAAACAAGGGCGGCTTTCGTTACTCAACCTCGGTCTCGGGCTCGGTCACTGGCCGCCATGCTGACGCCCAAGTTGTTGATGACCCCATCAAGCCGCTAGACACCGAAGGCGGGAGCGGTGCGACCAAGGTGAAGCTTGAGCAATGCCTCTCTTGGTGGCGCGGCACGATGTCAACGCGCATGGCCGACCCCAAGAAGTGCGCGCGTGTAATCGTGATGCAACGGCTTCACCAACTAGACCTCTCGGGCGCAATGCTTCGGCACGAAGAGAACCAAGGCGAAGAGTATCAACACCTTCGTTTGCCCATGCGCTTTGAGTCGGGCTCTCCAAGCAAAACGATTGTAGGAGGCGACCGGCGCACCAAAGAGGGTGAGTTGCTTTGGCCCGACCGCTTCGGCGAAGCCGAAGTGAAGTTGCTTGAGAAGGCAATGCAATCACGCGCCGCCGCGTCTCAACTTCAACAACGACCGACGCCCGACGGCGGCGCAATCTTCAAAAAAGAATGGTTCCGCTATTGGGGCGTGCCGGGCTCACCGTTTGAAGAGTTGCCCAAAGGGATGGCTCTTCACCAATCGTGGGATTGCGCGTTCAAGGGTGAAGCAACAAGTGACTTTGTGGTTGGGCAGGTGTGGGGTATCGCGGGCAAGAACGCGTTTCTTCTTCACCAAGTTCGCGGGAGAATGACCTTCACCGAAACGTGCGCCGCAATCGTGAAGGTCTCGGCCGAGTTCCCAACCGCGTGGGTGAAGCTCATTGAAGACAAGGCCAACGGCCCCGCGGTGTGCAACGTGCTTGAGGGTAAGGTGGTGGGGCTCAAGCCGGTGAACCCTCAAGGCGGCAAAGACTCACGAGCTAATGCAATCGAGCCGGTCTATGAAGCGGGGTGCGTATGGCATCCCGACCCGAAAACCCACCCATGGGTTGAGGGTTTTGAAGAAGAGTTGACCTCGTTCCCTGCCGGCGTCAATGATGACCAGGTGGACGCAATGACCCAAGGGCTTCTCGATTTTGCCAAGGGCAACCGTCTTGAAGAGTTGCGCCGCGCTCTTGCGACAATGAAAGCGAGTTGAAGATGGGTGTGATTGAAAAGCTTCGGGATGTCTCAAAGGGCGTGGTGACTTTGGCTGATGTCAAAATGGACGGTTGGCAAAACTTCATGACGGGGCTCGGCACCCTCACCCGAGACAAGTTGGCCAACACCTTCTTCTTGAAGGGGGCCAACCTCGATGATGACACCCTTGAGGGGTTGTTTGATGGCGACGATATGGCCGCGCGCATCGTTGAGAAGTTGCCCGATGAAGCAATGCGGGAGGGTTTCAAAATCAACATCAAGCCCGATGATGAAACCGACGCATCGGCCGTTGAAGAAGTGAACGATACGGCCGACGCGTTGAAGATGCTTCTTGAAGACATCGGCGCCGAAGAGAAGCTCAATGAGGCTTGGGTGTGGGGCCGACTCTTCGGCGGCGGTGCGTGCTACATGCTCACCGATGACCCGGGCGCGCCCGATGATGAGCTTGACCTCGAGAACCTCAAAGCCATCACGGGGCTCTTGGTCATCGACAAACGAGACATCTACCCCATTGAGTTTGAGGTTGATTTGTCGAGCCCCCGCTTTGGGCTGCCCACCATCTACCAAGTGACGCGCTCGGGCTCTGCTTCGGTGCAAGCGGCTCAACCTCTTCTTCGTGTCCATTGGTCCCGCCTCATCACGTTTGAAGGCGTGCGCACCACCAAGCGCCGCAAGGCCGAAAACGACGGTTGGTCAAATAGTGTCTTGCAGCGCGTCAACACGGTGCTTCGCAACTTCAATGTGGGTTGGGATTCTACCGCGCACCTTCTCACCGACTCGGCACAAGGCGTGCTCAAAATGGATGGGCTCATGAACATGCTCGCGGCGGGGGGCAAGGCTCTCGTGCAAGAGCGGCTCACCACCGTTGACATGGGCCGAAGCGTTGCGCGCATGATGGTTCTTGACGCGGACAAAGAGAGCTTTGAGCGCCAAGAGACAAACTTCACCGGCACCAATAGCGTGCTTCAATCCTTCATGATTCGGCTTGCGGCCGCGGCCGACATGCCGGTCACCATTCTCATGGGCCAAAGCCCCGCGGGAATGAACGCCACGGGGGAGAGTGACTTCAAGGCGTGGGAGAACACCATTGCCTCCCAACAAACCCGCGTGCTCTTGCCCGCGCTCACGCGCTTGGTGCAAGTGGTGATGCGCTCAAAGGACGGCCCCACCGGCGGGCTCGAGCCCAACTCTTGGGCCATCGAGTTCAACCCGCTTCGGCAAATGACCGAGGGGGAAACCGCCGACCTTCGCAAGAAGGTTGCCGAGACCGACCACATTTATATAACTGACGGTGTTGTCTTGCCCGAAGAGGTGACGCTCTCTCGCTTCAGAGCAAACGGCTTCTCGATGGAAACCTCGGTCGACCTTGAGTTGAGAAAGAAGATTCTTGAGCTTGAGAGCGAGCGAGAGCTTGAGAAGGTTGAAAACCCACCCATCCCCCCGGGCATGCCGGGCGGCCCGCCCATGCCGCCGGTACCGGGCGCGCCGGCGCCACCTCCCGCGCCACCGGGCGCCGAGCCAACCAACGAAGACCCGGCCGACCCTGAAGAAGAACAGACATGAAGCACACAACCGCGGCCGAGCTTCGCTTCCGCAAAGCCATCATTGCGGCAAGCGGCGTGAAGCGGCGCAAGCGCAAGCAACCGAAGAAGCCGCGCCGCCCGCGGCGTGCACAAGTCAAATATACGGCGGAGCTCACGAGCATCATCAAGGGCGTTGAAGACATAATCAAAGAAGTTTTCTTGCCGGGGCTTGAGCGTGTTGCAACAACCAACGCGCTCGAGCGACCGACCGAGAGGCACGACGCGGCCGCCGATGACCTTGAGAGGTTGATTGGTGACGTGCGTCTCATCATCGCGAAACGCTTCACCCCGGCAACCGCTCGAGCGGCGGCGGTCGCGGTTGCGAACGATGTGAACGATTTAAACCGCGCCGACATTGAAGAGAACCTCTTGAGCGTGGTGGGCATAAGCTTGGGCACCGACCCGGGCATTGGTGCGTTGCTTGATGCGGCCGTGCGTGAAAACGTCCGGCTCATCACCAACTTGCCCGAGGCGTTGGTTGAGGATATCGCCGGCATCACCTCCCGAGGCGTGCGCCGCGGCCGCCGCTCATCCGAGATGGCCGTTGAGATTCAAGAGCGCTTCGGGGTGAGTCGGCGCCGCGCTCAACTCATTGCCCGCGACCAAGTGTCAAAGCTCAACGGAGAACTCACACAACTTCGGCACCAAGCTTTGGGCATCACCCGTTACCGCTGGCGCGCCACCCTTGACGGCAAGACCCGAGATGAGCACGCCGCCCGAGAGGGTCAAATCTTTGAGTGGGATAACCCGCCCGAAGACGGGCACCCGGGGGAGCCTATCAACTGCCGGTGCGGCGCCGAGCCCGTTCTTGATGACCTTTTGGCGCCGTAAAGCGCCAGCGTTTGACCTCGGGGGCCCGGCCGGGCTAAAGATGGGGCTTGAGGGTCTTCAATGAAGCTTGAGCAACGTTTCGATTTCGGCGGCTTTCGAGCCAAGCCAACTCGGACCCCCCAAGGGTTCTTGAAGATTTCAGGCAACACCACGCGCACGGGCGTTCTCATCTACCGCCGCGCGGATGGTTCCGAGTTTCGAGAGCTTCGGCTTGCCGAAGAAGTCTTTGACCCGGCGTCTCTTGAGTCGATGCGCGGCGCGCCCGTCACCGACCTTCACCCGCGCTCTTTGGTTTCGCCGTCCAACGTCACGAGCCTTCAAAAGGGTTTCGTCGGGTCCAAGGCGAAGCAAGACGGCATCTTTGTGACGGCCACGTTGACCGTCCAAGACGCCGCGCTCATCGCCGCCGTTGAACGCCGAGAGCGCCGCGAGCTTTCGCCGGGGTACACCTGCCGGGTTGAGTTGAAGCAAGGCGTTCACAACGGTGAACGCTATGACGGCATTCAACGCGGCATCGTATACAACCACCTAGCCATTGGGCCGGCAGGGTGGGCGCGCTCGGGTCCCGAGGTCGCGTTGCACATCGACGGCCAAGAAGAGCTTGAAGGCTTCGCCGCCGAAGTGCCGCACGCGCGCCCGAGCTTGGGCGAGTTCGTTGACGTGCTCTTGGCTCGGCGTCAAGACTCTCGTGAAGCTCTCGCGCACCATCTTCACCTTGACGCGTTTGAGCTTGACGCTCTCTTGGGCGGGTACACCACCACGCCCATCACCGAAGCAACGCTTGAGCCCGTTGCGAAGTTCATCAAAGAGCCCGTTGAAAGGCTCTTTGGTTTTGTGCCGCTCGCCAATAGGGGCGACGGCAAAAAGACACCTCTTAGGAGTGTACGAAAAATGGAAAATGTTACCGTCCGAATCGATGGCATCTCTTATGAGGTGCCCGCCGTCGTTGGCCCCCACGTTGAGAAAGCAATCTCAACCCGTGATGCCAACATCACCGCTCTTCAGGCAAAGGCCGACTCGGCCACGGCCGCGGCCGACGTGGCCACGAAGAGCGCAAGCGAGCTTCAAGCCAAGCTTGACGCCGCAACCGCGCCCGAGTTCATCGCGGCTCTTGTGGCCGAGCGTGCCGCACTTGAGAGCAAGGCTTCGGCCGTGCTCGGCGGTGAGGTCAAGCTTGATGGCAAGAGCGCCCGAGAAGTGAAGGTGCTCGCCATCGTTCACACTGACGCGGCCTTTGACGCCGAAGGCAAGAGCAATGACTACATCAACGCTCGCTTTGACCTCATTGATACGGCGAAGGTCACCACCGCGCGCAACGACGGCAAGAAGACCGAGGTTGCAAACGCCCTTGTGGGCAACGACGGCGGCAAGACCGAAGAAGAAGTTGACCGGTACGATTCCGCCGCCGCTCGAGAGCGCATGAAGAAGCGAAATCAAGAGGCGTGGAAAGCGCCGCTTGCCGCCTCTTCAAAGAACTAGGCCGGCCGAAAGAGACACCCGCCGCGCCCTTACCGGCGCGGCGGTTTTCTTTGAGATGAAAAGGACCCACCCGCGTGAACATCTTTGAGCCACCACAAGCCGCAACGGGCGCCGCATCGACGCCGAGCTATGCCTTGGCCCGGCCGACTGCCGCCAACCACTACATCGGCCCGGCGGCGGCCCTAGCAGGCAACGCGGCGGGCTTCTCGGTCGCGGCCATGGCCGAGACTCATGACATTGGGGTTGCCGAAGAGGTGTGGTTCTCAAACCTTGCGAAGTTCGCGGGCAACGGTGGTTGGTCTCTCGGCAAGGCCGGTGACCGATTCCGCTTTGCCATCTCCCAGGCCGATGGTTCTGAAGTGAGCAACTTCACCGATGCCGATTTTTTCACTGATATGCGCTACAAGCTTTTCGGCCGGCCGTGGATGCTCACCATGGTCTTCAACGGGGGCACCGGCGTGGCCACGCTTTACGTCAATGGGGAGATTGCCCGCACGCTCACACCTGCCGCGGGGTATGGGGTCTCGGACCCGAGCAACGTCCCCTTCATCGGGAGGTGCGATAACGCCGGTGCACCTTTGGCCGCGGTGTCTTCTAGCATCTACGGCTGTGGCTACGTTGAGAGCGCGCTCACCGAAGCCCAAGTCATTGAGCACTACATCGCAAGCAAGTATGCCGACGCCTTCGTTGATGGCGGCGCGGCGTGGGATAACCTCTATTCGTTTGAAGATGAGGCAACCGCGCCGACCACTCTTTCAGACCTAGCTGGCGCGGTGGACTTCACGAGAGTCGGCGCACCTTCCACGGTCGCGCTCCCCCGAGACTATTGAGGCACCCATGGCCAACGAAATCAAAGCGCACCTTCAAGCAACACGCACCGGCTCAACCGACATTCAAGCGCGCGTGCTTGATGCCGATGGCGTGCAAGTGGGAGCGCTCATCACGCTCACCGAAAGCGGGAGCATCACCGCGCTCTTCTTAGGCGACTTCCCAATCATCGCCGCGGGCACATACACCGTGCGGGTTGAAGACACGGCCGCCGGTGACTTGCTCGGAGTGGGGCTCATTGAATGGGATGGCTCGGCCGAAGTGGTGCAAGGCTTCACCGCCACGCGAGCGGCCGAGCTTGCCGAAGTGTTGGACCATTTGAAGAACCGGCTTGAGGTGGACTTCACAACCACGCCTCGGCAACTGGTCTTGTATGAAAGAGACGGCACCACCGAAGCGCACCGTTGGAACCTTCGGACCGAAGGCGGTGAAGTGGTGCAAGCTCAACTCGGGATGCAAACGAAGAGAGGCGCGCCCGCGTGATGGGGGTGAGCCACGGGCTCAACTCGGGGGCCCAAGTCTCTCACGGGCTCAACCCGTTGAGCGCTCTCACGGTCTTGCCGACGCCGCCCTTGGTCGCGGCTTTTTCGGTGGGGGTTCATCGGAGCTCACACCAAGAGACTGCCATTTCAGCCTCAAACACAAACGGCGCGGGGGTGGTGCAATCTCAAGCCGGTCAAGCTACGCTTGCGTTGGTGGGGGGTTTTGAGTCGGGCGCCACGCGTTCGGATTTTGAAGAGGTGGACTCTTGACCTTTGACCTACAGTTTGAAGACCCACTTGAGCAAGGCAAGCCCGATGTGTTGCGGCGCGAGATTCGCGTGGGGGACACCAACACGGCTTTCATTCTCAAGCTCTTTGACTTGTCTCCCAACGTCTTTGACCCGCGCGTGATGCGGCGCCCGCCGGTGCTTGATGTGAGCGCTATTGGTGGGGGGCTTCAAATGGTCTTCAGTCGCCCCGACTATCCCGCCGGCACGAGCAACCCGCCGGCGGTTGTCACCGCCACCTTCGCAACCATCTCCCCCGCGTTGGACGGTCAAACGGGGGACGGCACCGACGGTTTGATTGAGTATCTAACCCCCTCGGGCTTTCTAGATGTCCCGGGCCTTTGGCGCGTCCAAGGCTTGGTGAGCCTGCCGCCCGGCGCGTGGGCTAGCCAAATCCGCACTTTCAGAGTATTTGAAAACTTGCCAACCTCTTGAGCCAATCGGCGAAGACAAAACGAAAAGAAAGAAACCCATGTCTCAACTCACTCATTCGCAGAATCCCGACGCGGCCATTGAAGGAATGGAAGCAACAACTCAGATTGCCAAAGACCGCCGGTCTTGCATTGCAACCGAGGTTGTGCCTTTCGGGCACTACGTGGTTGCCGAAGAGTCGCTTGAAGCGCCCTACACCGCGCGCTTGCCGACGGCCGCCGCGGACATCACCGACGGTCTCGGGCTCGGCGTTGCTCGAGCCGACACCGCGAGCGAAGGCTTGCGAAGCGGCAACGTTGGGCACGCGGTTGACGCGAGCTTTGAGGCGCTTGCCGAGGGGGATATTTGGGTTGTATCCGAAGACATCGTGCCGGCCATCGGCACGCCCGCCTTCGTGCGACACACGGCCGCCGCGGCGCCCAACAACGTGCTTGGAGCGTTTCGCACCGACGCGGACACCGCAAGCGCGGTTGCCTTGCCGGGTGCTCGCTTCATGCGCACCACCACGGCCATCAACCAACTCACCATCCTTCGCGTGACCAAGGCGTAAGCCTCAACACCCTCACCCCCCAATCAAAACTTCTTCAAAGGCTTCACCAAATGAACATGCGTCAACTTCTCGGGATGGTTCTCTTTCAGGCAAACGTGCATCTCGACGCAAACGAGACGGCCCACCTTGAGCGCCAGCTTGAGCACGTCAAATCTCAAACCTATGATGTGAAGTTCGGCCCCATGAAGGCCCGCAACTTCATCCCGGTTGACAACTCGGCCGACCCGGGCGCCGTCTCAACGGTCTATCGCCAGTGGACTGAGTTTGCCATGGCACAACTCATCTCCAACTATGCGGATGACATCCCGCTTGTTGACGTTGCCGCAACCGAGTTCTTGGTGCCGGTGAAGTCCATTGGCTTGGGCTATCAGTGGTCGATTCAAGACCTTCGCTCGGCGGCAATGGCCGGCTCTCAACTGGACATGCGCAAGGCTCGAGCCTGCCGCATGGGCATTGAGCGCAAGATTGATGACATGGGCGCTTTCGGTGAGCCCACCATCACGGGGCTCACGGGGCTTCTCAACAACCCCAACGTTCCCATCACGGTGGTGCCGAACGCGGGCGCGTGGACAACCCTGACCCCCGCCGAAATCATCGAGAACCTCAACGCCATGGCCCAAGCGGTCAACTTGGCAACGCTTGAAGTCTTCTCGGCCGACACCATCCTTTTGGACCCGGTTGCGTTCAACCACATTGCTCAGACGCCAATCGCGACTGACAACCAAACCACAATCCTTCGGTCATTTCTCGCAAACAACCCATACATCTCGAGCATTGACCAGTGGACCAAGTTGTCCACGGCGGGCGCGGGCAGCGTCACCCGAGCGGTGACCTACTTCCGAGACCCAATCGTTGTGCAGTTCAACATTCCGCAAGAGTTTGAACAGTTCCCCCCGCAAGCGCGCAACCTCACCTTCGTGGTGCCGTGTCACGCGCGCGTGGGTGGTGTTGAAATGCACTACCCGCTTGCGATGGCCTACACCGACGGAATCTAACCGCCGGCACCACCGGCGGGGTGACGGTCCCGCCAAAACCGACGCAACAAGAACAGAGAGAAGAAGGGGTTTCGACCAATGACCGTGAAGATTCTAAACAAGCGAGCAAGCCTAGTCACACTCCCGGCCGTGAAGGCCAGCAAAGAGTGTGGCGCTTGGCCGATGAAGAAGTTGGCGCCCGGCGTCAACCTCGTGAGCGCCGAATATTTTGAGGCGCTTGTTGGGAAGGATGGGGACAAGCACGAAGGGGTCGCCGCGCTCTTTGACAAAGAGACCGGCATTCTTGACTTGGTTGAAGAGGGTGAGCCCCTCATCCCCGTTGACGCCAAGCTCACGCTCAAGGGCGCCAAGCTTGACGCCGCCGTCTCACTTGTTGAGGCGTGCGGGGATGTTGAACAGTTGGGGGTTTGGCTTCACGCCGATGACCGCAAGGGCGTCCACAAGGCCATTGCAGCGCGGCTTGAAGTTCTTGAAGCGAAGGCCGCGGACGATAAGGCCGGGGGGCTGTAAGGGCTAGAAGATGGCGGTGAGCGTTGAAAGCTTTCTTGAGTCGCACCCCGAGTTCACACCCGCGGGCGCTTCGCTCATTGGTGAGAAACTTGCCGAGGCGGCTCTTGAAGTGGACGTTGCTTTGTGGGGGGTACGTGCCGACACCGGCATCAAACTCACCGCCGCCCATCTTCTTGCCGTCTCCCCTTTTGGTCAACAAGCCCGGCTTGTCTCAAAGGACGGCTCAACCACGTACTCAACCCGCCTCATTGACCTTCGCAAGCTTGCCGCGGCCGGCATAAGGCTTGTGTGATGGCGGCATCAAACAACGTTTCGGACAAAGACAACGGCGCGAAGGCTCTTCTCAAACGCATTGAGAACCTCAAGCGAAGTGCCCCCGTTGTCAAAGTCGGCATCTTGGCCGATGAGCAACACGGCGAATCTTCGCTCTTGATGATTGCTTCGGTGCACGAGTTCGGCGGCGGCAACGTACCCGAGCGCTCTTTCATTCGCTCAACGGTTGACCAGCAAGAGACAACCATCAAACGGCTTCAAAAGAACATCGCGGCCAAAGTTCTTGAAGGCAAGATGAGCCCCAAGCAAGGGCTTGGCACTCTTGGCGAGTACGTTCAAAGCGAGATGCAAAAGACGATTCGGGCAGGTATCGCGCCGGAGCTCACGCCCGCGACTCTTGCGCGCAAGACGCTCAACGACCGCACCGGTGATGTGCCTCTCATTGATACCGCGCAAATGATTCAATCGATTGCTTATGAGGTTGAAGAGTGAGCACGCCGGTTGATTTTGAAGCGCTTCGCAACGCGCTCAAGAAGACTTTTGAGAAAGCCTCGGGAGGTCTTCAAACCATCGTTGAAGATGAAGACCGGCCTTTCATGGACCCGAGCAAGGGAGCCATGGTCATCTTTTCAACGCCACGCTTTCAGCAAATCGGCGTTGATGAAATCAGATACCAAAACGACCCCACCGACCCGTTGAAGTTGGTGCCCGCCGTGGTGGGGAATCGGCGCATGCGCATTTCGGTGAAGGTTGAGAGCATGTCTCAAGAGCCGAACGGCTCGGCAATGTTCTACGCCGAAAGAATCCGCACGCGCCTCAAGTTCCCCTCGGTTGTTGACATCATGCGGGACGCCGGCGTTGCGCTCATCGAGAGCTTGCCCACGGTGAGCGCGCCCTATTTGATTGATGACCGAATGAGAGCTAGGGCCGTTCTTGACCTATCCTTCGCGGTGGCGTCTTGTGACCTTGATGAGCCCATTGAGACCATCGGCTCTCTTGAAATCGCAAGTGACACTCTTGACGATATCTCGGGGACACCGGTTAGCATCCAAATCAACAAGACCCTCACCCTTCCATAAAAGAGGCACCCCATGAGCATTGAAGATATCGTCACCGTCAACATCACCGCGCAAACTTCAACCGTGAGCCGCGCCGGTTTTGGGGTCCCGCTCATCGCGACCTATCACACCGTTTTTGCTGGACGCTCGCAAGCCTTCGCAGACTTGACCGAGATGGTTGACGCGGGCTTTGCGGTGGGTGAAGTGACCTACCGCGCCGCGGCCGCCGCCTTCGCTCAAGAGCCCCGGCCGAGTTCGGTGAAGATTGGGCGGCGCGCGTTGCCCATGACTCAATCTCTCACCTTCACACCCACCGACGTGACCGAAGGCCTTGTCTACACCATGGCTTTCGTGCGCCCCGACGGCACGACGGCTTCGGCGTCCTACACCGTGGCCGCGCTTGATGCCGTGGCCGACATCATCGACGGCTTGCTCATCGCCATTGCGGCCATCTCGCCGGCCTTGGCAATGACGGCCACCGACAACACCACCGACTTTGACCTTGACGCGGACAACCCCGGCGAACTCTTTGACGTGGTTGTGAGCCGAGAGCTTGAGGTCAAAGACAACACCACCGACCCGGGCATTGCAACCGACCTTGCCGCCATCCGCGCGGCCGATGGTGATTGGTATGGGCTCGCGCTCGATTCCAACTCTTCGGCCGAAGTGGTTGCCGCGGCAGCATGGGCCGAGACTGAAACGGTGCTCTTCGGCGCCAACACTTCAGACGCCGATGCGAAGAGCGCGCTCACAACCGACGTGATGAGCATCTTGCAGCTTGCGGCCTACGCCCGCACGTTTGTGATTTGGTCGGGGTCGGTGCTCTCAAACGCCGGCGCGGCGTGGCTCGGTAAGCAGCTGCCCACCGACCCGGGCACAACCACTTGGGCCTTCAAGACCCTTGCGGGCTTGACGGTGGATTCGCTCACGAGCGCCGAGCGCGCCTTCATTGAAGGCAAGAACGGCAACACCTACACCCGCGTTGCCGGCCGCAACATCACGCGGCAGGGTGTCACCGCGGCGGGTGAGTTCATCGACGTGACCCGCTACGTTGATTTTCTTGATGCGCGCATCGGTGAGCGGGTCTTCTTGCTCATGGTGAACCTCCCCAAGATTCCCTACACTGACGCGAGCGTTGACCTTTTTCGGTCCGAGATTCTCGCTCAACTCACTTCAGGCATCCCCCAAGCCATTGCCGACGACCCGGCCCCGACGTGCACCGCGCCGCTAGTGGCCAACGTAGCAACGGCCGACCGTGCCGGGCGCATCCTGCCCGACATCAAGTTCACCGCGAGAATCGCCGGCTCGATTCACAAGGTGCAAATCAACGGCACGCTCACCGTCTAATCGCTCAACATCGAAAGAGGTTCAACTATGGGATTCAAAGTTTACGATGCCGACCAAGTGTCAATCACGGTGGCCGGCATTCCAATCACCGGTGGATACGCCGATGGTGAGTTTTGCCGCATCGAGTTTGAAACCGATGCCTTCTCGGACGTGGCCGGCACCGATGGTGAAGTCACGCGAAGCAAGAGCAACGACCGGCGCGCAACGTGCACGCTCTCGTTGATGCAAACGGCCGATGTCAACGCGCTCTTGAGCGCGCTTGCGGCCACCGACCGGAACACCCCCAACGGCGCCGGCGTCGGGTCGTTTCTCGTGCGCGACCGGCAAGGCACGAGCATTTACACCGCCGAAGCGTGCTGGATTGCCAAGACGCCCGATGCAATGTTCGACCGAGAGGCAACGTCTCGGGAGTGGAAAATCCGAATCGCGAAGCTTGAAGACTTCACCGGCGGCACGTGATGGGTGGGGAGGTGGCGCCCGCGGCCACCTCCCCGAGTTGAACATTTGAAGAAGGGGACACCATGGGATTTGAGAGCGAAGACAAGACAATCGGGGACACCACTTACCGGGTGACCCAACTCCCCGCGGGCAAAGCCCGCAAGCTTCTCGTGAGGCTCTTCAAAGTAGCGGGGCCGGCCTTCTCGAAAATCCTTTCAGGGCTTTCGGAGTCGGCGCTTGCGGCCACCAAAAACGGGGGTGATTCATCGGAGCTCACGCTTGGTGATGTTGAGATTTCAACGTTGGGTGACGGGCTCGCGTCCTTTGCCTACCACCTTGAAGAAGCCGACCTTGAATATACCGTTGACGCAATCTTCGGGAGCGGGAGCGTGGAATACGAAACGCCCGAAGGCGGGTGGATTCGGCTCACGAAAGCAACGTGCGATTTGCACTTTGCGGGCAAGCTTGATGAACAGTTCAAGGTTTTGGCCTTTGCCTTCAAGGTGAACTATGCCTCTTTTTTCGCCGGGTCCGGCGCGGTCACAAGCTTCGCGCAAAAGCTAAGCGTGAAGCGCCAGGCAGCGTCGGGGTCACCCTCCCCGAAACCCTCGATTGGGCAATCTGGCGAATAGTCTCATCGGAGCGCTTCAACGCGACTCTCAAAGAGGTTGAGCAACATTGGTCTCTCGATGACTTGGTTGACGCGCACTCCGTTCTTGATGCACTAGAAGAGGCAATGAAGAAGCAAAAGGAAAGCATGCCGAAATCCAAAAAGAGAGGGGGTTAAGGCATGCCGCTTCGGGAGCTACTTGCGCGCTTCGGCATCGAGTTTGACTCGACTCAACTAGACAAGGGCGCCGGCGCCGTTGAGGGGATGTTCACCCAACTCAAGAAGCTCGGCGCCGCCCTTGTCGGCGGGGCCGTTGTGCGGGGCTTCACTCGCTTCATTGACGGAATCCGAGAGACCGGCGATGAGCTTGACAAGACCTCAACCCAACTCGGCTTGAGCACGGGGGAGCTTCAAAGCTGGCGCTTTGCCGCCGAGCTTGCCGGCGTTGACGGCAACTCATTCTCTCAATCTCTCGGGCTCTTGCAGCGCAACGCGTTTGAGGCGTCACGCGGCTCGGCCGCCATGGTTGACACCTTCGCGCGGCTCGGCGTCTCGGTCACCGACGCCAACGGGGAACTCAAAGACGGCAACACCCTTCTCACCGATGTGGCTCAAGGGCTATCCGAGACCGAGAATGAGAGTGAGCGCGTTGCGCTCTCGCTCACCATCTTGGGCCGAAGCGGCAAGAAGCTCTTGCCGATGTTCACCCAAGGTGCCGAAGGCATTGCCCGCGCTCGAGAAGAGTTTGAGGCGCTCGGCGGCGGGCTCTCCCAAGAGACGATTGATGCATCGGTTGAGCTAACCGATGAGATGGCCCGCTTTGACACCGCGCTTGATTCGGTGCGCTCAACCATCGCTCTTCTCTTCTTGCCGACCATCAACAAGGTTGTGCAGTTCTTCACGAAGATGGCGGCCGGCTTTGACCGAATGACCGAGGGGACGCACGTCATTGAGATTGCGTTTGTGGCTCTCGGCGTTGCGGCCGGTCTTCTCGCAATCAAGATGCTCATCGCGTTTGCCGCGCCGCTCGCTCTCTTCGTATTGGTGGCGGTGGCCATTGGCGCCGTGGTGCTTATTGTTGATGACCTCATCACCCTCTTTGAAGGCGGCCCCTCGGTCATCGGTGAGTTCATTGATTCTCTCTTCGGGGTCGGCACGGCGGCGCAAGGCATCCGAGACCTCACGCTTGCTTGGGAAGGTTTCAAGCTCACCGTTGAAGACACCATTGCGCTTCTCTCGGGAGGCTTTGAAGGGCTTGAAGAGTTGCGCGCGAGCCGAGCCCCGCGCGTTCAAACTTTGGAAGAAGCAAGCGCGGCTCAAGCCCGCTCTTCGGCTCTTCGAGGGATGAACTCCCGAAGCCGCGCCGAGATTGATGCCGGGATGACCCCGCGGCAGGCTTGGGAGCGCACCAATCAAATCAGATTCAATGAGGGGCTCACCACCCGCATCAATGAAGCCGGCGATGAGGTGCCGCTCTCGCGCGCTCAACGGCAAGCTCAACGTGAGCAAGGCATTCAAACGCGCACCGCCGAAGAGGCGCTCTTCGGGCCCCCTCAAACGCCGGCGGCGGCAGGGGGCACCACGGCGGCGGCCGTGACAACTCCCGGCCGAACTCCCGCAAGGTTGCGCGAGCCCGGCGGCGGTGGCGGGTCAACGACCGTCAACCAAGAGAATCAAACGGAGTTGACCATCGTTGCCAACGGGGCCGACGCTCGAGAGGTTGAAACGCGCGTGCGCCGGCTTCTTGCCCAACTTCAGGGGGAGCAAGCCAACCAAACTCTTGCGGCGCTCGTGCCTCAATCCGGGGGTGAGTAATGGCCGAGATTCTATTTGAGCGAAACGGGCGCGTCGGTCTCGTGACTTTGGACGTGAGCGTTTCGGAAACTCACGTTTCAACGGCGCTCGTGACCGAGCACGCGGTTGAAGACAACGGCGGCAACGTTTCAGACAACGTGCGCAAAGAGAATGACAAGGTGAGGCTCTCTTTTGTGGTGAGCAACACACCCATCACCACGCCGGGCAGTCTTGCCGATGGCGCCATTGGGGAGGTGTCCGCGGTCACGCTCATCACCGACGCGCCACCGCGGCGCCTTGAAGGCAACCCCGTGCTTGTGAGCTCCGGCTCACCTCCCGAGGTTGCGCGGGTGGTTGGTGGGGGTTCGGGCATTGCGGTGAGAACACCGGGCAACCCGCCGAAGTTTCAGGGGCAAGAACTCACCGGCATTCAAAGCGCCGGCGGCCCCGGCGGTGACGCGCTGGTCTTACAGTTTGATAAAGAGTTTGACCGCGTGACGGCGGTCTATAACGTTTTGCGCGCGCTTCAAGCAACGGGCTCAATCATCACGTTGGTGACCAGTCTTCGCACCTACGAAAACGTTGTCATCGAGAGCATCACCAAACCCCGAGACGTGAAGAACGCCGGTGAGTTTGAAGTTGATGTGAAGCAAGTGCGCATTGTGAACACTGAAACGGTGGCCGCTCCCGAGCCCGAAGAAACGCGCGGCGAAGCCCGGCGCCGGCGTGGGGGGCAAAGCACCGAAGAGGCGTCAAACGAAGAGGCAAGCCGAGGCTCTCTTTGGTACAGATTGGCGGGGCTATGACCATCCTTCGGGTGCCAACAAGCACCGAACTCTCAAGCTACGTTCAACGCACGTCTTTTGATGGGCGAGATTTCGTGCTCTTCTTTCAGTTCAACCAAAGGCTCGGCCGCTGGTTTGTGGACATCGCCGACCAAGATGAAAGCCCCATCGTTTCGGGCGTTCGGCTTGTCACCAACTCACCCTTCATTCGGTCGGTGACCGACCCACGCCGCCCCGTCGGTGAGCTTCTTGTGGCCGACCTTCAAGGCGGCGGCAGTGACCCCGCAACGCTCGCCACGTTTGCCCGTGACGCGGGTCTTGAAGAGCTTGGCGCACGCTTCGTGTTGACCTATGCCGACGCCGCCGAGCTTGGGCGTGAGGTGTAGCAATGACCGCTCTCTTTCAAAGAGACTATCGGGTCACCGTCGATGACATCTCAATCACCAAGCTTGACCTCACCTTCAAAATCGTTCGGAACCTAGGCCGCGAGCCCAACACCGCCGAAATCGCAATCAAGAACCTTTCGCCGGACAACCGCGCGGCTCTTGAAGAGAAAGAAGAAGTGAGGGTGAGGGTTGAAGCGGGATACATCACCGCCGAAGGCGTGCCCGCCGATGAAGGTTTTGCCGGCCGCTCTCTCATCTACTCGGGAGATTTGCGGGAGGCTCACACCGAAAGAGACGGGGCCGACCTCATCACTACCATCTCAAGCGGTGACGGTGAGAAGCGCCAGCGCCGCGCAAGAGCAAACAAAACCTTCGGCCCGGGTACTCGGATTCGGACCGTGGTTGAGGCGCTTGCCGATGCGTTGGGCGTCGGGCTCGGCAACTTGCGGGACCTTCAAGACCTTGAGTTTGGTGCAACGGGCGGGATATTCCCCAACGGCACCGTCATTTCGGGCAACGCTTGGCGCGAGCTTTCGCAAATCTTTAGAAGCGCGGCGCTTGAGGTCACCATTCAAAACGGGGTGCTTCAAGTCTTGCCGAGGCGCACCGCCCTTGCCGGCCAAGCTGTTCTTCTCAAGTCCACCACCGGGCTCATTGAGTCACCGTCTCAATCAAGCGACGGCACCGCCCGCGCGCGGTGCCTCATGATTCCCGACCTATTCCCGGGGCGAAAGGTGAAGTTTGAGGCTCAACGGGTCTCGGGGTTTTTCAGAGTCAACAAAGCAAGCTATACAGGGGACACCGCCGCCGATGATTGGTTCATTGATATTGAGTGCGACCCTTTGAGCTAGACCATGCCTTCAACCCCCACCCTTGCCGATGTCATCCGCCAAGCAATGCAAGCCGAGCTTGCAGAAGTGCATACGGCCATGCCCGGCAAGGTTCACCGCGTCTATGCCGACCGGGGCACCATCGACATCAAGCCCCAACTTCGCACCGCGAGCTTCACCGCGGATGGTGAGCGGGTGCTTGAAGACCTCCCCATCATTCCCGATGTGCCCGTGCAATGGCCGCGCGCCGGTGGCTTCTCTCTCAAGATGCCCATCAACGTGGGAGATGCCGTCACCCTTCTCTTCAACGAGCAAGACCTTGGGGTATGGCGGGAGCAAGAAGAGCCGGCCGATTCGGGCGACCTACGCCGCCACGGGTTGAGCGGCGCGGTTGCGTTGCTCGGCGCATTCACGAAGAGCACCGTGCCGGCCATTCCCGCGGCCAACTTGGAACTCGGGCACGAAGGCACCGACGCCGCCACCATCGAAATCACGCCCGATGAAATCCGGCTCACCAAAGGCGCCACCGAATACATGGCCCGAGCCGACCGGGTTGAGACTCAACTTCAAGACTTGGCCAACGCGTTGATTGCCGCTCAAACCCCACCGGGCACCGCGGGCGGCCCTCTCACTTGGGCACCCGGGACAAACTACACCGGGCCAACGCCCGGCGTGACCGGCGCCGATAACGTGAAGGGGACTTGAGATGAGTGTTGAGCTTGCACTTGTTGAGCGGGTGGACGCCGAGAACCCCATCGAGGGGGACTTGAGGCTCACCAATGGGCAGTTCACTTTACTTTCGGGCGCCGCCGGCACGGCTCAACACCTTCGCAACCGCTTCAAGTTCTTCAAGGGAGAATGGTTTCTTGATGGGCGCTTGGGCATCCCCTTCTTTGAAGAAGTTTACATCAAGAGCCCGCGGCTCAACTTCTTGCGCGCGCTCTTTCGCAAGGTGATTGAAACCACCACCGACATCAACCGGGTTGATTCAATGACGCTCTCGCTCAACACGGGCACGCGCACCCTCACCCTCACCTTCGTTGCCATTCTTGAAGATGGCTCAATCTTGGATTCGGCCGAGTTCGCGCCGTTCATCGTGGAAGTCTAAGCCATGCCCGCACCTTATGGAATCGTCCCCACCGGCTTCTCTTCAAAGACTCTTGAAGAAACGAAACTTGAGATTGAGAACGAAGAGCGCGCGAATATAAGCGCCTCCCTCAATACGTCCGATGTCACACCCATCGGGCAACTCAACGGCATCTTCGCAAGCAAGCTTCGCGAAGTGTGGGAGCTTGCTCAAGCGGCCTACGATAGCTTTGACCCCGAAGCCGCGAGCGGTGACGCGCTCACCGCGCTTGCTCTCATCACGGGCACGCGGCGGCGTGGTGAAACCAAGTCTTTGGTCTTCGCCGATGTGGACCTTGACGCGGGCACTTATGCCGCGGGCTCGCTCATCGCAAGCGTGCTTGGTAACCCCGAAGCACGCTTTGCCAACGTCAATGAAATCGTGAGCTCCGGCGGGCTCAACGCGGGTGAGGTCTTTGAAGCCGAGACCGCCGGCCCCGTTCAAGCGCTTGCCGGCACACTCACGGTGGTGACGCCGGTCACGGGTTGGAACTCAGTCACCAACCCGGCCGACGCGACCGAAGGCGAGAACGTTGAGACCGACGTGGCGTTGAGGCTTCGGCGGGAGACCGAGCTTGCTCAATCGGGCGCCTCAACCGTTGACGCAATCCGGGCCGACGTTGCGCAAGTCGGCGGCGTGCTCGCGATCACCGTCTTTGAGAACACCTCTCTTCTCACCGACTCGGACGGGTTGCCGGGCAAGTCGTTTGAGGTCGTTGTCTTTGATGGCGCCGTGCCCGCCGCCGATGATGATGAGATTGCTCAAGCCATTTGGGAGTCAAAGCCCGCGGGCATCTTGTCCTATGGTCAAACCAACGGCGTGGCCACCGACACCGAAGGGGTTGAGCACACCCTTGGTTTCACCCGTGTTGAGGTGCTTGACGTGTGGCTTGAGTTTGACCTCACCGTTGACGCGCTGTCATATGCGGGGGACGCGGCGGTTGCGGCCGCGGTTGCGGCCTTCGGGGATGCCAACCTCACCAATGGCGGTGACGTGATTCTCTCGAGACTTTGCACGGCCATCTTCGGGGTTGGCGGTGTGCTAGACATCGTGGCCACCCGTGCGGGCTTCGCGGTCTCCCCCGTCGGGACCATCAACCTTGCCGTGGGTGCTCGCCAAATCGCCGATTTGGACACCGCCCGAATCGTTGTGAACTCCTAAGAAAGAAACCAATGCCAGTTGTCACAAGCGGGTCAAAAAAGTTCAACGTCAACTTTCAGTCAACACCTACGGGCGGGGCCGAGTGGCTTCTTGAGTTCTTCGCATGTCTCACCGCCGCGGGGTGGGTGGCCGTTGATTTTTCCAACGGCTCAAGCGTCACCACCTCGGCAACGCCGGCCACGATTGGACAGATAAGCAACAACAACGCTTGGCAACGTTGGCGCGCGCCGGCGGGCACCTTTGAGATGTGGTTTCAAAGAAGCACCACCGATTACAGTTGGCGCGCCTTCTACGATGTGGACGGCTTCAACAACGACGGCACGCCCACGGTGGGCCCGACGGCGGTGAGCACGGCCGTTTGCTTCATCGGGCAAAACTCAAGCGGTGGCTTTGACGCTTCGTTCGCGGGGCTCACGGGCCAAGCGGACTTGAAGCGTTGGCACTTTTGCGTTGATAGTGTCGCGGGCGTTGCTGGGTTCTATCACTTCCACGGGGTTGCCATTGTCACGGGCACGGGGGTGGCGAGCAAACGTTTTTGCTTCACGCCTCTTGAGCCCGGAACCTACGCGCCCGAAGACATCGTGCCGGCGTGCTCGGTTGAAGCTTCAATCTCCGGGCAGTGGAACGAAAACATTGATTGGGAGACGTGGTTCAAGAAGGGGCTCGCGGGTGAAGCTCTTGTGAGCGCGGCTCGGCCCGACGGTTGGTCAACCTTCTCATCTCAAGGTGTGGTGAACCCCTACAACAACAAGCACTCTTTTGTGAGGGGTTACATTGAAGACCGAGTTGGCGCCGATGCCAACATCAAGGGCGCAACTCTTGATGTGTTTTTCCCGGCTTCAAACAAGTCCGCGTTGGCTGAAAACGATACGCTCAACCTCACAACCGCTTGGACATCTTCACCGGCAGGTGACCCGGGCGCGCTCATTCGGTTTGATGATGTCCTTTTGCCGTGGCCCGATACGGTCACACCGTTGATTTGAAATGGCCGACTTTGACGGCGCACTCATCCCCCGGGCCATCTTCGCCGAGACCAAGTTCTCGGACGATAAGGTCGGGCAACTCATCACGGGCAACACCCGTGTTGTTGTCGTTGGTGGTGCGCCTCCCCAAGTCACCGGGCTCACGCCGGCGCCGGGCGCGATTCGCGCCGGCACCGCCATTTCGTTCAACGTCACCGATGATGTGGGCTTCGCGAAAATCCTCGTGTTGGTTGAGTTCACTTCGGGGGCCTACGAAGTGATTCATGATGGCACTTCTTTTGCCGCAGCCTACTCGGCACTTTCAACGCGCACGGTCATTTCGGGAGGCTTCGCCTTCTCGTGCCGTCGTGCGGGCGGGTGGCCTTCGGGCTTCACTCTTCGCACCGTGGCCATCGACTCAAGCGGGAGTGAAGCAACGTGACAACCGCCTCAACATATTCACTCATCCCCGGTGGCACCGGTCTTCTCACTGAAGAGTCGCTTGATGATGGGCTGCCCAAAGAGCCCGTTGAGAACCTCTCTCATTGTGATGAAGCCGTCTTGCGTCTCATCGCTCAATACGAAGACAAGCCGCGCATGCATGCGCTCTTGTGCACCTTCGTTGGGCAGATTCAAGAGCTTGAGGTTGCCATCTTTGACCTCTACACCGAACGCACGATTGACACCGCGGTTGACGCTCAACTTGACGCGCTCGGCTCAATCGTCGGGCAACCTCGGCTTGGTTTCGTTGACGCCAACTATCGCTCATTCATCAAGGCCCGAATCAAAATCAACTTGAGTAGTGGGCGCCCCGAAGAGTTGATTGAAATCTTGAGGCTCATTGCCGACCCGCTTGAAGCAACCGACATCCGCCTCACCGAAGTGCCGCCGGCGGGGCTTCACCTTGCTCTTCTTTCGGACATCGGGACACTTGACCCCGATATTGCTTTCACCCTTCTTCGGTCTGCTAAGTCGGCCGGCGTCTCGTTTCAGTTCATCTTTTCAACCGAGCCCGCGCTTGAACAGTTCACCCTTGATGCCGACACCACCGGCCAACTAGACACCGCCCTTGGATTGGGCAACATCCTTGACGCCGCCGTTGGCGGCAAACTAACCGACGTGAGGTCAACATGAGCACGAGACCAATCACCCCCGTTGAGTGGGCAACCGATGTCCTTTTCACCAACCCACCGGCGGCCGGCACGGCCACGAAGGTTGACCCTCTTGCGGGCAAGCGTGCCGAAGGCTTCTTGCCGACCGAGCGGCCACCGGCGCAACACCTCAACCACGTGCTCAACACCATCGCAAAGGCGGCGGGCTTCTTGATTGATGCTCAATGGCTCAACTATTCGGTCATCAACATTCAAGACCACACCCCCACCATTTCGGGCGGCACGTTTGACGTTCTCGATTGGTCACCCGACGGTGGCGGCGCGGGCGTCCCGCGGATGGTGGCCGTGGTGGACGCCATCACCGACGCGCCGGCCTATTCTCGAGATGGGCGGCAGTGGACCGGTGTCTCATTCTCGACCACCGTGGGCGGCCCTCAAGGCCCGCGTTGCCTCTTCTACTCAACGGTTGCCGGTCTTTGGATTTACTGTGGCGGCGGTACCGGCGTTTCGGCCATCGAGACAAGCCCAACGGGCGAGACGTGGACGGCTCGCGTTGACCCCGACGCCGCGTCAAACCGAATGTGCCTCACCGAAGACCCCGGCGGTCTTATCGTGATGTGCCGGCAATCCGCGGCGGGCTTTCTCACGAGCCCCGACGGCATCACGTGGACGGCTCGAGCCAACCCCGCGGCCACCAACAACATCAACGCGGTGCGTTGGTCGGCCGAGCAAGGTCAGTTTGTTGCCGTCGGCCAAGACGCCGCTCTCACGAGCCCCGACGGCATCACTTGGACCGACCGAAGCGCGGGGGTCACTTCGGCCCCGGGCGCCCTTCGGGATGTGGCCTATGACCCGGTTCAAGATGTGTGGTGTGCAGTGGGCGGCGTGGGGGCAATCGTCACCTCTTCGGACGGCATCACGTGGACTGACCAAAGCGCGGGCATCCCGGCCACGCTCGGCAATCCCCTCTTCAAGTCGGTTGAGAGCAACGGCGCCGGCTCTTTCTTGGCCGTGGGCGGCTCGGGTGAACTTCTTCACTCGGTTGACGGCGGCGTCACGTGGCGGGGAGTTCAACCCGAGCTTCAAGCCTCGGTTGAGGGTGCGAAATATCTCAACTCTCAATGGGTTCTCTTCGGGCAATGCCCCGCGGGTCTCGGAACATACCCCGGGGTGTGCTTAGGGCTACGCACCGCGGGCTTTGCGCTGTAAGCTTGAGCTATGTGGGATTTCCTAGGGCGCATTTTGCAAGAGGGGGGCGTCGTTGCCGCGCTCTTCTTCATCGTGCTTTTCTTCTTCGGGGGAACGGTGCGCACGCTTTGGGCTCAAAACCAAGAGCTTCACAAGCGCCTTGAGAACCTTCAAGAGAAGCGCCTCAACGATGCGCTCAAGATGCAAGAGAGCATGTTCAAGCACATTGCCTCGGTTGATGAGGCAATGAGCCGGCTCTCTTCAAGTCTTGACGTTCTCATCAAACTCACCGGCAACGGAAAGGATTGAACGCATGAGCCCCTTCAAGTTTTTTGGGAGTCACGCCGCCGAGCCCGAGCCCGCCGAGCCGAAGAAGCTCATTGAGCAAAGACTCTTTGAGCGAGATGAAGAAGAAGATGAGACGCAAGTCACCAAGCTCTTCAAAGAGATTGATGAGCGCATCTCTTCTTCATCCGAGACCATGGTCGAGGCGGTCTCGAAAGCCGGCACGCTTGAGCGAAAGCTTCGCGGCCGCAAAGGTTCCCAAGACCGCTTGATTGCCGCCGTGCGCGGCTCGAGCGTGCCGCCGCCGCTCGAGCGCGGCAAATAGTCCGGTGGGGGCGGGGTGGGCTCAACTCCCCCCCTTCTTCTCACCTTTGCTCTTCACCGGGCGCTTTGAAAGAAAGAGAGACACCAACAACATGAGCCCATGGATTCCGCTACTATCCGCCGCCTTCATCATCGGCATGCTTGGTGAGGTCGCCAAGAAACTTGTCAACGCCAAGCCGGGAGACAAGGGTCTCAAGGGCGTCTACATCGTGACCTATAAAGCGCACGCGCTCTTTGTGGGGGCTCTCTTGGGGCTGGCGCTCTTCGGGCTCAAGGGCCCCGTGCCCGAGGTCTTCGGGGTTGAGTGTGGGGGCTACGTGTTGGCCTACGCTACGGCCGGCGGCATTGCGATGGTGGGCTATGCCTCAATCGTGGGGGTCATCAAATCCGCCATCGAGAACTTCAGGGCTCGAGACTAGCTTTGATGGGGTGGCTCAGGAAGGGTTGGCGCGGGGCCGTGGCGGCGGTTTCCGCGCTCTTGGCGTTCTTGGGGGGCGCGTGGCTCTTGGCCCGATTTCGGGCCCGTAGCGGGGCGCGTAGTGCGACGGCCGCCGAGCGGGACGCCGGGGCCGCCGAAGTGCTTCAAACCGAGGCGGGGGTATACAAAGCCCAAGCCGACGCGGCCGCCGCCGAGCGGGCCCGACTGGCCGCCCAAGATGACATCATCACCCAAGACCTACGCCGCGAGAGGTTGAGGTCTCGAGAGTTGGCCGCCGAAGATGTGGCGGCCGAGTTCAATGAGCGCAAGAAGAGGCGGGACCAATGACCGACGCGATGAAGCCCAAGCCCCCGAAGAAGCGCCAGCGCGCCAAGCGGGAGTGCACCCCGCCGCCGCCCGAGCCGGCGGCCGCCGTGACCGTGGCCGAGTTCGCGGGCATTGACGTGGTGGACCTTCGGCACCTTCAAACCGACCCAAGCCTGAAGAGCAAAGTGCGCCGCGGCAAGACGGTGAGAAGCGACCCCAAGACAATCACGGCGGTGACCCTTCACCAAACCGCGTGCAACTTCGGCGTAGGTCGCAACCACCTCAAGGCCGCCGGCGGGGATGAAGAGCTTGCTCAACAAATCCGCGCGTTAGGTGTTGCGTGCCACGTGCTCGCGTTTCGTGAGGGGTGGGTGGTTTGGTCCAACGACCTTGAGCGGTACCTCTACCACGCCAACGGTTTGAGCGGCACCTCACTTTGTCTTGAGATTGAAGGTCACTATTCGGGGCTCATGGATGACCCGAAGACGACGGCCGTGCGCGAAGACGTGCGCACCACTTGGAAGGGCAAGCCTGACCCGGTGACCGACCTCACCGTTGAGACGGCGCGCCGCGGGCTCAAGCTCTTGGTTGATGAAGGTCGCGCGCTCGGCATGCCGATTGAGTTGCTTCGCGCCCACCGTCAAAGCGCTGCTACGCGCCGAAGCGACCCGGGTGAAGAGATGTGGCAACGCGTGGGGCTAGACTACGGCGTTGCCGTGCTCGGGCTGCAAGTAGACAACGACTTCACGCTTGGGGGAGGTCGGCCGATTCCGAAGCAATGGGATGCGCGAAGTGCCCACCCTTACTAGGGCAATGTTGATTTCTCTCTTGGCGCCGTCGCTTGCGCTCGGGCAGCCTCCCGCGGCGGTGGCGCTCGAGCACGACGGCCGCCCGGGGGTTTGGTTTGAGCTTGCCGAAGCCCAACGCTTGAACGCACTTGACGTGAGCTCCGGCGCACAAGCGGCAAGATTCCGGCTCATTGAGCAACAACTCACGCTCGCGGTTGAGGTTGAAATCCCCGCGCTTCGGCGCGCGCTCGAGCTTGAGACTCAAGCCGCCGCACGTTGGGAGGCAAGCGCCGGACACCAAGAAAGCCGCGCACGAGCGGCCGAGAAGCGGGCCGATGCGATTTGGCGAAGCCCCGCGCTTTGGTTGCTCTTCGGGCTCATTGTCGGCGCGGGTGGTGCGGCGCTGGTTTTTTCGTCAAGGTAGCGGGATGCAAACCATTTACTCCCGCCGGCGTTGGGTCCTTTGGGCCTTGGCCATTCCGTTCAACATCATCGCTTGGTTTTGGCTCTTGCTCATGGTGGCCATCTACGCCGCGCACGACTTGAGGGTTGAGCCCGGCGGCGTGCTCACCGCGGTTTGGCGGCCGTGGGCGGCTAAGCGCTGGCGATACTCAACCACGCTCGGGCACGCCATCATCTACCAACCCGGCCGCCGCGCGCCCGTCGGGGCCGTGCCAACGCGAATCCAAGAACACGAGCACGTGCACGTGAGGCAAGCCGAAGATGATGCCTTGCGCTCGGTTGTGCTCGCGGCCTTCGTGTTCACTTGGTGGGCCATCTCCCCCGGCACCACGTGGCGCGCGGCGCTCATGATTTGGGTTTTCTCCTACGCTTGGAAATCAACCAACTTCTTGGCGGCTTGGCTTCGCGGCTTGCGCGTGTATCGGGACACCGAACACGAGCGAAGCGCCTACGCACAAACCGATGAGAGAGACGGCATTTCATGGCTAGAAGAAAACTCTTTGCTGTAATCCTCGGGCTCACGCTCATCGTTTCGCCTCGGGAGGTCAACGCGGTCAACGGGCTCAAGTCCGAAGACGTGTTGCTCTTGGCGCGAATCGTCACGAGCGAAATCACGTGGCGCCGCGGCACCAACGACCCGGCCGCGATTCACCAAGTGTTGATGAATCGGCCGGGCGGCCGTGAAGACCTTGCGGGCTCGGCGCGGCGGTACTCCCGCCGGGCCACCGGTGAGGCTCCGCCGCTCAACGCGCGCCAAGCATGGGTGAGCGCGCTTGGCTTCTCACTACAGCGCCCCGAAGCTTTGCCCGAGCGGTATGACTGGCAAAGCTTTCGGGCGGCTTGGCGGTACCGTCTTGAAGAGGCGGCGGCACTTGTTGAAGAGCCCCGCAACCCGTGTGACGGCAACCCCCACCATTGGGGCGGCGCAATGGATGATGCGAGAGCGCACCGCGCGGGATGGGTGAGGCTTGAGTGCGGCCCCACCCTCAATCACTTTTGGTGCGTGCCCGCGCGGGGCTGCCCGCGGCAATCAAGCCACTCGGTCACGGTCTTGCCGTGAGCCTCAAGAGTTCTTCACGAGCGGCGCGCGCCTTGAGCAACGCGGCTTCGGTGGGGACGGCATACCAAACCGCCCAAGCGGCGGCGTAGCAGTCGGCCAAGCGCATCACCTCATTCACCTTCTCTCGAGACGGTGAATGAGGCGCGGGGCTCGTGTTGGTTTGACACGGGCAAGACCAAGGCTCTCGGGCGTGCCCCTTACAAATCGGGCAAGTCACTTGAAGCCGGGCAACTTGAGTTGGTGGTGAGGCTCTTCGCAAAGCCAATCTTCACCTTCGGCTTCAACGGTGTGGCGAGTGTCGGCCTTGCAGCCCCGGCACCACATCACGCGCTCACCGGGGTATGTCTTGGGCGCCCAAGGGCCGACGGCCGGGCCCATGGTGTGCCCCGCGTAGATTTCCGAGTTGAAGGCGAGCTTGCGCTTGGTGTCGCTCATGGCTTCACAAACTTCTTTGCAAGCTCTTGTTGAGCGGGTGAACCCATGCGACCCGCCGCTATCGCTTTGTTGATTGAGAGTGAAGCTTTTGACGGCTTCACGTGACCCACCACCCCTAGCACGCCGGGGCGCACCCACTCGAGACGGCCGGCTTGGATGGCCCAAACAATGTTACCCCAAGACAACGGCGGCGCGTCTTTGTCACCGTGCTCTTTGAGGTGCTCAATGAACGCGCTCAACTCTTCTTCTTTTGGCTTCACGGGTTGAATGGCCATCTTCACGCGCTCTTCGCTGCAATGATGGTGTCTTCATACACGCGCACGCCGGGAATCACCGCGGCGCCCTTGCGGTGCGTGACGTGAGCTCCGATGAGCTTGAGGTCGGGAGACAAGAACTCACGCGGGATTTGTGAGGCGTCTGTGATTTCGTATTTCCACACCGAACGGTATTGAATGCCGTCCGCTTCGGGGAATGAGTTGGCGGCTTCGTGCTTCTCAATGGCCTCGTCAACCGCTGCAATGTCTTTGTCTTGAG
>Ga0210043_1000491_pt1 | contig 42143 bp, 41 predicted proteins | sample CryGeymet201501t_FD_183990 | JGI IMG/M metagenome (GOLD analysis project Ga0210043, IMG submission 183990) | Groundwater microbial communities from Crystal Geyser aquifers in Utah, USA - Crystal Geyser metaG 2015-01t (SPAdes) (version 2) | ecosystem: Environmental > Aquatic > Deep subsurface >... | reverse complement strand
TGACTGGTGTAGGCAGGAAGAACTTCATACATAGGAACTCCTTCCAAGTCTGCTTTATATTTTATTAAAGATGCTATCTTCCCATAGTCAAAAAGACTAAGAGCATAATTAAGAGATCTATTTCTTACATTTTTCTTTCTTCCATGTTGTTTTAAACCGCCGCCCTCCAGACTTTCAACAACAATTGAGGCATTATAATCTTTAGCAAGATTAACAATTTTACGAGAGATATTATGGTAATGGACCTCTATTTTTGGCTCAATACTCTTAAGCTTTTTCTTCATCTGGTTTTCTGGCAACTTAACCATCTTTTGAGCTCTTATTCTCCTCTCTAAATGTTGTAGGGAACGCTTAACCTTTCTTAACTTCCATTTCCAGCCCATTATGGGATTTGGTTCAAGTTGATTAATTATAAATTCCTTCTTTTCTTTGTCAAAGACAGAATACGCGAGAAGATGAGTTAAACCTCTATCAATACCTAAGAACTTATCAGTACTCATTAATTGAACAGGGTTAATTGAATCATAACCAAATTGAATATAATAACTCCATTCATCAGGTTTTAAATTACTTATCTTCTTAATTTTATCAAGAGGTTTTCTAAGTAATATAGGATATTTTCTTAAATCAAAATAAATGTCCGTAATTAAGACAGCCTTCACAATTTTATTTAATATTTCTAAGTATCTCTTAGAATAAACATACTCTGTAAATCCTTCCTCGTAGCCATAAGCTTTTTTTGCTTCATCGATAAGAAAATCCCAGTCACTAATATTCAAACTTTCTCCAATTTCCTGTTTTATCTGCTTAATCTTATCTTCAAATGAATCAAGCAAATATTCTGCTCTTTCGCTCTTTCGCTGGTTAAAAACTTCAGAGAACTCATTAATAAGTCCAAGATAATCTTTGTTAAATGCAGAATCACGATTAGAATATTGCTCTTTTATTTGAGACATAATTATCTTTTTTTGTTGTTCATTGATCTCTTGTTTTAATTTACGCTCAAATTTTTCAACAATCTCTCTCCCAAATTCACCCATATCCTGATTTTTCTTATAATATTTAACCAATGAAGGATTAATTTTGCCTCCTAGTAAATAAGTGTCTGTATTATTTAGACCAAAAAACCTAGAGTGAAGAGCAAACATCAATAAAGATTTAATAGAATCATCAAGATATCTCTTATTATTAAGGACCGATTTCCCCCCATTTTTACCAATTAAATCTTGTGTGGGTTCAGTCATAAGAGTAAGCTCGAAACCCTTTGAGTTCAAGGGGTTAATACTAATCTTTCTTTTGAAAAAATTAATCTTATAATTACTAGACCAAATTCCAATTCTTTTTGGTTTGAAAGATATTTTTCCTGCAACTATCCTTTCTATAGTCTTTTTTACTCTATCTTCTTGCCTTAAAATCTTGGAGAGTTCCCCAACCCAATGTTTAGAAGTATGAAACTTTCTCCAGCCTTTAGGCCTAAAATTTAAAGGTCTATGGGGGTCTCTTTCTTTATTATTATCGTCATTCAGCATCTCGCTAATAGTAGAGCGTCTTTCTTGAATTTGAAGAAGAAGTCTTTCCTTTTGTTTCTGCTGCTCTTTCATTGCTCCCCTCAAATCTTTAATATCTTTTTCTATCTGATTAAGTTGGGTTGCATTAAACTGAATTTTTTGAATATCTTTTTTTGGGGCAAGAGTTTCTTTGGACTCTCCTTTTTGACTAACTCGGTTAGCCAAAGAAGCCCATTTCCAGAACATCTCGTCAAGAATTTTATATTGTTTCCTCGTTGGAATAAGTTGAAGTTTTAGGGCTTTCATCTAGTAAATCCTCCTAAAACAATTATCAACAAGCCTCTTCTTATATTTTGTGGCTTCTGGATATATCTCATTTTTTATGATAAATTTGACTTTTTCTATAGTTTCAAACAATTCATCTCTATCCTCAAGGCTGATTTTGACCAAATCACCAGATAGCTCATATTTGACATACCCATAAGGCACTTTATATCCCATAACTTTCTCTATAAGCATGGCCTCAAACATTAATTGTAGCTTTTGAGTTTTATAATACTGGCAAATGGGCTTCTTAGCATATTTCAACTGCAAAGGATAAGCTTCTTTTGATTCCTCATTAATCAGTAAACAATCTACCTTGGTAGCATATTCTTCGGTCTCTAAGGAGACATTGTATTTTCTAATAAGTTGAGGATTGTAAGATTCGCCCTTGATGATTTTATTCCTATTAGTATCCTTCTTAAAGCTAAAGTCTTTCTCAAGCCCTTTTTTCTGCTTTGCACTTTTTGTCTGAGGCAATTTTAAGACACGAGTAAAATAAACAATTCTGGGACAATATTCATAATTCATCAAATCAGCTGCAGTAATCTTATCGTTTCTCATTAATTTCTCAAAAAAATTAACTTTAAAAAACTTCCTAACAAAAGATTTAAATAGAAATAAGATTAATCTTATTTATGGAAATAGGAACAACTAAAATGAGCTCAAGAGGACAGGTAGTCATACCTTTAGATATGCGAAAGGACATAAAAGAAGGAGAGAAATTGATTGTAATAAAGAGAGACGATGAGATAATCCTAAAAAAATCTATTTCTGAAACTGCCTTATGGTCTGAAAAATCTCTTGCAAAAACATGGTTAAATGAAGAAGAGGATGAGGCGTGGAAAGACTTGTAAAAGGAGATGTCATTATTCTTGAGTTCCCTTTTTCAGATTTAATCCAGGCAAAAAGAAGACCTGCCCTTGTTGTTAAAATCCCAAAGGGAGAAGATTTAATTGTTCTTCAAATAACAGCCAAGTCACAAGAACCCCCTGTTGAAATTTTAATAACCAGCAAAGATTTTGGGCAAGGCAAACTAAAAACAAATAGCTACCTTAGATTGGACAAAGTATTTTCAGTGGATAAATCACTGATAAAATACAAAATCGGCTCATTAAGGCAGGAAAAATTCAGCGAGATAATAGAAACTGTTTGTGATTATTTGAGGAGTTAAATTTTTATCTTCCGACTATAACAAACTCCTTGCTCTTTACCCTTTCTTCATCCAAAACACCCATAATTTCCTTGTCAGAAAAGCACGACTTGCAAGAAGGAATTATGAAGACACAATCCTGCTCTCCTAATTCCAAATCCCTTATTTCTAAAGCAAGCATCTCCATTCTATTCTTTGATATGTCTGCCATAAATGAGCTTTTTTGAACTCTAAAAAACCCATAATTTTTGCATTTAGAGGCAATCTTGTTTCTAGTCTTATTCTCACTTATATCATAAATTAACCAATATAACATTTTATCTCCAAATAAACGGCTTATAATCCTCCGAGTTGCCTAAAAGGAACCTTGCAATTTCTCTTCCCTGCTCCAAGATAATTGCAGAGATAGTTAATTTCTTGTTGTTAAAGCTTACTTTAAAAGATAGAGATTCCATAACTTCTTCAATTATCTTAGTTCTGCCGTCTTTTGTTAAAAGTATTGCTTCTCCTATTTTTTCTAAATCACTGTCAGAAACCTGCTTTCTCACAAACAAATTAATAATAGCTCTATCAATTATAGGCCTGAACTGTTCAACCAAATCCAAAACCATTGAAGGCTTTCCATATCTATCCATGTGCAAAAATCCAAGATAAGGGTCAAGACCTGACAAAATACAGGCTCTTTCTATTTCAGAATAAAGTATTCCGTAACCATAATTCAAGGCTGTATTGAAAATATCTTCTGCTTTAGGCTCCCTGTTTCCAAAAGGCACTATTTTATTCAAGCATGAAAAATAAACAGAAGCGGCATAACCTTCATAGCCTAATAATTTTTGACGGCAATCATCAATCAATTCACCTGAAAAAACTTTTAACTTTTTAAGATGCTTCTCTAAGGAAACTATTTCCTTACTGAAAAGACCTTCTCTTGTCTTACTTAATCTTTTAATCAGAAATAACTGATTTTCCAACTTTGCTTCGAGAATCTTTTTTACTAGCCTTATACCCCTTAAATCAAAATAGGCCTTTGCCTGTTCTCTTCTTGTTAAAGTCGTTCCTCCAAGAGTGCAGGGATAGATTCTTGCAAACGGCCTTCCGCTATAAGAAGTATAGACAATATCAATATTCTTCTCAATAGCAAGTTTGACGACTCCTTCAGAAATAGAGCTTGGAGAAGAAATTATTATCTGCTCAACCTGGTCAGCAGAATACTCGTCTTCTTTCTCCTTTGTCTTTATGACAAATCTGTTTTCTTTCTTGGAAAGGTAACTTCCAAATTCATTTACTATTAGTTTCACAAAAATCCAATAGACATAAAGCTTATAAAAGTTACTATTGTAACGACTTAAAAGTAATTCTTATTCCCCGTCAATCAATCCCGGAACAACATCTTCCCTAGGAACCTTAACGGCATCAGCAACTCTGTCGCCGACTTTCAATTTCACGACGTGCACGCCTTGAGTAGCACGGCCCATCACACGCATTGACTTCATTCCAATTCTTATCACCATGCCTTTTATTGTTGTCAGTATTATGCTGTCTTTGTCATCAACGCTGACGCTCTTCACTATATTACCTGTCTTTTCGCTGACTTTCAGATTTATAACGCCTTTCCCGCCTCTTGCTGTCTTCCTATAATCCTCTAAAGCACTTCTTTTACCAAAACCCTTGTCTGTGATAGTCAGGACAGTTGTCTTCTCATTCACAGGAACAAGAGCAACAACTTCATCTGCCTTTCCTAGTTCCACTCCCTTGACCCCATAACTTGACCTTCCCATGACTCTTACATCATTAGAGCTGAATCTGACGGCCTGGCCTTTCTTTGTAGTCAACAGCACTTCCTGCTTGTCTTCAACAATTGTAACATTCACTAATACATCCGAGCCGTCAGCAGGCAGATTGATTACTCTGACTCCTGTTGTTCTTGGCTTGCTCAAATCCTTCAGAGTAATTTTCTTCACAATTCCAAGCTTTGTAGCAAACATCAGATAATCTTTTTCAAAGTCCTTAACAGACATCACATTCGCAATCTCTTCATCCCTCAAATTAAGCAGGTTTGCCGTGCTTCTTCCTTTGCCCTGCCTTGCTGAATCAGGAACATCATTCGCCTTCAGCCAGTAAACTCTTCCTCTCGTTGTAAAGAACAGTAAGTAATCATGTGTAGAACAAGTGAGCATTGTCTTGACAAAATCTTCTTCCTTCAATCCTGCGCCTGTAACTCCACTTCCCCCCCTTCTTTGCTCCCTATACGCCTTAACATCCATTCTCTTCACATAACTCGAGTTAGTAAGCATGACAACAACATCTTTTTTCTCAACTAAATCTTTTTCTTTTATTTCTGCAATCTTCTTCAGTACATGCGTCCTTCTTTCGTCCCCGTAAACCTTCTTAAGCTCCTGCGTTTCTTTCTTTACAACTCCAAGTACCTCCTGCACACTATCAAGGATTTTCTTAAGCCCGGTTATGGCTTCCTTAAGCTTTTTCTCTTCCTCTCTTAATTTGCCATCCTCAAGTCTCGTCAACTGCTGTAATCTCATCTCAAGAACAGACTTAACCTGTCTTTCATTCAGTCCAAACTTCTTCATTAACCCTTCAGCAGCTTCCTTGGTGCTGTCGGCCTTCTTAATCAAGGCAACAACCGCGTCAATATCTTTCAAAGCTATCAGCAAGCCAAGAACAATCTCCAATCTCTCTTCGGCCTTCCTCAAATCAAATCTTGTCCTCTTTGTGACAATATCTTTCCTGTAATCGATATAGACCTTTAGGTAATCCTTAAGTCCAAGAATCTGCGGCTTCCCATTCACAAGAGCGAGGATGTTAGCGTCAAAATTGTTCTGCAGTTTTGTCAGCTTATACAATTTGTTCAGGGTATATTTAGAATCAACATCCTTCTTTAGTTCTATCACTATTCTTGTCTCTCCTTTGGCAGACTCATCCCTTAAGTCAGAAACATCAGGCAGCTTTTTTTCAGTAGCAAGTTTCGCAATATCCTTAACTAACTCTGCCTTGTTAACCATATAAGGAATTTCTGTAACTATTATCCACGGCTTTCCTTTATGCTCCTCTATCTTCGTTTTTGCACGCATGATTATCTTTCCCTTTCCTGTTTCGTACATCTCCTGTATTCCTTCCCCGGTTATGTATCCACCAGTTGGAAAATCAGGCCCTGTTACAATCTGCATCAGCTCTCCCGTAGTAATTTCTGGCTTGTTAATCTGTGCAACAATAGCATCACAAAGCTCTGTCAGATTATGCGGGGGAATATTTGTGGCCATTCCAACTGCAATACCTGTCGTTCCATTAAGCAGCAGGTTAGGAAGTTTCCCGGGAAGAGTTTTTGGCTCTTTATGGGAATTATCATAGTTCGGCTGCATCTCAACAGTTTCCTTTTCAATATCATTAAGCAACTCTTGGGATATTTTGCTTAGTTTTGCCTCTGTATATCTCATTGCCGCTGGAGAATCCCCGTCAGTGCTTCCAAAGTTTCCCTGCCCATGCACTAAAGGATATCTTAAAGAAAAGTCCTGTGCCATTCTGACCATAGCATCATAAACAGCAACATCCCCGTGTGGATGAAATTTACCTAATACTTCCCCGACAACAGTTGCAGATTTCTTGGTCTGCTTGTCAGGAGTTAAGCCAATTTGATGCATAGCATAAAGAATTCTTCTATGGACCGGCTTCATTCCATCTTCTGCAGCAGGCAAAGCTCTCTGGACAATGACAGACATGGCATAATCTATGTATGCCTTCTCCATCTCCTCAGTAATCTCCTTTATGGCAACTCCCTTCTCAACCTGCTCCTTCAGCCTTCTCTGAACTTCCATTTTTTCCACCTTCTCATCTGCCTTCTTCTCTCCGTTTTCTTTCTCTTTATCGCTCATTCTTCATCCCCCATATCATTTTCATCTATTTCTCTTCCTACAACCTCTTTTTCAGGAAATACGCTTCCTGTAAATCCGCATTTTTTACACATCCAGCTTCCTGTCATCCCTGCAGCTATCATCATCACATCTTCGCTTCCACATTTCGGGCAGAATTTCCTACTAAGCATCTTCCCCCTCATTTCCTTCAGCGTCATAGCTTACCGAGATTGCGTGCTCATCATCAATATCAAACTCAAATGTCTGCTTGCTGTCTCTAAGTTCATTCAGCTTTCCCATTAGCTCATCTATCTCCTCATCATTTAAGGAAAATTCAAGCATTTCAACTTCTGTTTCTTCCATTTCATCTTCCATTATATATCGACCTCCGCTTCATGCGCCTTGGCGAGGATAAATTCTTTTCTTGGGGCAACATCATCTCCCATCAGCTTTGAAAATAATTCATTTGCAAGAGCGGCATCCCCAATTGTTACCCTATTCAGCAGTCTTGTATCCGGATTCATTGTAGTATCCCACAACTGCTCTGAATTCATCTCTCCCAATCCCTTGAATCTTTGTACAAGCGCATTATCTCCAAGTTTTTTCACAATCTCCTTTAATTCATCATCAGAATAAACATAATGGTCCTTCTTCTTTCTTACTTTATACAAAGGCGAGACAGCGATGTAAATATTTCCTGAATCAATCAACGGTTTCATAAACCTGAAAAAGAAAGTCAGCAATAATGTCCTTATATGCGCCCCATCAACATCTGCATCAGTCATTATTATTACCTTATTATATCTTAATTTATCAGCATCAAACTGGTCCCCAATTCCTGTTCCGATAGCTGTAATAAGATTTGCAATCTCCTCATTGCTGAAAACTTTAGCAGCATTTGCTTTTTCAACATTCAATATCTTTCCCTTCAATGGCAGAATTGCCTGAAATTCCTTATTCCTTGCCTGCTTGGCGGTTCCTCCTGCAGATTCTCCTTCAACCAAATACACCTCGGTATCTTCTGTTTTTTTACTTGAGCAATCAGCCAGCTTTCCGGGAAGCCCGCCGACAGAAAAGGCATTCTTCCTTCTTACCAGGTCCTTGGCTTTCTTAGCGGCATTCCTCGCTTTCTGCGCATCTATCGCCTTGTTGACAATTCTTTTTGCAATCGCAGGGTTTTCCTCAAAAAATTCCCCAAGAGCCGCAGATGAAACTCTGTCAACCAATCCTTTTATCTCGTTGTTGCCAAGCTTCGTCTTTGTCTGTCCCTCGAATTGCGGTTCAGGAACTTTAACAGAAACAATAGCAGTCAGGCCCTCACGAACATCATCTCCTGTCAGCCCTTCTGCCTTGATCATGTTGTTCTTTTTTGCATAATCATTTATCGCCCTTGTCAAAGCAGTCTTGAATCCAATGACATGTGTCCCGCCTTCAACAGTATTGATTGTATTTACAAAGCTCAAAACATTTTCCTGATATCCCGAGTTGTACTGAACCGCTATCTCAACAATAACATTTTCCTCTTCCTTGACATAATATACTGGTTTTGTGTATAAAACTTCCCTGTTCCCATTGGCCCATTTGACAAATTCTATTATGCCACCTTCATAATGGAAGGTTTCTTTCTTTCCCGTATTCTCATCAGAGAGCTTTATCTTCACACCCTTATTCAAAAATGCAACCTCTCTGAACCTGGTCTCAAGAGCAGAAAATTCAAATTTAGTCGTTGAAAAAATAGTATCGTCAGGCATGAATGTGACTTCAGTTCCTGTATCCCCTTTCTCTGTGTTCCCAAGAGTCTTTAACTTGTACAATGGCGTCCCAATTCTGTACTCTTGCTCATATATTTTCCCTTCTTTCTTGATTGTAATTTTCATATTCTTGCTCAAGGCGGCAACAACAGAAATTCCAACGCCATGTAATCCTCCTGAAATTTTATAGCTCCCCTTGTCAAACTTTCCTCCTGCATGAAGCTTTGTTACAACAACTTCAACGGCAGGAACTTTATAGACAGGATGAATATCAACAGGAATTCCACGCCCATTATCTTTAACGGTAACACTGCCATCTTTATTCAAAGTAACTTCAATAAGGTCGCAATAGCCAGCCATCGCCTCATCAACAGAATTATCCAGAACCTCATAAACTAAGTGGTGCAGGCCCTGCTTTCCTGTACTTCCAATATACATGGCAGGCCTCTTTCTAACACCTTCCAGTCCTTCAAGAACCTTTATCTTCTCTGCCGAATACTCCTTGCTTCCTGTTTCTTTGTCTACCATTTTGACACAAATTCAGTAAGAAAAGTGAAACTTCCTTTATAAACCTTTATATGCTAAAAATGCATTTTACCGACGATAAAATCAAGATTAGAATTTTTTGGCTGATTTCTGGCCGGTATCAGAATCTTTGCTTCTTTCAGCCTTCTTAGCCCTTACCTTCTCAACCCTTTCTCTCTCTTTAGTAATCCTTTTGTCTCTTGCCTTATAGAATGCCTCTGTCCATTTGATCTTTCTCCTATCTCTTTTAAGCTTCAAATGGTTCTTTTGGCATTTATTAGAACAATAATAGTTTATGGTTCCGTCATTCTTCATCAAAAAAGTGCCCTTGTAATCATCCTGCTCTCTTCCACAAAAAACACATTTTGCCATTTTAGCTATGTGCTCCCTTTGTTATCTTTCCTTTTGCTCTTCTTGCTTCAATTTCCGTCTCTCTTAATATAAGGTAATCCCCTATTTTGACAGGGCCTTTAACATTTCTTCTCATTGTCTTCCCTTCATTCCTTCCCTGAAGAATTCTCGCCTTAACCTGGGTTACTTCCCCTCTCGCCCCTGTTCTGGCATAAATTTCCTCGACTATAGCATTTACAGGCTCACCTGAAAAAGAGCCCTTGCTTTCTGTCTTTCCATCCCTAACATTTTGTTTCTTAGAAGCCATCTTATTACTTGTCCAAAGCGGCTATGTCCTTCTCGGCATCACCAGCCTCTATGACAGCAACAGCACTTGTGCTGACAGGAATGCCCACTGCAATACCAAGTTTCTGCTTTGAGTCTGCCTCCCTGCACGGAACACCCTTTTCTTTACAAATCAATGGAATATGTTGTATAATCTCTTTAGGCTCAACATCAGAAGCATAAACAACAAACTTAGCAACACCCCTTTCAACTGCCTTGGTAACTTCGTTAATCCCTTTATCTACCTTGCCAGTTTTTCTCGCCTTTTCAATAATAGTGTAAACATCCATTTTTTTCCTCCGCACTTTCTTCCGAAAGCCTCATTGGTAATGGATGATAAAAATCAGGGTATTTAAATATTGCTCTTGCTCCTGCAATATTTAAGCTCTGGTATTTTAATTCAGCCCGTTTAGATATTGACGCTTTCTATAGGGGAGATTACATGCGTGCCGGCTAAATCGTTATTTCCAACAAAAGCCCTATATTCCTGCACCCCTACAAGACCAGTATGAGTGACCCTGTACACAGAACCTAAAAATGTTGATTGCACTTCCAGCCCTGACATAGTCCTTTCAAAAATCATCACATCATCTATACTGCCATTCCATGAGTTCAAAGTGCCCACTCCACTGCTTATGATAACAGGATCAGCATTGCCAAAATTTCCCCCTGTATAACTGCCAGAAGTGCCTGCTGATAAGGTTCCCCCATCGCTGACAGCACATCCTACCTGATTGCCATCAAAATAGGCGGCAACTAAGTGCCATCTCCCATCAGTTAAATCAATATTGTTCTTAAAGCAGAAATTATTATTAACTCCATCATTTATCCCAAAAACCAGCCTGTGCATCTGCGAAGTCGGGTTATATTGGGCGAGCAGGTTCCATCCAACTCCTCCTGAACTAAAGTCAGTCACAATCTGCCTGTCATTGTTATCCAGCCCTGAATCATTAGTTGCATAAATCCAGGCAAGAACTGTAAACTTATCCGCCCCTGAACCATAATTAATAGTGCTTTCACTCCCCGGGATTCTTATTTGGTCTCCATCCTGATAAAAATTAAAGGATTCGCCAAATCTTCCATGAGTCATATTCTTCCTGGAAAGACCTTCAATAAGCCCTCTATGATTGTAAGTGCTGTAGTCAAGTAATTCTCCTGCAGAATTTAAATCATCCATTCTCATCCAAAGTTTCATGTCCCTGTTGAAGTCAGCAAAAGCATAATGTATCTGCCCGTATCCCTGCTGATTGTCTATTTCAAGAGTCAAATCACTTCCGGAAAGAATCTCTCTTACAACCGGCTGATTATTAGAATTAAAACCTCTTCCTACAAAATCAAGAGCAACGCTTGATTGGGCATGGTTATCTGATGAATTTCTTACATTTACAGTAAGAATGTATCTCCCAGGAGATAATGCCCCTGCCTGCAAGGTATGTGAGCCGCAGGAAGTCATCATGCCTGAAGCCTGCTCTCCGCTTCCGTAATAATCATAAATCGTAAAATTGCATTCAGCTATATTATCCCCTCTTGTTGTTACACTTATCTGCATATCTGACTCATACGGGCTGAAAGAATTCTGGCCGGGAGAATTTATAGTCACCCCAAGAAGATTGCCTTGTTGGCCCTGGCCTCCATCTCCCGTAAAGCTGTATTCTTCAACAACCCCTCCTGTCTTTTCACTGCCTTCAACATCAAATATCCCTGCAACACTTACACTTGCAAGCGCCGAAAGCCCTAAATCGCTAAATTCAATTGAGATTCTCTTAGTCTCCAATTCTGCAAAACTTTCGAAATCTTTTCTCACAACCTCCGAATTTCCATCAATATCAGTAAGAACTACATTTACTCCTGTCACATCCCCCTCCCCGACCTTCCTCATTAGATTGAATGTAACATTGTTTTCCATTTCATTCTGGACAAGTATCACCGATTGCTCAACAATCTCAAAATCCGTAGTAAAAGTTCCAGTATCCAATTCTATACCGACATTAGAGAAAAGAGGAAGGGCAAAAAACCATATTATTCCGATTGCGACCAAAACAAGCAATATCATCAGGACCATAGTAATAATGCCTGACAATCCCCTCTCATCCATTTTCTCTTTTTTATTCCTAAAGATAAAAGATGAGGCCCTCTCTGCCCTCTTTTTTCCCATGTAATTATGAATCAAGCGGCTTTAAAAAGATTATCTCCATGTAACTTTAACGTCATCTGTCCTCTCTCTCGGGGCGATATCCAGCTCATCAGAGCCAATCAGCAATCTTTTGTCTTTTTTTATCATTAATTCACCTGTGAATGCTATCATAGCTGCATTATCAACCAACAAATCTTTTGGAGGGCAAAAATACCTCGCTCCCCTTTCCTTGCACATTATTCTGCACATTTCCTGTAATCTGGAATTGCAGGCAACACCTCCTCCAAGAACCAGTTCCTTCTTTCCCGTATGAGCTAATGCCCTCTCTGCAGCCTCGACAAGCATTGCAAAAGCATGTTCCTGCATTGAATAAGAAAGGTCTTCTACCTTTATTCCGGAATCATACATCTGCTTGAGCTTCGTCTGCATTCCTGAAAAGCTCACATCCATTCCTTTTACTGAATAAGGGAGCTCCATATATTTTCCCTTTAAGGCAAGTTTCTCTATTTCCGGCCCTCCCGGAAAAGCTATGCCGCAATGCCTGGCGAAAGTATCTATAAAATTCCCCACGCCGGAATCCAGGGTCTCTCCAAAAACCCTGTACTTATTATCAGAAAAAGCAATTATTTGCGTATTCGCTCCGGAGGCGTAAAGCAGAACAGGATCCTTCGCTCCCTCGTGCTGCCCGATTTCAAGATGAGCAATGCAATGATTTACGGGAATAAGCTTGACTCCAAGCTCTTTTGCTTTTCTCTTCGCAAATTTCATCCCTTCTATAAGGCAGGGTGCGAGGCCTGGGGCGTTTGATAAGGCAATCGCTTTTATTTTTTTCTCATTAATTCCCGACTCGGCCAAAGCTTTTTTGTAAAGAAAATCCGCGGTGTCTTTGTGATGCACTGCAGCATCCATCGGAACTATCCCTCCTTTGGCAGGCTTGTACATATCTCTCACATTCGCTAATATCTTTCCCTTGTCGGTTATTCCAACACCAAACGTATGCGCAGTGCATTCTATTCCAAGCATCATCATGTAACAAGAAAAATAGCGTATAAAAAATTATGTAAACCCGGATAAAATATAAACAGCGCTTTCAAGAATGCTTTCAAGAAGACCCTTGCCTTCATCAGGCATTCCTCCTATGGAAGGTTCTCTGCTCGCTTTCTCCAATTTGTTGCTTACTCTTGAAACAAGAGCCATGTACATAACCCTGTCATCACCATCAGGGAAGGTTTCCATTAGGGAATGTTCAAGGGCATAAATTCCTCCAAGACGATAGGCAAATACATCCTGAAGCGGAACAGCAGGATAGTCTTCAACAGCTAAAAGAGGGATACGCTCTGGACACATGACAAATAGTGAAGAAATCAGTTTAAAAACTTAATTTGAATGCAAAACAATCATCAATAAAAATAAAAATCAATCAATAAAAATAAAAATAAAAAACAAGAGAACTTATCTTCTCTTTCTTGTCATCTTTCTCTTTGTTGTCTTTTTAGCAGCCTTTTTTGCCTTCTTCTTTCTTCCGCCACGGGCCATCTTTGCTTCACAGACATTACCGCTTCCGTCTACGTAATAAAGAAAACCCTTTTTTCTATCGACAACATTTCTTGCAATTACTTTTCCCATCTAACACCTCCTTTTATTACTATGTATACAAAAATGCAAAAGTGTATTTAAACTTTTCCTTGTCGACGAAAAAACAGCTCAATCTTCCTGTTTTCCTCGGTTAGTGGAACCTCGACGAGTCGCCTGTAGTGAACATGAGGCCTTATCCCCGATTCAAACGGCCTAACTATCTTCCAGTCCAGCACCCTATTCTTATCATCAAGCCAGAAAGCAAGAAAAGGAAAAAACACGAAATAAGAATGTATGGACAAATTTACTTCCCTTCCAAAATCAAACAGGAGAATCTTCGGGGATGATTTGAACATAAGCCCTATCCCCCTCGAGAACTTTCCAAGACGCTTCACATCCAAAGATAGCCTCTTTCCGTTATAGCTGAACTCAAAGTCCATAATCAGATATCAGACATTTCAGACCTGATTTTAGAAATCTTATTCACCTTGTCGGAAACGCTGTCTATCTTGACCTGCAGATTCTTCTTCTTCTTGTTCAGCCTTCCCTCTTTTTCCATAAGGTCTACAAGTTTCTTCTGAAGCCTGCTTTCCATATCATGATCAACATCTATTGCAGACCCAACCTTCTTCAAATCCGCCTTAAGCTGCGCCCTCTCCTTGGAGAGCTGCCTTATTTCCCCTTCGAGGTCCTTAATTGCACCCGCTAAAGGAGACTTCTTCACGGCAGGCTTGGATTTACCAAAAGTTTTCCTAACAGAAACCTTCTTAGCCCTCTTTTTCATAGCCAACATAAATCAATATTATTTATAAACGTTTCTTTAATCCGGCAAGCAGCAAATTCATCTTTTTTCTTCCCTCCTCGTAAGAGGGCCTGCTTACATATCCTTTTTCATATGCCTTTTTCAGAACAGCCTTCTTATACTCCAGATTTCTTATCTCCTTGCCGATATCGCTGAATTTGACTCTCTTCAAATCCACAAGTTTCTTGTTCCAGTCATTCGCTGTTTCAACAACTCTCCTGTTCCAGAAATGATTGAAAAGCAAAAATGCGATGACAAGCGCAAGAATTACCGCAAAGCTGACAAAGAGAGAATACTCCCTTCCATTCTCCGGGCTGAACATAATCTCTTCGCTGGAAACTTCAAAAAGGGCAGAGCTTGTCGAAATCTCATTCCCATTTCTCGTCTTTACTGCAAAAACGTAATTTCCATATTCAATATTTTCAGGAAGAGGATAAGATTTCACAAATTCAATCTGGTTAGCAACAGACAGGACTTCAGAATCCTCAATGACGACATTGCCTTCCAGGTCCTTCACAAGATAGTCAGCAGCGACATCATCATTTGGAGAAACAAGATTGATAATCTTCACCTTTGACTCAAAAATTCCGCCTGGGCTTGAGACTGATGACTTCGGATTTATTTCTATGAAGCTGTCAAAAGAAGTTCGTGCGCTTTCAACTTCAAGTACAACCGGAATCTTATGAGAGTAACCCTCTGAATTAAAGCTAATCTGCCCTGTATAGACTCCTGGTGAAAGTCCTGATGAGTCAAGCGCAACGCTGACAGTCTTGGCACCATCCTCGCTTATGAAAAAAGAATCTTCATTAATGGAGAGAAAATTGATTTCGGACCCGTATGCTACTTCAAAATTTTTTCCCTCTCCTATATTTATTATGCTCACCTGTGTCCTGACAATGTCTCCCTGCTTCACAACCGACTTAATAACAGGGATGCTCAATTCAAATCCCTTTTCAGCAGAAGAAGTAATCTGAAAAGACAAAAGAAGAATCACGGCAGCAAAAGCAAGCTTTCTAATCATCTTTTCCTCCCTGATTTGGGTCTTCCAGATCTTTTATACCTTATCAAAGCATAAACTATCACAAGCAAAGCAAGAGCTGCCAAAGCTCCCGTAGCAATCATAGGCTTATTGAATTCCTTCTCTGGCCTGATTGTAAAGTGGGAGCTGGACACAGCAAACCCCTCGGGATAAATCACTTCAATTCCTGCCACATATTCCCCAGGAGCCAGGCTTGCTGTTGGAAAGTCCTTCACAAAACTTTTCTCCTCTATAACTCTAAAAGTTTCCGTTTCCGTATAGACAAGGCCCCCATCAAAATCCTTTATCAGGTAATTGACTGTGACATCAACCTCTTCAGCATCTCCAACCTGAAGCAGAGAGATGAAGACCCTCAAAAACTCTCCTGAAGAGATTATTCTCAAAGATTCAGGTACACTAAGTGAAACATCAAACAACACCTTCTCGCTTCTCACATTCATAACAACAAAAAGGTCCCTCCTTATGTTCCCTGCCCTTACAATGACTTTTCCAGTATAAATTCCGGGCTGGGGAGCTATTAGACTCAAGGCAATAGTTTCATATTCATCTGGGCCCAAAGTAATCCTGTTCTTGCTAAGGGTTGCAAGACCTACTATTCCTGAAATTTCTAAATCTAATACAAGCTCACTCTGGCCGGTATTGCTGATGGTGAATTCCCTGAAATCAAGCTCTCCTGCTGTGAGAAAAAGATTAAATTCTTCTGGTGAAATCCCAAAACCAACAATTTCTTCTGTGCCTCCGGAGCTTCCGCCACCTCCTCCACCTCCTCCGCCTCCTCCAGTGCCTCCGTCTGGTGCGGGCGGCAAAGTTTCATTGCTCTCAACAAAAAGGCTCAAAGTTCCCTGAGAGGTAGCATGAGTAGTAAAAGAATTTCCGAGTGAAGAGCTGACTTCCAAAAAATAAGCAAAGTTTACGACGGTAATAATGATAGTTGCTAAAAGCAAGCCATAGAGAACAAAAAAATAACTCCTTTTCATAAAAGCCATAAGAAATGACAAATTAAATACTTTTCCAGCTACCTGATAAGTGGAAACACCCTGAACCTTACAATCCCAGAATAGTAACCAGATTCCGTGTCCTGCTCTGACACTACGATAAATCCTATTCTTTTTTCTTCTCCTGCTTCGACTCTTACAAATCTATCGTGATGAAGAAGATTTTCAATCTCCCCCTCGGATGATATCGATAGAAAAACAGGAAGATTGTAGCTGTTTTCAAAAACTACATTTCTGGACGCTTGCGCCGGCCTCGGGATACTTCCAAAGCTCAAAGCACTTGCATTTAAGTCAAATCCCGCCTTGTCACTTACATTAACACTCACCGGAATAAGCATTTCATCCAGCTGCCCAAAATAGAGAAAAGCCACGGCCACAACAAGGATTAATAGAGAAAACGCAAAGAGGAAATAAGAGAGCTTTTTCATATAAGATTATTTCTTTCTGGGATTAAATGCTTTTCTGTTCCTTACAAAGAACACAATCACCCCAATCAGCACTATTATAATCCCAATCATCAGATAGATAAGATTAAACTCCTTTATTCTGAAAGTGCCATATGTTACGGTCTGCTCACCAAGATAATTAAGGGTGATTTCTGTTTTGTACTCTCCTTCAAGAGTGCTGGTATCTAGGAATCCCACAAGAGTTTTCCTGTTCCATGCATTAAGCTCTTCGGAAGGCGTCCTGAAGGTTATGCTTTCAAACTCATTAGAAATATTAACATCAGCGAAAACTTCTTTTATATTTTCATTCCACATGCTTTCTATATCAATTGAAAATCTCTGTATCCCTTCTTTCTTAAGTTCAGTAGTAAAGTTAGTTATGTTCACAAAAAGTGACCCTATTCTAAAGCTCTTGTTTGTCATCAACTCATCCCCGTAATTGATATAAGCTTCAGCCATGTAATTTCCTGGCTTGTATCCCTCTGTATTAAGAGTGCCTTTGAAAGTCTTCTCCTGGCCAGAAGCCATAAGATGTGACGGGAATTGCATTGTCCCAACTCTTTCCCCAAGACCATCAATAAACAGAAGATTAACATCCACATTGATATCCTCCCTTCCCCTGTTAACAACATAGACTTCAAATGGTATGTTTTCATCAATGTTTCCGTCCCCTATTTTCAGTTCAGCCTCGGCATACTTTCCCGGATATGGGACAAAGACTTTTACAACGCCTATGACTCTTACAAGGGTACCAATAGCTCCGCCTTCATTTGGAGCTTCCTCAACACCTATAGAAATTGTATGAGGTCCCGGTTTGTCAATCGAATCGGGCAGAGTTATTGTCGCCCTGAACATCCCACTTCCCGTCAGTTCGTTAGTGCTTAATTTCACATGCTCTGCCAAATCTCCCTTCGTGAAAACAATTATCCTCTGATCAGAAAAATCAGAACTAACTTTGTAATCTATCTCAATTTTCTCCCCCGGCTTGAAATCAAGGTTAACAACAGCAGGAGAAATACCAAGAGCAGAGGAATTATTTACAAAAAAAAATAAAAACAGAAGCAAAAAAACCAATCCTCTTTTCATGAAAACAATAAGAAGCTTCCTCTTTTATATCTTATGATTACAAAGCAGTTGCAGTTGCAGTTATGATGTCACCTAATGCTCCCTTGAGGGAGTTCTCAGGGATTGTGATATTAAAGTCAATCCTTATAGCATCCGCAGCCTCATCAAACCTGAATGAGTTGCAATTCAGAAGAGTATTGCTGGTATTAGCACTATAGAAAAGGCCAAGCGCAAATCCTGAGGCATTTGTACAGGCTCCAACTTCATTGTCTGAAACATTTATGAAATATAATGACCCTGTTCCTCCAATAAAGTTAGATGCATTCTTTCCAACAGTAATATTAAGTGAAACATTGGAGTTTCCATTGTTTTCCAGTATCAGTCCTGTAGCCGCAGTCCAGTTTCCATTTGAAACGGAACCCGCACCTACTGTACTCAAATGGGCTTGGGTCTGCCCGTCATTAACTTTTCCTGAACCCCAGTTCACAACGGCAGTTGTGAAGTTTATAGATGCCTGCGTCTCAACTGTAAGGTTAGCCGTTCCTATTGCCAGTCCTGAAATTTTAGTAGTGAGGCTTGCTATAGAAAGATAAGTAAATCCTGCAGCTATAACTGAAACAACCACCGCAATAACAGCAAGGCCTAATAGCAAATTACTGTCATTCATCCGCTTCCCTCCTCATTTTCTCCTTCAACATATATCATTATTCCTCCCCCATTATCCACGCTTCTTCCTGAAACAACTTTATCAGGAATATCCAGCTTGCTTATGCTCACACTGATAAAGATCGAAGTAGCAGAGAAGAGAATAGCTAGAATCAACAAAACAGTAACTATTTTTTGAGTCTTATCCATCTTATCCTCTTTTGATTAAAAACTCATCATCTATATTTAAATCTTTCTTCTTTTTGATATATGCTTTATAAAAATAATCAAAGCTCTAAAATTTCGTAAACTCCTGATTTAGCAACCCTTATCACAACCTGGTTATCGTTGGACTCTTGATTTTCCCTCGAGCCAATTACTATCTCGTATGCATTTGGATGTAACTTATATTTTTAAACCAAATTTTGAAATGCAGGTTCAAAAGTAGTTATCATAAATGCTGTATTTTCGTAAGCGGATTTGTAGAAAGTTGTTTTAACTGCCTGTCATCTTCATGTATCCATCCAACACTTATAATCGTACTTATACAATGGCTGTTCCTCTAATTCCATTTTCGTCCTTCAAAGCAGGCTCCGCCAGACCCCAAACCAACAGCAATAAATTATACACTATACACATCTTACCGTTCCTATAACACCCTCATTACCCCACATCTACGACTGTCCAAACATCTATTTAAATATTGTTACTTTCAAGTGAACAATGGTAAAGTTTATATATCCCAAACACCTATAAAATACGTATAAAATGGTATCAAAAACGAAAAACGCATTCTTGTTATCATTAATATTAGTAGCATCCGTTGCATTTCTTGTAAGCTCGGCTGATGCAAGGGAAATCATTGTAGACCCATCCTGGATGGCTGATGGATATCCTACACTTATCAACAACATAATGGATGGAGATTCGGAAACTTTTGGCAAAGACGGGGAAACAGATGCAGTATACGGAGACACAATCAGTTTTGCCTCAGGAACCTACGAGCTTCCAATGGATAGAGTTTGGTTCGTTCTAAAAATTGATGGAGTTGATATTAAAGGAGCCGGCTGGGACAATACTATTCTGAAAGGGCCTAACGCTAACACTGGGTTTATTTTTGAGATAAAGTCAAGCAATAACACTTTCTCCGATTTAAAAATGGAAGGAAGATTCATAGGAGCGCTAATAAATGGAGAGAATTATGAAAATATTAATTTCTCTTTCCTAAAGACAAACGGGTTTGACAAGCACATCACCTGGGACAATCAATATGATGAATCCGAGACTTTAGAGCCAACAATCTGGCTTGAGAATGTTTATATGAAAGAAGGTTCCATAGGAATTCACTTTGCAGAAATAAACGGTACAAGAAGGGAAACTAAATTTTTGGGTGGCAGCCATCTGACTCTTGACGGAGTGACAGTAGTAGGAATTGACGCCCCAGTAATATGGGAGAATCAGACAGTTACAGAGATGAAGGGAAACGACCACTTCAGCGACAGCATAATAGTAAATTCACAGGCAGAGTTCTTCCCTGATACATATAATGGAATGGGTTCCCCATGGAATTTCATAGCACACGAAGTAGTTGAAGAAACGATGGCAGATAGAGGAATAGGAAAGAATAATATAGAAGATAATCCAATGCTTGACTCAAACGGAAGGCCAAGGCCGGGCTCACCTGCAATTGGAAGGCAATACAAGGACGGCTACGCAGGAGCAGTTCCTCCACACTTCACGAATGTAAGGGCAACTAAAAGATTGCCTGTAATTTCTGTACGTGAAATTGGTGGATTAATCATTCCTTTCCTGATATAAATTAATAGTAAAGATGGGATGGATAAAAAATACGATAATAATCCTAATAATTATTTGGGATATAATATTTATAGCTCTAAACCTTTGGACAGACAAAGATATACTAACAGCTATGATAGTATTAAACATAATTTTCGGGATTTGGATTATAAACAAGTTGGTAAAACAAAATTTGAAGACAAAAAATCCGGTTAAGCTAAAACTGGAAAGAAATCAAGAAAATTAAGACAAAGCCATTCCAATTTGGCTCTTCAAAGATTCAATATATCCATCTATATCCTGCCTGCTATCTCTTTCAGATGGAGCCCACAAAGCAAACTCCTTATCTGTCTTAGGATTATAAGGCCCTCTAGACATTTCAAGCATAAGAGTTGGGCCGGGAAAGATTACAGTATGATATGTCCTGTCAGGAACTTCAGCAAACATTGAATCTCCATCCCCTTTTCTGGATACATCCAAATGTTCCGTTACCCTTCCTTCAGTATCAAAATAAACAACAGTAAATCTCCCATTCAATGGCACGAGCATCTCATTTTTGCCCCTCGTAGGATGCATATGAGGCTGGACATAACTTCCCTCAACTACACCCATAAGCAATCCTCTTATGCCTTGATGTTCAGGAGGATGCAAAGCCTTATGAGCCCTTCTTCTATCTGAATTTCTTGCCTGCTCAATCAGCTCAAACAAATCTGAATCTTCAAATCTCATACAAAAGCCGGAAATTATGATTATTTAAAGATTGTGTATCTATTTCTTCAGTCTCTTTCTCAATACAAGGAACCAGGTTATATTAATCAGTATAAGAAGAACAACAGCCACAATTAAAACAAGAACTAAAGTATTTCCAAAAATTCCTTCTCCGTCAGATTCTGCAGAGATTACATAACCTACTCCTATAACTCTTATATTCCTTTCAGATACTTCAAGCTTCAAATCCTGCTGGTCCGATTTCTCTCCATACCTCAAAAAGACAGAGGCATCATAAGTTCCTTCTCTTACCCCTGCGGTATCCCAGAATGCAACCATTAAAGTCTTCTGAAGTGGAAGGATTTCATACCCTGCAGACTTGAAGTCCGCCATAACTTCCCCATCCTTATTATAAACAAGCATCTGGGCATAAGCTGTAACCTGCTGGCTCCATTTATTCTCAACAAGCATCTCAAACTTTGCTATTCCCCCAAGATTGAAATCATTGACCTCAACCTGTTCAAGCTTAAGAACTTCTTCTCCGACATTAAACTGCTGTTCTATTGTCAAAGTTTCTTCATCATAAATCAATGTAGCAACAGCCCTGTAAGTCCCCGGGGCAGAGCTTGTTTCCCACACGCCTGCAACCTCTCTTCTCTCCCCGCTAAGCAATGAAATCTCACTGCTCTGAATTGTAGCTATCTTCTCATTCACTGGGCTGTATATATCAATGGTCGCCCTGACTCTTGCTAAATCCAAATCTCCCCTATTATGAACAGGAATGACAAAATTGACCTTGCCCGGATTGGAGATTACATTCATCTGTGCCTGGGCATATTTTCCAGGGAAGGGCACATAGACATGTATCTGGGTGGCAACTCCGACTGCGGCTCCTATAAATGCATCACTTGCCTCCGATTTTTCAGGAAGCTGAATAACAACAACTTCTGCTGCATGCAGCCCCGGCTTGAGATTAGGTGGCATCGCCAAAATATATCTCAATTTCTTCTCTTTTTCTGTAGAAGCCATCTTAAATGAGACTTCTGAAACTGAAATGCTTTCGTTCAATTCCCCCTGCACAAGAACAATCAGGTTCATATCCCTGCTTTCTGAATTGACAACAGTAAACTCAACTTCTTTAATGGCATTTCTTTCAAAATCAAAAGTGCTCCTACCTGGAGTAATTCCAATTGCCAAAACATTAGAAGCTAAAAGAATAAGTGCAAAAGCAAAAATAATTAATTTCTTATTCATTCTGTCCTCCAATGAATTTAGTTCCCTTCACTTCCCTGTCTTCGTCAACCTCAAGAATTACATCTCCCGTCTTTTTTCCATCCTCATAAATATCAACATTAAGCCTCGTATTCCCTGAATTCACTAATGAATATCCGCTGCTGCTTTCCTTAAGCTTCAGACTCACTTCAGAAATAATTGTAAGCTGTCTTGTCTCTCCGGGCAGGGCCCCTTCCACTTTCCAGTAATATACCCCGGGCTTAAGATTCACAATGAGGTTGTCTTCTGCATGTATTTCTTCAGGGGAAGTAAATTCAGGGTTATCATCAATCAAAATCAGATTTGCCTTCTCAAATTCAAAAAGGATACTTCCGTTTGTAGTTTCCAGACCATCTATAGGCCCTATAACAAGAGGCTGGACATAACCTACAGCAAAAAAGACTCCAATCAAAGTCCCGACTATCAGGATGAAATCAATCCCATAAACAACTTTTTTATCTATCATTCTGTCAAACTCGCTGTAAATGTTACAGTCGAACTCCTTACATCTGCCGGCTCATCAAGAGGAACGCTTATGTTAATATCTATCTCTGCAGTGTCTGTTGCATTACTGTAATTCAATTCCACAATGGCAGTTTCTGCAGAGGTCGAAAGATTCCTGAAGAATATTCTTGATAATGCCCAGTTGAAAGACCCATTTTCAAGGGTGTAATTTGCAATTTTATACTGATAGTATCTGCTTGGATTCAATTGTTTAGCCCACAAATCAGTTGCAGAGATTGAAATATTTACAAAGACAGTCCCATCATTCTGGATAAGGAACGGCTTCGGAGAATCATCTGTAGTGTCGTAATTTCCAAGAGGGGAGACTACCCCAAATTCAACACTTCCGTTAGGAAGGGTTACATCAACCAGAGCAGTTATATTTAGGCTGTAATCAGTTGCCCACGAGCTATACTCTTCTCCATCATAAGCTCTCACAGTCCAGTTATAATAATCATTATTATCAATAAAGTACTGAAGCTCGCTCGTCAGGGTCTCTGTTGTTGAAGATATTCCTGTAATCAGCCGGTCATCATTGCCGCTTCCTGCACAAGGGCCTCCTGCAGTGTTATAGCAGGTTATGTTCAAATCAAAGCTGACAACATCCCCGTCATCATCGTTGGGAGTGCCTGTCCAGCTGAACATAGGAGTCCTGTCTGTTGTAGCAGAGCCATCAGCAGGACTTGACAGTCCAGGGATATCTGGAAGAGTGTTGAGTATGGTAACATTCCCTGTTGTGTTTGTCCATGAACTGTAATCAACCCCATCAAAAATTCTTATACCACATGTCCAGCTTTCAGTCTTTGAAGTATTTCCTGACTCCAGAACAGCGTTAAAGAAGCTGTTGTTTGCATAATTATTATTATACTCCTGTGCCAGATGCAGGGCAGAATTTTTATACCATTCAACTGATACATTCATCACATCTCCTTCCGCATCTATTAAGGTATCAAAGCAATTCAGGTCCTGCGCAGTCCTATTACTTCCGTCTGTAGAATTTATTTCTGGGCTTGGTGCTGCAGGACCCTGGTTGATTGGACCAACACCTATAGTAAACTGCCTCTGTTCGCTCTCATTTCCATTATCCCCATTATCTGTAATATTCACCTTCCAAAGGTAAGTTCCCCTCTTCAGCCTGTAGCTGTCATTTATTTCCTGATAATCTAAAGTCCTGTTATAAATCACAAGGTCGTCGATGCTTCCATTCAAACCCGAAGGAGTTCCAGCTCCTCCTGCAATCTCTCTCGAAGTACCAATCAATAAGCTCTTTGTATTTGTAGTGATGGAATAGCTTCCAGTATTCACACCGACATTCTGTCCATTGACATAGAAAGTGATTGTTGTAGCGTTCATAGTCACAGCCACATGCTGCCACTCATTTCTTATCAGTGAATTAGGGCTTCCATTTACAGGGCTATCCGAACCTGTGTCAAAATCTGTATAATTTTGCCCGTAATCAAATTTAAACCAGAACCCTTCCGATCCGCCCAAGTCGTCATCTTTTGATACAATATATCCCTTATTTCCTGTAGAATAGGGCTTTATCCATGCAGTTATTGTGATATTTGGAACATTATACAAGGAAGAATGGGCACTTTCAAGATAATCGGGTGATATGCCATCAAGCTCAAATGCTCCCCCCAGTTTCCCCGAAACAGGCCTTCCATCTCCGACTAAAGTTGCATTATTTGACAAATAGTTGAAATCTCTGACATAACTTGAGTTCTCCCCATACTCTGTGAGATTGTCAAAGTGCATCAAAAATACAGTAGATTCATCAGGAACTTTTACGGGTGATGACCAGTTATAAGTAATCTCAGTTCCGTTTGTAATCCCGGAGTTCTTGTAAATAAGCCCATGAGTATAAAAGTCGGAAGTTCCGGTCTCATTGACCCCATATATCCTGACTTCTAAAATATCCTGATACAGATCATAAACCGTTGCATTCAGTGTAATATTCAGGCTTCCCTCAAAGTATTCAGTAGAACCATTTGCGGGCGAATTCAGAACAAATGTTGGGAATGGATTTGTCAAAGTTGCAAAATCAAGTCTTAAGTTGCCTGTGACATTCCATGATTGTTCCTCATTGGAATAACCGGCTTTTGTGGCATTTATGGTGTAGTTGCCCTGATAATTTTTCGTCCCTCCTCCGGCAGTTCCGCTAACAACAAAATCACTCACATTAAGTCTTATTCCTCCTGTATTGTTGGTCAGTCCGCTATCGGTCAGTGCGTTTGTGACATTAAAGAAAGAAACATTTGCATCCAAGAGAGGGCTTGCGCTGGTATCATTCACAAAGGAATCAACATACCACTGCTTATACAGGGTTGCTCCAGGCTGGACGCTATGGGTTGTATAGTTTGAATCAAGCAGGATCATTTCCTGATCATCAAGCACAACAACACTCGCCCCTGTGGAATCGCTTAAGTTTGAGCCACTGATTGTGACATTTATGCAGTATCTGCAATAAACATTGTAATCGGTAGTGACTCCCGCTCCCTTGTTTCCTACAAAGCTTACTTTGTCCAGGACAATGTTGCTGCTTAATATCTCTATGTCAGCATTATAGGATTTGCCTACCGTATTGTTGGAGAACGTGACGCTGGTAGTATTAATTGCAAATCCTCTTCTCAAGTTTCCTTCAGTATCTCCTGTAAGAAGGATATAGGAATTTTTAATGTTCAAAACAGACCCCGTCATCGCTGCGAACCTGTAATGAAGATTATTGAATGCATTTGTCAGGTTAGAGAAATTAGCAGTGATTGCCCCTCCGCTGTTAACAAACAAATTAAACTCTCCGTCAGCAAGGTCATTTCCCATCTCAAGAGTACAGTTTTCCATTATGAGGTTTCCTCCCGAAGTGATATTGATTATAGCATTGCTTCTGTATCTGCAGTTTCTGGAAGCATCGCTTAGATTACTAAAAACTGTTGAGTCCCCGACTCTTGTAAAAATTTGGGCAGGGGTTTCTTCCGTGTTCACCACTATAGTATCATAAAGTTCTAAAGTGAGGTTAAGAACATAGTCCTGGGTTATATTAAGGAGGGTATCATTTGCATACCTGTATCCTACTTTTGTATGGTTAACTGTATAATTATTCCAGAATGACTTTCCATTTCCATCATCAGCATACTCCGTAAGATTGTAGAAGATAGCACCTTTCCCGTTTGTTGTCTGTGAGAATATCCTGTCATTTGTCACATTCCAAGCACTCACATTCACTCCCGGAACAAGATTGTCTGAATCGTCTCTGACTGTAGCATTGAGCCTAAACTGTCTATAGACGCTTCCCCCGGAAACAGTATAAGACTCCAGGTCAGTAGAATTTATGAGAACCAGCCTGTCCTTGACTCCTGTTGTCTTAAAGGTTATCAGGCTATCACTCACGTTAAGTGGAGAGATTATATCCGAACGCTCTATTGTTCCTCTTGAATCCACAAAAGAAGCGTGGGTCGCAGGAGCGCTAAAGTTGTATGTGTTGGAAGCATTGATTGTCGAAATAAATCCATTGCTAAGGTTCATAACTCCCTCAAGATAAAGTGCAAATTCTCCGATATGAGTTGAGTTGAAAAATATCTTACAATCTGAATCAACATTCAGCCTTCCTGTGATTGTTATATTCAAGTCAGCATCTAAGGCAGGACAAACATTGAGGCTAGGGTCGAGAGCCCTGCACTGTTCCGTATAATTCGAGCCATAGCCGAAAGTAGTAGCATTTGCCAGCAAACCAATACAGTCAGTGTTTGCATCTATCTTTATATGCTCGGGCCTGATTGTCACACTCCTCTGTTCAGTCTGATTTTTAGTTCCGACATCATTAACAACATAGCCTGTGAAAGTGTGAGATGCAAACCTCAATCCGGTAATATTGTTCTCATACTTATTCGTAGCAGCATCATACAAGTAAGAGATTTCATCACTGCTCAATGCCCTTGAAAACATCATGGCTTCATCAATCATCCCCTTGTGCTGTGAAATTCCTATGTCCAGATGGTCTTTCCCAATCCGCAAAGTAGTTGTGCTCTCTTCATCGCCAGTGATAGAGAAAGATGAATTTATGTCCAAAACACCATTAACATATAAGCTGACGTCAGTCATATTATAAACTGCAGCAACATGATGCCAGGCATTGTCACTTATTGTCTGGGTTCCTGTAACTATTGTGGGTCCTGCCCTTTCCCTTATGGAAAGACTGCTTCCTGAAATTTCAAGTACGGCACCTATTCCTGATGCCCCCTTGCTAAACATCACATCTTTTGTGCCTTCCCTTAAATAAATCCAGGCAGCCCATGTAAAGTTCTTGTGTACATCAAGACTGTCACTATCAGCAATCTCAATATAATCCCCTACACCATCAAATTCCATGCTTTTCCCGAATTTTCCTGACCTATTCTGAATAGAGTTTGCAATGAGAGTTCCATTATTTCCGTATTTGCTTAAATCAGTCACTCCTCTTGTGCCGTTAGCATAATCCATCATAAGCCATAAAACAAGGGTATCATCAAAATCTGTAAATGCATAATGCGCTCCCTGTCCCTCCCCTCCTGTTGAAAGGTTGACAAATAAAGAGTTTCCTGCAAAGCCCCCATTTGCGGGAGTAGGGGAAGTAAAGTTAATATCAGCCCCTGTTGTATTAAAGACAAAATTAACACTTTCAGTATAGTTCCTGTTCCCTGTTGTGTCATTTGCATATACCTGGAAAGTATAGCTCCCTGTACTCAAAGTAGATAAGCTGTAATTCAGCAATGTCCCTGTCCTTCCTCCATTTGAAGTGAACATAGTAGTGTTGCTTGCTCCCCCATCCAGGCTATATTCAGCATCTCCGTTCTCATTCAAGCTCACAGTGAAGTTGATAGGAAGGTCTGTTGAATAATAATTATCGCCTGCCTTTGGAACATTGATTGTCACATCTGGAGGGGAAGCATCGCCTGCAACAGAAGACCATCCTGTAAATGTGATGTTCCCGACAAGAAGAGGCGAATAAAACCTATTTACATCAGGATGAAATATAATCCTAACAGAAAGATTTGTAGGCGTACCGATTGGAATATCGCTTGCATTTCCTCCTGTGACTTGGAATTCAGGACCGTAAGCATAAGCTCCCGCAGTGCTGTTCGCAACTCTTACAGTGAAATTGACAACAGGGAAGTTAAGACTTTCAGTAAGGCTTATGTTCAGCTTGTCCTCTGTTCCGTCTGTTGAGACATTTATCCCCTCGAATGTCTGCTCACCAAGATGCTTAAATCTTGGAGAAGTATTTTGATAAATTGCCTGTCCCTCATCAAAGTTAAGTGACTCATTAAAGATTAAGACCTCATCGATGCTCCCATTCCATGGAGCCGCGCTTGAGCCATCATTCAAATCACCTATTGCAGGGCCAACGCTGTTGCTTCCAAAATCAAGTCCTCCATAAATAGAGCTTGCATCAACGGAAGAATCAAGCTGGCAAGTAGCCTTCTTGTCTCCTGCTCCATTGTATCCTCCTGCAACAAAATGCCATTGATTGTCTCTTATTGAGTCCAGAATGCATCTCACAAAAGAATTTCCCCTTCTTATAACAAAAGTAAGGTTTCCGTTAGGGTCCGTATAAAGAGCCCAACCTCTGTTTGTCCCAAGGTTGTAATCAGAGATTATCATTCTATCTACGGCAGATGAAGTGTCTGTTCTCACCCACGCAGAAACACTGAAATTCCTGTTCAATCCAAATTCATCAACTTTTGTTCCTGTCAGCGAAATCCTGTCCCCACCTTTTCCGTCAAAAAAGAAATAGTCTCCATATACCCCATCTTCCTGGTATTTTGCGTTTCCCACCGGGGTCCCATCGCTGTTATAAGATGAATAATCATAGACCTTGGTTGTTGAAGTATTTGTATCAAAGGGGATATACAAAAACAGGTCATTATAAGGAGAGTTTGTTGTCCTGTTGTCAATGCTTATATGAGTGAAATTATTCTGGGCAGTAACATTTTCCAATATCCCAAAAACAGAGACATCATCTATTGTATATGTACTGAATCCTGTAACATTGAAGATGACAGTTCCTGCATTCAGAGAGGTGAAGTTCCAGCAATCCTCGCAAATGACTCCATCTTTTAAAATAGCAGGATTTTTATAGCTTGTCGGAACATTGTAAAGCGTAACATTTGCCGGCTTATCAAGCCCTGGATTATCTCCCGTCTTTAAATAGACAACACTATTCTCTATCTGTATATGGTCATCTAAAGACTCTCCAGAACCACTAATGGCTTCCAGAAAATGTATTCTTCCTTTTCCGCTAATCTTGTAATCAAGCTTTAATCCGGAGGCATTAATTGAATAATTAGTGACAACAACATCTATCAGGGAAACTTCTTCATCACCTGAAAAGTCAACAAAATCAATACCTTCAACATCCGGGTCCTCAATATCTGAATAAAGGACATTAGTATCTATAATAGTATTGTTCGTTGAGTGAAATTTCAATTCAAAGGCTTTCTTTCCTGAAGCAGGATAAATAGTACTGTTTGCCAGAGTATTATGGGAGCTATCAAGCAAGTATACTCCTCTGCCTGTGCTCAAATCAACAGTTATATTCTCAGCAAGAGAATTGTTTGTTCTGTTCAGAAATAGTCCAACGCCATAATTGCTTATGTTTATGTTCCTGACAGTCACATTCGTTAGTCCCGAAACAAGTATTCCTACGTCCTGTATTCCTCCATCTCCTGTGATTGTCTTTCCATTTCCATCAATAACTATATCGTTTCCTTTCACCTCAAGGCAATTTCCCGGCCCTGAGAAATTATTATTAAGAGTGTATCTTCCTGCATTGGTGATATTCCCGCAAGAGTTTATTCTTGTGTTATCAACACTGAAAATGGTGCTTTCAGTATAGTTCCTGTTTCCTGATGTGTCATTTGCATACACCTGGAAAGTATAGCTCCCTGTAGGCATTGACTCATTTGTGAATGTATAATATACGTTGTCTGTTGTCGACATTGTTATATTCGTGGCTCCTCCGTCGAAAGAATAAAGGACGGTGTCCCCTGTTTCACTTAAAGACACATTAAATATCAGAGGAAAGTCGGTGGCATTATAAGTCGCATTCTCAGGAGTTACAATTGTGACACCAGGGGAAATCGTATCGGTAGCTTGATAGGTTGTTATATTGATATTGTCCAAAAGACATCTCTCATTATTAGCATTATTGTTACATCCAAACCTGATTTGAACAGTGGATGTCAGAGTGATGAAGTCCTGCAGAGAAAAGTTCTTCGTTCCATCAGGCTCTGCAGGCTCAATCTGGATTAACTGCACATAGCTGCCTGTTCCATTGTATACATAAGCCCTGAGAAATTCTCCTGATTCCATATTTCTTGTTGCAAAATCAAAAGTCAGATTCACAGAGGTCTCCCCGCTTAAATCTACTGCAGGAGAACTCATAATTCTTTCTGCCCCACCAAGATTCTTAGCCTCACAAAGTCCTACGGTTGCCCCGCTTCCCGCAAACCAAAGGCCAGAAGGGAGGATTGTCCACTCACTCAAATCAGTGCAATCCTCAAAGAATTTTGGAACCGGGTCAACAATGTGGTCAATCTGAACATCTCCGCTTACAATTTTTATATCAAAAGTATCCTGCTCTCCAACAAGACTTAATAGGGAAAAGACTGTGTAATCACCGGAAACAACAGAAGCAGATGCAATTAAATCCACACCATCCTTCTCGTAAATTTCAATGCTTGGATTAGCCCTTGTCTTTCTTGCATATATTTTTATGTCCCTTTCAGAAGTAAGGTTTGCCTCAAAATAAGCCCTCACATATTCACTCTCGCTGATTGTCTCGCTCCATACTCCGTCAAATGCATAGGTTTCATTATAAACATCAGAGACAAACTGCCTGCTTGAATCCAAGTGCTCCGCATTAGTTATAACAATTATATCAAAAGTCTGATTGCTCAAATGAGGAGCAACAAATTCAAGATAATCATAAACTCCATTATCATCCAAATCAGAAACAAGGCTCGCATCCAAATAAGTATCATTCTCCTGCCAGTATATCCTTATCTTACTAGGATTCCTTATTCCAAGGCTTTCATTCAATTCAGAGGATATGAGGACATTCTGGTAATGCACATCATCAGGCCCTGTAACTCTTATCCTCTTCCCTCTATCCAGCTCTTCTTCAACAGCTACTGGAGCTTCAGTGTAATACTCTATTTCAACAGCATCCTCTGTTTCATTAAGGTCAACAATAACCTCATTCACATCTTCAGAAATAATGAATCCTGTGAATGTGAATATCCTCTCAATGAATTTCATTATCTTGCTCTGTTTTTCAAGCTCCAAATCTGCTGTCACCTCTCCGGTTATTCCAACATTTATACTAAAACTCTCGCTCCCTTCCTCAATTTCAGACTCATTGTCAGGAAAATTTCCCTTCTCCTCTTCAGATTCATTTCCTAAAATGTTTTGCTCTCCTGAATTTATCTCCTCCTCATTATCTTCTGCCTCTTCTAACCCTCCATTTCTATTTTCCCTATCCTTCTTCTCATCCAATTTTCTTATAGAAACATTTTCAGCGCCAGCAGGGATCTCAACACTGACTGTGGCAGGCCCTTCCTGCAAATCAATTCTCTTCTTCCACTTGACAGGCTGCCCAAGAACCGCGCCATATTGAGTGATATTAACAGTGATATTGCTATCTATAATTGTCTGATTTGCTAATGTTTCATTGGTAAATGTCTCGTTGAATGTTGCATTGATTATCTCCCCTATTGATTCATTTATAGATTCGTTAATTATTGATTCGTTTTTTTCAATAATGGGCTCTCCTGCAGATTCATTTGTTTCCTCAACTTCCGGCTCTACAACTGAAATATCTTTTTCAGCTTCAACAATCACATTATCCTGATAAACAAGTTTCACGGAAAGCAATGAATCGTTCAAAGCCATAAGCCCGAATTCAGAAAGATCAATAGAAATCTTTTTCTTTTCATTTCCAAGAAAATCTTCCCCGAATCCTTCCTCTTCCACAGAATATCCGGTACTGATTTCTGCAACTCCATTTCTAACCTTCAATTTGACAAGATTATCATCTGCCTTCTCTCCCTCGACCTCTACACTGCCCTTAACTATCTTGGCATCCCTGTCTCCAACCTCATACTCGAAGCTTTTTTCCTTTGTAACCTTTCCATAAATAAACCCTTCAGACGTGACCTCTCCGGTAATCCCGGCATCTCCCGATTCTGCAGGCGGTTCACTTGATTCTCCAGGCTCTTCGGCTGTTTCTTCAGTCTGGCTCTCCGGGCTCTCTGCAGGCATTTCCTCCTCAACAGTTCCTTCAGGCTCTTCTATTGTTCCTTCAGGCTCTTCCGTTGTCCCCTCATTTCCTGGTTCTTCACCGTTTTCTTCTTCAACAGTTCCTTCAGGTTCGACAGGCTGTTCATCTGAATTTTCAGAGCTTTCCTGCCCATCCGAACCTCCTTCGCCCTCTCCAAAATCAGTAGCAGTTTCTTCCGTTTCTTCAGAAGGTTCTTCAGACTTATCAGAAATCTTAATCTCAAATTCAACTTCAGGATAAACCTCTCTCTTTCCTATCAATCCATAACCTTCTCCCTCACCCGAAATTTCCAGGTTTTCCACATAAAACTCTCCCTGTATAGAATCGGAATCAACTAAATCAGAAAGGAAGAATTCCTTTTCCACACCATTGAAAATAACAACTATTTTAGAGCCAGCCGGAATCAACTCTCCGGCCATTACATTCAAGTTAAGAGCTCCTGTAATTTCTTCTCCTGGGTTGTAATTTGATTTTACATCAAGAGTAACTCTTCCCGTAAAAGTTGTAAAGTAAAAAAAAGAAAGTAAGAGAACTACAATAATTCCAAGAAAAATAAAAGGCACAAAAAAGTTTTTACTTTTTACAGGAAGTTCACTCCCAAGATAAGTTGTGACAACCTTTCCATCAACCCTTTTTGTTTCATAATAATACGGACCAAACCTCTTCCCGTTTTTGTAAGTATACTTCTTGTGAACCATCCTCTTTTTTAGTGTAGGAGAACCTCTCTTTTCTCTCTATATAGGAGAAAATTATGATTTATAAGCATTTCTCTACAACAATTTTACAGATAAAAGGTTCTCTTACAAGCTTAGAAAGTAAATATCCAGTTATTTTCAGAAAACCCGAGGGGATCTATACAGTTTGGATTGCTCAAGTTCTGCCTTATGTTGTTCCCTGTGCCACAATCAGGATGGAAAACTATGCAATCAGAATCATCCAAATCAACCGAACCATCCTCATCGTTGTCCAGCCCATCAGAGCATTGCCTTAATCCAGGGTAAGGGGGAATATCCCATCCAAGATTATAATTATTATTTCCTGTTCCTGTAACAAAACTAAATGCATCTCCCTGCCTTCTTACCCTGCTAAAATCTTTAGACAAGCCGGAGAAATAGCTGTAATTTGCGATTTGGTTAAGCTGATAGCAATTCTGTGCATTAGACCCACAAGTTTTCAAAGAAGTCTGTAATAAATTCATTCCGGGAGAAGGATTCCAGTTACCCCATGTAATCGCATCAAAACCTGCATGGAAAGCAACTGCCTGCGCCGCCTTTACGTTATAACCATGCAAGCCATAGCTATAATTGAATATGGGCACAGCAAATTCTGTTGAAATCAGGCCCTTATTGCTTATCCCGTTAACTCTCCACGTGTCCCTCACAAAATTAGCAACGTACCTTGCCTCTTCGGGATTCTGGAAATATATGTGGGCATCAAAATAATCATAGAATGGAGATCCATTTACCATAGCTCTTCTAAATGATTCAACTGTATTTTGTCCGACATCTTCCTGCCTGATAATGCTTATGCCGTTCCTCCTTCCTAAAACAGGATTATAATATTGTCCGTCATAAATCCAGCCATCTTCATTATATCCTGCCCCTAATGTAAACGCAGGAGTGCCCGAAACAGCAAAGGCAACAACAGGCAAAGAAGGAGCTATTTCCTTGATTGCATTATAGCTGACATTTTGAAGGCTTAAAATTGCTTCATCTCTCTGATTGCTGTTCCATCTTCCATAACTCCCATTTACCTCGAACTGATGCCCCCATTCATTCCCTACCTGTATCGCCGCAAGAACTCCTGCATGCTCCGGACTTGGATTTACGTAGTATCTGTCTGCAAAAGCCTGTAAATAATCTGTCCACTCAGTTATATTTTTTGGATATGAATCAGGTTCAAAGAGTGTTCTTCCACCTATATTGAATCCAACTTCTGACTTATTTGGATGATTAGCTCTTAAGGTTAGAATAACTTTTAGGTTTCCAGATTTATATTCTGCCATCTTTGCATCCATGGTAGAAAAGTCCAACTCTCCTTCCCCAGTTGGGCCATACATTGTGTACCACTGAATCAAATCCCTTCCAAAAGAAGCTTCTGAATTTTTTGCATTAGCATAGTCGCTTCCTATAATTCTGACTCCTGCGGATGGAATCTTGTCGATATTTCCGGGAATAAGTCCAAATCTCGTTCTTGTGCAGGTCTCCAAATCAAAATCAGACAGCTCAACAACATTTATCCCAAAGTCAGCACATGAAGACAGTTGTCCTTGGCAGTCCTGTGGGCAAGTCAACTCATTTTCTCCTGGCTCGCATATTCCATTCCCGCACTCAAATGATAGAGTCCCTTCAGGCTCGCATCTCACAGGAAGGTCGTCAAACTGGCATGCCTGCCCTGAATCCAGGATGGCTGTGGCTTTCACATTTTCCGGAATAATCGAAAACAAAGAAATAGAGAACCTGACTGATGAAGAGCCAAACTCCCCTGGAATGCTTCCTTCTCCCTGATTCAATGAAAAAACATTATCAGGAAACTGGAATACAAGATTGTCTATTGCCTGGCTTCCTGGACCTCTGCTTACAAGAACCTCAACATCTGTCTCATTATAAAAGCAAGATTCAGCTTCCAGATTCAAATCCGTGCATGAGACAAATCTGTTATACTCCCCTCCATCTCCCCCTTTTCCAAGAATATCAACAATCGCAGGCTGCACAAAAAGCCAGATGATTGAAATCCCTATGATTGATATGAGGATAATAAGAATTACAGTGATTATTCCGGACAGCCCCTCTTTTTCCATATCCAAGAAAGTCAAAGTTGTTATTTAAGTTTATTGAGGTGCTTGCAATTCAGCCCAGCCCTCAACAAATTCTTCAACAGAGGTTTCCATCTTTATCCCTCTTTTATCTGCATAAAGTTTTGCAAGAAGATAAAATATCATTCCCAGGCTCTTGTAGCTCTTATTGTTTGCAGGAAGAACGAAGTCTATACCCTTTGTAAAGTTGTTTGTATCACATATTCCAAATACAGGAACTTTTACCTTATTAGCATCATTCAGAATATTCTTGTCAATCCAAGGGTCGCATATCACAATCAAGTCTTTCTCAAAAAAATCAGCAAGGTTTGTATTGGTCAATGTTCCGGCAGGATATTTTTTAGTGAAAACCTTTATTCCAAGAAGCTCCCCAAATCTTTCTATCGCTTTCCATCCCGCCTCTCTTTTACATGCAATGACTATCTGTTCAGGAGCATACTTTGAAAGGTATTCTGCGGCCTCTTTTATTTTCTCGTCCTGAAGAGCAGTATTGAAAACAGCAAGGCCGTCAGCTCTTCTTCTGTAAACATAAGATCTCATGTCAGGAGTTATTACCCTAGTTCCCAGATGTGTTGAAGCTTTAAGGTAATCTTCTATGGGGACAAGCAAGTCTTTTCCCTCATCTTCCTCTCCCTTCACCCTTGTCTTTATATCTACCTTCTCTTCCTTAATCTTGCCTTCAAGTGCCTTCGCTTTTTCAAGCAAAAGCTCTCTCTTTGATTTCTCTTCAGGTTTTTTTACCGCTTTAGCTATATCTTTTTTCTTAACTTCAGCTTTCTTCTTTACTGTTTTTTTCTCAGTCATGTTATGTGTAGAATATTTAGTCCAGAAAAAACGGCTTTTTAAATGTTATGAGCATCGGTTAAGTTACAAGTTCTTCAGTCTTCTTTCTATCCTAGCCAGTCTCTTAAGCTTGGCCTTTCTTTCTTTTCCAAATATGCCTGTTTTTATGTAGTCTGCCTGAAATCCAAAAGCATAGTCTGCAAGGGCAGAGTCCATGGTTTCCCCGGCACGATGCGAAAAAATGGTCTTGATTTCCTTTTTTTTACAAAAATCTACCACATCTTTCACTTCCAAAAGGGAGCCATTTTGGTTGGGTTTTACTACGACTGCATTTATTGACTTTTTTAAAACCGCCCTCTTAATTCTGTTAAGGTTGGTTACTGTCAGGTCATCTCCAACAATCAGCCTGCCCTTTATCTCCGAAAACCCTCTAAAATCCTCTTCCTGTAGTGGGTCCTCCAAATAAAGGAGGTCATATTTCGAGGCAATCTCATTCATCCTTCTAATGTGTTCTCTCCTTTCAATAGGTTTATTTTTATAAAAATAACTTCCCTGCCGATAAAATGAGGAAGCCGCGACATCAATCCCAATTTCAACTCCTAATTTAGAAAGGACTCCCAGAATTTCCTGATAATTCAGGGAAGTTTGCCATGCCCCTTCATCATCTCTTCCATTCCCCTTTACCAACTTCCCTATTCTTTTGTAAAGTTTTTTCATTACCTTTATGTTTTTCCTTATGCTATTTTCTTGTGGAATAAGAAGAAACTCCTGAAAAACAGGCTTATTCTTATTAGAGGAGTGTTTCCCTCCACCGACTGCATTTCCGACAGGAAATGGAATTTTCCTGGCTTTTGGATTTATAATTTCCCAGAGTTCTTTCCCTTTTTCTTTTGCAAGCGCCTTCAGAATAGCAGACTCAAATGCAAAAAGAGAGTTTCCCCCAAACTTTTTCGCATCTTTCAGCCCAAGATTTCTTCTTATCACCTCTTCGGCTTTTTCAAGGTCATTAAATTCATTGATTTCTAATTCATCTCTCCATCCATTAAGAAATTTAACACAGAAATTGATGTTCCTGTAATATGGCTTGCTTTCATGCTTTCCCCTGGACTTTCCAGATGGAGCACTTGCCCTGCATCCATCAATTTCAACCTCTATTGCTTCTTCTCCATTGGAATTTTTTATCTTCCTGGCTTTTACCTCTTTTAGTATCATCCTATTAAAACTTCAGAAAGAGTAATAAATCTATCTAGATGAAATAAAAATCTGTCTTCTTTAGGTCTCTTATCAAATCCCTAAGGTCCTCTCTGCCTTCCTGCGTTGTTTCTCCGTCTGCCTTCTCTCCAAGATTTTGAGGACCGTTTCTATTTAATCTGTTTATTTGGCTAAGGCACAGGACAGAAGATGTAATCTTAGCTGCCTCTATCCCACCACTCATTCTTGCAACCTCTTCTTCAACCTGAGACCTAAGATGCCGCCAGGTATGTGAATATTTTCCATGTTCAACTATAATCCTGTGGTAAAAACCTAAAACTTCTTCTATGGGAAAACTTTTTTTCGGTCTTCCAAAACCCGAAATAATCTCATAAGTGTTATTAGTATTAATCATTTCAAAAAGCAATTTATTCAATCTTCTTCAGAACTCTCTTCTACAGCAGGACCCTCATCGTCAGGGGCAAATCCAAGCTCTTCAGCATTCTCCTCTATCTCTTTTTCAACTTCCTTTTCCTTCTTCTCTATCTCCTCATCGTTTATCTTTTCTGCCTTGACTTCTCTTAATTTATCCTCTCTCTTATCAGGCATAGGCCTTTCAACAGAGATGGGAAGGACACCCTCGCTAAACTCTCTTTCGGCTATTTTGAGGGAATCAAATTTAAGTTCCTCTATCTCTTTTTCAGAAAAGTTGAACAGCAATGGTGCATCCATTGAGACCTGCAGGGCTCTTGCCCCAAGAATTCTCGCTACTTCATATTTTGTAAATTCTGCTTTCATTTTATAAACCTAATTTAGATAGCTTTTAAGCTTTTTCATAGCGTCTTCATACTTGTCAGGAAGGATTTTTGCTATTTCTTCAAGTTCTGCCTGCTTGAATGTTGTCTCCCAGCCCTTCTGGCACGAGTTTATCATATGTTTTCCGTTCCATTTTGAGATTCCAAAAGTTATCTTCCCTTCGCATGCCTCTTCCTCTTCTCTTGTTGGATTCAATACAAGTTTGTCTCCAAGCTTGAAGAAAGTAAATGACAGAGGCATTATCTCTTTGGACAAAGGAATTGGATTGTCAGTCTTTTTATCATAATCTACCTGCCCTTTATCTGTCAGCCCAGGAAGCCTCGCATTATGGACTGCAGCAATGCACCCGATGCTCGCAGCATCTATCAAAGAGCCATCGTCATTTATAGGATAAATATCAACTATAACTGTCCATACATTTTCTCCTTCAGTTATCACAAGTTTCTTGAGGTCTATCATTCCGGATTCTCTTATCATTCTGTCCATCAGTCTTGGAAGTTCTATTGCATCAAATTTTGGAGGTCCCGATTCAAATCTTGGGGATGCCAGAGGCAATAAATCTCCAGAAACCATAAGATTTCCCTTGTCAGGCGAATCAGGGTATGGGGTTCCAGTCTGCATTTTTACACCAACAACAACATCAGTCTTTCCCATTCTGACCCTTGCGCTTCCTTCTGCCTTGTTTGAGACTCCAAGCTCAATCTGGAAATCTCTTACATCCATAAGCCCTCTTCCGTCAAATCTCTTGTTCTTGTCGAACATTCTTCTAAGAGTTTCCCTTGTCAGATTTGATGTCTGCATTGAGCTCATGCTTCCACCTCCGTGAATTTTTTCAAAGCATTCTTTTGAATTTCATATATCTCGGAGCAAACCTTGTTTCCCATATTAAGGGCATCTGTGAATTTTTCAGGGGGTATTTTTCCATCCAGCTGAAGTAAGGTGAATTCATCAGTATTTCCTATTTTTGCTATAGGCATGTCTGTATGCCCTTCTCCTCCCTCAAAATGCTCTTCAGCATTGTCAGGATCAACAGCAACTTCAGTATCAAGCTTTCCGACGGCAACGCTGCATACAAGATTCTTCATAGGGATTCCTGCATGTGCCAGAGCCATTGAAGCGGCATTTATTCCTGCAGTTCTTGTCCCAGCATCCGCCTGCAAAATATAAATCTGGACATCAACAACTGTATTTGGAAATCCTTCCAGATTCAAAACAGGAAGAAGTGCCCATTCAGTGACTTTTGAAATCTCTTGGCTTCTTCTTGAAGGTCCTGGTTTCTTTCTGTCCGCAACTGAAAAGCTCAATAAGTCATAGTTAACTCTTAATATACCTGTCTGAGGATTCTGCATATGCTGAGGATGTAGCTGTCTCGGCCCGTAAACTGCTGCAATAGCAATTGTGTCTCCAAACGAAAACATTGCGCTTCCGTCGGCATTTGGTATTATTCCTACTTTTGCATCCATCTTCCTTGCCTCATCGAATCCTCTTCCACTCGGTCTTTTTATTGCCATAAACCTGCTGCCTCCAATACTCTCTTACGATCATGATATTCTCTGCCGTCATCAGGGGTTATTATACTAAACTGCGTATCTTCTCCATCATACATAATTCTTCCCCCACTTACAATGTCAATATTAGTGATATCAACTTTAATTGAACCAACATTCAGCCAATCGTAGCCACTTGGTCTAGCTTGCAATAGTTCAATTTCATCGTCTTCCACTCCATAAAATGCAAGTCTTTGTGTTTTGTGAGTCTCAAGTTTCCTTCTTATTACTGCTCCCACTTTCAAACGGAATAAATCTTCAGGGTTTCCAAGTTCAACCGACATTTCTCTTCTAATTGTTAAATTTCTTTGCTCTTGTTTGTTTGCCATATTAATTCTCCTGGAACCAGGCCTCCATTTTTTCTGTTAAACCATCAACATGAACCTTGTCAGCCACAAATTCAACCGCCTTTCTTGCCTTAATCTCGCTTTCTATGTCCTGGCCTTTAATCCATATCCATCCATTTTGTCCGACAGTTATGTTGCATCCAGTCTTTTCCTTTATTAATGTAATCATACTGCCTTCCCTTCCTATGACTCTTGGGACTCTGCTTGGGTTTATTCTGAAAACAAAACCTTCCTCTAATTTTCCTAATCCTCTGCCCTTAAGGGTCAGGTCTATCCCTCTCCCTTTGATGCTCCAGATCTTGGCAGCAACCATGTCCCCAATGGCCATGAACTGGTCCATCTCGTTCCTGTTTATGAACCTAGGAGACTCGTCTATAAGAACAAAGGCACTTGAAGCTGAATCTATGTCAACAAGCCATCCATTGTAAAGTACATCAACAACTCTCCCAAGAATAACATTTCCTCTTCTTGGAATATAAGCGCCGGAAAGAGGTATAACTTTTATCATTCTGCCTGCGACTTCCGCAAGGCCAAATCTGTCAGCAATGACTGCTTCTCCTTCCCTTCTTGCCCCCTCGCCAGGAAGAAAATCTTCGCCGGTAACAATAGTTTCTCCAGGAACAACTATCCATCTTTTATTGCCCTCACTTTCAGAAATCTCTTCTCTTAATTCTTCGCTTGATTCATTAATCTCATTCTTCATATTATAATTTTAATCCCACATCAAGGTAATCATAATCCAACCCAATGTGCCTATCTTATTTATTTCCTTTAGGGGTTTTTAAATTTTGCTATGTTCTTTTTATTCAGAAATATCTTCGCTCTGGGCAGCCCCATGGGTTACCGAATTAATCCTGTCGTAAAAGTCAAGCTGCATTCCGGCAGGAATCAAAAGTATGACTTCCAGGTCCCCGTTATTTTTCCATTCTTCGCTCTCTTTTGTGTAATCCTGCAATACCCCATAAATCTGTCCAGTGTACTGTGCAGGAATTGTAATCCTGATTTTCTTTATCTGGATGCTTATAGGTATAATTGGCTTGATTTTTTCAACAGCCTCAGTCATCTGGACTTCAGCAGGCCTGTTATCAAAGTGATAGTGGACTTCCTGCAGCGCTCTTCTTATTCTTTCTTCAGTATATGGGTTCCCATGCTGGTCAACCGCATTTCTTATTATTAAATCAACAACTTTCTTTATTCTTTTTTCCCTCTCTGCATCCCTGAATTCCTGCGGTTTCTGCAATTCACCTTCTTTTATTATCTTTTTCGCAACATCGTATAAATCAGCAGTTCCAAATCCTGCTTTCAAATCGTCGTTGCTTGCAATCGTGCCCTTATCAACATCATCATAAATTCCGTTTGAATTCAGCGCCGCAGTTATATCTCCCTCTCCTTTCTTGAACTTCATCGCCTCATCAAAATCAACAGAAACCTCAAAATTCTTCCCTGCAGCTTTTTTTCTTGCAATAACATAAACCATTGTTAAGTCAAAATATAACCCTTATATAAATATTATGTCAAGATGCTTATTTGGCATACTTCTTCAATTCCTGCTCACCTTCTAATCTCTGGAGCTTAGCATCCTGGTTCTTTATGTAGCCGACTTCAAATCTTCCAAGCTCAAAATTCTTGCCAAGAATCTCTTTGAACATTGACAGAATAAATCTTATCCCCTCATCGATTGACATTCCTTCCTTGTAGTCTTTTCTCAACCTCTCCTTAATCTGCTCGTCATCTTCTCCTATTGCATTCGCCCTGTAAGAATAATAGTTTCCGGTAACATCAGTTGTATAGAGGTAGCTTTTTCCTCTGTCAACTCCAGCGAGCATCACTGCCACTCCAAAAGGCCTTGCCCCTCCATATTGGGTGAACATCTGCTTGTTGTCTGCAATCATCCTTATCACCCCGATAGGTTCTATAGGGCTTCCATAAGATACTCTGTTCTGCTGTGCAAGAAGCTGTGCCTTATCAATTAATATTCGGGCATCGGATGATATTCCTGCAGCCGCAGCCATTATGTGCTCGTCAACTTCAAATATCTTGCCTGCAGATTCAGGGGAAATAAGCTTATCCCTTATTCTCTTATCAGCAACAACTACAACTCCCTCTTTGCAGATAGCACCTATAGTTGCGCTGCCCAGATTAACAACCTTCTGTGCATATTCAACCTGCAATAGATGCCCGTCAGGAGAAAACATAGTCGCTGCTCGGTCATAGCCCATTGCCTGGTGCTGCATTTCTATTGGCATCTCCATATTTTTATTCCTCTATTGAAAACAAGTTATAGAGGTTTAAATAATTGAGTATTTAAACTTTGCTTTAAAATGAACTACCCAACTGCCCCAAGGGTTTGCCTGAGGGCAAATCCGCCTGATGGCGGAGCGGGGTATCAAATAAAGTCGGCGAGACGGAGCTGACCCTTTGCGCCACCTTGCTCTTCAACATACTTCTTGATTTTTTCCAATCCGCCATGATCGCTTACGGTGTCGATGTGACCACCATCGCTCCAGAATTCTCCTCCCCACAATTCTCGCTTGATCTCGCGAAACCTTT
>Ga0210043_1000489_pt1 | contig 42208 bp, 67 predicted proteins | sample CryGeymet201501t_FD_183990 | JGI IMG/M metagenome (GOLD analysis project Ga0210043, IMG submission 183990) | Groundwater microbial communities from Crystal Geyser aquifers in Utah, USA - Crystal Geyser metaG 2015-01t (SPAdes) (version 2) | ecosystem: Environmental > Aquatic > Deep subsurface >... | reverse complement strand
CGTCTTGTGCTTGTACATGGCCGGGGGCTTGGCAGCCGGGCTTTGATATGGCTTGGCGGTCTTTGCCGCTTTGGGCAAAACCCTCACAGACGCGACCTGTCATCAAAGTCGGCATATTGTGCAAGCGCCGCTTCGTATTCAGCTTCATGATCCTGGTACGGCATGCCCTTTTGCCTGCGCCAGCGGACAATCGAACCCTTGGCCAGGATGTCTTCCGAGAACAGTGCGGTTTGCGTGTCGGCGGTAAATGCCGCGCTGGTGGCCGATGTCCATGCCTTGGTCTGGTAACGGACAGTCGCGGTTGCGGCACTTGCCAGATAGGGCCAGAAGCTGATTTCAGTGCCTTCAAGCAGGTAATAGCGTGGTGTGCCCTCCGTAACCGATGTTGGCCACTCAGCACGGGTTAGCGGCCTGATAATAGCCCCTCCAGACGTGAAGACAGACGCCCCATCGGCAATCCTTGACAGGTTGGCATTGACCACCTGTGCGGCGCTGGTGCCATCTCCAGTAATGGTTGCTTCTGCGGTCAGTTCACCCCACGCAACACGGCGCGCGATTTCCTCGCCTGCCTCGTTGATGTAGGACAGCATCTCCTGCATTTCGCGGGCCGTCGAGGATGCAACGACGCTTGGTTCCTCAAGCCCGACATCCAGCGCCACGCTTTGGGCAATGGTCAGCAGTGTCATGGTGTGCACCCCGCCACGCGAACCGCCGCCTGAGAATACCGGGCTCGGTCGCTGTCGATCTTCATGGAATCGAAGGCTTGAGCCGACATCCGCTCATAGATTGCCCCAAGTTCCGCGTTCTTGACGTATTTGGCAGCCTCAAAGGCGCAAACCGCCATATAGACGTCCGGGTAAGCCGCAAGCAGCCAATTCGTGTCTGTCAGGCTCGCGCTGATCGTCGGAACCTTGGCGTAATATTCAATCGCCTTGTCTCCGGTGAAGCCGTTGATCACAACGCTGGAGCCGTCAATCGCGTAGAAGCTGTAATTGCTGTAGGCCCGCTTGACGGTCGAGAGCGGGGCCTGAACCATCTCGGTCCCATTGCCATCGTAGTAGAGATTGATCATCTCCAGAAAATCGGCCGGCAGGGTTGCGACACCCGCCGTAAAGGTCAAATCATCAGACGTGATCTGCTGGCGGTTGCGGCTCCTGCGGTTGATTTCATGTTCGGCAAACTGCAAGATGCGCGGCCATACATCCACGATTTTAGTGGAGCCGACTGCCTCGACAACAGCCGTGCGCAGGTCCAGTTGATCAGCGAATACAGCCATCAGACTTTCCCGTCTTTTGTGCGCCAGGCGCGGTTGTCGCTGTCGTTCAGCCAGCGAGCCATGAACTTGTCATCGCCGTGCTTGCTGGCCTCAAGGAGCCCGGTTTTTTCATCATGCAGGACATTGAGCGGGATAGAGGCGATCAGGTGATAATCGCCCTTCCACGCCCTTTGAGCGTTGTCTCGCATCTGCTTGTTTTCGGAGATCGTCGCCTCGACAGGGTAGTCAACGCGCCAAACGTCCTTTTCTCCATCGAACATGTGCCAGACCGTGCGGCCAGTCGCCATGTCGTGGTCGAATAGGGTCCAGTTGCCGTCACGGATGACCATGTCAGTCTTTTTTCTCGCCCTTGTACCGGGCAAGTGCCCCGGATTCGATGCCGTCAAGCGCGGCTTCAATCGGAACATCAACCTCGGTCCCAGCGCGGTGGCGGGTGCCGTCTCCATCCCAGAAATCGCGAAGGATCGTTACTTTGATCGTTGTTTCGGCCATTTTCGGTGTCCTTGTGGTGGGGGTGGAGCGGCCCGAAAGCCGCCCCGTTTTCCGGTTAGTCATCGCCGAGGTAAGCGGCAACAATGGTGATGGTGCCGGTCACATCAATCGTGCCATCACCATCCACGGTCGCGGCGGTACCGGACCAGTTCAGAACGATGTCGAGGGGTGTGGTCGTACCATCGACCACAGCATTTGCCGCGTCAAAGCCGGTACCGGTCGTGGTGCCGCTGGAGAGCGTCTGGTCAACCTTCGCGCCGATGTTGTCATAAGTCGCGGAGGCCGTCAGAACGCCGTCAGCAGCCGCAGCAATTGCCGCAGTGCCCACGCCGATATCGAACACGGTGTCGTCAGGAACGCCCGTGCCGTCAGCCGCATAGGCCGTGTAGTTCTGGCGTGAGGCGATGAAGTGCCAGCCGCCAGCCGCCAGGTCCATCAGCTTCAGTGAGCCGAAAGAACCGGAGGTGGTGGCGTCGGTCACAGCGATACGTGCGGCAGTCAGCACAATATCGATGTAGCAGAAGCCGCCCATGTACTTGCGGGTAACGGTGAAGCTGCCCGAAGCAGGCTGTGCCGCGACGGTGCCGACAGAATCGCCGATAATGTCGCGGTCTTTCTCTGTGGTGTAGATGCTCATGTCGAGTTCTCCTTACGAGGACGCTGTCAGGCCGTTGAGGTCGGCGACGACACCAAGGCCCTTTTCGTTCTTCACCTTCAGCGCACCCTCACCGATGAGGACGAACTTCTTCGCATCGCCGGTCTTGGCGACTTCCTTGTCTTCCTTGATCTTGCGGAGCCAGCCCCACTCGACCATCGACGGATCGATCATGAAGGCATTGCGCGAAGTGCCCGAGGTGGACATCACGCGGTTGGGGTGGATCATGACCTTGCCGTACGGGCCTTCGTACACGTCGGCATTTGCAACGATGGAGTTGCCCTTGCCGCTCGAAGCCGCATAGCGGAACGATGCCACGTCGGTGTCCGACATGAAGGTAACAAACACGCTCTTGACGTAAGGCGAGACGACGCAGTGCGTGAAGTTCGCCCCAGCCTCGTAACCCTGCTGCATGACATCATCCATCAAGGCCTTGGTGAAGGCCCGGCGGGTGCCGTCTGTCGGGGCAACAGTGAAGCCGGTCCCCGAGCTATAGCCGCCGTTCGCACCGTTCGTGCCGCGAGACACGTTCGAAGTCACCCAGGTCGAGAGCGAGCCGGATTTGCGCGATGCGCCGGAGATCGATGCGTTTGCAGTGACAATGGAGAATTCCACGTCCTTGCGCAGCTCGATGCCCTTCTTGAGCTTCTGGTACTTGACCTTCTGCACATTGCCGGCTTCATCGACCACGTTCTGGGTTTCGGTGATGACGCCGTCCTTGCGCATGATCTGCGTCCAGTTGCCGAGACGGACAGGCGGCGTGGTTTCGTCAAAGGTGTAGTCATCACCTTCAAGCTGCACGTTGTCAGCAGGCGCGGCGAGGTCGTCAGTCTCCCATTCGGGATGGGTTGACTTGAAGCTGGTCTTTGTGATCAGCGAATAGATCGGGGTGTCTTCCGGGGTAATCCGGGAGACGACATCCGACAGTTCTTCACGATTGCCAACGGCGCTCGTGCTCTGGAAGGTGTTTGTTACAACAGCCATTTTTCAGTTCCTCGATTGTGGGGGTTATTCCCAATCGACCTGGAGCGCGTCCTCGATCGATCCGGTTTTTGACAACCGCCGCATCGCTTCCCTGTTGCCCTTGGCTGGCCCAACGTCGCCCTTCTGGCGTTTCGCTGGTGCTGCCGGGGGTGCCTTTGCAACCTTGGCCTTCGCTGCTTTCCGTGCTTCTTCCGCCGCCATGCCTTTCTTCGCCCAATACGCAAGCGCATAGATGCGATGATCGGTGTGGCCTTTGGATTCTGCTTCGGAAAACCCAACCGCTTGCGCGGCATCGATTGCCGATTGAAAGAACTTCTGCCGTTTCTCGGGAACCGAAGTCTCCGGGAATGCGGTGATCAGCTTTTCGTTTTCCTCAAGAAGCTTGGCCTGCCTGTCTTCTGCCGACATGGAGTCGACAACCGCTTTCGGCTCTGCGCCCATTTGGAGCAAAGCGTTTACCTGCTGCATGGCAGAGTCGTGCATCGCCTTTTGTGTGACGTATGCCTGGTGGTCTGTCATGGCCAGCGTGTGCGGCGGTTCGGGCGGGATCTGGTCCGCGAGGAAGCTTGCAAATGCGTCAACAGTTCGTGTGACACGTTCGGCTTGCGCATTGATGGCTTTGGCCTTTTCAGCCGTTTCCAACGTCTTGCGCGAATAATCCGCTTGGCGAAGATACCCCTTCTTGACTTCGGAGAGCGGAAGCTCGCCAACGCCTTCGATGGTGATCTTTACGTCATCGTTGATGGTCTTGGATTCGGTCTCGTCAGGGTCGTCGTCTTCATCGGAATTTTCGTCCGTGTCCTCGTCGGTATCCTGATCGTCCGTCTCGTCTTCATCATCCGTCGCGGATTCGGCCTCATGGCCGTTGTCGTCCTCACTTTCGGTCTCGACTTTCTCGGGAGTACCATCGGTATCCTGATCTTCATCAGGGTCGTAGTAATCCCAATCGTTCGAGGTATCGGGCTCTGAGGGGGTCGCGTTCTCGGTCCCGCCAACTGGCAGGGTGTCGTTTTCGCTGGTCATTGATTGCCTCTTAGGCTAGGTAAGCGCGCTGCTTATGCAGGAGCGCCCTTCGCGGCTGGAGTGTCTCGAAGCAAGGCTTCAAGGTTCTGCCGGAAAGCTCGAATTGCGCGGACTTCGGCCATTGCGGCCTGGCGCATATCGTTGTCTGTGATTGGAGCATAGACGCCGCGATCTATCGCGTTTGCCTCTAGCTGCTCCATGATTTCGGTGTAGAGCGGGCTTGCGGTGATCTGTTCCGCTGCCGCCTTGCGCTCGGATGGGGTCACTGTGCGGCCTCATTTGGCTGCGGCTTGGCCATCGAACGGGAGAACTCGGCAGCCGATGCCTTGAGAAGGTCATTCTCCAGCTTCATGCGCTCAATCTCGCGCTTGAAATCGAATTCCATGACCTTCAGTTCGCGGTCCAGCGCCATTTTCTCACGCTCAAGAGCCGCTTTCTGTTCTTCCCGGATCGCGTCTGCCTGAAGCTTTTCAGATTGCGCCTGAGTGTTGGCGGCAATTTCAGCCTGCTTGACGTTCAGATCCGCTTCCATCTGAGCGCGCTCCTTTTGCGTCGAGGCTTCCATCTTGGCCTTTTCAAGCGCCATCTGGCCCTCAAGCTTCGTCTGCTCGGGGTTTGGCCGGTTGCGGATGGCTTCGAGCTTCTGAGCCACTTCCTGCTCGTCCGGCTCCGTCACGTACAAGGACGGGGTGCGCAGGCCTGCCGCTTCCATCAGCTTTGCAATCGCGTTGTAGACGTTATCAGGCTTCACAAACGGGTTGTCAGGACCAAAGCCAGCGAGAAGCTTCTCCTGAACGCCGATGACCTGTTGCATCATCATCATGTCGCGTTCGCGGGTTCCTGCCCCAAGGCCGGTGTTCACGGTGCAGTCCATGGCCGCGTTCCAGTCGCGCGGGTCGAACGCAACCCACTCATCACGCAGACGAACCGTGCGAGGCGCGTCCTGGTGGCGGATGATCAGGCGAAGCAACCCACGGAATGCAGCCTTCAAATCGTTGGCGATCGTGCTGACGATCATTTCCGTCTGACCGATCCCGGATGCTTCGATCATGGCCGATGCCTTGGCCGTCATGTTCTGGAGCGCGTCCTGTGCCATGCCGCTTGAGGCGTCGGAAATGCCGGTCCGGTTGCGCTTTTCCTCATCGAGGTAATTCAGCATGCCGAAAGACTGTTCAGCCACAAACGGAACGTTCTGGATTGAATAAGCGTCCTTTGCGCTGCGGCCCTGCTTGACAAGGATTGGCTTGCCGAACTCAGGGTTCAAGACCGCGCTCATGTCGCTGATCGAGCCTTCCTCAACCACCGGCTGGGGATTGTTCTGCCAATAGATGTTATCGAGCGTGGCCCTCAGCAGCACCGTCTTGATGCGCTGAATATCAAACACGTCATCGGATATTGACACGCCTTCCCACTGGTGCGGCTTGCGCTCACAGCGGACAATTGCATACGGGGCCTCGTCGGATTCTTCATCGTGCAGCCACCCGCGTTCATTGACCTTGCCGCCAAAGCAGAACTTGCGCAGCTCGGCAATCCCGTCCCCGTCCAGATCAACGCGCACATAAAGCTCGTAATACATGACGGTCTTCATGGACGGGTCTTGTTCGCCGTCCTCGTCAATCCAGTCCTTGCCGCGTCGTGTGGTTTCCTCGTATTCCGCTTCGTCGTCGTCTTCACCTGTCGGCAGGTCGAAAACCTTGTCCTTGTCATACCCCATAGCGACGAGATCGGAGCGGGTCAGCTCGCGCGCCCTGCCCACGACAGGTGCATTGATCACGTCAACCGCGTCCGGGTGGATCAGGAATTCCTCAAGCGGGACGCATTCAAGTTTGGCCTGGCGATTGGTGATCTTGCGGCGGATCTTGAGGTCATAAACCGGGACCGGCATCGAGCCTTCCGGCGTTTCAATCACTTCCTCGCGAGTGCTTTGCTCCAGCACCTCAACGTCTTCATCCGCAACCAGCTCGGCAAGCGCCATTTCGGGAATACCGGTGTGAGACGATACCTTTACGTCTGCCTTTTCCTCATACCGCCATTCAAGGACGCCATTGCGCAGCCTGAGAGCATCATGAACAGCGTCATGGACAGCGTCTGGCCCGCCGCTCTCGGGGAACACCACGTAGTTGATGTAATCCGAAGCCTGCGCCGCCTTTTCCTCGTCACCCTCCCCAACGGGCTGGTATTCGACAACCTCGTCATTGCCCAGAATGGTGCGCAGGATCGACGGGAGCACGTCCTTGATGGTTGACCGGACATCGCGCGACACGACAGACGACCGGCCTTGATCAGCCGGCGTGTCCTTCATGATGCCGTCATAGTATTCGGTCGCTCGGGTGCGGTCTGTTGACAGCGAATCCCGATAGTCCTCGCATTCCCGGACCATTGATGTGATCATCGGGATTTTTTCGCGATCAATCATCAAATAATCCTTTAGTTCGGTTTGTCACCGATAACGCACACTTGTGATGAGGGTGTGGGGTGGCTCTACCAGCCGGGCGAACTCTTCACCGTACCGGCACGATTGATGATTGTCGTGTCGTGACTGATCGAATGCGGCACGCCGAGACCATCGAGCAGGGTTTCGATCTGCGGGCCGGTACGATCACCCAGCCCGAACGTGCATCCCGCATCGACCGTCAGCGACGACGGCAGCATGTTCGTCCCGCTCGGGAACCTCTGCAAATCAGCCAATTGAGACCCGCCAGTGATGACGATATGGCCGTTATAGGTGCTCGACCTGCCGAACCCGCCCTTTGCGGTGGCAGATGCCGTCAAATCCCGCACGCCATCGAACGTTATGGTTGCGCTTGCGGGTGCAGATGATCCGGCATGCTGCACTATGAAATTATCCCCGCTAAATGCGTTGCCGCTGTCGTAACCGAATGTGACATCGAGGTTTTTCAGTAGGACATTCCGCGTCCCGAGAGTATCGAGCGTCAGTAGCGATTGTGAGGTAACTGCTGGCATATTGGCGCTTACGGCCAGCACGATAGAGCCTGAGTTGACCGTCAGGTCGCCAGTCGGGATAAACGCTCGCGCCACATTCACGGCCTGGACGTCATCGATCGTGATGGCATCGACGAATGGCGTGTTCGCGCTGCCGCCAGACGTAGGCTTGTCAAATTGCAGGATTGCTTGGCATGTATCTGCGGAGATGCTCCCGATGTAGAGGGACGGGTAGCCCTTATTGGTCCCTCCGCCATGCCCGTAGATCGCTGCAATGCCGGCGCCGACAGCTTCGATGCTGTCCCAGGTAATCGCAGCATCGACGTATGCTTGAGTGAACAGGTTGAACAGCCCGCCAAGATTATACCCAAACGCGGCATTGGCGGAGCCTGGAACCGTGCGCCCGACTGCTCGGACAAGACCGCGACCATGGGCTGGTCCGACAAAAGCGTGGGCAGGCACGGCATCGATAAGGACATTTTCCAGCGTCGGGGGTGTCGAGCCGTTCGTGCCAAGAGAGTTAGCATCCTTGCTGTAGCCGCCGATCAGCGTCAAATTCTTCAGCGTACCACCGGAGAACACAGCGCCATATTGGCGATCAGCAACCTTTATGGCGCGCCCATTCGGGTCGCCCTCGTCATCCATCGATACATAGAACACGTAGTCGGCACCAGCGGTGTCGCTGCGTGGGTCTTGCGCCGTCGAACCGGAGCGATGGACGGTAAATGAACCGGGGTTAGACTGCACCGCTGCGATGTTTGTGGCAATGTCCGCGCCGCCAACCTGCCATGTCATGAGGTCCCCGGCTTCATCCCACACCTGGAAGTGTGTTGAGTTAGCGGTAGCGCCATTCAAGGCTGATGGAGTTTCTGTAAATGTGACCGTCGTTTGCCAGACAATACCAGATGTGAGTGCCCATGTGGCACCAGCAAGGAACTGCCTGACATCCAGAACAGCTTTTTCGGTGCCGCCATAAATTCCGACTGTTCTGTCCTTGAAACCTGTCACACCAAGATCAGGCGATACATGGCTCTGGCCAGACTTGAGCCCGATGCTCTGGCCTGATGTAGTGTTTGTCAAAGCCTGCATCATCGTCGCCAGCGGCGCGGCCAGTGTCCCCGCGGCAAGGTCGTTGCCTTCGTTCGCGACATAGACCGAGTACCCCGCACCCTTACATTGGGTGATGCCCAGACCAATACCAATAAACATCAGTAAAGCCCGACAAGATCAGTCGCCGTGGTGCTTGTGGAATTTACCCGCGCCGCCCGAATGGGGAGGATGGTTCCCGCTTGCGCACCGGTAAAAGTCACAGCCGTCCCATCGCTCATGACCGCCACGACATCTCCGCCGACCCCGACATAAATCCCCCGCGTTACCTGCGCAAAGTCCGTTTCATCAGAAGGTGTGATGGCAAACGCCACAAGCGCCGGGGCAGACGGGGCCTGCCGTGTAGCGAACATATCAGACATCGTTCAATTCCTTTTATATCACCTTGCGGGGTATGAACTTCACGTTGCTGCTGGGCGTCTCAGGCGCATATCCGTCCGAAAACGTCATGAACCCGTCCGCAGGGTGCGAGTGCTCGTCATGCCGAGGCGATGACTTCCACACACCGTATTTGTCATCCCAATCGCTGGCATAGCTTTCGAGGTGCAACAGGCCCTGAGCGCATTCCGTCTCGTCGAATTCGCAGTTCGGCAGTTTGGTTCGAGCGTTCTGTATGCTCGTCATCTTGTCGTCGCAGCGTGTCACCACGCGCATGTCATAGCCAAGGCTGCGAAAGATGCTCTTGAGCGTGATGATCTCGCCATGGGTGCCGGGGCGGCGCGTATCGAAGTCATGCGGGGCGTAGTGAACGCCGAACCGTGCAGATCTGACCGACCGCCACTTATCCAGCCAATCCGCATAGTGCGCCGGGCCTTCGCCGCTGTTCTGATAGAATCCCACAAAACGATTGCGCCCGGCCACCTGCTGATGCAGCCATATCGTGGTTGCGTCGTTCAAGCCCCAATCCCAGAATGTGTTAACCGGGAGAGCCGGGTCGTATGGCAAGGCCCCGATGCGCTTGAGCTGGCGAAGGTTGCGGATCTCCTTGGCGAAGAATGCCCCGTCTTTTGCCGCCTTGAACGCCTCGTCAGGTGTGGAGGGATATTCCTTCCACATGTCGTCGCCCTGTTCCTTGGCTTTGGCCGCGTACCAGGCTTTCTGTCCGTCTGTGAGCGTGATGCCGTGTTCTGATTGGAGCTCAGCGAAATATTCCCGCAGATCCTTCGATATCGGGATATCATCGGCTGTCGTGTATTGCGGATCTTCCCACCACGCGAAGAAATGAAACTTCCATTCCATCGAGTGCGGGTCGCGGCCCATGTCTGCGATTTGCTGAGACTGCTGGACCTTGTCGTAAAAGTCGCCGCCGCGCCCTTCCGCCGTGCTTTCAATGAAGCCGAGCTGACCTTTAGCCAGTGTGTTCAGCGCGCCCGATTTGATTTCCTTGGCCTTGTCGGGCTGCTTGGCGCATATCTTCCCGTATTCGGAAATGTGCAGGAAGTTCTTCGTGCTTGATCGAAGCGAAACGCCAACCTCAACCGAGCTGTTATTCGAAAACTCGATCTGCTGCGAATTGTCCGTCTTGATCGACACCACGGCCCTGATATCAGCCGGCAGGCGCTCATAAGCGAACTTGACGCGGGTCAGCAGCCCCTTGGCATTATCCAGCGTGTCGGCGATCAGGCCTGCATCAAAGTGGCTGTTGAACACGCAGCAATCGAGAGCCAGGATCAGAATGAAGGTGCTGAACCCCATCTGCCTCGCTTTGAGGATGATGTTCAGATCATGCAACTCATCGAGCAGCTTGCTTTGCGCCTCATTCAGAGTGAACTTGACGACGTTCCCGTGCTTGTCCTCGATGTAGTAGAGATTGTTGAGCCGCCAGCGCCTGTCGCTGAAAAGCTCGATTGCGTCACTTAGTGCGGGTTCGGCCATCAACGCCAGCCATGATCAGCGCAGCAAGGGAGCCGTCGCTGTTGGTCACATCGGTTTGCGACTTATCGGTGAGCCCCAGATCACGGGCGATAATGTTTGCATTGAGTAGGTCAGCAGCAGCCCCGGCAAACTTCTGGGACTTGATCGCCTTCTCAATCCGCGTTGTGACGCCAACAAAATCTTCTCGGGCTTTGTAGTTCAGCCATGTCTGGTCGCTGATATCGAGGAACAATTGCAGCCCGTCCAACGTCATTGCGCGCATCTTGGCGACAGGCTCATGAGTGTTCACACCCTGAAAGCTAGTCACCTTGTCCTCATAGAGCGGGTTTGCATCTACCCACTCGAAATACTCGCATGCTGCGGTCCATAGATCGTCAGGTGTGGCGAAGATCGGATTGCGGCCATGGGATGAACGAAGCAGCCAGAACTTGTTGCCGACTGGAGCAGCCATGTTTACCCCCTCGCCGGTTTGCGGTCGGTTGGTGATCGGGAACCGTCCGGTATTACTTGACAAACAGCCAAAATGGCGCCGTAGCGAAACCAACTGCGATGCAGATGAATATCGCCCCGACGACACATTGCTCTATGTGCTGCCTCTTGATGTGCGCGTTGTACATAGCATCGGTTTCGCCGGGCATTTTGTATCTGAACGGTGAACAAAACATCAGCATTGCCTCGGCTGGTTTCAGTCTTGTGGGATTAGCGCTTTACGCTGATGGCCTTGACGCGATAGCGGGGCTTTTGAAACCAGACGAACCCGACAGGCTGCATGAACTGCACGTCGTCAACATCGCAGGTGTCACGCATTGCGCGGTCTTCAGCCCATTCTGGTGTATCGCTCATCGCTTGCGGTCCTTGATGAGGCTGCCCGCCATCACCTGCTATTGAGCTAATGGGCTTCTGTGGGTGTCAGGGTGGCGGGCGAATTGGTTGCCCGATAAGTCCTCGGAGCCGGGATACTCTGCACTTGAACCGTGCAAAATGCAAATTGGATGCGCGGCCTATTCAACAATCGGCGGACTGGTTACTGCCTGCGCACAATCAGATCAATTTATCAATCCGATGGCCGTTTATCGCGAGATTTGAGACAGTTGTAAAGTTGCGTCACTGCGCAACAATATTTCGTCATTGCGCAATTTTATGTCGATCTCTTGCAAACACTGGTTTACCCATCGGTTCGATTTTCGTCTTATCACGCCATATTTATTCGGATACCGCTTGTTTCGGCGGGTCAACCACTTGCCCCAGTCGCCCTTTTTCGCCTTGCAGGCCACATAGAGCATCAGGATTTCCCGCTTTGTGACGTTCTCGATCAGCGCGGGCCAACTCATGGCTTCTTCTGCATCGGTGATTTGACGGGGTGTGAACTGTGACCTGGATGTTTTCCCAAGCTGATAAACCCTGTCTGCCTGCATCTGGCGGAATGATCGGCCCATGTCCTTTACGTCCCGAAGGCTTTCCATGTGCGCCATCCAGACATCGCTGTCATTGGCGAAGCGGATGATGTCGGGCATGTTCGAGCCGAATGCCTTTGGCCTGGGGCTGTCGGTGATCGTCTCGATCACCTTATAGGCTTCGACCATGCGGCGGAGGATTTCAGATGTCAGCATTGGCGGTATCTCTCGTTATCGCAAGTCTGTCGGCAATCATGAAATAGATACCATCGATCTTTGCCGCGTGGGTTAGCCCGTCTTCGCCTCTGGCAAGCTCCACAACGCGAGTTCGTATTGTTCCGACCGGAACACTGCGGAATGTCCTTACCGCGTCTGTGAGGGGCACTGTGGCCATTTGAGCCCGCAAATACCGATAGACTGCAAGGATCACATCGGATTGCAGTGCGGTCGGGTCGCTGGCCTGGATGCACCGGAGCGTCGTGGTTAGCCCGTTTTCATCCTTTGCCAATAGGCGGGCGATGGTTCGCGCCCTGCCAAAGACGACATTTGGCGGGCGGCTGCTGGTTCTGGATTCCGTTGTTTTTCGGACATGGATACCCAAGCCCTCAAGATAGCGGCGGACGTTGATGCCTCGGGGGGAGCGGGAAAGGGTCATGCTGTCACCCGCTTGTTGAACACCTTATCGATCTCAGATTGGTTGCTGAGAAGCGTTGGACCGTCCCGGCGCATCTTCCCATTGAAATAGCTCTCAAGCCTGTCTGTGGCGGCTCTCAGGGCCGAATAGGCATCATCAAACCGCTTGGGCTTATCCCCTTCCATGATCGGACGGGCCTTGGCGTCCTTTGGAAGCCTGACCATGGCCCAGAAGCCCATAGGACGGGGCGCGACATAGGCTGCCGTGTGGTTCATGCCTTATTGCCCTTCAATCCGCCGGGAGTGGGAGACTTGAGGGCGCGGATGACGGCCTTGATCTCACCAATCGGATGGCGCTCGCCCGGTATCCACATGTCGTTTAAGGCCTCAATCGCATCATCGAGCGCGGTGTTGCGCACCTGATCGCGTTCCCGCTCCAGATCCTTGACCCGCTTCATGAGCTTTCCGATTTCCCGGAGAGAATCCGCGTCGGTCATATCCGGCCCTCCTTTCGTGCCTGTTTCATTGCCTTACGATCCCGCTTTTCCTTTGCATGGCTCAGCGCCCGCCGCCGTGCATTCCGGGCACGAACATCTTCCGCTGATCACCTCGAATGCCGGGAGCCCATAGGCTTCCTTGATGTATTTCGACATCTTGGCGGCGGCGGGGCTTCCGTCGTTTTGACAGCCTATATCGTCATCAAGCAGTCCGGCGGGGATCGGCTCAGGCGTGGCGCGATAACAACGATCATTGGGAGCAAGGTCAGAACACCAGATCACGTCAACCTCGCCATCGGCAAAGACCTCGACATTGCCCATTGCATCGATGTGCAGAACGACGGTTGGCTTGCTCATATCCGGCCCTCCTGCATAACCCTGCGCCGCTCCGGTGTCGGACCTTCGTGAATAAGCCTCGCCATAGGGTGGTCGTAGACATCCGAAACGCGGGCTTTCCAGCCTTGCGGGCGCGGGGTGATTGACCCGACAGAAGGGGCAGGGCCATCATATTTCTTGAACGATGAAAGCGGCTTGTCATGCCGGATAAACGCCCGCCTGATCGATGATGTCCCGACACACATGATGTTTGCCATCTGCTCGACAGTCTTGCCTTCATGCCGCATCCTGATCAGTTCCGGCATCTGCTCAGTCGTGATGCTCGGCTCGCACCGGCCTCTTGACCCCGATCCCTGCCCGCGAGCCGCAAGCGGGATGTCTTTCATTGCCGTCCGGTTCCGCTTGTAAAGCGCGATGATGGATGATGCCGTTGCGCCGGGTATCTTCGCCGCCATGTCCCGCGCGATGATCCCGTGCTTGTAGATTTCCCGCACCGCATCGATCTTCTCGAACTTGTTCATGTCCTTCCAGTTTTTGGTCATAGCATCCTCGGCTGTTCATCATTTGGAAACGAAAAGTGGTGGCGCTTGCCATTCCAGTTGACGCGGCGAAGCGTGGGCCATTTGGCGGAACGGGAGAGCGAAAGCAGGATTTCGGCCTTGTTCTGGTTTTCGGTGAGAACTTCGGACCAGAAGACATGCTCATCGCTGCCTTCGGCTGGTTCCATATCCCTGAGAACGACTTCCGGATTCCACACGATCAGGACATGATCGGCGTCCTTCTCGCATGATCCGTAAATGTCGGAAGCCTTCGGTCGGCGGGCGATGGCCTGCATGTAAAAATTGGTATCGATCTTTGACCGGCTGTAAGTCTTCTCGACCGTGTTCTTTTTCAACTGGCCCAGAACGATCACCGGAACGTCTAGATCACGCGCAAGCGCCTTCAATCGGTCGGTGACATGGGCGGCAAACTCATAATCCGTCATCCGGCCCTGTCCGCGTTCCCGCTCCAGGTGCAGCATGGAATCCACTACAAGCAACGGCATGGGCTGGCCCTTGGCCCTTGCTCTTGCGACAAAGGCCGTGAACTGCCGGGATAGTTGGGAGATAGTCCGTCTGGTATCCTGCACCGTGATTGGAAGCGTTCCGATATGCCGGGAAGCCATGGTCAGGCGTTCAAGGTCAGATGCCGACAGCCGCCCGTCCGATTGCTCTTGTGTCGATATGCCGGTGTCTCTGGCCTTCTCGCGTTGGCTGATTTCCTCGGCGTCCATTTCACCGGAATAATAGAAAACCGGGTGGTGGTGATCGGCTGCGCCACGGGCTATTTGCTGCGCAATCGAGCTTTTCCCATGCTTGGTGAGTCCGCCACATACGATCAGTTGCCCGCCCCTGAGAGGCCCGATCATCTGCCTTACCGGTGGCAGACCATAATCAATCCCGACCGGCACAGTTCCCGATACCGCGTCCATGGTTGTCTTGAGAGACGTGCTGGCGGCAAGCTCAAAGCTCATGCCTTCCGATTGCTTGCCGTCCACAACGCGCTGGCAGTCCTCCAGACGCGATTTGAGGGCCTGTAGGCTGTCGCCTAGCTCAAAGTCCTCTTGCGCTTGCTGAGCGGCTATATCGAGGTTCTTAGCGATCCCCATCATGTCCCGCCGCGCCCATGCAATCATGATGGCCTGTGCAAAGTCGGGAACATGGAGAACGCTCACCGCCGATCCGGCCAATTGCGCCAGGTATTGCCCGAGCGTGACCTCGCCCTGCATTTCGATTGTGATGAAGCTCTTGAGCGTCACCGGATTGGCATGTTTTCCGGCATCGATCATCTTCCCCATGGCCCGGAAGATTTCCTGATTGAGCTGGCTGTAGAAATGCTCCGGTTCGAGCCCGGTTTCAGCAATCACCGGATAGGCGGCGTTGTTCATCATGATCGCGCCTAGGAGCGCGTTTTCCGCGTCTATGTTCGACGGCGGCTCTATGCTGGCATGCATGTTCATGAAAATACCCCGTTGACATCTAGGGCCTTCGGTCCTATATATTGGTCATCGAAACAGGAGATACCTACATGAGCCCCGCAACCGCAGCCCTTCTCGCCCGCCGCCTTGCAGCCCCGAAAAGCTTCAATGTTCTGACCACCTATGCAGACGGTTCGACCATTGACCATCTGACTGAAACCCGTGGACAGGCCGAGACATACAAGGCAGTCCGTTCCGGCAAGATTGGCCGTGACCTTATTGATCGCGAAACCGGCAAGACCGTTCGCATCGTGTCCGTCGAGATCGTTGCGCTGTGACCCGTAACGAACTGGAAACCCGTGCATCCGCAATCTACGGCGAGCGATGGCAGACAGCCCTTGCCCGCCGTGTTCGCGTGGAAGCCCGCTCAATGCGACGGTGGAAGGCTGGCGATCGACCAATTCCCGATTGGCTTGATGCGTTCCTTGAACTGCTTGAGCGGTATCCTGATGAAAAGTGATCATGCCGCCTCGCTTTCACGTATGGATGCAAGGATGGCATGGCCTATGAGTTCGGGGATTTGGGGCGTGACAGCGTTTCCTATGGCTCGATTGCGGTGTGTCCCGTGGGGAACCCCATGACCTGTTCCGCGGTTTCTGGCACCGGATAGCGTTGGCCAAGAACAAGGCTGCACCAATCCTGCCAGTTGTTCCGCTCTGGATTTTTGACACCACGCCGCGGTGACGTTCGCCCCCCCTTGAACGCTGTCGCATTGGGGGTAGGCCACAATCCAAACTCGGTCCCGAATGTGTCGGGCACCAACGTAGGAAGCCGGTATGCAATGCCATTCCGCATCATACCCGAGCGCGGCCAAGTCTCCGAGAACTGTTCCCATCCCCCTTCCAAGGAGCGCTGAGACGTTTTCCAGGAATACGACTTCCGGTCCCAACTCGCCAACAAGTCGGGCGATCTCTCTCCACAATCCGCTGCGCTTTCCCGCAAGACCCTCTCCACGACCCGCAAGACTGATGTCCTGACATGGGAATCCTCCACAGATGGCATTGACTTCAATTCCATCGGCGTCGAGCACTCGCTTGGAAAGCTTTCGAACATCGTCATAGCAAGGCACCTTAGGCCAGTGTTTCGCCAGCACACGGCGTGGGAATGGTTCAATCTCGCAAAACGCCACGGTTTCGAATCCGCCCGTGCGCTCAAGCCCAAGCGAAAAACCGCCGATACCTGAAAAGAGATCGAGAACACGAAGTTTTCTCATGCCGCCTGCCCCATCCTGAGCGCCATGAAGCGCTGCTCGTATCTGCGAGCCATCATGCCGCGTTCCTCGTCATCATCTTGAATGCCTCATGGCTTGGAGCCGCAAACGCAACACCAACTGCATCACTTTGGTCATTATTGGTGACATGCACCCCGAGTTGATCGCACCGGTCACGGCTGGCGCGTTTCCAGTCTGCGCTTTGCCATCCAGGCTTGCGGCCAAAGCCAAGGAACTGCTTCCGCCATGTGCTGTCTGGTATTGTGCAGAACGGTAATCCAAACCCCGCAAGAACCGCCAGAACGGCCCCTGTAAGCTGGTTTGGCAGGATCACGCTTGCCGGGTTCATAGCCGCCTCGTCGTGGTCGCCCACGAGCGTCTGTACGGTTTTCCGGTGAGTGATCAGGTTCTTTTTGGGAGCCTCAAGCGCAACGAACGTAGGTCGCTTCTCTTTGAGGATTTCAATGATCCGCAGTCCCATGTCATAGGCTTTCTGCTCATGGCTTTCGCCCTTAACCTTGAAGCTCCATGCATCGATTGCGGAGATGTTTTTCGCCGGATCGTACAAAGCGCATCCGGTTGTCGTTGCGATGTCTATGCCAAGGATTAATGTCACAACCGGTCCCCTTTTGAGTTTTCATCTCGCCGCCTTCGCCGCTTCAATTTTCCGAGCCAATGCCTCAGCATCAGCCTGAAGTATTCCAAGATCAGCATGGGCATCCCCGCTCACTGCTATTTCCGTCTCGATCTCGATTTGCAGCTTCGCCAACTGGCGCTGGAGCGTTTCGAGGTATGCCTGTCTCAGGCGCACGATCAGCGCCGGAGTGAATGTCTTGCGTTCCCCGTTCATCATCCGGCGAACTGCCCTGGCACCCATTCCCAGACGCCTTGCAACCGTGTCGATTGCGTTCATCTGGTCGCCGTGTCGGCGGGCTTCGAGTTCCACGCTCTTTCGCGCGTACTCGCCAAAATCGACGCTGATACTCGTACTCATTGACTTGCTCCCCCGTTCATTCGGGTGGTTTGGAATTTGCCTCATTGCGTCCTGCGCTCCTGCTAAGTTTCGATCATGGAAACGAACCAGGAGATTGACGCTTTGAACGAACTATCCGGGATGACCGGCGTACTTGATGAGCCGCTTTTGGACTTCACGCCGTGCAAGGCGTTCCTTCCGAGCGGTTGCCTGAGCCTTTCGCTTGTAGCATGCGTTGGGTCCGGTCAAAATGCAGACTGTTGTAAACCTCGGCTTCGGACGCGCCGGTAAGCTTGGAAATCTCAAGCGTGTCCATGCCGTGTTTCTCGAAAAGAACGATGGGGCGAAGGTGGGTCATGCCGCCACTCCCAAAATCATCGCCGGGTATTCCGGCCCCTTGCCGTTCGGGTACTCGACCAGATCGGCGGAACCCTTGACCTTGGTGACGATGCGCGGGAACTCGCCTTCAACAAACGGACGCCAGGCAAGAGGCTGTTCATTCGTGCCAAGCATGCACCAGCGGGCCTTGGTCATGCCGTCGCCAGCCTTCTCAGGCCAAAGCCACCATGCAAGGATCACCTGCCCGCTTTTCGTCGCCAACCAAACCGGCTCACGCTCAATCGTGACTGTGGTGTGGGTTTTGCCTTTGATGACCTTGGAGGTCTTCACACGGCGTCCGCGAGGCGCTGCGGCTATGTCTGTTGACCAGTTCATTGCAGCACCTTGGCAGCTATCAATGCCACAATTGCCAACGTTAGGCTGCTTTTCATGGCCTCCATGTCGCCAAGGATGGCCTTCGAAATGGATGAAGCGGTGAATAGAACCGAACCAGCTATGAAAAGGATTTTGATCATCACCGATTCCCCGCCAGCCATTCGAAGGCCAGAAACGTCGCAACAACCAGGATGGCCGTGAACAAGGCCCATGCGAGCAAAACGGTCATGACAGCACCGCCATGAACAGAAAAACCAGCGCATGCAGAAGGCCCCAAACGATGGTTCCAACGCCAATAGAAAAGGCTAAGACAATCGACCATTCGGTCAGGCCATCGTGTTTCATTTCAGAACCCCATATGCGGCGTGAAAAGGCAAAGCATGTGCGCGTTCGAAGATGTGAAGTCCGCAGCGCTCATGCAGATGTGAACCATCCCATCGGGGCTATCCTTGCGGCGGCTGTCGTTGTGCGCGACAAACTCGCCGGTCTGCACAATCTCCCATCCGCCCTTGACCACCCGAACCGCGTTGTCATCCTGCCGACAGTCGCGGTTGGAACAGCACAAGGCGGGATAACTCCAACCGGTCGGCGCTTCGTGCGCCCTCGCCTTCCCCGCTATCAGCGCAGATGCGGCTGTCGTAGCTGCTACAAGGGCAAGAGCGGTGAGGAGAGGGCGGGTCATTGCAGTGCCCCGTAACCAGTTGTTAACGACCCGAAGGCCGAGGGCATGGACAGCCGCGTGGGCATGTCGCAACCTCCCCGTATTCTCAGGGGGGAAATGCCATGTCCGATTTCATCGATCCGGTTTGTGCTCCGGACGTATTCGCAACCGATCTTGTCAGCGTGGAGGATCTGGGAGGGGTGTTCAGGTTCAACCTTGTCACCGTGCAGAACTGCGAACTGGTGCTGGCAACTCGCGTGTGCCTGTTGAGCACCGCCGTCCCGAAAGCGTTGCAGATCACGTCCGATATGGTGGCGCAAAGTGCCAACCCGCTGTTCAAGGCTATGCGCGCCAGTCATTGAGCGGGCTCCATAGACCGGCCAACCTTGATCGGCTTTCCATACTTTGCAGACGATGCGAATGGAAGCGACCCGCATTTTCGGCATTGCTTCGACGTGACGTTATCGACTTGGATGGTCGATGTCCCGCCGCCGCATTTCTGGCATGTGCTGAGGACGCTCATTCCGCTGCCTCCGTGTACCAATCGTTCAAAGTGACCTTGTTCTTGGTCGCAGCCGCAATCCGTGCGGCCACCTCCCAAGACGGCTTGTTTTTGCCATTGCGCAGCCTGTTGACGTGCGCTTGGGACAGCCCGACCAGAACCCCGAAAGCGGTGTCGGTGATTTTGGGCTTGCCTTGGGCTATGGCCTTGGCGTTCTCGGATTTTAGGAACTCATCTAGGGTCATGCCGACAGATATACGCAGTACGCATATGCACGTCAAGCATTTTATTCGTGAGGCTGCATGGACTCGCTTTCGGGCGCCGATAAAATCTCGATCATGAAGAATCCAAGGCGAAAACTGCGCAAGCACTACATGCGAGAATGGCGGAAGCACCGAGGGCTGACCCAGGAGCAGGCCGCAGACCGTCTTGAAATCACTCAGGCCACATTGAGCCGGATCGAGCAGCTGCTGATCCCGTACAGCCAGGGTTTGCTTGAAGGTGCCGGTATGGCCTACGATTGCGAGCCTTGGGACATCCTGAATGTGAACCCGCTCAAAGAGGGCGAAGTGATCGACCTTACGAACATCTTGCGCGAAGCTTCGCCAGAGGTCAGAGCCGAAATTATCGGTTTCGCAAAAGGCCGTCTCGGAAAGGGCGCTTGAGCGTTCGCGTGTATTCTAATCCCTCTATCTTCTTTGTTATTTCTATGTTTTCTGGGTTATGACCGTTAGAGAGCCCTGAAATCCAGACATAGGAGTACTAAGCCCCGTGCTTCGCAGCATCCGAGGTTAGCCCCTATGCCGAGTTGGTCTTGACCGCCTGAGCCGCCCGTCAACCCGTCCGCGTTGGTCGTGATCAGCGCCAACACTCGACCGCACGTTCTCGTCACCCCTGATCGGATAACGGCAGGCCCCCTTCGGTCTTTCGGAGTGGGGATTGTAATCGCCTGCGCCCAACGGTATACAGATACCACAACCCTGTGGCCGGGTCCGCCGCCGACTTCACTTAACCGGACCCATTTGCACCCCGCCCTAACCCGGCGGGGTTTTGCATTTATAGGCCTCGCTCCCCGATTGATCAAGAATAATATTCGTGCAGCATATTTTGCTGTTGCACACTTATACGTATCGTGTATACTCCCCCTTGTCAGCCACCCACTGATCGCCACCGGGCCGAAGACGAGGGGCAGGCTGAGACAGAAGCAAACGGGAGAAGACCGATGGCAAAAAAGCCAAAGAATGCAGACCAGAAAGAAACAATTATCGCCATCAAGGGCTTCAATCGTGACCTGACCTGTCGTGGTTTCCAGTTCAAGGAAGGCGAGACATTCAAGCATGATGGCGATGTCGAGGCTTGCCAAAGCGGCTTCCATGCCATCGAAGGCCACCCGCTTGAGGTGTTCACTTACTACGCTCCGGGCCTGTCCGTCTATCACGATGTCGAGCTTCGCGGCCCGTTCGCGCGCCACTCGGCGGATAGCAAGATTGCCGCTGCCGAGATCACCATCAAGGCTGAAGTGAAGATACCGGAACTTGTTTCCCGCGCGGTCAAGTGGGTGATGGACCGGGCCACAATTGAAGAAGGTGGCCACGCAACTGGCGATCAGGGCGCGGCATCCGCAACTGGCTATCAGGGTGCGGCATCCGCAACTGGCTATCAGGGTGCGGCATCCGCAACTGGCTATCAGGGTGCGGCATCCGCAACTGGCTATCAGGGCGCGGCATCCGCAACTGGCGATCAGGGTGCGGCATCCGCAACTGGCTATCAGGGTGCGGCATCCGCAACTGGCTATCAGGGCGCGGCATCCGCAACTGGCTATCAGGGCGCGGCATCCGCAACTGACTATCAGGGCGCGGCATCCGCAACTGGCTATCGGGGCGCGGCATCCGCAACTGGCTATCAGGGCGCGGCATCCGCAACTGGCTATCAGGGCGCGGCATCCGCAACTGGCGATCAGGGCGCGGCATCCGCAACTGGCTATCATGGCGCGGCGATGGCCGCTGGATACGCAGGCGAGGTTTCGGGGTCCGAAGGAAACGCGCTTTTCGCCATCGAGCGTGGCGAATGGGACGGGCGCGGCTGTCCGATTATTTCCGTCGCAAGCGGCATCGTCGGCAAGGACGGGGTCAAGCCCGACACTTGGTACGTCGCTAAGGCCGGAAAGCTTGTCGCAGCCTAACATTCACAATTCCCCCCCCCCCACTACCCCCGCAAGGCCGGAGAGGGAGGGGCAACAAGGGAAGAACGACATGGGACAGATCGAAATCACACAGATCGAACTTCTGGCGCTCAAGAAGCTGGCAGTGATCTGCGGCGCTCTTGCCAAGTCCCTTCCGGGACAGGCGGAAGTCGAGCAGACGGCTTTGACCCGCGTCCTGATCGACGTTGTGAACCGCGCCGAAGTCGCCAACGCGACCGCCCGCTAACCACCCCACCCCGCGACGGGGAAAGGAACACAAGATGGCAAGCACAGTCAAAATCGAACACGCCGTAACCATCACCACGGGCGGCATTCTGTTTACTGAAAACGATGTTGTCGTGACGGCGGAAGTTCACGACGATGGCGAAGTGATCATCAAGAGCGTGTCGCTCACCGGCATCCCGCTTGACAACGAGGCCCGCCGCCGCGGTCGTCCATGGCCGGTTGTTCCGATGACGGACAGCAGCGATCCGCACATGATGCGGGCTGCGGTCTGGTTCGCGGAGATCCTGCTGGCCGACGAGGAGTTCATCGCCAAGGCTCAAAACGCTGCCGGTCTGGTCTATGTCGGCATGGGCGGCAATGACCCGGACGGGCATTTCCGGAGGGTCGCGTGATGGCCACCTTCCACTGTTCCAAATGGCCCGGCTGCAAGTGCCCGACTGGCACTGTTATCGCCACCTGCCCCGGCTTGAACGACCGCCGCAACGTGTTTGTGCATGATCCCATCGAAGGCGAGAACCTGCGCAAGGCCCGTCTAGCGGCTGATGAACCCTTTCCCCGCACACCATGGGAGATCGGCAAGGTGATGGCGGTTATCGCGATCCTTGGCCTTGTGTGGTTCGCCCTGTGCGCAATGCAAATGGAGGTGAAGGTATGAGCAACCTTGCCGATGATTGCCGTTTGTTGGCTCAAATCATGGAAAAACGCGGGGCTTACCCGAAAGGTAGAGGAATTTTGGTTCAAGCTGCCGACGCCCTCGCCACCAAGGACGCCACCATTGCCCGACTGGAGGCTGAGAACGAGCGGATGCGGGAGGCCATCAGTGGCGCTTTGGGAAGCCTCGACGGCGAACCTGAGTATCACGATCAGGGCATGGGCTGCGGGCTTGAAGACCGCAACATAATCGACCGTTACGAGGCTATGCAGCACGGCTGGGAATGCGCAATGGAGCGCGTCTACAGCGAGAATGTATCGTGGGCAAAGGATCAGCTTTCATCTGCTCTATCCACCATCCCTGACCCTGCTGGCGGTATGCCAGTGGAGGTGAAGTGATGGCGCTCGATTGGGACAACTGGAAGGCAAATACATTTGGATGGTTTGGCCGTTCTGGTGAGGTTTTTGTTGACCCAGAAGACTGCCCGCGCCGCCGAAACGCTTGCGAGGATTGCCCGGTGTTCATGGGCCACAAAGCAGAGGGTCCACGATTCTCCGGCGACAACGTCCGATTCTGTTGCGGCGATAAGCTGGAGAAGCGTGATGCATAGCCCCTCATCCTATCAATCAGCCAACGCCCTCCGCGCCAAATCAGATCAGCAGATAGTCGCCGGGCACCTGGCAATGATCGACCGCCTGCCCCGCGAGAAGCGGCTTGATGCGCTGGCCGATGCCGCCGCAGTCGCTCCGGGCGATATCCAAAAATTGCTCCTGCGGGAGTTCAATAATCAATCAGAGAGGAAAGACCAATGAACCATACCAACCAGTCCACAGCCGTGTTTCTCATCAACGACAAAACACGGGCCATCCTTGCCACCTATGAGGAAGGCGACAACGCACCGCGCACGATGTTCAAGACGTTCGATCAGAGCATTGACGTTGACGACATGATCATCGTTCCAACCGGCACCCGCCACCGGATGACTGTCTGCAAGGTGGTCGAGGTGGATGTTGATGTCGATTTCAACAGCAGCGTGACCGTTGAATGGGTCATCGGCACGGTCGATACAACTGAATACCAGGAAGTCGTTCGCCGCGAGAAGGACGCACTGAAGACCATCCGGTCGGCGGAAGTTCGACGCGAGCGCGAAAAGCTCAAGGAAGCACTGCTCGCCGATCTGAACGGCGATGCAGACCGGTCCATTGCGCTGCTTGCTGGTAGCGCAGAAGCGGCTGAAGAGCCGTCCAAGTAATTAGGAAATTCTTGCTGTGACCTGGTGTCTGATCCCACAGGAGCGGCAACAGGATGAGCCATGTGGCTCATCCTCTAAAGAGTACGAAACTACTCTTCGAGCACTGCTAACAGGGCGCTGGCGTGGGATTGAAAGGACGAAGTCAGCGTCTTGGCCGCAGTTTCATTTTGAAGGATTTGATCATGGCGAGTTGCCCGAAGTGCGGAAGACAGAAAGTCGGCAAGGACATGCAGAAGCGCCGCCGTTGCAGGCAGTGCGGAATATTACCCGGCCAAGACGGAATGGATCGCAGCGGCAAGATTGCGCCGGCACTGATCAAACCCAACCAGCCCACCTTTCAATGTGAGGAAACGGCATGAACATCGACATCGACACCGACGCATTTGAACAGGTCGGCAAAGCCACAGAACGGCTCGTGAGCGGGCTTCGGCAGGAACGGGTATGGGACGGCAAGCAGATCACCGAACCTGGCACATACAGCAACCTGCCGATTGAAACGTATCATAACGATACGGCGCTTTTCGGCGGCGACTGGTCGATCAGCTCATCCGGTCTGCGCACCATCATCAACCGCCCGCTTGAATGGTGGTATTCGTCGCCGTTCAATCCAGATCGCGTCGAGAATGAAACGAACAAGGCTCTCGACTTCGGCAAGGCCGCACACATGCTGCTGCTCGGGGAACAGGGATTTGCGGAAGCCTACGCGCTCCGGCCTGACCACTATCCGAGCGACATGGATAAGCCGGTCAAGGATCGCCGCAAATGGAACGGCAATTCCCACGACTGCAAGGCATGGCTTGATTGGGCTGCGGAAGGCGGGAAAACGGTTATCACGTCTGACCAGATCGAAGTGATCAGGGCGATCAGCGACAGGCTTTCGCAAAACGATCTGGTCCGTCACGGCATTCTGAATGGCAGGATCGAGCGGTCGATCATCGCCAAGGATGGCGACATCTGGCTCCGGGCACGTCCTGACGTAATCCCCAATTCAGGCGGGGATTTTGTTGATCTCAAGACCGCAGCAAGCGTCGATGACGACAGCCTGAGCAAGGCGATTTACGCCCACGGTTATCATATCCAAGCCGGGTTCATGCGGATGGTTGTCCGCGCTGTTCTCGGGGCCGATGCCTTCCAGTCATTCACGTTCGTCTTTGTCGAGAAGTCCGCACCGTTTGATGTGCGCGTCAAGCAGTTGAAAGATTGTGACATCGACATCGGAGAAAAGCAGGCCATGCACGGGCTCAAGATCATGCGGCGCTGTATCGAGGAAGACCGGTGGCCTGGATATGACGGATGGGGCGATAGCGCGTCTTACACCGAAATGCCTGCATGGGCGAGGACGCGGATCGAGAACCAGATCAATTACGGAGAAGCGGCATGATCCTCGACCACACGCGAGCTACTGAAGATGATCCGGTCGTCACCCTGAAGATGACCAAAAGCCAAGCCGAATACGTGTCGGCGGGCATCTCGGACATCTTGTGCTGGACTAACGGGTTCATGGCCGCGAAGGGCGATGACTTCCGATACGACCCCATGGGCACAGACCAAATCCGCGAACTGAATATCAAACTCAAGAAAGCAATCGAGGACGCATCATGAACCAGATCGTTGAACAGAAAGTGCCGGTTGGATCGGTGTCCATTGCATCGGGTTCCGGTGGATCGAAGATCGCCCCGCAGAACCTTGGCGAAGTCGTCAAGTTTGCCGAGGTGATGAGCCGTGCGGATATCGCGCTGCCAAAGCATTTGCGCGGCAATCCGGGCGCTTGCATGGCCGTCGCGATGCAGGCCCTCGAATGGGAAATGAGCCCGTTTGCCGTGGCTTCCAAGTCCTACGCCGTCAACGGCGCGATTGCCTATGAGGCTCAGCTTATCGCAGCCGTGGTCAACACCCGTTCCGGCATCAAGGGGCGGCTGAAATACACCTACGAGGGCGAAGGTGCATCGCTTCAGTGCACGGTGACCGGCATTCTGGACGGCGAAGAATACAGCTACACCAGCCCGCGCTTTGACCAGATCACCACGAAGAACTCACCGCTCTGGAAAACGGACCCGCAGCAACAATTGGGATACTACTCCGCCCGGTCATGGGCTCGCCGGTACACGCCGGAAGTGATCCTTGGCGTCTATGACCGCGAGGAAGCGCAAGAGTTCCAAGGCCCAGATCATGCGAAGGACGTTACGCCTTCCATCGTCGGCAGGCTCAAAGCCGCTCAGGAATCCGCAGAACAGCCCACATGCGAGCGCGAAGGCTTCTCCGATGGGTTTGCCCATGCCGAGACAGAAACGCTCTCTGGCGACGATTACGAGGCTGACCCCGATACCGGAGAAATAACAGACACCAATGGCGAAGCGACGGGTTCACTCTCCGTTACCGACGCTGAGCCTGATGCACCCTCCTCCTCCCAAGCAGGTGCATCCGCCGGGGAGGGTTTAACTCCTCCCGAATCCTCCCCGGCCCCTTTCCTTGTCCGGTTTGCCAAGGACGTGTTTGCCCACGCGATCAATCAGGACATGACCGGAGCAGCATTCGGAGCCGTCATGAAGCGCTGGCATTCCGAGACGGAAAAGCTGGATCCCGCCGACCAGGAGAAGGCCAAGCAGATCGGCGCATCGGCCAAGCGGCTGTTCTCGGACGTGGCGCTCTATGACGGGATTATCGAGTTCTACAGCGAAATGCTTGGCTGCGAACCAACCGATTTGATGGAAAGGACGGACGCATGACGCGCGATGAAATGGCAGCCCTGCTTAATGGGCGTGAGTACAGGAACGAAATCACCAGCGCCGAAATCAACGCTGCGCAAAAGGCAGGGCTTTTGGTGGTCTATGGCGCTTCCGATGACCTGACGGAGTTCGCAGGCGTCCTTTACGACGAGGCTGCTGCTTATGACGGGGCAACCCACGTGATCGGGACCAATATGCGCTTGATTGAGCGTCACGAAGATTATGACGAACTTGTGAGCGCCGGTTGGACTCCGCCAACCGAGCTTCTGACCATCAAGGCCGAATGGTGCCCCGATGGTTTTGACGGCTCATGGCGCATCGGCTTCGACGGGCCGCATTCGAAATTCCACATCATGGAAGACGGCGAACTCTATTGCGAGGGGATCGTGATCGATGTCTCCGAACTGGCAAAGGGAGAGCAGCCATGAACCTGACCCGCATCATCCGCGAATGGTTCACCCGCCGCGCCCGTCTCAAGATGCAGCGCAAGGCCGCAGACATCGAGCGCAGGCGCGCCGTCATCCGGGCACAGATCGCCGCACGACGCGCCCGCAAGCAGGCATGGCGTCCACTGGCCGGAAGATTGAAAGACGCCACCACAGAGGCGCTGCGCGTCGAAAACCAACTGGCGAGGCTTGGGTCATGAACACGAGAACCATCACCGAACACAAAGAAACGAAGGATCACAAGATCATGAACACCGAAATCAAGCAGATCGGCATATCCATCCTGTTGCAGAGCGTCATCAAGTGGGCCGCTATAATCGGCATCGCGTGGATGGTTCTGTCATTCGCGGACGTTTGGATCAGGCTCGCGTTGGCAGGATAGATCATGACCCGCCGCAACTTCACCCGGAACCAGAAGGAACAGATCGCCACACGCGCAACAAACGCGGACGGGCAAATCTGTTGCGAGGGTTGCGGGCTGGTGCTGGCGGGGAAGCCCTACGAGGTTGACCACATTATCCCGGAAGGGCTCCGCTCAGAATCCGACAAGAAGCAACCGATCACGATTGCCGAGGGCCAGCTACTCGGAAAGGCATGCTGCCATCGAGGGCCGGAAGGCAAGACGAACAAGGACGTGAAGCAGATCGCCAAGGCCAAGCGCCAGAACGCGAAGCACCTCGGCATCACTCGGCCTCAAGGCAAGATCAAGTCAGCGCCCTTTGCCCGACCAGACAAGCCCGAACGGGTATCAAAGCCGATGCCGCCAAGGCGTCAACTGTACGAGATGAACAACGGATTGGGCCGCACTGTGCGGCGGGAAGGAACAGAGACATGAGCAAGAAACCACCCGAATACCTCTGGGCAGCATTTGAACCGCACGAGCAAGGCGGCGCGCCTCGTGTTTATGCATCTGCGATGAAGACCAAGGGCGTCAAGTATGTCCGCGCTGACACCGCCGAGGCCCGCCTAAAGCAGGCGGTGGAGGTGATCGCAGCCCTGACATCGTGGTTCCCGGATCGACCAACCCCGCCACAGTGGGAACTACCAGCAGGAACTCTGGGCGCTGACGACGCTATCGAAGCCGCTCGTCAATTCATCAAGGAGCAGACAGATGCCGACAAATGAACAGATCGAGAGGGTTGCGGAAGTGATCGAACAATCATTGGAGCGTCACGGTGTCACGGCCATGCAGGGTACACTGGACGATGCCATCGCCGCCCTCTCTGCTGCTGGCAATGCGGAGCCGGTGGCGTGGGCAGTGAAGCCGCTGGAGTGGCACAAGTCGCACATGCCGTCTTGGAACGATGACTGGCACACAATCAGGCCTATCATCTACACCATCCGGTGCGCTGATGAGAACGGCTGGAAATGGTCGTACAACGGCGGGCATGGATATGCCCCGTCACCAGACGCAGCTAAGGCCGAAGTCGAGGCCCACCATAAGGCGTGCATTCGGTCCGCACTGGAGCCGGTGAAGGCTTCGCCATGGCAGCCAATCGAGACAGCACCGAAGGATGGATCAAAGATCGACCTGTGGGCCAAGTTCGAAAAAAGCGGATGGAGGCGAGTTCCCGACGCTCACTGGAACGAGGCAATCGGTGATTGGCAGTTGGGCAACTTTAACGCCGCCGACTACATGGTCCGACCGGAGATCACTCATTGGATGCCACTCCCACCCACCCCGGAGGCTCCCGATGAGTGATCGCAAGCAAGCCCTTGTCGAGCTAAGGGATCAGGTCAAGGCGGGGAATCGGAACATCTTCGGCGGGATGACAAGCGCGATGCTGCACACGTTTGAACAGCGCGAAATAAACTGGATTCAGTCCGCGCATGACGGCTCTCTCGACGCCGCCAAGGCTCTGCATGAAGCGGTGCTGCCGGGGTGGCTGTGGCTTAGGAGCGCTACAGGCAACATAGCTGTTTCGTCCGGACTAGGCCGCGAGATGTACTATGGAGTGTCCGACGACCCCGCCCGCGCGAAGGTGGAGAGATGACAGCACCCGCCCTGATCCCGCAAGCTGACCTGTCACGCGCTGCAAAGGTGGCGAACAAGCACGGATGCGCAATCGAGATCGAGGCGGGCAATATCAAAATCAGGATTATCCCCAATATCCCCGTAGACGGTCCACAAGGCCATCGGCCAATTGACGAACCGGAACCCGTCCTATGATTGAGGACATGGCCAGAAAGCTACCTCAGTTCTGCTATCGGGAAGTCACCATCCATGGGCAGGTAAGGTTCTATTTCCGGCGAAAGAAGGGGAAGCGGACCCGGTTACCAGAGTTCGACGCACCCGGCTTCTGGGAAGCCTATGCGCGGGCGCTGGAAGGCCAGGAGCCTAAACCCACCATCCGGGCGGCACACGGCACACTGGAATGGCTGCTTGGCATGTACCGGGCATCCAGCGATTATCAGTCCCTGTCACCGGCCACCCGTCGCCAACGGGACAACATATTCTCAGGCGTGATTAAAACCGCAGGATCGGCCAAGTACACATCAATCACGCGGGCTGTGATCGTCAAGGGCAAGGAAAAGCGAGCGGCGACACCAGCACAAGCCCGGAACTTTCTCGACGCCATGCGCGGCTTGTTCCGATGGGCTTTGGAGGCGCAATTGGTCGAGGCTGACCCGACAGCAGGCGTGAAGAACCCGCGCCGCAAGGAAGGTCAAGGTTTTGCCGCATGGACCGAGGATGACGTTGACGCATATTGCGACAGATGGCCGATAGGCACACGCGAACGGGTATGGTTCGAGGTGCTGATCAACACCGGACTAAGACGCGGGGACGCAGCCCGTCTCGGACGCCAACACGTCAAGAGCGGCATTGCCACCATCCAGACGGACAAGACCGGAATGGAAGTAAGCATTCCGTTGTCTGAAATGTTTTTCGAGATAATGCGCCAAGGCCCGACCGGCGATCTGGCATATATCGCCGGAGAACGCGGGCTTCCGCTGGCCAAGGAATCGTTCGGGAATATGTTCCGCAAAGCCTGTAACGCCGCTGGCGTGAACAAGTCGGCTCATGGGCTGCGCAAACTGGCCGCGACACGGGTTGCCGAAGCTGGAGCAACGGTCGCGGAACTGGAAGCAATCTTCGGATGGAAGGGCGGAACAATGGCTTCGCACTACACCCGAACCGTTGACCGGAAGCGGCTTGCTAAGCAGGGAATGGAAAAATTGCAGAACGCTAACGCCCCGCACATTGCAGGACGCCGCCCCTCACCACTAATAAAATCAGGTGGTTAGAAAATGAATGGTGCGGTCGAGAAGTGTAGGATAAAATACGTGGTTCAATGGCATAGCGCCCCGCATCATCCCAAATCCCGCATTGATTTTATTGCGGAACCTGGAACGCGCCCCTCACCTAAAGGAGAATGAAGATGGTAGATGCGCAAGAGCTTATAAAATTGTTGCATGGCGAGTTTTCGTCGCTGACGATAGGCTTCAACGACGACCACGCATGCAATTACGCGGACGCCCAGCGTTGGCATGACGAGTGGGGCATGTACGGCGGCGGATCGGACAACTGCCGGATTGAGTGGGTTTCAGAGGATGAGCGTCTCAAGGCCATCCGCGAGAATAGCGTGTGGACTATCCAATGGTATCCAAGCACCCCCGTTGGCTTTAATTGCGTCGGGGCCTCCACCTTCGAAGCGGCGGCAAGGTTCGCGCTCTCTCACTTGGGCTGACCCCGCCCCTCACCTAAAGGAGAATGAAGATGGCCTTGAAGCAAGTTGAAGACGACTACAACAGCGCAACGCCGCTTGAGCGCGCCGCCCGATGGCCGATGACGGATCGCGAAAAGGAGTATGCTCGCTTGCAGAGCCGCCTGATCGAGGCGCAACGCAATCGGCGCGGCCAAGTTGATGAGCGCATGCTTGAACACGCTATCGAGCAAACCAGATCGAAGCTTCGGGAACTCGGCATCAGCGACAAATGATCCCGACCAGTTCACCCTGAGACTTCTTTGCATTTTTTGCACATAAGTCCGGACATGCAAAAAGCCCCGCCATCCTTTCGGACAGAGGGGCTCTCTGTGCGGTTGTGGAACCACCGGCGGGCTGCGGTCGCTTGCCGGTGGCGGGGTATCCAGCGGGGATGCTGGATCTGGTTAGGGCGGAGGCTTGCCCGTGAGATAGGTGTAGAATCCGACAATCGACACGGCGGCGCTGATCACCCACCCGCCCATCGTCAGAAGCCATCGGCCAAGTGTGCCCGCGCCTTCAGCTTTTGATCGCATGGTGGTCACGGCGACGGTGACATCCTCCATTGCCTCGACCTTTGCTTTGACGCTCGATGTGTCGGTTTCCAGCTTCCCGGTTCGAGCAACCAGATCATCGAGCCGCCGATGCACTTCACCCCGGCTTTTATTGGCTTCCTCGATAGCGGTGACATTCCGCTTTTCGTTGGCTTCGATCTTCTCCCCGAGGGACTTCACAGCCCCGGTGAGTTCGCCGATGGATTTGTAGATATCATTGAGGCTGGTTTCACTCATGCCAGCATCACCCCGCCCATCACGACAAGGGCGACAAGCACCAGGTAAAAGACAATCCCTCCCGCATTCAGCATTGCTTTACCACCGGCGTGAGATAGTCGGTCTTAGCCATGGTGGCCTCCTTGTGGCTGGCGTGGTCAGGGTCGGGGCGAGGTCGCATCTCGCTCCGGCCTGCATTCATGCGCCGTGGCGGGCGCACTCCGATTTAGTCCAGACACCAGCGCCGCAAAGACCGGCTGCCGTGTCGTCAATCTTTTCCTGATCGACCGGTGTCGCGCCTTTTGCTCCGATCAGCGATGTCCCGACAATAGGCCGCACAGACTGGCGAATATCAGCCTTGTCGGCAGTCGCCGGTCGAGAAGTCGAACACCCCGCCAGCAGCACGGCAAGCAAGACGATTGGCGCGGAATTTCTCAGCATCGGATGCGATCTCATTGGAGGCTTCCTTGAACTTTTCGAGCATTTGGGATTGTGCGACCTTGGCCGCTTCGCGCTTGGCGGCGGGAATGGTGAAAGTTGCGGTGTAGGCAGTCATGACAACGGCAGCGATTGCACCACCGGCAATGGCCGCTGCAATCAGCTTTGCGTTGCCCCACCATGGAATGAAGAATTCCATCACGCTGCCTTGTTCGGAACGAGGTAGACGAATGCAGCCGCAACGCCAGAAACCAGGTCGCTTGCCAGTTGGTCATCAAGACCCATATCGATCCCGTACCTGGAGCGGATGCCGTTGGCCCCGAGGATCAGAACGGCCACCCAAAACTTGCTGTATCTTGCCATTGTCACTTTCCTTTCCAGATGGATGCCAGAAGCCGCAGAAACGCGGCCAGAACGCCCGAGGGCTGCTTTGCGGGGGCAACCGGGGCCGGAGCGGGCTTTTGCGCGATGGGGGGCTTCTCTGTGGGTTTGGGGCCGAGCCTCGGCGGCGTGACGGGCTTCGCGACCTGAAGCTCTCGCACAAGGTCCATGCTTGACGCCCGGCCCAGCCGGCCATTCATGCCAGGCTCGTACACCGTCGCAATAAACTTGTTCGGTATTTTGCCCTTGAACTGATCGCGTTCACTGGTGCGCCGTCCGATGATCTCTTTCGGCTTCTTCCAGTACATGATGGCCTTTGCGCACCCGGCCTTGTCGCCAGCGTTGAACTTCTTGGCGAACGTGGAACCGGCAAAGCCGCCCTGCCCGATGTTGTAGCAGATCGACACGAAGGCATCGAACTCATGCTGAGCCATCGAACTCTTGATCGTCTTGCGGACAGTCTCCGCATACTTCTCGATGTCATGGTGGAACAGGTCAAAGGCTTCTCGGATCGTGAGCGTCCCCTTGACCTTTGGAGCCGGTGGCCCTGCCATTGCTGTATGGCCGATTCCGATGGTTGCAACCTTGACGCTGTCATAATACCAGCCGAGAGCTATCCCCTCACGGCAGATCAAGGCCATCAGGCCAATGTCTGAAACTTTCATCATGTTTCCTTTCCGCATAGCAAAGCGCCCGGAAACCGTGAGGCCCGGAGCGCGAAATGTCAGTTGATTGAGGGCCTAATGGGCGGCTATTACCAGCTTGAGAGCGCTGCGCGTTTCCAGTTGTTCGCAGCGACACAGACGTAAATGTAACTTGCGTCTACCGCCACCTCGCCGGGATCACCCGCATCAGCGGCGCTCGATGGCGGGTTTCTGGAGAGAACAAAGTTTCCTCGATTATTAATGCGGGCGCTTTCAATGACAGATTGGCCGGATGTTGTCGCGACCGGAAGGCGACCAAATACAATGCCGCCTGCAAGATCCCCACGAATGACCGACCCCGCCTTGCCGCGCGTGGTGAATGTGTTTCCAACTGTGTCAGCTTCCGCGCTGAACGCAAGAAATGGAAACCCGGCGGAATGGGTGGAACCAATCGTGCTCCCGTAGCCGTTCGGGTCAACATGCCCGAATTCTATGGAGTTCCCAGCACGGCGGGCCGATATAGCCGCCGCGACCTGGCTTGCCAGAGACCCGAACAAAGCCTTTGCCGCGTTGAACAGATCGCCAGTAACACCATAGAAAGAAAAGTTGGAGCTCTGGCCTCCAGAGGCTTGAGCAAAAACGGCGATGTTGCTCTGAATATTCCCGGCATTTGCCACCGATCTGAATTCGCCAGCCCTCGCATCTCCTATAGTCGATCCTGCGGAATCCGTGTACACAACACCGTAAACACCGACAGCCTTACCTATTACCGCGCCTGTGCCAGAGTTTTCACCTTGGAAGCCCGCAGCGCCATGTACACCTATCTGCTCGGCCAGGGTTCCCTCATGCCGGTAACCTTCAGCCGTGTTGTTGACTGACGTGGCCCATCCAATAATTCCAACCCGTGTCCCGCTGTCAGTTACGCCTGACGGAATTTTGTTGTAGGCGTTGCAGAATGACCCAGCCCAGCTCCTGTTAAGGCTGTTTGACTCAACATTATTGAACACCTCGGACAAATAGCAGTCATTGTTTTGGTACGGGTTAGCCGTTGTCCCGGTCCAGTATGAAGTGGTTCGCAGAGCGCACGTTACCTCAAAGTTCTCTAGGTGCAGCAGCGCTCCGACATACGACATTGGAGCGGTGCCAGTAGTAACGCCGATCCTTTCGCCGTTGGTGTGGATGGCGTACCCGCCGGATATGGTCTGTGCCATGCTTTTTTCCTTGACGTTTGAAAACATTGAATGCGGGCCTTGGGGCAAAGCCAGCATCGATATTACAAATTCCCGTCTGAGCATAATCCGAAACCAGTGGTTGTTTCTGGCTTCATACTAATGCAAAGATTCAATCTAGGCTAGAGTCTATCCCTCGTGTCGATGAACCCGACCGTCTGGCCACGAAAGACAGTGTTCGCCCCTGAAGCGTTTACGTTGGTCCGGATGGTGGCGGAACTATCCGTCCTCACGGCCATGGAGGCTGTATCCCCATATGGATCAGACGCTCCAGAGCTAACGAGGGCGAAAAGACTGTGCCTTGTGCCGGATGCGACGGTGTCCGTTTGGCTTAGGGATGTGATCAAAACACCGATGGTCGCAGCGAGCAGCCCGGTATCAAAGACGGTTGCCACGATCAGCGCATCAACAATAATCCCGGTTGGCACGGTCAGCGCGCGGTTCACCGTCGATGTGCCTGGGTTGGTCGCGTTCCAGTCTGAATAACTTACGTTCCAAAGGAACTGATCGCCCGATTGGGTAAACCCAAGAATAGCGCCTGCTGATCGTACAATAGACCCGATCCGGCGCTTGTAATCGTAGTTTGTCGGCATGCTTGGCGAGGTTGGCGAGGTCGAGAAAAGAACGTCAACGACGCCAGTATCCGACCGCATGATCAGAAACACATGGTACGTTGTGTTTGCAATGCTGCCTGTGTCAAGCCCGCCCTGATTGGTGCCTACGGCCCACGATGCATCAAGGCGCTTTGTAAGCCCACTAGCCAGCGTCATCAATACGGCGGTGGTGCTGTCGCTCGCCGCCGAACCAGCCGCAATGTCTATATCGTTCGTCGCGTCGGTGGTGTTATTGGAAAGCGTCAGCTTGTAGATATAGCCCTTTAACGCGGTCTGGAGATGGGCCAGATTCAAATCCGCATTTGGGGCAGTAACAACGCGGGTTGTAGCCGTTGTGATGCTGCCAGCGTCAAACCGGACCTTTTTTGTCGAGTCCACAGGATCGTGGAGGGTCCACGTGTCAGGCAACGAGGCGCTGGTTTCCCCTGTCCCACCTGCCGTGACAGGCCGGGCAGCGTTCAGGTCAGCCGTTAGGTCGGCAAGGAACGCGTTGTAATCCGCGCTTGAAATCGCCGTGTTTGCTACACCTTCGGTGCCGGTTGGGACCGAGTACACCCCTGAGCCGTTTCGGGCCATTGGCTTTTCTCCATGTAAAAACACCCCGCTTGCGGCGAGGGTGGGAATTCTCAGATTGTGGAAGTTGTTATTCGGCTTGCTGAGAGAGCAGGAACGCGCGGATCAGCGTCGCGCGACGTTCGGCCGAGATCGGTACGTTCGGCGCTTCGGCTAGCATCCGCTCATAAAGCGGCGAACGCATGCGTACCATTTCATCAGCAGAGCGAAGTGCTTTTTTCGTCAGGAAGTTTGAAAGTTGCTTGCTGCCTGCGCCGATCGCCATGGGCAAGACTACACCAGCGCCCGCACCGGCAGGGCCACCTGCCGCCATGCCTGTTGCGCCACCGATACCGGCAACGACAGACTGCCCCAGCCCACCGCCACCGCCGAGAAGGTTGCCAATATACCGTGTCGCGTTCGCAGTCTTGGAGCCCTTGACTACTCCCTCAAGAGCGGCTTGCTCTGCGGCGTTATATCCCGCAATGCGTTTGGGCTGAAGGAGGGCGGAAGCAACACGGCTTCGGATGGCGTTGCCGGTATTCTGTCCTGAGTTTGCGGCTTGTGCTCGGATTCCGGCGTCACGCTCAATACCGGTAAGGAGGTCGGATCGCTTTCCGGCGGCATAATTGGTGTTTCCGCTTTTAAGCGCCTTAGCAGCTTCATCAGCAGATCCAGCCACAACCCCACCACTACCAGGTGAACCAATAAAATCATCCAGCCCTGAAATGACCCGAGAAGCTGCACTTTGATCTGTTGGATCATTGAAGTTCTGGGCAACCTTTCGAAAGGTCTTCCGTGCGGAGTGGAGGCCCTTGATGCTGGCAACGCTGCCCTCTGGGGGGCTTGCAAGCTTGTCGAGGACCTTGTGTGTCTTGCTGGCAACTTCGGGGTCAAAGCCTTCGCTTTCGAGCTTCTGCTTAATTGTCTGGGCCATGGTTTTAACAGCATCTGAAGCGTAATCAACGCCCGAATCCCGCATGCGGTCAAAATCCGCGCCGCCCGCCTTCAGCAGATCGTCCGCCGTGGGCACCTTGGGCTTGGTCTTGACCATCTTCGGCTTAACAGCGGGCAATACACCCTGCCCTGCCCGGACGGCCGGATTGACCGGACTGCCAATGGTCGCCAGTTCGAATGACCGCCCGATAGCCTCGTCACTCATCGGGTCAACCTTGCCCTGCATCACGTCGCGGGGAAGCGTCAATGCGCTCTTGATCATGCCAAGGATACCAGCGTCACTATCGAACTGAACGCCGTTTTCGTCGCGGCTGATCGGCAGGATGGTGCCCATCTGTTTTGGCTGAACCGGAGAAACGGAGGCGGGAGCTTGGGTTTGTGGCACGTACTTCTCCCACGGCGCAGATGGTGCTGCCTGCTTTTTGTATTTTTCCCAAGGCCCCGCCATTACATGACCCTTTCCCAATTGTTCTGGTCGGACGGGTCGCCGCCCTTGAAGCGGTATTCGCCATCCATGGTGCCGGGCTGGATTGTCGGCTGGTTGCCTGTTGCCGGGGCCTGCTGCTGATCTGCTTCAGGGAAAAGCGGGTTCTGTTCTGACCACGCCGAAAGCTCTTTGTAGAACCCGTTGTCGATCTGGCCGTTTCGGTCCGCGTATTCCTGCGCGCGCTGCGCTACTTGGATGTTGCGCTGCTCAATCTGCGTCATGAAGTTCACAAGCTGGCGATTGCCTTCTGGTGTTTTGCTCAGGCCAGGAACGGACGCGACAAGGAATTCTCTGTCCTTGTCCGACATGGCCCCGGGCATGCCCGCCCCGCTGCTCGGGTTACGCATCTGTAGCGCGAGCTGGTTCCCAAGGGCGCGGGCCGTTTCTTCAGGCCCGAGATTGTCGCCGACATCAAGGCCAAGGCTGCGAGCCGCCTGTTTGACCCCGAGCAACGTCTCCGCACCCATGCCGGTAAAGCTTGACTGCTCAAGAGCTGACTGGAGTCCCTGAAGCGTTGCCAGTTTCCCCTGCGCAGCCTGCGCGCCCTCCTGCATGGTGATATACTGCTCGGCAAACCTCTTATCTAGCTCGTCGTTGTATTTGCTCGAACCTTGGCCAACGTTGACTGTGACGCCATCCTTCGATCCGCCTGAAAGCACAAAATCGCGGTATTCCTGCGTTCCGGGCGTCAACCCTGCCTGCTCTGCTCGCCATTCAAGATTGCGCATTGTTTCGGTCGGCTTATCGACTGGATTGCGCAACTGATCCAGCTGAGCCCGCTTGTAGTCCATCTCAAGCTGGCGCATCGGGTCAGCGGCCTGCGTGCGCTGCTGAATGATAGCCTGCAATGTCGCGCGTTCGGCTTCCGGCAGGAACGGGTTATTGGCAAGACGCATGGCCTGCATAAGCCACTGCTGATCGACGCCCTGTGGCTGCTGCTGCGGTAGCTGCTGAGGCGCTGGAGCGGGCTGTGGGGCCTGCTGTGGCGCGATCTGGGGCGGCATAGCCTGCGGGGCTGGTGCCTGCGCCTGTTGCGGCTGCATGGCGTTCCTGAGCCCGTCCACGCCCTGCGCCATGGGCTGGCCTTGTGGTGCTGGCATGCGTCCGCTCATTTCGGAAATCGTCGGTGCTGTCGGCTGGATACCCGGAATAGGCGGCTGGCCCTGCGGAACGTCCGCGCGCATTGGTCCGCCGAGATCGGGAGACATCCGCACAACCTGCTCATTGTACGTTGCCGGGTCCATGACGGGCTCAGGCATTGGCTGCGGTGCGGGCTGCTGCGTCTGCGCATTGCCGCGACCTGAAAGAGCATTGGCAATGAACGAACCGATACCGCCGCCCTGCGCCTGACGTGGCATCGGAGCGCGTTCGCTCGGCATGCCTTCAGGCCTCATGATTTCGGAATAGTCATAGCGGCCAGATGTGCGCTTTACAGACCCGTCAGGAAGGCGCTGGAGTGAGCTGCCATCATTGGCCGTACCTTGGCCTGCCCTGCCCTGCCATACGTCCATTGCGGAGCCTGCGCCCTGCGCCTGTTGCGGCTTGAGGCTACCTGCTAGCATGGACCCGATAATGCCGCCGGTGGGCTGTGGTGCAGGCTGCCCGCCTTGCGCCATGGCATTGACGGCTTGTGCCGCACCGGTCGGTGCATCGCCGCCAAACATGGCCATGGCCTTCGCGCGGTGCCCCGCCATTTGCTTTTCGACCTTGTCGCGGACAGTTCCGGGCGCGCCGCCGTTGTTCGCGTCTGACCTGTTATAGCGCCCCACGCCACCCGCATTGATTGCCGAATAAATGTCAAGCAAGCCCATACCGGGCTTCACGCCAGTATCACGTAGGTACTTGGCAACAGCCCCATCTGGTCCAAGCTGCGAGCCGTAAGGGTCATCCCAATTGACGCCGTACTGTTTGGCCTGCGGTTCGCCAAACTGGATAAGCCCGCGATGCTGCCCCCACTGCGTCGTTGGCCCTCTTTTCGTTGGATCAAATGTTCCCATGGTTTCATAGGAGATGGCCGTCGCGAGGTCTACAGGATCGATCCCAAGCGAAGCCGCCGTTTCGGAAATCCCGCTCTTGAGGTCACCCCCGCCCGAAGGGGGCGCAGACACGCTCCCCGTCACAACAGGGGCAACCGAAGGCTGCTCGACTGTCGGGCTCACGCTTTCGGCGTTCTCCCCGCCCATTTCGCCGCTTAGGAATGCTTTGAAGCCTTCCATTGCGCTTTCGCGCCCGGACGATTCCGCCCGGTTCAGCCCGCGCTTCTGGACGCCAGCCGCAAAGCCCTGCAACAGGTCACCAACGCCTTCGCCCACATTGCTTGCGCGGCCATACGTCAACCGTGCAAGAGCCTCACGCTGCGCCTTGATCTGCTCAGGCGTGGCGTTCGGGTCGATCAGGAACATTCCCTGTTTGAACATGGTTATGCTCCTACGTCATGGAGTGCGCCGAGGCCGATCTTGTCATAGTTCACGCGCAACATGCCGTCCCTGCCCTTGAGGACTGCATCAGGCCGTTTCTTGGCCGTTTCCTGAGCGGACACGCCGATGCGCTTGCGCTTGCCGTCGCCCTTGTACGAATACGAATAGAGCGTGTGCCCGTTAGCCTTGCCGACCGGCTTCATCTTGTTCTTTGCCCGCTCGTCGGACATCGCAAACAGCCCGCCCACGCCGGAAAGTACCGATCCAAGGCCAGCATTGGCCATTTTCGCCGCCTCCATCCGCTGTTGATCGTAGTTCGAGATGATGGATGCGTTGTCGGTGATCGGAATCGGGTTGACCTGGTTCTGCGTCAGGAAGTTTGGCTGTGACACCTGCCCGCCATTCAACAGCGCCGAAATCTGGTTGATGCGCTGGTTGTCTTCGGTAAGGCGCTCCTGCGTCTGCATCCCGCGCTGCGCAAGCTGCTCTTGTACAGACTGAGATCGTTGCGCCAAGAGTTCGTTTGCAACCTGACCACGCCCCGCCAAAGCAAGCTGAGTATAGGCATCATTTGCGCCCTGGTTAAATGTGTTCAACTCGCGTCCGTACGCGCTGGATCCTGCCTTGATGCCTTGATTGGCCAATCGCGATCTAAGTTCTTCATCCCTTTGGGAAATCAGTGGATCTAGCCGCTTCCGTCCCATGTCGAAAAGGTTTGATTCGATTGCGGCACCATCCGCGCTTGGGGCTGAAAGGCTGAAATCACCGAGGTCAAAATTGCCAGTGAGCTGCGTTCCTAGCTGGTCTGACAGATTGTTCCCAAGTTGCGCCAGATTCATGCTGGCCGCGTCTTGCTGGCTCTTGATCTGCTGCTGCTGCGGCGACAGCGTTTGCGTCATCGAAAAGCGCGGGACCGTGTACGTCTCGTTCGTGTACGGATCGGTGAACGTGTAAGACCCGGTCTGGTCAAACGTCTTTGTGCCGTCCGGGGTGTACTCGTTCGAGTTGGTCAGGAACGCATTGGCAATCGAGGTAGAGACGGACGTGCCGGTTTGTGCGGCGGATGTCTCTTTCGGGGGTGTGGGATCTGGCTTAGACATGATGTTTGCCCTTATGCTTTCCGTTCGCCAACCAAGCATCCTTGGTCAGCACGTAAACGAATTCTGATTTACCCGGCCCGCGCATGTGGGGAACTTCGTGCTCGGTGAAGCCGTACCACTTGTAAATCCGGCCAAGTTGCGCGTTCTCGATGCCGATGCGCGTAAAGACTGCGTTCTTGCCAAGCCGGTTGAACGGGTAATTGAACATCTCGAACATGACATCGCGGGTCAGCCAGCGCGGGTCTTCACCGGCCCCAGAATATTCGATGATGGAAGCCCAATCGTCGTTGTTGTGATAGATGATCGCGGCGGCTAATTGGTTCTCGTCATCGAAAACGCCCATTGCCGTTCCGGGGCCGAACCCGCGATCAGCGCCCCAGATCAGCATTCCGGCATAGCGGCAAAGCTCCCGGTACATGTCCGGGTTTTCTTCGCACTGGAATGTCAGCGTCTTCACGTAACAACCTCACCATCGGTGTAGGTCACGAGGTACGAGATAAGCTCCAGCGTCGGGCTTGGCGTGACGCCCATGGTCACTTGAATTTGAGGCAGGATCGTTTCACCGGTCCGACCGATGGAAACCATGCGCGTGGTGCTGGTTCCCGGCGTCCCACCGCTGTCCCACGAGGCCACATCCCAAAGACCAACGTCCCAAACGTCTTCCGTGTAATCAGCCTCAGAATTCGGTGCTGCCGGGAAATCGGTCTGATAATCCACTCCAGCCGATATTTTCGGGGTGAACGGGCTGGAGGCAAGAAACAGCGCCCGCGCCTGGTGGAATGTCTTCGTGGCGCCGGGGCTTTCCAGATGATCCGGGTTCCCGGCATAGGCTGCGGTATAGGGCGTACCGTTGTCGGAACCGCCCGACTCCATCAGGTACACAAACCCGTCATTTGCGCCGTAATAGCCCCTGTCGCCGAACAGAGCCGTGCAGCGCACATCCCATCCGGTGAACCTGCACCATGCGCCGGTTTCCAGATTGGCCGCAAAGCACTGCGCATCCAGATCCGATGTCTGGCGCGGCTGCGAGACGACAAGCATGTTCTTTTCGGGAATCTTCAGCACTTCCCACGGCAGCGCCCGGCGCGCGCCAACCGATGTTTCCCATTCCGGCGAGATCGGAGCCGATACGGCGTCCATGTCCAGAGCCGCAAAATCTTTGCCTTGGCGGATGGCGGCGCTGAGCGGCACAAGTCCGTTTTCAGTTGCAATCAGCATATCGCCACCGGCCTGCATGGTGCAGTTCTTGCCGAGCGGCTTGCCGATGCGATAAAGGTTGTCTAGCTGCCATGTCGAGGCGCTGCCGGGATTGGTGCCGGAATAAACCGCAACTTCGCCCTCATCGGTGACAAAAACGCATTTGTCATCGAGCCCGTCGCCTGCATCAAGCGACCAGCGACCACCGAATACCAACGAACCGCCGCGCTTGACGATCCCAGCAAGAGAGAACGAACTCGCAGCCCCGCCGATGCTGTCAACCGGCAGATACCATGCATTCAACGTGTCCTTTTCAACGAAGAAAAGGCGGCTCGCATAGGACCAGACTTGAGACAGCCCGGATGTCGTCACGCCCGTTATGGCCGGGGTTGACGCGCCATCAATCGCGGTGAATGTAGTTCCATCATAAAGCAGCGGATCATCATCCCCGTTGCACAGATAGAGGTAATCCCCGCCCGCCGTGCCGAATTGCTGCGCCGAGTAATACCCGCTTGTCTGCCCGGTCACGTCTGCCGTGGGCGCTACGTCCCGATCTGCGGGCGCGGTAATATCAAAGATGCTGTCAGCAGTAGCGGCGAACAATTCTTCTGTGCCGCCGCTCTTGTAGGTCCACATCGAGCGAACGATTGCGCCAAGAGTGGCATGCTTGAACCCGCCGCCACGAATACGAACCCCGGTCGTGGTCGGGAACCAGTTATCAAGCACACGCGCGCTTGCCGGGCCGACCGTTGCGAGGTTTTCGCTCAACACCCAACCCCGAACAGGAGCCGGGAACGTCTTGTGCTTGTACATGGCCGGGGGCTTGGCAGCCGGGCTTTGATATGGCTTGGCGGTCTTTGCCGCTTTGGGCAAAACCCTCACAGACGCGACCTGTCATCAAAGTCGGCATATTGTGCAAGCG
>Ga0210043_1000488_pt1 | contig 42272 bp, 59 predicted proteins | sample CryGeymet201501t_FD_183990 | JGI IMG/M metagenome (GOLD analysis project Ga0210043, IMG submission 183990) | Groundwater microbial communities from Crystal Geyser aquifers in Utah, USA - Crystal Geyser metaG 2015-01t (SPAdes) (version 2) | ecosystem: Environmental > Aquatic > Deep subsurface >... | reverse complement strand
GCGCGAACGCGCTTGAATTCGGCCGCAAGCGCATCAAGCGCGGCGTCAATCATACGATGACCAGTCCCGTAAGATTCCGAAAGGTCGACTCGGAAACGTGACCTCGTTCGTGATGAATGCAAACGGCGACATTCGGGTCGGTAAGGCCGGCGTTCCACACGATGGCGTTGCACTGCGCAAGCGTTCCGGAAAACACGTGAACGCGTACAGGGTCGCCATGTACGACAAGTTTTACGCTTGCGGCGGATTCCAGGTCGGCCTCTGGACGGTCGGCCGAGCGAACGGCGCGCGCGCTTGATTGAAGTTCAACGTAAAGCACGCCGCCGGCGACTTGATACATCGTCACGCAAGGCGCCGCGAAACCGTCGACGTGCCCGCTATTGATTAGAAGTCGCATGACGCCTCCGGCCGAACCTGGTCGAACGAATACGTTACCGACGCGACAAGCGACCGGCCGGACTCTGCGTCGAAGTTATCGACGACCCTGCGGCTTTGCTTCGGCCGAAAGGAATCCGGATGAATCGCGACGTAATGACGTGTCTTCGTAAGGCCGGAGTCGATGTCACGCGTCGACCAAATGACCTCGTGCGCGTTGATGACGTCGACGACTTCGACCAGGAATTGACGACGGTCGCGCGAAGGGTCGAGCGCTGCGTATTCGTCGCGACTGTAATACGCCTGCCAGACGACGAACCGAGCGAACCATTCGGCGCTCGGCGCGCCATGCGTTCCGGTATTCAAGTCGTACATCAAATGTTCGTTATGCGTTCCGTCGTCCGATTTTTCGACGATGTCGACGAGCGTCCAGTGAAGTCGGACGGCTTCCGGATTCATGTCCGCATGGTCGTTTTTCGGAATCCGGTTTTGATGGTCGTAAGTAATCATGGTTCGCCCTTTCGATGGCGACGGACATCGTCGCTCTGATACGCAAAAAGCCGCGCGGCTTGTAAGCGGCGCGGCGAAGGTAGGTTGAAGCCGGTCGGCTTACGCGTTCTCTTCGACGAATCGAAGCCAAGCAGTAAAGAACGGACCGCGCGGAATCGACTTCACGACGACAAGGTCGATGCGGAACCAGTATCGGCCGTCGCTCGGGACGATGTCCAGCGTTCGGCCGTCGGCGGTAACGACGTCTTCGATATCCCATACCGAAGCGTTTTGCATTTTGTAAATCAGGGTCGCGCGGTCTTGTTCGGCCTGCGTTGCGGTATTGAGCGTGTTGTTCATTTCCGATTATTTCCGAAGAGCGGCGACCATGGCCCAAGCGCTGCAATAAGCGTAACGAGCCGTTCGATATGCTCTTCGGCGTTACGTTCCTGATGTTCGGCGACCAGCAAATCGAGCTTTTCGTTTTGATATCGAACGGATTCAAGCCGGCTTTTTCGAAGTACTCCGGCGAAGTCGGCGGAAATTGCGCCGGCGATTTCGACGGCCAAGTCGGCGCCGGCGGCTTCGGCCGCTTTGCTGAATTCGCAGAGTTCTACGCGCGCTTGAATCGCCGAAAGCAAGTGAAACAAGTCTTGGTTGTTCATGGTGTGTCCTGGTTGTTTTGAAACGACGTTCATCGTCGCGACAAGACAAACGTTAATTGCGAAACGTTAACGCGTCAACTTAAAAGCGACAATTGGCCAACAACCGAACCAACAAGCTCGAGCGTGTCATCGGAAGAAACCGAAGTACCGTCCAGACGATAACCGTTAAGCCCGAAACCGCCTTCGCCAGTATCGGCGCGTTCACATTCCATATGATAGTGAGGCTCGCGCGGTTCGTCCGAAAACATAGTCCCGCAGGAACACGGTCCGAACACGGCCGTTATGACGTACGGTCCGGTTTCGTAGCTCGTCCGGACAATATTCCATTGCGCGACGACGCTCATAAGGCGCCCCATTGATTCGCCATCGCGGCCGCGATTCCTTCGTATGTCCGCGACCGAATCTTCGCGCGGTCTTTGCTCGGCGGTAGCTTGTTTTGGCCGCTTGGCGTTTGGTTTTCCCAATGCCCACATAAAGGCTTTGCGATGACGTCCGTCGGCACGAGTAACGGTAAGCTCTGCAACCAAAGACAAGTCGACTTTGATTCGGCGTGTCCAAATTGAAATGGTTGAATAATTTGATTCGGCTTGCGAATCTTCGAAGAAATGCAGCCGATTGGATTTTCAAGCGCAAGGCGTTCGAATCCAAAGTTGAGAAAGAACCGGATGAATTCCAACGCTTCGGCCGTCTTTTCCGCGCGACCTGGAATCCGTCCGTTCCAGTGAAGCCCGGAAGAGCTTAAATAGGTGCAAGGCGGATGCGCGATGACGAGCGACCAATCCGAATCGTTTCGGAGTAAATCTTTGATGTCGCCTTGAAAATGCGGTCCGGCCGCCGTAGGCAACAAGTCGCAGGACAACGCTTCGTGGCCCGCTGAAATGAACGCGTCGCGCACGACGCCGGAGTATTCACAAGCTATTAAGACTTTCATTATCGGACCCTTTGGATTGCAATCGACTTATCTGCGTCGACTGCGATTGATGTATCGTTACCGCGAATCTTGCGAACCGTAATGATGATTTCGCGGCCGTCTTCCAGCGTGACGACAATCGATTGACCAGGCTTCCGCGTGACGCAGACGACGCCTCGGTCGCCGTTCACTGGACGCCTCGGAGCTTGACGGTCGGCCGGAATCGGCTCGCCGCCATTTCAAGCGACTTGAAAACATTCTTTCCGCGGCCGGCTTCGTCGTCGCGGTCGCTTCGAAGCGAAATCATCAAATGTCCGTCGTTCGACTCTTCGATTAACCACTCTTCGCCGGCTTCGGTAAGTATCAGGACACGATAAATAAGCCCGTTTCTGGTTTCGGTTTTAACCTTCATGTTGTCAATCATACGGCCTCCGGTTCGATTCCAAACGTGTTGATAAGGCGCTCGGCCATACCGCCGACTTCGATGTCGTCGCGTTCTTTTGACGTGTTCACTTCGTGGCAATTTTGACACCGCGGGCGTCCGTCCCCTGGTTGTTGATGATACCACCACTCAGAGCCGCCATATCCACACGCGGCGCATTCGGTATTGTCATCTTGACGCCATGCTTTCGCGATTCGTTCGGCTTCGGCCAAACATTTGCGGAGCCGTTCGTTTTCGAGCTTCGCGGCTTCGAAGTCCTGCGCGACTTTCTTCGTCACGATGTCGACGCACTGCGAAGGCGGTTCCGGCGCAAAAGTCGCGAGCGTGTTCAATACATGGTTGCAGGCTTCGCAATCGCGGACTGCGCGTTCAAGCTTGACGACGCGATGTCGACAATCGACCCGATAGCGAAGCTCATCGCAAAGCGAATCGACTTGACGACGGCTTTCGGCGTGTTCCTGCTCTGTTCTTTGGTATGCGTGCGCGTATTCCTTCGCGGTCGTCTCTGCAACCCTGGTCCGTTCGCGTGAAGCCGCCAAATCGAGCGACATCGTTTCAAGCTGCGACCGTAAATATTCAAGCTCGGCGGCGGCGGTTTTTCCTGCGCGGTCGGCCGACGCCTTGAATACGTGCGCAGGCTTCGGCGGCGGACCGGCCGCAAGGCTATCCTCTGCGCGGATAAGTCGTTCGCGTTCGGCCTGCAAGTCTTGAGTCTTCCGCCTTTGTTCGTCACTCATGTTCGTTCCTGGTCCTTTGGCCGGCGACATGCCGACACGTCGAAAGGCCGACGGCTTTCGCGGTCGACCTGGTCCGAAGATTCGGAAGGTTACGACGCCAGGGTTTCGGCGATGTCGGCCAAGTAGAATTCGATGACGACCGTCCGGCTTCCGGTATCGTATCGCTTGATTCCGCCGGCGATGTTGTCGCCATATCCAAGCGCCGCAAGTAACGACTCAAGCCGTTCGGAGCCGGCGCGGTTGCCAGAAATCCAAACATGGTCCGCGGCTTCCGAAACGGAAAGGTCGAACCAGTAAGCGCCGCGAAAAATGATGGCGCGCAGGTTCGCCTCGTCGTCGCCGCATGTCGTCTGGTTGTGAATGGTTTCGCTCATGGTGTGTCCTGGTTCAATCGTTCGGCGACATGCCGACACGTCGAAAGGCCGACGGCTTTCGCGGTCGACCTGGTCGGCTTCGGCTTGCGCCGGACTTCAAAGGCTCGAAAGCCAAGCGTCAAACTCGGCTTGTTTCATCATACGTTGGCCGGTCGTCAACGTCGGGTCGAACTTGGTCCACATTTCGCGCGTCCATTCGATAAACGCTGCGTTCCATTGCATGTCGATTCCATTAAAGACGACCCTCTTCCGTTCGCGGTTGACGCGTTCCGTCATCGACTCCGGAGTCGTGTCGAAAGCTTTGCAAAACTGCGTGAATCGTGTCGTGTATTGCTCTGTCATGGTGCGTCCTTCGTTCGGCGTTCATCGCCTCAACAAGACAAACGTTAATTGCGAAACGTTAACGCGTCAACAAGAAAAGCAAACGGCCGACCTGAATCAAGGGTCGACCGTTTGCGCCGGAAGTTCGACGAATAGTCGTTTTCGCCGTCCGAAGAGAGTCCGAAGGTAATCGACGCAGGCGACGAGCGTCAAGCCGTACCTATAACGGCCGCGTGTAAACGTAGGTTCCCGGCATATCTTCCACGTCCGCGACTTTGAAAAACATTCCGTCGTAGACGTGTCGGATTCCGCTGACAACGATTTCGCGACCAGGCTCGAGCTTCATTTCCTGCGATACGACGCGCCGATTACAAGTTCGTTCATGGTGTGTGTCCTGGTTATGGCCGACGGACATCGTCGACGTTAATACGTTAATCGAAAGAATCGGAAAGAGTCAACACGACGAAGGGTCGCGCGCGAGACGGCGCAGCTTGCCACGTCCCTAAATCAAAAAATCCTACCCTTTGCGCCTAAAACGGTCGGCGTCTGGACATGTCGCGAAGTGACTGGTTCGCAGCGGATGGCCGAAGCCTGCGCGGTCGGCGACAACGTGACAAACGATGCGGTTAAGCCTTTCGGACCAGACGAGCGCGACGTTGCCATCGTCGGACGGCTCGGCGTCGATTGGCATTGCTCGGCCGATTCGCGTTGAAGCCCAATAAATCGACGCGTGACACGATGCGCATTTTGAAAGCGGCGGAGTCATCGTCCATCGCCTGCGCCTTTGATGACGTTGCGCGCTTTGCGGTCTTTGAGCTTTGCGACGTTATGCGCTGCGACGTCGGCCGGCTCGAAGCCAAGCGCGGCGCAAAGCCTGGCGGCGGCGGCGTCAAGCGACGGCGCGTGTCGAACGGTTTGCATCAAGCTTAGAATATGGCCGTAGTACCATTGCCGGCGGCTTCGGCCGTATCGGTTGAACACGTCGCCAGGTTCGACCGGCCTTGTATGTCTTGGCAATCCGTCGATGTTGAACGTCGGCCATACCTTGGACGACTTGCCATCGAACGAAGAGCACCACAGGACGTCGCCGAGTTCGTCTTTCAACTTGTCATGGTCGACGACGTGTTCGTTGTCGCGGATGGCCTTCGCGAAGAGCTTCGCGACTTCGCCGGTTTCCTCTTCCAGCAAAAAGGCGACGTACAAGTCGCGGTCGACTGTATCCGGCGCGCAGTACATCGATGCGCAAAAAGCGCGGTATTCGTCTGGCGTAGGTTCATTTTTTGAAGTGTTCATCGGCCGAGCTCCACGTTGAAAGATTCGCGCGCTAAAACTTTGATGTATGTCGCAAGTGTATCGCCAATGTAATGCGATGACCCTTCCGCCGGAAATGCGACGACATAGCTCGCTTTGACGGTATCGCGTGAAAGGGTAACGAGTACTCGGTTCATGTTTCCTCTTTGGTCGTATTCGAATCGCGTTCGCGTGACGATTCCGGCGGCTTCGGCGGCTTCGGCGACGGCGTATGTTTCAGCGTTCCAGAACCGGCCTCCGGTTTCGAAATGCGGCCGCATCGCGTCAAGGGTCGCGACCATGTCCAAGCAGTGAATAGAGTCGCCAGGTTCGACTCGAGCTTGACGCATCAAGGCGGCGCGGATTCCTAACACGTAATCCGACGGAAGTCCGCCGAGTGACATGTCCGGCTCGATGTAGTTCGCAACGGTCCGCCGAAGGTGCGACATCGCGCCGACGGACGTAATCAGTATGCGCAATTGCGCAGGCGTAATTTTCGACGACATGTTCAACCCTTTATGATTTCAATTTGTGGCGTGATTAGGCCGTTCGCCTTTGCGCGCAACGATTCATCAATCGGAAAATCCGGATTTACGCGAACGCGAACGACGACCGGGACTTCGACGAAGTACTCGCCGTCGTCTTCGGCGACTACGACCGGTAGGCCGTTTGCTGGACGTCCGGAGCCGTCTTCGAATCGCAACGGTCCGACGATAGCTTCGAAGGCGCATCGCGACGGCTTTCCGTTTCCGATGACGCGAACATAACCGGCGTCTAAAAATTGAGCCTCGCCGAGCGCGACAATCCAAGCTGACACAAGCGCCATCGCGTCGACTGCGGCCGACTTCGTCGCGACGTCATCGCCAGGCGCCTTGATATATTCGACGTCGCGCGTGTCTTTGACCTGGTCGTGCATTGCGAGCGCGATGTTCGTTATTTGGTTCAAAAAACCAGTCCGAAACATTTCCAGAATCTTGATAATTTCTTCGTTCATTTTGTGTCCTTTTTGATGGTCATTTGATGGTCATTTGATGGTTCTGGAACAATCCAAAGGCCTTGTTTTCCAACGTATAGAGCTTCGTCGTATGTCAACCGGACGTCGGCCAAAATCCACGAATATGCATCTTTTTCCGCGAACAAAAGGTCAGCCTCGGAAACATATCCGTTTCCGGTTCCGTCGCAGTATTCGCACTCGTAGAAATCCGGAAGCGTTTCGAATATCTGGTCGATTCCCATTTCGCCGACGATTCGGCGCGCATCAAGCCGGCCTCTGCCGTCGCAATTAAAGCATGGTTTCGACGACCAGAATTCGGAGCCTTTTGAAACGAAGTCTTCGCCTGGTTTGGTTTGTCCGACGACGAGCGCGGTTGCCAGGATGCGACCCGATACCGTTTTCGAAAGGGCGATGTTCGCTTCGAAGATTGCATTTTGCTCGTGCCAGTTTTCGCGCTCGCCGCCGGCGACGAACTTCCAAAGATTGCAAATCTGACAATAAGGGTACTCGCCGTCGCAACCGCATACGCCTTCCAGGAAATCCTCGAAACCTACGTCGTCGAAGCCCTTTCCGGCATGTATCGCGATGCGTTGTCCGCGGATTGTTTTTGGAACCGGCCATGTTCTATTTTCGACGCCTTTCACGCCGGAAGCTATCAGCGTCGCCCATGGTTGTTTGATGGTTATGGCCTTCATGCTTCGCCCCTTCCGCTTCGAACGACGGTTCGCAGCGCGTACGAATACGGCGACATTTCGCCAGGCGCAACGCCGACGACGGCTTCGCGGTACATGAAGAGCTTCGAATCGAGCATGTCTACTGAATGCACGATGAACGCTTCAATAGTCCGCGGCGGAACAGGCGAGCCGAATTCTAGCGTTCCATGGTGTGAAAGGACGGCGTGCGCGATGTCTTGTCCGATTCCGTCCGGCCAAGTCTGCGAAAGGATTGCGTGCGCCGACGCTGCGATATGGCCAATCAAAAACGATTCGTTTGTAGGTATCCACTCAGCCGCATCAAGACGCGCGTCGATGGCCTTAAACGCGTCATGCAAGACGATGGCCGAGTATACGACGTCGGCATTGATTGGCGTTGCAGGGTACATTTTCGAATAGTGTCCGACGATGGCCGAAGCCGCGCCGAGCATCGATGTAGTGTGTTCGAAAAGCCCGCGCGTAAACGCATGGTGATATTGAACCGAAGCCGGAGCCTCTGCGAACGCCGGTCCGAGCGTTTCCAAGATGTCTAAGACGACGTTTCGGACTGGTTCGGAAATCCATTCGAGCGCGGCGTTGAACTTGTCGACGAGTTCGGCCGCTGCGAATTCCGATTCGCGAATTTCAATCCACGACGAAAGGTCGGCGTCGATGTCGTCTGAATCGTCAACCGGCCGAACCTTCGAAACGCGAATCCGCATGACGTCGTTATATTTTTCGAACTTTCCGCGAACTTTAAAAACGCCGGTTTCGAAGGCTTCGGACGTATCAAATTGCGTTCCGAATATCGTCGATTTTCCGTCGTAAAATTCCCATGAAACGAAAGGCTTTTTCGTCTTCGTTTTTTTAAGCTCGGTTGATGCGGCCGCGTAAAACGTGACCTCTGCGCCCTCTTTTTGAACAAGCTCGGAAAGGCGCGGCGACGGCGGAAGCTTCGTCGGCTCTGGTTGCGACGCAGGCGGTTCCGTCCGTCCTTCGCGGACGTCGCAAACGTTCGGCGTAAATTCGTCTGTCATGGTGTGTCCTTCGTTGGCGTCATCGCCAAACGGTTTAAGTTGAAAGCTCTTTTTGTGTCATGAACACTTGGACGTTAGTCCGTTTCGTCGCCAAGCTGAATCGACCGTACGCGGTTTCGTAGTCGGCCGCATACAAGTAAGCCGAGCCGGACAACGCACGCGACCAGTGTTCGATAAGCGCTTCGCGATTTCCTGAAACATTGAACGCATGTTGTCCGAATTCGACGGCTTCGGCCTCGTATGCAAGACGCCAGGCGCCGCGAAAAGCATACTTCGCGACGTAAAGGAAACGCTCGCGGCACCACTGCAACGCGTGACGAGCTTCGTGCGCAACAAGTCCTTCGCTCGGCGATGTCGTCGGAAAATAACACGTCGTTCCGACGGTAACGGCGAACGTTTCGTTCCAGCGTTTGCGCCATGCCGGCGCGAAGATTCCGACGATGAACACGACGAACGGAAGCCATAAATGATTCCATTTCCAGTCGCCTTTTTTACGGACTTCTATTTCTACCTTTTGACCGACTTCGGTTCCGAAGAGCTCGTCGTTATAACCGCCAGGGTATCGCCAGGAAACGACGACTTTCGCACGTTTTTTGAACATCATTAAAGGACTCCTGAGAATAAATCCGGTTCGGATTGTCGCGAACCGTGACAAAGAAAAAAGCGGCGCCGGCGACAATTGCCATCGCCACGAAAGGCCATCGCGCAAGATATTTCCGGCGCCGGAACCGCCTTCGCAGTGCGTCGACATCGTGACGAAGCGGAATTCGCATCGTTAGAAGTCCGAAAAATCAAGCTCTTCGGCTTCGGCGAAGTCGAACGCGTCGTCGTCTTCGAATTCGTCGCCGATGTCTTCGACGTACGGAGTTTCGTCCGCGGTTTCTCGTTGGTTGTCCTGATATCCGCCGGCCCATCTTGGCCATGGTAACGCCTGCGGAATCGGCGAGTATGACTGCGCGATTCCGTTCGGATAGTCGTCGAAGTACCATCGCGAAAATTCCGGCATGATTCGGTTTAAATATTCGTCGCCGGCGCGCTTGGCTTCCGGCGGTAAGGTGTAGACGGCGACGCCTATCGGCGACTTCGCTTCGACGGCGATAAAGTACCACTCGTCCAGCGGAACGCCGTGCTCTTCGATATGGAGCCGGTTATAGAACGCAAACTGGACGTGATATCCGAACTTGATTACGGACCGCATAAACGCCTCTGGCGATGCATCGACCGTACATTTGATGTCGGCCGACGTCCGTTCGACGAGCATGTCGTATCGACATCGGCCTTTGATGCGTCCGCGCGGCGAATCGAATTCGGAAACGATGCTTACTTCGCATTGGTCCCGCGTCGGATTCAGCTTTTCGAAAATCGGATGTTCTTTCACGCGGCGCGCCATCGCTTCGGCCGTCTTCCAGGTCGACTCGGAAACGATTTCGAAGTCGGTTTCGTCTGCGCGACGTTGAAGCTCTGCGTTCGCCGCCTTCGTGTCTTCGTCCGCCTGTAAATAAGCTTGTCCGTCGGCGCCGTCGCGCCATTCTTTCCATTCCTTCTTTCGGAAATCGCAACCGTCCGGCTTTTCGACGTCCGGAAGTTTCTGCGCGAAGTGGAGTTCGATTTCGTCTGGCGTTAAAACCATCGCGTGAACGAGCGAGCCTAAAATCATCGACTTTGTTCGTTTGACTGGCATCATCATATGCGCCGGCGACCGGTCGAACCGTCGTAGCATCGTCGACGAAACTTCGTCGCGTGAATGATATTCGGCCTCTGGCATTCGTATAATTTGCGTCATGGTGTGTCCTTCGTTGGCGTCATCGCCGAACCGTTACGTTAATTGCGAGCATCTGTCATGTCAACTCGTTACCAACCCTGCTTAAACATTGCCTGCGTTGCGGTTTGCGGCGCGCTGTACAAGTTCGGCGGAGCTTCGTGGATAATCGGAAGCGACATCGCGGCGACGGCGAGCGCGTGCGCGCAAGCGCAGTCGTCGTGAACGCCTTCAAGTTGGCGATAATCTTTACCGTACTTCGTCCAGGAATATTCGAACGTATCAAGTTCGTCGTAGCAGTCGCCTTCAAGAATCGAAGTCTGGTTCGACTGCAAAGCTTTTTGAAGCCCGTCGAAGAGCCGGACACGTGATGACGGCGTGAACATGAATCCGGCGCACGCCAACATTTCAGCTTGGCAAAAGTCGACGACTGGTTCGCCGACGCCGGTCGCATCAATGTACGTCCGAACGTCGCCGCAGACCGTCTTGATTCTGGCGACGACGTTCGGATATGTCATTTGGTTGAATCGTTCGAAATGACATACGTCGCCGAGCGCATTCAGTCCGATGATAACCATGAAGTCTAATTTTTTGGCGACATCGACGCCGAAGGCGACGGCCGGACCAGGCGCAAGGCCGATTTGCTTTCTACGCTCGAGCGCCGACCCGAAAGGCGACGAAGCCGCGTCGGACTCAATCGCCAGGTAAAGCTCTTCGAAAACCGCCTTGTCCAAAGAGTCGCGCGCGTCTTCGACCTCGGCCTTCGCTAAGACGCCGCCGGCGACTGCGTCGTATGCGGTAAGTTTTGCATGACGCCAACGCTTACCGCCTTGTGTGTGTCGTTTCTGTTTTTGCTCGGCTTTTCGGCATAGTTTCCAGAACCAATTTTTACGGCCGCGGACGTTTCCAATCATTCGGACCGGCGCGCGCGTCGACGTAATAATCGACCGGACCGCCGGCCAAACGCCGTCCTTACATCGCGACGCCTCGTCGATTACGACCGATTGCACGTCTTCTCCGTAAAGCGAATCGGTTTTATCAGAGCCGCGAAACCACCATACCGAGCCGTTCGGAAAAAATATCTGATATTTGGAATCGTTCGTTTTAACCGCGATGTCTTTCGTAAGTTCGACGCAGCGTTTGTAAGCAATGCCGGAGACGTCCTTAATCGGCGCAATCCACCAGTGTTCGCCAGGAACCGACAAGACGCGCGACATTTGCCAAATCATACATCCGAACGTCTTCCCGGCCTTCGTCGATGCTTCGATTAGGCTATACCGCGCTTCGGAAAAAATCGCGGCGTGTTGCGCAGGGTAGAGCGTCGGAAGAATGATTCGCGTTTTCATTCGTCTTCGTCTTCGTCGTCGCCGACTTCGCCGTCGAAGTCTTCGCCTGCGCCGTAGTCGTCCGCGTCTTCCGGAAGGTCTTTCGCAACGTTCAATTTTGCAGGCGTTCCGATGACGACTTCGAATTCAATCTTTCCGCCGATGTCGGCTTTTACATGCCCCCATCGTTCGCGGAACCTGGACGACATAAAGAATTTTTCGGCTTCAAGCCTGGTCCGCGAATCGACGCCTTTCTTATCCGTTGCGATGTCGCGGATATTCACGAGCGAAAGGTGCTCGGCTTCCGAATTCGCACGCTGCGTTTCAAGAAAAAAATCGACGTAAATCGATTCGCGCCGGTTCGGCTTTTCGCCAAGCTCGCGGCGTTCGATTTCCTCTTCGCCGCGCTTGCGCCAATAATGATAATTGCGAACGTTGAAGCCGAGCGACTCCATCGCAGCTTTCGGAAAGTTTCCAATAAGTAAGCGGTCGGAAACGTCCTTCGTAACCGTCTTCGTAAGCTTCGTTTTTTGCGCCATTATCGACCCTTGCAATTATGCCGACTGTATTCGCCGCGGCCGTCGTGTTGGCATGATACGCGGTCCGACTCGGCGTTGTAACGAAGTGTCCATCCGCCGCCGTCTTTTTCGACGTTGAACCGCCGGACGAGTAGCGTCGTCACTTCGATTCCATTCGGCCTGATTTCAACCGTACGCGATAATTAAGCGTGAAACGTGTCGCGGCCGCAAGTGAAGCAGGTATGCTTCGGCGGAACCTTTGGATTCCTAGAATGGTATATCGTCGTCGTTGAACGACTGGTCGAAGTCCGCTTCGGCCGACTGGTTCGACTGGTTCGACCTTTGGTTGTTGCCTTGTCTTTCACTGCTACCTCCGCCGCTTGCCACGAAATGGAACCGCTCGCCCTTGATTTCAGAGCTTGTTTTCTGGACGCCATCGGCCGTCGTGTATTGATTATAAGTCATCGACCCTTCAATTAAAATCGGCTTACCCTTTGAGAAGAATTCGGCGACGACTTCCGCGCGACGTCCGAAAAATACGACGCGATGCCATTCGGTCTTTTCCTGTTTTTGTCCGGCTTTATCCGTCCAAGTTTCTTTGGTTGCGACGCTAAATTTGCAAATAGGCGTTCCGCCTTGCGTGTATGTCAATTCAGGGTCGCCGCCGAGATTTCCCATAATGTGAATTACGTTCAAAACATGCCCTCCGATATTCCGTAAAATGAAAGAACTTCGTCGACCGATTCCGGTTCCGAAAAAATGATGCAAATCGCGTCTTCCGGTCCGAACATTTTGTCGGTCGTTCCAGAGCAGACGATGGAATCGTCCGGCCAAAACCCTTTAAACGCGTCTTGTGTAGCTTTATGAAAATTGTCGCGGTCCGGCGTTTGCGTATGCCATTCGAAGCCGCCTTTGATTCCATCCTTTGCGCGCGCCTTTGCGGCCGTCTTCGACCGCTTTCGGATAACAAGCAGGTCCATTCGAACCGGTTGCATTCCGAAGTCGATTGCGCGGACTTTGGCGCCGGCGATAAGTCGCAAGTCTTTTTGATACTGTTTAAGCTTCGCGCCTTTGAACACGCGTCGGCCTTCGCCGATGCTTACGGACCAAGGTTCGGCGCGGAGTCCGAGTATAAAAATGCGTGTCGTTTTCATGGTTCGTCCTGGTCATGTCCTGCGGTCGTCGCAGAGCTTAAAAAAGGTTGCCTTGCGTCGGCGAAATAATCCATTCGCGCTCGTTATTGAGCATATGCAAAACGTCCTGAAACGCCGCGAATTCGATTCGTCCGAAAAGACAAACGCGCATGACGGCCTTTCCATCGACGACGGTCGTAACTGGCGAGCCTTTGACCTTTGCGCAGAATTTAACCGACTTCTTTCGAAAGATGTCGTTCGCCACGACGGTACATGTTCCGTATGTACGTTTGAGCGAAAGCTTCGTCGTTCTATGGCCTTCCTGCTCTTCGTTTTCCGAGCGCTGCGTCATTTGGCGAACCAGGTCGGCGAGCGGAAACTTGTCCGTCGTTGCAACCGGAACGTCGATGACGAGTCCGACTTCGACGATGTCCGGCGATTTCGATTCAGGCGGCGCGATGATTTTCGCAACCGATACCGAACGCAATTTCGCGTTATCGCCGGCGAGCTCTAGCTTGGCCGAAACCTTTTGCTTTTCTTCGGCGGCGCGAAGCGGAACGACGTCGCCTTCGATTTTCTTACGGCGCGATGGCGCCGGCTTGTCTTCCGGCTTCGGTTCCGGTTTCTGCGCGGCCGCGATTTTGGACGCGGCTTTTTCCGTTTGGCTTTGAACGATTCCGGTTTCCGGATTGATGTCAGAAGATTCCGTTAGCATGTTTCACTCCACGTGTTGACGCGACCTCTTCGCGTACAATTTCAATTGAGCGCGGCGCGAAGAATCGCACGCCGCCGCTTTTCTTCGCCATGACGACTCGGCAAATCGCAACGCCATCTTGCGCCAAAATTACGGCGTCGCCGTCTTTTCGACGAATCATAATGGAGCCGCGGTTTTCGTTATCGCTGGACACGTAAGCAGGCCGAATCGTCGAACCGCCCAAACATATACCGACGGTTTGTCCAGGTACGACTTCGACATCGACATCGGCGTCGGCCGGAAGTCGTCGCAGTCGTTCGATTAAATCACTTGCTTTCATGGTGTGTCCTTCGTTGGCGTCATCGCCGATTAAAACTTGTAACCGTCATGGCGTGAAAATTCAAGCCGTTGCAAGTCGCATTCGACCGGCGTCTTAAACGTGTCGCCGTGGCGATTGAGCGCAAGCCACATAATGCCCTGCGCCTTGTCATGCGGCGACGCATCTTCGTCTTCTTCGGCCGCACGATGAAAGATAATCATTTCGTCGACGTCGTTTTCGATTTGTCCCGACGACCTGGCGTTCGCAGGCGTCGGCATTCCTTCGCAGCGGTTCGGTTGCGACAAGGCGACTACCCATGCGCCGGTTGCCTTCGCAAGCGCCGCAAGCTCCTTTGAAACGTACGTCACGCGGTCGTATTCCTTCGTATCTTCCGGACGTCCGTCGACCAATTGCAAATAGTCGACGATGACGACAATCGAGCTATCGACGGCCATCGCCTTTCGCGCCTTCGTCCGTAATACGATGTCGCGGACGTTGACGCGGCCGCAGTGCATCGCAACCGGAAGCTCTGCGATTTCGTTCGCCGCGGTTCGCGACATTTCGACGATTTGCGTCGGCGTTTTTCCGTCGGTCGGCTTCATGTATTCGCGGCGACTGCGGCCGGTATGCGCGGCGGTATATAGCCACATCATGTCGTCGTTCGTCATTTCTTCGGAAAAATGCAAAACGTGAACTCCGGACTTCGCGCAATTGTAAGCGATGCGCGTCGTAAGCCGCGATTTTCCCATTTTCTTCTTTGCCATGATGACAGTATACCGGCCTTCGGTTCCGCCGCCGGAAAGAAGAAAGTCGATAGGCCAGACGCCGGTAGGAATCTTCGTCGCGTCGATACCGTCGCCAAGCAATCGGCGCTCGATATTGTCCGACCAGTCCTTCGCGATTCCTTTGATGTCCATCCGTTTTTTCGACAAAGAGTTCGCCAGGGTCGACGATTCGTCCGAAAAATTCCGTATGACTACGTCGCCGTTTTGCTCGTCCATCGCTTGGCCGATAAGTCTTTGTGAAGCCTGAATTACAAGCCTTCGGACGTATGCGCTCCGAACGCGCGGCGCCCATATTCCGAACTCGGTTTCGGGCGAAACGGACTTGAAATGAAGGTCCAAGATGTATCGTTTAAGCGGTTGACCATGCACCATGACTGGTCCGTACTGCTTTTCGATGCGCCAAGGCACATCGCCCATAATGATGTCATTCTCAACGCCTTCGGAAACCGCTTCGCAAATCGCCGACCAGATTCGGCGATTGTCTTCGTACCAGAAAAAATTTCGCGTAATGGTTTCGGCGAACACGAGTACCGGATTTTTTAAGACTGCGGACAACAAACGCTCTTCGGCTTCGCGGTCCATTGGTAGTTCTGTGAGTTCCATGTTTTGTCCTTCGTTGGTCAGTCATCGACCAGGTTCCACAAATCGCTCGGTTCGCCGAAGCCGTCAACTCAACTCGCGTTCCAGCCTATCAACCAAAGCTTGCTTTTCGTCGTCGATTGGCATTCCAAGCTTTACGAAGTCCCGATATTGCTTGGCAAGATTCCGCTCGCCGGACGTCAAAGGTTTATGCGCAGTTTGTTGTTCAACGCCTGCGGACTGGTTTTCCAGGACCTTCGCGAAGTATGCGAACGACGGTTTGTTCGACTTCGATGTCGCATCGAATGCCGATTCGATTTGGTCCCGAGTATGGTTTTGCAGGACTTCGAGCGTTCGGTATGGCGGATGCGATATGTTGACTCCGTAAAGTCGTTTGATGGACATCGCTTCGAACTCTGGAAATGTCATGGCCATGTTTTTAGTAGTAGTAGCTCTACTCTGTTTTTCTTGTTCTTTTTTAGACGCGCGCGCGAGAGGCACCTGAACGCTAGATTCTGCGCGGCTTTCCGAAGGCTCAACCGGACGTACACTTTCTGTACTACCGGTCGATTCTTCGTAAGTCGTTGATTCGACGACCGAAAGGCACGATTCAACCGGACGTACACTTTCTGTACTACCGGTCGATTCAACCGGACGTACACTTTCTGTACTACCGGTCGATTCATGAATTATCCAAGCGACGTCGCCGAAGGTTCCGTCGTCGTTGCGTATTTGTTCTTTTTCCAACCATCCGGCCTTTTGAAGTTCGACCATCGACTTTCGTAACGCGTGATGTCCGATGTTTGCGAACGTTTGAAGCTCTGCGCGTGTCCATTGGTAGTCGTCCGAAAAGCCGCGGATAAGAATCCAAACGAGCTTTGCATTCGCGGAAAGGTCGGCCGACCTGGTTAGCTCGTGCGGCGCCGAAGTCCAGAACCGTTGTATGGTCCGGCCTCGCTTCGTGCGATTGATGTCCGTTGCGCTCGCTTGCGCTGTACTGATTGTGCTCATGGTGTGTCTTGTGTAATGTGTGCTTGTCGTGATTTACGACGGATGTTCATTCCGTCGTTGTCCTGGTCATGACCAAACCGAGGCGACCATGCAGGCCGCGCTCGGTTTTTTTATGCGTTTTTGGCGGCGGCGGCTTCCAGTTTTGCAACCGTCGATTGAATGCTTTCAAGGTTACGCCTGGAAGGCGCGTGGACGCCGGAGCACCATCGCGACAACGAAACCGGACTTACTCCGACCAAGTCCGCAAGCTGCGATTGTGTGAAGCCGCAGGCGCAGGCGCGAACGCAGAGCGACTTGATGGTCGCGCTATCGTCTTCGGTATCTGGAAACCCTTCGGCGACTGCTTCGAGAGCCGTTAAATCTTTGTCTTCCATCGTAATCTCTTCCGAAATGAAAATGAGTTGAATGTTCGTAACGCCAGACCGGCGCAGGCTATCGCCAAGCTCTTTGATGTTTGGAAGCCCGAGCGATTCAGCGTGTCGCATGAACTTCGCGCGGAGCTTGGCTTGTCGTTTGGTCGTAAGCATTAGAATTCCTCGTCTGTAGGCGCATATCTGTCGATATATCTGCGAAGGGTATCGTAACGGTCCGGCTCGTCGACCGCCAAAATCTTATTGGCGATATTTTGCATACGGTCGGCCGAGATATTTTCGAACGGCGTGTCGAGATTCTTCGAAATCGCTTCCTTTAAGCGGTCGACGTCTTCGTCGGCGACGATGTCAGAGACGACCGCGAACGCTTTGTCGAACCTTTTTGATTCTTCGTCTGGCGATTCTTCCGGGGCCGGCTCGGTCTTTTCTGGCGTCTTAGGCTTCGCCGTTTGCGCCTGGTTTGAATTCTGACGACTCGGACCGGCATTCGGTCGTGTTCGTCCGTTCGATTCATTACGGGCGGTTTGACGCGGCCGGTATGCTTCGCGCTCGATGGTTTCACCATCAGGGTCTACATCGCCGCCGAGTAGCAACGTTTTTTGGAGGCATTGTTTTAGCGCGGCCGTATACGCCTTCGTGTAAGCTTTGTCGGACGAATCAAGCCCTTCGCCGTACCATTTCGTCGTAATGAACTCGCCCGATTCTGCGGCCGTAAACATGACATCAAGCCGGACGACGACGCGAAATTGTTTCCCGACTTGCGGATACTCTACGACCTCCGCGACGTTCGGAAAGATGGCGACGCCGGCGCCAGAAAGCACGTTCCGAGCTTCGCGCATGAATTGTTGAATCGTATAATAAGCGTAATGTTGATGCGTGTTTTTGCCTTCCGGTTTCTGGTCCTTCACTGCGGCCGAAGCCCGCGCCATACGTCCGACAAGGTCGGTTATTGATTCGGAGCGTTCCATTGTGTGTCCTGGTCCTTTGGCCGGCGACATGCCGACACGCAAAAAGCCGCGCGGCTTGTAAGCGGCGCGGCGATTGTGAAGTCGGTCGGACTGGTTAGAACTTGAAAAACACTTCACGCGATGGCGACATCGAAACGAATTCCGCGTCGTCGAAGCGAAACGCGATTGTGTCGTGCGTCTTCGACGGAATAACGCCGACGAATTCGCCGCAGACTGCGACTTTGATTCCATACGGAAGTTCGGACGTTCGACGGACCGTTCGACGAGCGTAAAGCTCGCCGCCGACGACTTCGAATACGAACTTGACGACATCGGAGCCGCCAAGCGTTCCGACGCCGCCTTCGTCATACAGCGAGTCGGCGATGGCGTTGATGTCCGCCGAAGTCAAAGGAGCATCAAAGTTGATTGTGTGATTGTTGAAGAGTGTAACGTTCATGGTGTGTCCTTTCGTCCAACGTTCATCGTCGCGACAAGACAAACGTTAATTGCGAAACGTTAACGCGTCAACCTCTTTTCTTCGGTTCCATGCCGATTGATGCCATACGTTCCAGAATACAAGCGCAGTAAGCCGGAACAAGTTCGACCGAATACGAACGGCGACCGATTGACCATGCGGCTTCGAACGTCGTTCCGGAGCCGGCGAAAGGGTCGACGACGACATCGCCAGGCGCCGAAGAAAGTTCCAACATGTACGCGACCAGAGCGACCGGCTTCATGGTCGGATGGACCTTCGACGACGTCGGACGGTCGAAGTTAAAGAGGCTCGATTGCTTCCGGTCGCCGTAATATCGATGCGAAGCGCCCGGCGTCCATCCGTACCAAATCGGCTCGTGTTGATAATGGAAATCGCTTCGGCCTGCGACGAATGAATTTTTCGCCCATACAAGCGACTGACGCCAAAGTCCGCGCGCTTCGAGCACCGCGCCGAACACGACGGACAATGGACCTTGCGGACCGAAGACGTACCAACCGGAACCAGGCTCGGAACGTGTCAACACGTTGTCGAAGACGCGCTCGAGCATCGTACGAAGCTCAAGCGGCGAAAAATCATCAGACTCGATTTCGCTTCGTTTCCGCATTTTACCTTCGTACGAAACGCCGTACGGCGCGTCGGCGACAACGCAGAAAAAACGCTCGTCGATATGGCCGAACGATTCCGGTTGCATCGAGTCGCCGCAAACGACGACGTGTCCGTCGCATTCCCAAACGTCGCCGCGCTTTACGTTCCATTTCCGCTGGAAGGCGTCGGCCTCGTCCATGTTCGGCTCGCGACGGCTTAGTTTTTCCTGCGTTTTGAACTTCGCCAGGACTGCGCGGAAGTCGTCATCGTTGAAGCCGGTTCCGGACAAGCTTTCGAACGATTCAAGCGTCGAAATCAATTGCGCATAATTCCAAGTCGCAAGCTCGGCGGTTCGATTGTCGGCGATTGCATACGCCGCGGCCGTCGTGTCGTCTTCGCGAATTTCAAGCGCGGCGACATGCGTTCATTTCAAAGACAACGCCGCCTCGATGGTTCCGTTACCCTTTCGCACGATGGCGCGGCCGTCTTCCGTCCTTTGGTAAACGATTGGCGTTCGTTGGCCGTACGCTTTAAGACTGCGCGCGATTTCTTCGATATTTCGGCCGCTATGCAATCGCGCGTTCGTCGGGTCCAACGTCAAGGCGTCAATCTTTACGACGAGCGGTTGTAAGTCGCGATGCACTGAATAGGTTCGGCCTTTGGCCGTTTCGTTGATGATGTCCATTTAAAACCGCCAAACGTGAAAGGCTACAACGCCGAACGCCAAAACGCCGCCGGCGGCGGCTTCAAAGCCGCAAAGATAAGGGTCGGCTCCGGACGTCCAGCAAACGGCCGACGTCGTCATCAAGATTCCGGCGCCAAGGGCGAAGACGTTCGCGACGATTCCGACGGCGGCGTCGGTCTTTCGTGCCTGGTTGAGCCTTGCGATTTCTTCGGCGTCTTTGCGCGCCTGCGTCGCGGCGGTTGCGAGCGCGGTTTCGATGGCGAAGAGCTTTCCGGTCGATTCGTCGAACGACTGGCGACATCGGTCGGCGAGAGCGCGCTGCGTTCTGAATTGCTTCGCCTGGTCCGCGTCTTCTTTGCAGAATGCTTCAATTTCCTTTTGAAGCTCCGCCGGCGTTAGGTGTATCAGCTTGTGCGGCGCGGTATTTTCTAAGCTCTGCGCGTGCGCGGTCGAGCCTATCGCCGCCAGGGTCAGCAGGGTTAGAAGGGTCAAAATTAGCGGCTTCATCGATTGTCCTTTGTTCGGCCGACATGTCCGACGACGCTCCATGTTGCGTGTCGGCCATCGGCGTTGATGGTCGCGGTTCCGGAAGTCTAAGCCGGTTCCGCCGCGTCATCGTAAACGAAGAAATCCAAATCGCCAAAAAGCCAATTGCGGCGAAACATAATGCTATGATTTCACCCATGACTCGCCTCGCTATCGTTTGCAATCTTTTGAACCTGGACACGTAACACTTCGATTTCCATTTCGTAACGCGCTTCGCGTTGTTTTTGCTCTGCCTCTCTTGCGACTTCGCGCGCTTCGAGCTTCGCATTCAGGACATGAAGCTCGGCGTTTTCTTCTCTGACCTCTTCGAGCGCGATTTCAAGTTTAACCATGCGCTCGGAAATCGAAGTGTAATACTGGCGGACGATTGCGGCTTCGTTTTCGCGACCCTTCCCGATGAACGTCCAAAGTCCGCCAAGTCCGCCGGCGCCGAATATAACGCCGAGCGCGCCAGTAATTACGGTTTCTGACATGTCCATCATTCGCATCCTTTCGTGTAACGGCCGGGCGGCATACTTTCGCAACCGCCGAAGCAAATTCCGCCTTGTTCCATAAATTGATGATGGTTCGCGATGTTCGGCCGATACCTGGTCAACGCCACGTGAACAAATTCGTGCGACAAGACTTGTTCAAGCTTCCAGGCTTCGCGTTCGGCCGACACTTCAATCGTCGAACCGCGCGTTTCGCCCTTCGCATTCAAATCGTGCGAAGCTTTGACGACGACGCCGGCGAAAGGGTCGCGCGGAAGCTCGAAGCCAAGCCCGAGGCAAATCGCGGCGCCTTCGGCCGCATTTTGAACGACATCATGTGGAACGCCGAGCACAGAGACTCCGTTCACCGCGTCTGGCCGACTCGCACACGAAGCCAGAAATAAAAAAAGAATGAAATGTTTCACGTTGAAAGCTCCAAGCAAAGAGCGTCAGAAAGTGCGACGTTATACAGGCGAGGCTCTTTTATAATCCCGGCCAATCCGCCGATGAAATTCGCGTTAGTCCCGCCAAAATTACAAGCGTTAGGCGCGGCCAATCCTGCGCCAGTGAATATTAAAGGCGTATATGCAACGCCGTTATACCATGCAGCGATTTCATTCGTTGAATGATTCCAGCGGATGCAAAGCGAATTTATCGACCCGTCCAAATCTTGCGGAATCGTAATAGTTTTCAAGTCTGGCGCGTTATTATTGTAAACTCGGACCAAAATGTTAGCGCCTGATGTGTAGACGGAAATATAATTGCTAGGCGACGAAAATACGCCAAAAATACCGTCAAGGCTTGCGTTTACCGAAAACTTAACCGCCATAGTGAACGACGTTGTCAAGAAATTAATAATAGGCGCGGGCAACGATTGCGAGCCATTTAACGTCACACTGTCTCGGTTGTATGCGGTAGGCGCGGCCGTTGCGATTGAATGGTTCTGATTGCCTGATACGTCGATGAATTGCGTTCCGGCTTTTTCCCATAACGGCAAGTGGAAGATACAATTTTCCTGCAACGCGGGACGTCCAAGCCAATCGTGCGACCGGCCGCCGCTTCGTTGCTTAAATATTTCATAAATAGTTTCATCCGAAACCGCCCCGTCAATTAATCCACTCATCCGATGAATTCCGAAAGCCGGATTGGTTGGACTTACTAAATTGTAATCACCTACGCCATACAGACGGTTCGCGGTGCCTGGAATTGCGCCATTCGTGAATGCGAGTGTGGCGAATTTGATTCCATTCTCAAAGAAATCGACCGTGCCTTCGGCACCATTGGCGCGCATAAAAAACATAGCCTCATTGCCTGAGGACATAACGCGCGCCGTGTTTCTTGTGGCGCCATCAAAGGCCCCAATAATTCCGGCTTGAATCCAGAAAATACGCCTTACGTCGAAAGATGAAACCGAGTCGATAGCCTCCCAAATGCGCTGTGTAGGGTTGTTTGTGTCGGGTTGGTAAATTAAAGCAACGCACCATTCACCATTGGAAGTCCCCAGCCCAACTCCGCTCGCGCGCGCAAGATTGTTTGCGACATCCCATCCAGCCTCTGCGGCCGGAAAATAGTCCGAAACGGTGTCAACGAAAGCGGACGTCCCTGCGCCTAATTTCACGAATTCAGCGTTTCCAGCTTCGTCTTTGAAATCACCATTAAAACCTAAAAGATAAATCCAATTTGCAAGCCTGAGCAAAGCATCACGCGTTGAGAACGCTGCTACATTTCGATGCGACATGATTCAACCTTCTTTTTTAATTCGTGATTCGAAAACCGCGTAAACGGTATGCGCGCCCGTTCCGGCGCCGAGTCCAAAGAAGGCCGCGGCGCCAAGCGTCGACGCTTCGACTCCGATTGTCGCGAGTACCGGTTGCGAAAGAAACAGTCCGGTAATGGCGCCAAGGGCGAGCGGAAGTCCAATTTTTCCAGCCTTTGGAATGTTCCAAATCGCGGCCGCAAGCTGCGTCAATCCGACGATGCAACCAGACCAAAGGAAACCGGCGACAAGTAACGATGCGTAATTTTCAAACATTGAGAGCCTCATAGTCGTTCGCGTAGGCGGCGAATTTCGGAATCCTGGTCGCGCCATACGTGCGCAGGTTCCATGCGTTGTCGTTTTCCGGATACAGTCCGCCGGCGTTGTACGAAGCGACGACCTGGACGCCGTCATGACCTCGGTCCATTTGAAAACGCATGTACGCCGTGCCGAGCTTGATGGAAATTTCAGGGTCGCAAAGATGGCCGAGCGAAATCGATTGTTCGACGCCGCAGAATGAAGGATGCAAATTATTCTTTTCGGCCATCATTTGCGCCGTTGAGATAAGCGTTTGCATTAATCCGGCGGAAATCCTTCGCGGCCTTTCCCAATATTTGACGAAGTTTTTTCCGTCTTCGTCGCGCATACAAGCAGGGTCGAAATGTAGCGTTTTCGGAATCCGCGTCGCTTCGATGGCAATCATTCCTGCAATCCAAGACGCCGGAACGTCAAAAATTTTAGACGCGGAGTCGATATGCTTTCCGAAGTCCGACCGAAGCGTCGACATCGATGTCGGGTCGCCTTTGGTACGAAGCATCGTCATTTCAGAAACCGAGCCGGCTTTGAATGTTCCGGACGGAAGCTCGGCGCCGCGGACGTCCAAGAATATTCGGTTACGTTCGTCGATTGCCCATCCGTTTTTTCCATTTGAATTTACTTTCATCTTTAAACCTCTCTGTATCTGAAAAACGAACCGGCGGCGTAAGTGACGTAACTTGCCGCAACTTCGCTAGCGAGAGCCATTTGCAAGGTTCCGGAAGGCGACGCGCCGGAAATTAAAAGGCCGTTGACCTGGACAAGATGCGGAAGGGTCGTCGGCGCCGCGGTCGAACCTGATCTTTGCTCGGTCGCCCCGAATAAATTCCGCAAGGCCGAAGCGGATACCGTACTAGGTGTAACGACCTCGGCTCCACACGCAATCGTTCCGCCCATCGCTAAATAACCAGGACGAACGCCGGTCGATGCCGAGGAACATATCGCGAGCGCGCGAACTTCGAACTCATACGTCTTGTTCGCCAATGGAACGAATGACCATCCGGTTATTGCAGCTTGTGCCTTCGTGTTTACGCTGAAATTCGAAGCAAGCTTGATAGTCGTCCAAGGGTCGGAACCGCCTGCGGCCGAGCCTGGTTCCCATTCGCCGGACGTTCCGTTATATACCAACACTTCGCCATTCGACGGCGTCGAAGAAAGGTTGATTTTTACGGACTTATCCGGCGGCGCGATTTGCAAAAAGCTCATGGCGTCGCCTTTTTAAGATAGCGTTAAGGCTACTTTCGAAGTCGCGCCGGAGCCGTTTCCGGACCATTGGATTTTGAATTGATTCGGACCGCTAATAAGCGAGGCGAGCGGAACCTGCTCCCATGCGGAAGAGCCTGCGGTTGCAACAAGCGTTTTTAGCGCCTTCCAAGCGCCGATGATTTCGGTTCCACTTGAATCGCGAAGTAGAATCCGACCATACAAAACAGCCGTTACGTCGACCGTTACGGCTTCGACGTAGAGCGTTGCATCGATTTGATGTCCGCCGAAAATGATTCCGGCCGAGCCGAGCGTCATGATTTGCGTTTCAGTCGCCGGCGCGGCGCCTTCGTGGATATGTCGGCTCGTTGCTGGAAGCGTACCGCCGCCAATTGATTGCGTTAATGATGGCATTTTGAGTCCTTATAAGGTGCGTGCGGCTTTCAAAAGGTAGCAGGCTTGACACTCGCGTCAAGGCGCGGCCGTAGGTATGTCGCCGGCCGAAATGAATTCCTGATATATATCGAGCGCATACATCTTGCCGGTTCCGGCGCCTGTATTGTAAGCCCGTGCGGAAAGTTGAAGCGCCATAACCGCAAGTTCGTTCGCCGCGCTTCCGTTTTCATGGACTCCGGCCCAAGTCGTCGAAAACACGGCTTCCGACCAAACATTCGAAGTCGATGCGATGGTCGCGTACGAATATGCAAACGTCGAAACCGACGTCGGCCGCGAAAATCGCCAAGGCAAAACGCGAAGATATATGTTCGCGCCGAAGAGCCGAATTTTTGTCCGCATCGTTCCTGCACGTCGCGGCGTTACGAACGTCGGAAAGAGCGTGTCAAGACTTCGTGCGCTCGATGCGCTTGCGGTCGTGTAAGTGATGCCGGAGACCTCGTAAGCAGGGTCGAAGACGTAACCACAATGCCTCATTCCAGAACGCGAAAAGCGATGATTCAGGCTTTCCGCGATTGTGTCGTAAAACGAATAACGTATCGGCCGGCCGGCGGCGCCATCGAGCACGGCCGAAGCCGTTCGCACTGAATTTCTAACCGTCATTTCGCGACCTCGTAACCATCGACTCCGACCATCAAGAGCCGAAGGTTCGCCGTTGAATTGTTCGTCGTCATGCCATATTTCGGCGTTCCAGTCCGAAGCGCCTTGATATTGAACCGGACTGAAATGTCAGGAACCATCGTCGACAAGTCCAGGCGGAACGAAAACGGCGTCAACAAGCCGAAGTCGTCCGAGCGAAGTTGACCCTCTTTATACGTCAAGCCGTAGTCGCGACCAGAATAACCGAATTTCGACCAGTATTGTTGTTGAAGCGCCAAATAGACGCCGGACATATCAGTCGGAAGATGCGAATAAGTGACGACTCGAGCGTCGGAATCGACGACGGTCGCGGCCGACCAATTTGCATCGCCGTCCGCAAGCTGCGAAGCCGTCGCCGTCATGGTCCATTCGCAAGACGTCGCGTTTTTCTGCAAGTCTTCGAATGTATTTATGGAAAAAAAGCTTTGCGCAAGATGAACGGAAAGGACGAATCCGCGGATTTCGATGTCGGAACCGTTCGCGAATAAAGTCGGCGAAACGTCTTCCAGGTTGACGGCCGACACTTGGTCGCCGTCGCAATAAGTCCATCGAACGTGACCATTCCAAGTCGAAAACTCTTCTTCGGAAGTGTTCAATTTGCCTTGCGGACCTACCCATAAAAGCCGCGGCCGCTTGTGAAGTTCATTCTCGTTCCATGCGTGCTTAGTCGCAACGAGGCTCGTGTCGGACCGGCCGGCCGCGATGGCCTGAATCGGTATTTTCGCAATCGTCACTCGGTCCTCCAACGTTGCTGGAAATTCATTCCGAAAAACTGGACATATGAAATCGCCGCTTCGTCGACGTATGCGCCGGCGCCAAGTTGATTCGCGGAAAACGGCGAAACAACCATGAATGGACTCGCCATCGCGGTATCTTGCCAGAGCTTAACAGAGTCAAAATATGATTTGTTGTCGGCCGCGTCGCGTAACACGATGCAACGGACTTCGTTCGCCGCGGTCGTAATTGATGCGCCTGGAAGGCTTGTCGCAGTCCATCCGGTATCGTTCGTAAAAACATTGTTTCCAGTCAAAACGCCGACGCCGTCTTCGGTTATATTGTCGCCAATTTGCGATTGTCCGAATATTTGGCAAACCGTCCAAACCGCGTCGGTCGGCGGAACGTGAATCGGAATCGACCATCGGAACGCGTGTATTTGTCCGGCCGTGTTTGCCATCGTAAATCGAGCGCGGCCGAATCCGACGATTACGACTTCGATTTCGAAATCCAACGCAGGCGGCGAATCGGCGTTCGCGACGACGGCGAGTCCGCTTATGACAAGCTCACTTGAATCAGGGTCGATGCGAATATGGAAAGGCGGCGCGACCGTCAACCATTGAACCGACGCGTACGGCCTTGTTTTGTTCGCGACGTTGTACGTGTTGCCATTACAAGGCGGCGACCAGGCCGCAACGTCTATACCCTGCAATTGATGAAAGGCGGCGTTCGCGACTGCGGCTTCGGCGAACGAGTCCAGCGGACGTGCGGCCGTCGAACCGTTTCCGAACATGTTGTCATCGAGTCCGATGTAATAAGTACCACTGAAATCAACCATAGAAGTCACCTTGTCCATTGTAGACGCTTACCGTATCAGCGTCGTTCGCGGCGTTTTCCGCGGTTCCGAAGTATGTCCATGGTCGCGCGACGTTCGCAAGATATGCGTTAAAGTTCGCCCATCCGCCGGCGCCAATGTATGAAAGGCGGAGTACCTTTCCGACGGCCGACGCTTCGTCGATTAATCCGTTAAGCTTGACGTAATTTGCGCCGACCAAAACGACTTGAAAATTTAGCGGATTTCCAGGGTCCGGCGCGCCGGTAAGTGTGACAAGTTCGCAAGGGTCGCCGGCGCGGAAATTAGTGCAATCCGCGACGGAAAGGCCGAAGTCGGAAGCTCCTGCGCAATAAAGATAAGACGCGACACCATCGTTTCCGGCCGAAGTTACGACCATCGAAGGCGCGCGAAGCTTCGCGATTCCGCCGACGTGAAAATTAGTAAGCTCCAAAACAAGCGCATACGTTCCGTTCGCCGGTTGCCATCGTGACGAAACGACGCGGCCCGTAAAGGCTTCGGCGCCTGAATCCGCAGTCAAGTTACCGGACCGGTCGACAAGCCAAGCAAAGCGCGAATCAAGGTTCCATAATGGCAAATTGTCCGGAAGCCGCTTGATGGTCCCGAGTCCATATCGTGACGAGCCGACGGCCTTTACTTCGACCGTTATGCGCGGCGGATTTTCCGCATACAGAATCGCCAGACGCGAAAAGACTTCTTTCAATTCTCGGCCTCGGCCGGCGTCATACGCAAACATGTCGATTTCGGTCGTGTTGTTGATGCCGAGTCGTTGGCGCCGGTCGGACACGCCGTTAATCGTGACGTCTACGGACTGCGGTTCGGACCATGGACGCTCGCCGACCGCAAGCGTAAGTGCATCGCTCGGCGTCGGACCGTTTGGCGAAAACATAAGGGTCGGTTCGCCGCCTGGACGCGCGAGCTCCAATTGGTCGACGACTGCGGCGTTGTAGTCCGACACGTCGATTAATCCTGATTTCGCGAACCAGGTTCGGCCGTATTCGTCGACCGGCGACCAGAAACCAAATTGTTTAAGCAGCGAGCGGCATATCTTCCAAACGTCTTCCGGCTTTTCGGACCAGGCGAACAAAACGGTGTCGACCTTCATGTCGGCCGTCGATTCGATAAGCGTCGTTATCGAATCCAAAATACCTTGCGCAGTGAACGGAAGATGGTCGGCTCCGAACCATCGATAAAGGACGTTGAATGAAAGTAAATCCTCGGCGCTTGATTCGTCCGAAAAGAGCAACGCTGCGACGATGGTAAGCGGATGGTAAGGGTAAGGAAGAGAGCGCGTCGCCGACACTTTGGCGCCAAGGTTGGCCTCTGACCATCGGTCCGCCGTTTGCGACACGAGAAACACTTCGCGAATCGGACCGACCGCAAGCGCGCGAAGGTATCCGCCAGGCCCCGGCGAAATCATCCGGTCGGACTGCGTTTCGAATTCCGAACCAAGTAGCGCAGGAACGCCGACGAATTCAATTTCGGCGGTTCCACGCACAAGGCCGATTGTTAACGCTTCGCCGACACGCATCGCGCATGGTTTATTGTTCGATGTTGACGGCTTGAAAACGCGCGACGCGACGTCTTGAATTCCGGCGAAGAATACCGAGCCGAAAAGCTGCGACGAATCGACGTATGTTCCGTCGTCGTCCGTCTTCCGTCCTGCGAACCAAACGTCGCCAGTATTCGACAAGTCGACGGCGTCGCGGTTGATATTGTTTCCGCCTGAAAACGCCGTCGATGTCCTGGTCGCGACCGAAATAACCATCTTGTCGACGTCGATGCGGTCGACCAGTCCTTCCCAACGTTGTTTAATTGTGACGCCATCGGAAAGGACTTCGAATAATTCAACGCGCCGAAGTTCAATCGTGTTCGCGGAATTTACGGACACGAAAAGCCCGGCCGGATGCGCCTTTTTCTTCGTGCCTAACACGCCGCGAACGACGCTCAATGTTCCGCCGCCATGGTCTGTCGTTACGATGGCGCATTCGTCGCCGATGTACAGTACAGAGCCGACGGTAACGGCCGTCGTTTGCGCCATGACGATTGTCGTCGCCGTGCTACTTATCGCGCTTTGAAGGTATTTAGGATAACGCCTGGTTCGCGCTAGAAGTCGCTTCGCAAGCGTATCCGTTCGCCTGATTTGAAGCGCGGTCGACGATGCGGTTATGTCTCCGCGCAACGGTTCGCCGTTCATCGCCGCGAAGTTCGGCAGCTCAATCAAGGCCGGAATCCATTCGTAACCAGACGAAAGAAGCGCGCCGGTCGGAGCTTGGCCGTTATATATCGCCGCGCCTTTCGTGTATGTCGCAGGATTGTCGCCGTAGACGCCTTCGATAACTGCAAAAATCATAATTTTAATGCCTGTAATTTCGAACTTTGAGCCGGAATTCGGTTTCGATTGAATACACTTCGCCGTTAAGTTGACGGTCGGCCATCAAGTTACGCAATGCCTCTCTATGCGCCGGCTTTTCGAAACGTGCGATGTCGTAATCGTGCGTCGAAAACTTCAAGTCTGAAACGTCGTTGTGAACGATGATGATGTCGCCGTCGTTCGCGGTTCCGTTGAGCAGTTTTGCGCGGTTCCATACAAGCTCCGCGAAGCCGTTGCAGGTATCGCCGATTGCAACGCCTGCGGTTGCGGCGTAACCGGCTTCGAGGCAACGTTCGCCGAACACGTGTCCAGCTAAGATGCGGCCGGTTTTATACGTGCGGACGTATTCAAGCGCCGAATTTCCATAAATCATTTCGACCGCGAGCAGAGGGTCGACATCGGACGAAACGAGCTTCGGAACGATTGGAAACGAACGCTTGTCGGTAACTGCGCGGTCTTTGGCTTCCGGCCTGCAAAGCCAATCGGTCGACCTCGTGTATGGCATGGTCGCGCCATACGTTCCGCCGGCGAAAACTCCGTTAACGGTCGTTGGCGTTACGACTGAATTCGACGGATATCCGAAAAGACCTTTATCCATCGTCCATGACGCGTGCGCAAACGAAAGAGAAAACGCCGCCGTACAAGCGAGCCTAACGCCTCCGTTTGTCATTCCCGACGAAAGGGTCGGCGAAGCCGCAGAAACGGACCAGGTTCCGGATAAGCTGCCATGAGCGTTAAGTGCGGCGACGACTGCGTACCAAAAACCAGGATGCGTCGCGCTAAGTTCATCATGTCCGAAGTAGTTCCCGGCCGTAATTGAAACTTGATAATCAGTGCTCGATTGACGAACGACGAACGACCGCGCGTCGGACGGAACGTTAAAGCGAGCGAGAAACTTGTCTTGTGTATATGGCATTTTATCCGCCGAAATTCCGTTGAGCACTATTTAGCGTTTCAAGAAGCTCGCGGCCGAATTCGTCCGAACGCCGCATGAAAACGTTATTCGTGCCCATTTGCAAAATGATGTTTTGTCCGCCGCCTCCGTTCATCGCCGCAAGCTTTTCCGCAAATGCAACCGCAGTCGCTTCGCGTTCGGCCGACACGTCGAACGACTTCGCGTTCGAATACATCGAAGCCGCAGAGCCGCCGCCGCCGCCGCCTGCGGAACCGCCGCCAAACGCGCCCATTGCTTGCGCCGCAAACATACCTCCGGCGAGCGCGTGTTGACCTGCGGCCGCATAGAACGCCGGATTCTGGAACATGAAGCCAGCGCCAAGCGCCGCGGCCGCAGACGCGAACTCGAAGCCCGCGCGGATTCCGGCTTGTTCCTGGACGGAATCGCCAACGATTGACGCCATCGCTTCGCCGGCCATCGATACCGCATCAAGCGCCGCGATTGTCGCTTCGGAAGCGTCGGCGAAATTCCACTGCTTCGACGCTATTACGGCCAATTGTTTTCCGAAGGCGCCGGCCGACGTCGCGAGCTTTTCGTATTTTCGCGTTTGGACTGCGAGCGCTTCGTTCTCTTTCTGCAATTGCTCATAATGAGCCTTAGACGCCTCGTCTTTGGCTTCGGCCGCTTTTTGCGATGCTTCGGCCGCGGCGTCATCGAAGCCGGTCGCTCCGGCTTCCAGGCCGGCGCCGATTCCAGTCAATCCGCCGGCGACGGCTTCGATTCTGCGCGATTGTCCGGCCGCTTTGATTTGCGCGTCTTCGCCCGACATTTCGCCTATCGCGCCTAATTGCGACTTCGTGTTTTCCCAAAGTTCCGACGCCTTCGCCTGCGTTGCGATAAGCTCTTCGGTTGCACGTATCGACGCGTTTTGTCCGTCGATGAACGCCTTGATTCGCGCGTCTTCGGCTTCCTGCTCAATCCGCAAATAATACATGCGGTCGGCGTGTCGCTTTTCGATGGCCTTCGCTTCGCGTTCGAATTCCGTTTCGGCCTTTTTGGTCGAAGCCGTCTTCGTCGAAGCGAGCGCGTTTTCGTTTTCAAGCTTCTTTTTTTGAAGTTGGAGCTCGTGTTCGCCGAGCAATTGTTGGCGCGTCGTTTCGTCGGTTATGTTTTGAAGTTCGTCAAATTGACGTTCCTTCAAAGTCTGGATTTCCTGCTCTGCTTTTAGCTCTGCTCTTATCTTCGGATTCTTTTCCGAAAGTATCGCGATTTCGTTTGCAAGTAGGTCGGCGCGTTTTTGCGATTCGGTAAGCGTTACCGTTTCAAAAAGCCCGCGCTCGAGCCTTACCGATTCGATTTGCATCGTTGCAGTTTTGTCGATGCGCTTCATTTGCTCTTCGGCAATCCAGCCAATCAAAGAGCCGTTTTCGACCGATTCGCGAATCATCATCTTTCGCGTTTCGGCGTTGAGCTTGATTCCTTCGATTTGCGAATCGCCGGTTTTTTTGTTGATGCGTGCGGCTTCGGCCGCGGCGTCATTTGTGAAGTCTTCCAATTGCTTTCGCGATTCAGTCATCGCGGCGCCAATTGAGCGCGGCGCGGATTCCCAAATCTTGATGAACGATTCGACTTCTTTCGCGGCCGCGGTCGTTCCGTCGGCGATGGTCGCGATTCCGCCGGAAATCGGAGCGACGAAGGCGGCGCCCATCGCGGCCTTTAAACGCTCGTATGACGCTTCGAGCTTCTTATTGGCGACCTCTGCGGCCGGAAGCCCTTCCGCATATCCGACGAGCTTCTTATCTGCGATTTCAAATGCGGCGCCGGCGCGTTCCGATGCGTCGGTTATGAGCATCAATTGCTTGATTTGCGCGTCGTTCAAAAGTCCAAGCTCTTTTAATGGCGCAATGTTTCCAGTGTATGCCTCGCCGATACCCTTCGCGACTTCGCGCGCGCCTTTACCGGTAAGGTTCGCGGCGCCCATGACGCGATTCAGCCTTTCCCATGAATTCGCGCTTGAACCAGTCCGGATATTTAAATCGACGAGTATTTGTTGAAGCTCTGGAATCTTCGTACCAGTCATTTCGTAAGCACGTTCGACCGATTCGGTTATTTCATCCCATGCGTCGGCTTGCTCTTTAAGCCCTGGCGTCGTGTTTTTGATTGATTGCTGTAAGTCGGATGAAACGACCGAGTATGCGATGGAAATATCGGCGAACTCTTTGATTTTCTTCGCGCCTTCGAACGCTGCGAACGCGACGCCTGCAACCTTTCCAAGCGCCATCAAGTTAGACGTAAGGCCGCCGGACTTCGCCGAAGCGCTGGACATGCTATTTCCGACTTCGTTCGTCGCTCCGGCCGTTTCGCGGACTTCGCCTTGTACCTTATTGAGCGTTGCGGTTGCGTTGTCTTCCGCGCTTACTTCGAAGATTAAACCCTCTGACATTATCGACCTCGTCGAAGATGCGCCGTTTCCTGGTCGCAAATTGTTTTGACCTGCGAAAATCGCACGTCGTAGCGCATCAAGTCGCCGGCGTTTTCCAGATAATTGATGTAGACGTCTAACCAGTGGATAACGCGTTCATCTTCCAGGTCGACCAACCTGCAACCGGCTTCGATGCGAACGTTTTCCAAGCTGAAAACGCCGGCTTTCAACTCGTTAAGAACGCCGAGGCATTCGTCACATTCGCAACCGTACAAACATGCGCCTTCGCGAAGCCGAAGGATTTCTAATGCGATTCGGTCGTCAAAATTCCCGGTACAAGAAGAGCATTTGCATCGTGTTGATTCTGGTCCGTATCTGGCACGGACGTATTCTCTAAGCTTTTTTTTTCTTCGGCGGAAAGTCCGACGAAAACGGTTTGCGCAAGCTTGATAAGGGTAAACAAACGGTCGTCCGGAGTCGTACCAAGACGCAACAAAAGGTCGACACGAGCTTCGTCGTTCAAGTCCGACCAGTCGACCAGGCTTCCGGCCTTTCCGATGTTGTCGACGCCTACGACGAACGCCGCGATTCGTTCCGCGGCGAACATTGGAAAATCGGCATGGAACGACATCTTGAAAACATCGATGTCGCGGCTTAACCGGAAGTCCGAAGCCGCCGTCGAATACTGGACGGCTTCGAACGCGCTCGGCAATCGGTAACGGACTTGCGGCGCTCCCTTTTGTCCGCGGAATTCCGGAAGTACGAAGATGGCAATAGCGGCCAAATCAAACATGTTTATACCTCTCCAAATGTAATCAAGACTTCGTTATCGCCGGCGGTTGTATTCGCCGACAAGACGTATGGAACGTTGAAGCGTTTGAACGCGCCGTCGGATTGCATAGGTGGCGTTCCGGACATTTGCGCCTTCGGTCCGGAATAGGCGAACGAAGAAACGCCATCGTTGAACGAAAGAGCGTGCGCCTGCGCCGTTGCGGCTTGCCACTGCGCACGAAGAGAGCCGGAAGCCGCGAAGTCGGTCGACAACGCCACAGGGTCAATCGAGCCGCCAGGCGCGTTTGCACCGTCGCGGCCGAGTACGACCTCAGTTCCGACATAGGCGCCGTTGATACCCTCTTCGAATCCGACCGACCAGTTAGTCGACAAGCTCCATTGTTTGATTCTTCGGACGGTTCCGCCGAGCGTATGCGTTACCGACTTCGCACGAAGCGGAGTGACGCCGTTTCCGTATGATGTCGGCGCCGCAACGGTCGCGGCCGCTTCGTATTCCGCATAAAGGCAATTTCCGGAAACGTTCAACAAAAGTTCGCCTGCGGTCGACATGACGAATTCGGAATTTCCGCGACATCCGAGCATTTTAAGCCGGATGACTTGGCCGGAAGTCTTGTCGAAATAATGCGCATACATCGCGTAAGAAAGATGGCCAAACGACTTCAAATTGTAAGCCGCCGACAAATTGTTCGCGAGAAGCGTTCCAGTCAAAACGGCGTTATATCCGGAGCCGACCAAAAACGGATGAACGCCAGGCGTTCCGGCGTCGGCTTGTTTGATTCCGCCGACGCCGACGGTGAAAGAGAATCCGATGGAATGCGGGACGACGCCATGTTCGACACGACTTTGCGAATGCCAAAGGCGTGCGGCCGGAACGACGCGGTTATCGATTGTAATCGAAACGTCGCCGCGCAGGTCGGTCCCTTCCGTCGGTACAGGGTCGACTCCATATGTCGCTTCGGCTTTCGAAAGCAGCGCGAAACATGTTGAATCAATTTGATTTGGCATTTTTTAACCTCTGGTCGACCGGCCTATGTATGCGCCGGAAATAATTGTTGTGAATAGACCCGAAATTGACACTCGGCGACGCCGAGCAGTCCATAACTTGATTCGGATATTTTAAATTCGGCCTGGTCCGATGTCCGTTGAATCGGCATGTTTGCGCGACAAGCTTCGTTTCCGAAGAGTCGCGCAAAGCAGGTATGCGCCAACGCGCCGGCGTAATACGAAGCGCGGTAACGAAGGATTTCCTCTTCGCGACATACGTCGCCGTCGATGGTCAATTCAGCCTGCGGCGCAACGCCGAAAACCATCGTAACCGCGAAGTCTTGTTCGCATTGCCATACGAAGCCGTCGGCGAGCGCATTCGACGCGTTTCCAATTTGTCGAACCGGCGAAGTCGGAAGGATGTACCCGATGTTATATCCGACGTCCTTATACGCGTCGTTCGTAGGTCCGCTTTGAATATACCAATCGTCCGGAGCCGGAAGGTAAACGCCAGGAACGACATGCGCGCCGGTTCCGGTATGGTCGGCGGTTAAGTCGTAAAGCGACGTCAAGTCGGCCGCAAACGACGAATCAAGCGCAGACTTGATAAAGCGAAGAGCCGCGGTTTCTGCGACGTGTTGTGGAATATAGTTCGCCATCAAGTGACCCTTGCTCTTCGAAGCGTGTTCGCGCCTATCCTGGAAACGATTCCGCGCTGAATCGTCGTAATCATCAATTTCTTTTGCTGGTCCGTCATCGCCAACATTTTTCGACCAGGATAGCTTTCGCCAAACGGTCCGACGCCGCCTTCGTTCAACCTTGCGGCGTATTTCAGGCGAGTTCCAAACTGCGCCGACTTTCCGGAAGTCTTCCAAACATGGTCGACGTCGGTTTTGTCGACAAGCGATGGAAACAATCGCTCAAACGGTCCGCCTTTCTGCCATCGCAAAACGTCAAGATGTCCGACGAGCGCGATTTTATAGGCGGTATATTTCGGCTCCTTATCGTACGAAGCCCATGGTTTCCCGCCATGCCGACCAGACGTCGCGAATTGCGATTTCATATGGTCCAACATGAACGGATGTAAATCCTCGTCGAACACGTCGCGCAAATCGCCGATGACTTCGGCCGCAAGTCCGATTTTGCGCGAAACGGCTTGTTCGCCGCGCACGCCTATTCGAAGGTCTACAAGGTTCATTTCTTCTTGGCCTTCGAAGTTTCCGCCGCAGGTTCCGAAGTTTCCGCCGCAGGTTCCGGAGTTTCCGCCGCAGGTTCCGGCTTCGGCCGAATCGCGCCGATACCTTCCAGGGTCCGATAGTCTTCGGACTTCGTATCGAGTTCGATTTCGGAGCCGATGTCGTGTCCGAGCGCAGTCATATTCATGATAAAAAGCGTTTTCATATTACCAACCTTTGAAGCCGTCGCCGTTTCGTGATTCGGCGAATGTTTTTTTGTAAGGGTCGCTCGTATTGACGTTCGTCACGATTCCAGATTGAACGCCGCCGGTTTCGACCGGAGTCTTTCGCGCGTCGGCCTTCGCGGAAGCGAATTCAGCGGCCGCGGCGCGGTATTGTTCCAAATGATTCAAGCGTTCGTAACATCGCGATTTTGCGAACGCCAGGACTCCGCGCGCGAAAGTCGTCAATGCGACGTCGCCAGATACCGAGGCACCGATGGAATCGAACACGCCTTGCATGATATTGGCGCCCTCGGTAATCCATTCGGATATTTTGGTAAGCGTAATGTTCGTCGCAAGCCCGGCTTTGATGTTGCGGACGTCAACGCCTGCAAGCTCGTCGAGTACATTGTCGGATGTCACTCCGTGCGCGGTTGCCATCATTTCGCCTTGCGCGGACGTCCGCGACGTTTGACGACCGGCTCTTCGTCGTCGGCTTCCACTTCGCCGGCGTCGTCTGTATCGGCCTTAAATTCGCTCGTATCAGGCTCGTCGGAATCGCCTTCGCCATCATCGGCGGAAGGCTCGTCGGCGCCGCCTTCGGCTTCGTCGGAAGTTTCGGCGCCATCTTTCGAATCGCCGTCGATATCTTGTTCGCCGTCTTCGTTATCGATTGAAGCGCCTTTGTTATCGTCTTCGTTCGCATCGTCGTCGCCTTCGGCCTGGTCGCCTTCGTCGTAGTCTTCGTCGTCTGGTCCGATGTCGGCCGGAACGTATTCGACATCGTACAGCGCCGCCTTCGCAAACGCTTCGCCGTCGATGATTTCCATCGCGTACGGTCCGTCGCATGGTCCGTAAAGAGCGACCATCCGCGCGACTGCGTCAGTAAGGATTTTCGGAATTTCAAAACGTTGGCCGATTCCTTTGTCGTCGACGACCGTCAACCAATCCCAATGCGACCTCGGCTCGTACCAGTCACGCGGCGCCCAAAATGCCGAGCCGGCCGCGATGCTTACGCCGGACGGCGATTCCAGAGCCGAAAGCTCGCGACCTCCGAAGTTCATCCGGTCTTTGATGTTTTCAGGCTTCGAAAAAAGTAACATGCACTCTCCTTGGAATTCGAAACGCCGCACGGCCGCTATTACGTGCGACGCTTCACGGCGACGAATCGCCGTATTTGATAAAGCAGACCGGTCGGAATCGAACCGACGAACCAGGCGCCGATGCACTGGTCCAAACCCTTCGGCCTTTGCGTATTACGCGATACCCTGAATCAAGCAACCCTGCGAAGCTTCGCCACGTGCGAACGTAAGGTATCGAACCGACTCGCCCACGACGATGTCTTTGCGTTCGTCCGCGTAAATCGCGGCTTTACGAAGCTTCGTGTTTTCGACGCACTTCATTTGCTCGGAATTTCCTACCCATGCGACCGAGTCAAACGTTCGCGCGAACACGGCCGTTTGCATTGGATTGGCGGAATTATACGAAGTGTTGTCGATGACGACGTTACGAATGAAGTCGTAATGACGCTGAATGACGCCGGCGAGCTCCTGGAAGGAAACGCGACCGTCGACGGCGTTAAAGTTCGCGATGCGTGCTTTGATGCTCGGGAGCGATGCAAGCAGTCGCGCGAAGTTCAGGCCGAGCCAAATCGTGTCCGGATTTCCGACTTTGTCGCAAGCCGCATCAAGGTCCTTCAATGGACGTGCGTTCGTTTCGTCGGCCCATGCGGCGGTAACGGTAATCGTTCCATTGATTGTCACGCCATTGAGGGTCGTGTTCGTCAAGTAGTCCTTACCGTCAACGTCGATGGCGAACGCCGTCTTTCGAACGGCTTGTTTCAGCGTCAAAGCCGCCAAGTCTTCGCCGGAATTTTCTTCCATGGCGTCGATTGCTGCAATATGGACCGAGCCGGCCTTCGCATACTTGGACACGATTTGAAAGGGCATGGACGCAAGTTCCATATCTTCGACTTCGGCTTCGGCTTTAAGGCCGACTTTCGTCTTTTCCTTCAATTGACCGAGTTCGTACTTCGACGGAACGTACGGAAGCGAGCCGGAAAGTTGGCGCGTGTTCTGGACGCCGAACACTTGTTCGAAAAGCGAGATTTCGCTTCCGATTAGGCCGTGGTGGATTTTGTCCCGAAAAACGGGCGAGATAGTTGGAAGAGAAAAACCGGACATATTTTTAAACCTGCAAAGCGGCGTGTTTGTTGTTTTCTACACTATGAAATCAACCCTCGCGATTAGGCGAAAGTGATAGCCTTTTGATGCGCTGCGCCTGCGACGCCGATTGGCGTAAGCATGACGCGAAGCGATGCGGTCGACGAGCCAGAGACGTCGGTAACAGTCAAGACGGCCGCGCCTGCGTCGGAAGTCCTGAAAGTCAATTGACCCTGCGCCGTGGTGGAGATTGCGGTTCCGCCGCCGGAAACGGCCATCGTGTAAGCCGCCGACAATGCAATCGCGCCGGTCGCATTCAAAATCAAATGCGCCTGGTACTGAAACGAGCCTTTAAGGTTCGTCTGCAAGGTCAAGGCGATAGCGTTTGCAGCTTCGGTTCCGACCGTCGATTCGACGTTCAACGGCGTTTGGCCGAGAAACGCGTAATACGAATCGCCATCGGCCGCGGCCGCAGTCAAAGCGATTCCGATAACGTTAAAGCTCGCGACGCCAGACGTCGCCGCCTGCGTCTTTCCGCCTGCGGCCGGAGCGATTGGCGATTGAGCCGGGATCGCGCCCGACGCAATCAGTCGATGCAAGCCGAACGGCGCATGAAGCGTTTGCACCTTGCGCGCCAATTGGTCGGCGGTAACGACTTCGTCGGTTACGCCAAGAACCTGCGCGGTTCCGTTTGCGGTAAGGGCGAACGTGTCCGCCGTCGAAGTAAGTCCGACAAGTAGCATCGCAGTAAGCGACACGGTCGAAAGCTTTGCGAAGTTGATTGGCTGTACCATTTTTAAACTCTCTGATTTAAGCGGCGTTTTTGTTGTTGTTCTGGTTTCGGTTTGGCCGATTAGGCCGACAATTGACGAGCGCGGCGCGCGATGGCGCGGATGTCCGCACCCTTACCGAGTTCGGCTTCGGCCTTCGCCCATGCGGCCTCTTCCGAAAGCTTCGTCGGGTCGCCTGCTTTGAAGCCGGTTCCGGCGCCATACATCGAAACCGCAGTCGTTCGAACCTTCGAAGCTGCAACCTGGACGCCTTCGATTGCTGTCAGCCGGCTTCCGATTTTGGCAAGCTCGGCAAGAACCGCCGACTGGTTGTCGCTTGCTGCGACGGCCAAAGGCGCAACCGGCGCCGCAGGAACGACCGCAGGAGCGACCGCAGGAACGACCGCAGGAACGTCGCCGGCTTCGACGCCGTCGCCGTCGCCTTCGCCTTCCGCTGGTTTCTTTTCGGCGACCATCGCTTCAAGCGCGTTCATGCGTTCCACGATTGGAAGCATTGCGGTTTCAAAGGATTGGTCGAACAATTGTTTGATTTCTTCGGGTGTCATTTTGACCTCGGGTCGTTTCGGGTCGTCCGCAAGTCGCAAACCGACCCGCTTCAAAACCTCGTTGTCTACAGTGGAAAAAACCGGAAAATCTTTGACCATCGGCTTGATGGTTTCGGACAATTCCAGGATGAAAGGCTCGTATGTGATGTCGGTTTGCGGGTCGGTATACGTTGGCAATGTATGGATTGACACGTGCTCGAGCGTCTTGTCCAGGATTGCGGCGAACGCATGGTCGCGCCAATCGACTTTAAGGAATAGCGTCCAGCGTGCGGCCGGACCGTCGGCCGAAAGGGTCGTCGCGTCATACATCCTTATTTCGGCGTCCAGGATGTCGCCGGAACGCCGACCGGTCGGAGCCGTCGTATGTTGCAAGTCGTCGGCGAAATCCGAAATCATATGCTCAATAATGACTGGTCGCCGGTACATGATGCCAAGCTCGGCCAAGTCGGCGTAATACTTCCGAAGCGAATCGCGAAGCCCGCGCATATATTCGAAGGTCATTTCGGCGCGCTCGCCGGACTTCGCAACGAGCTCTTGTTTCGCGATAACTGGCAACCATTGAAGATTTCCTGCCGGCGCGAACGCTTTGATTTCCGCTGAAAACGTATTCATTAAAGCAACCTCGCCAACGCATCGGCGTAACCGTCTTCGTCTGGCAAAATGAAAGTGAAAATACATCGACAACGGTCGCCGCCGGCGCATTTGTTCGGCGGCGAAATGTTGAAGTAAGCCCGCGAACCGAACTTGACGCGTGCGCCATCAAGCGCGGCGCATTGAGCACAAGTGTTCTGGTCCATGACGGCCGAGCGTTCCGCGATGACGTTCGTCGAGATTCCGAGCGTCGCGGCGCGTTCGATTACTTCCGTCATCATCGCCTCGCGTCCAAGATTTAATGCGGTCGACGTAACCTTCGACGCCGCCGACGCGATGGTCGATTCGGCGAGCTTCGGAATTCCGATGTTCGCTTCGCCGCGCGCAAATTGAACGAATTTTTCGGCGATAAGCCCTTCGGACCTTTGAACGATTTCGTTCGCGACAAGCTGAATGCGAAGGGTAAGCGCCGCAGAGTCGACAAGTAGTTCGACGCCATCGGCGTTGACGGCGTGTCCAAGTTGGTCGCCAAGCGTTTGCGCTCCATACCGCATCGTCGCGACGGCCGAACCTTGCGCGGCCGCTAAGATGGCCGATTGAAGCGTCGGTCGAAGCTGCTCAAACGTCGCGAAAAGAAATTCGACGTTGATTTCGTTCGTCCTGCGCTGGACGTCCAGAGCGTCGGTAACGCGCTTCGTCCATGCGGCGACGGCCGACGTCATCAAGTCCGACATCTTCGCGTCGAACCTATCGAGCGACTTCGATACTGCTATCGGGTCGATGTCCGAAAGTCTGAAAGCCGCTTGAATTGAAGTCGCCGGCGCAGGTAACGCGAGCGGCGCCCCTGCGGCCGGCGGTTCAACCCTGGCGGAAGTCTGCGGCGGTTCATCCTGCGGCGTCGGCGGCGGAAGCTTCAAGCGCTCGTGCATGTATACGCGAACTTCGTAATTTGCGTCGACCAGGCCGGCCGCGCTCGCTGCGATGATTTTTTCGGTTCCGATGGAATCGTCGAAGCCGGTAAGACTGAATTCGATTTCAGGATACAGACCAGGAACCGGAACGCCGGCGAAGGCGTTGTCGACCATCTTCGGAATGATTCCGGTCGTCCGGCGATTGTCGGCGCCGTTCAAATTGTCCGAAATCCATTTGGCGATTCGCGGCGCGAAACCGGTTGCGTCGGACGATGCGGATTCACGAGCCGCAAACGAACCGGCTTGGCCGACGGCGATAAGCGAAGACTCGCCGACCAGGATTTCGTTGATGCGTTCCAGCGCGAACCGCTTCATTCCGTCGAACGATGGAATTCCGCCGGTCGCGCCTGATACCGAAATCGACACGCCGTCCGGAAGTTGAATGATAGGATTTTCGGCGGCGATTGCGGCGGCAATGACCTCGGTAAGCTTTTCGACGTCTTCCTTTTTGCCAGCGTTTTCGCCAGGCTTGCGCGATACCCAAACATACGGCGAGCCGAATTTTTCGTTAACGATTGCTTCGAGCCGCGACGCCATTTGCAGGATTTCCCACCATACGACGACCGAGCGCGCATATCCGTTGCCTTCAGGGTCTAAGCCGACCTCATCCCATGAAAAAATGGACATATGCGAAGCGTCGACGACCTTTTTGTCGGTTCCGCCGGCGCCATACATCGAAACCGCGACGATTGATTCGTCGGAGTCGACGAAGTAACGGTCGATGTTCGACGGCCAAATGTATTGAAGTCGACGAAGTAACGCCGGATTCCCAGGCGTCGGCGGCGCGTAAAGTTCGACGAACGGCGAAAAGCCCTGAATCAAGCCGAGCGAAGCCTCGTGAATGAATTTCGAAAAGCCGCCTTCAAGCCCGCGCATCAAACGACGCTCGGCGAACTTGGATTGACGCAGATACATCGTGCGCGCCTGGTCCAACGTCATTCCGCGCGGAATATCGTCGGCCGTTATTTCCGGCGGACGAACGCGCCAAACGCCGGTATGCAACGGAGCGACGAGCTTCGCGTGCGAGCGACGTAACGGACCGCATTCCAGGTATGTTTGATAAAATGAACCATGGTCGGCGATAAGTCCGCGACCCTCGGCCGGTAGAAACCGTTGCGTCTTGTCGCGATTGTATACCATGCCATCGGACCAGGCGGCGCCGTCGCCGGTCGGCGGGTCTGAAATGAACGAAACGCCGGAGCCGACGTATTCGGCTTCGTCGCGCGTTCCGTCGGAAAGGACGAACGAAAGTCCATCCGGCGAACGGAACACGTCTTCGCCAAGCCAAAGGCTTTTTGGCGCGGATTGTTCGCGCAGTAATGGTAAGGAATTGATTCCGGTCCGAGCGAGCGCGACATCGAATGCGTTTTGAAGCGCCGTGGTAGGCTTTTTACCGTCTAGCGCGGTAATGCGTCGCGAAGGGTCGACGATGGCGTTACGCTTCGTTTCGGGACTGTTAAAAAACGATTTGATTGCGTTGAGCATCGCGCGCCTGGTCTGGTTCGCGAAAACCCTCTCAGTATTACAACAACTTTGTCAATAATCGCAAGGCCGTACGTTAACGGCGCAGAGCTTAGAACCCTGCGCCGTCGATGCGTCAAATGTCGCTTAACATGTTGATTTCTTTTCCAATTCACTTCGAAGCGCATCGTTTTCGCGCCGAAGTCTTACGATGATTCCGACCGCGCCAAGATGCGCGAACGTTCGTCTTCGTCTGGAACCAGGACGACCGGAGCTTCGGCGCGAACGCGCTTGAATTCGGCCGCAAGCGCATCAAGCGCGGCGTCAATCATACGATGACCAGTCCCGTAAGATTCCGAAAGGTCGACTCGGAAACGTGACCTCGTTCGTGATGAATGCAAACGGC
>Ga0210043_1000485_pt1 | contig 42348 bp, 74 predicted proteins | sample CryGeymet201501t_FD_183990 | JGI IMG/M metagenome (GOLD analysis project Ga0210043, IMG submission 183990) | Groundwater microbial communities from Crystal Geyser aquifers in Utah, USA - Crystal Geyser metaG 2015-01t (SPAdes) (version 2) | ecosystem: Environmental > Aquatic > Deep subsurface >... | reverse complement strand
TGTGCAATCAAGTACACGACCAGATAAAAACGAAAGGAGATCAATCACATGCCAATCATTTTCGGAAGCCGACACACGGCACAGCAACAGGTTCACGGCGGGGATCGCATCGTGAAAGTCTTTGGTGGGTACATCATCATGACACAGCGAGAATACCAGATTTGGAGGAAGCAGAAATGAAGCAGTTTATCAAGGACATCATCGCATTCTTTCCGAGATTCTTTACCGAATCGTGGTGGTCGGTCAAGTGGGAATGGGAGTACCGCCGCGAGAAGAATAACCGCGCCAAGCGTCGCCGCAAGATTCACGACTTCGACCGATACCGCAAGGCAATTTGGCGCGAACGGAGAAGCGTATGAGCGAGAAGTGGGCAAGGTTCTGGGCGTGGGTTGCCGTGATGGTGATGGCAGCGGGTGCGGTGTACTGCATCGCGGTGGGAACGGTTGAAGGGTTGAAGGTGTTGAAGTGAAGATAAGCAAAGAGAAGTTTGTCAAGGACGCGCTCATGCGGCAGGAGATGAAGCGTTGCCGCGAGAAGGAAGAATACGCCATTGCTATGATCAACTTGGAGAACGTGTACGAGGGGTACATGCACAACAAGAAATACGGCAAGGGCAAGAAATGCACGAAGTTCCAATATCAGTGCTAGGAGGAAGAGCTTCATGTTCAAACTATGGATTGACCGTACGGGCGCGGTACAGACGCTTTCACGCGGTTCTCTCGCGTCACAGCACAAAGACCTTGTGAAGGTGCTAAAACACCTACAGGAGCGCGTCAGCGAGTCAGAGCGCATTGTGAGCGAGGCAAACGCCGTTTACATTGACGCAATGACCAAGAAAGACGCGAAACGTGCAAGCGCGATTCTGCGCGAGGCGTGCTGCAACGGAACAACAGATTGAAAGGAGAAACAAAATGGCTAAGTTCAAAGTAGGGGATAAGGTGCGCGTGAAGGTGTTTGACAAACGTCCAGCACATTGGCACAGCGCAGGACGCATGGATTGTTGGATGGGAAAGATTGTAACGATTAGAAGCATCGATCCTCGCGACACGAAGATTGTTGAGGACAAGGATGATTTTTCGGGCAATCGTTCCGCTGGTTGGGATTGGCGTGAATCGGATTTCGAACCGGTTGCCCGCCGCGAGTTCATCGTGATCCGGCGTTCTGGCGCAGAAACGATTGCGGAGTTGCGGCACGACCGCGAAGTGATCAAGTCGGCAAAGGCGACGTGCGCGCCTTCGGACACGTTCGACTTCGACACGGGCGCGAAACTCGCGTTTGATCGGCTGATGGGGCGCGAAGAACCCAAGCCCGCACCGCAGCCCGCGCACAGGTTCAAGGTTGGGGATCGGGTGGAACATGAGGTGTTTGGTATTGGACAAGTAAAGCATGTTGCAAACGACAGGATTCCTTATCTTGTTGAATGGAAAGACGGGGATAGATGGCACATTGAAGGAACGCTTTCCACCGCTCCCGAACCGCCGAAGTTCTACACGGGGAAGGTGGTTTGCGTTGAGTGGGAATGCGATACATTCAGACATAAAAGTGCTGGAAGAATAGCTGTTATCACGAACGGCGTTAGCGATTATGATGGATGGAATCGAATGAATAAGAAGCCGTTTGAATCTTTTTCTGATTTTTGCTCGGCTAATACCTACGGCGTGTTTCACGAGATCAAGGAGTAGCCGATGTGTGACGAATGCCATCAGAACCCCCACGCGACCATGTGCCCGAACGGTACACCGATGGTCGATGTGATCTGTGTTGACTGCGCTCTGTGCGGCGCGGAAGTAGACGAGGAAACGACCAACTACGGAATCTGCGAGAAGTGCTGGGCGGATCATCACAACTTCGACAACGCGCTTGCGTACGGCGAGACCGCGCAAGTTGACGTGAAGGTCAACGGACTGTATGCGAAAGTGCTCACGCCGGAACAGATTGACGTGGTGCTTTCATCGACAATCAACGATATGCGAAAAAGCTTTTACGCCAGTGCGGTTTTACAAGGCGTTCGGGAATTTCTCGCAGACGATGACGGCGACTTCGCGGGCTGGCTGAAAGAGCAGAAAAACATTGACTAGCGCGTATTTGCATGCTACAATTATTACAAAGCATGAAGGGAGAATTTAATGCAAAAATTCAACATTGGAGAAAAAATCCGAATTAAACGATTCAAAAAAAGACCAGTTGGATGGGTTCATCACATGGACGAACTTATGGGTAAGATTGCAACTATAGAAGAAATCCACGGTGATGATGGTTTGCGGGCATGCGGTTGGTATCTTCGTTATTGCGAAATCCGAAAGCTAAACTTTATCGAACGTCTTTTTTACGAGGTAAGAAAATGAACAAGATTTTAACCTGCGTTCGCGTATTGCGCGAGGCGCGAAGCAAGGCGCAATCCAACCAGATGCTGTTGGGAATCCCGCGAGAGCATCAGGACGCGCTCGACTGGAAAACGGGCGACAAGGTGTACATCACGACCGACGCGGAATCTGGAACGATGACGCTGAAAGTGGTGAAGGATGAACAGTGATTGTTTTGCAGCTGCAACACGCAGCGGACAACCGTACTGCCTGTGCCTCAACGAGGTTGTGTGTCATCCAGATAAGCCGTGTACGTTTTACAAAAGCAAGCTAAAGTATTTGCATGATCTAGTTGAGCATAACGGCACGACCGACCTGCGCCAGATCAGCGAGAATTACGCGGCTGGACACGTGGACAGAGAAGGAGAAAGCAAGTGAAACTTTATGAAATTAACTCGGAGCTAGAAAAGCTTATTGATGCTGAAACGGGCGAGATCGCTGACGTTGCTTTCTTTGAGCAGTTGAGCATGGAGCGCACGGCGAAAATCGAAAACGTTGCGCTTTATATCAAGAATCTCGACAGCGACGCGTCGGCACTCAAAGCAGAAGAAACCGCACTGGCTGAACGGCGCAAGGTTGCCGAAAACACCGCGGCTCGTTTGAAAGAGTTTTTGACGAGCATGCTGACGGACGGAGAGAAGTTTGAAACGCCTCGCGTTAAACTATCTTGGCGCAAGTCAAAAGCCGTTCGCGTTTTGATCCCCGAATCCGACTTTATCGAATGGGCAAAGGCTGTTAATCCCGCGCTGTTGAGCTTCAAAGAACCGACGATCAGCAAGACCGCAATCAAGGAAGTGCTTGAATCTGGTGGAGAGATCACGGCGGCAACCATCGTAGAATCCAACAACCTGCAAATCAAGTGAGGTGATAACGATGGAAGATAAGTTTCGCAAACTCAACGCGGACGAGATTGAAGTGCGCGTGAAAACCGTTGGCGAGAAAGGCGCAACCGCGTTGCTCTACAAGACCGCACGAACGGATATGCAGCTGCTTGACGAAACCGTAGGCGCGGACTGTTGGTCGTGTGACTACAAAGAGATCAAGGGTAACCTGTTCTGCGGCATCACCATCAACGGCGTGACAAAGTGGGATTGCGGCATCGAATCCCGCGAGGACAACGAAGGAAATGAGAAGAAGGGCGAAGCGTCCGACGCGTTCAAGCGTGCGGGGTTCCGTTGGGGCATCGGGCGCGAACTATACACATCGCCGTTTATCTTCCTCAACGTCAAGACGGAGAAAAACTCGAAGGGTCAGTTTGTTGTATCGGGCTTTGCAACGTTCTCGGTAAAGTCTATCGAGTATGACGGCAACCGCATAAGTCGGCTTTCTATCATCGATGACAAGAGCGGCGCGGTGGTGTACACGTTCCCGCGTGGCGGCAAGCAGGCGCACGACGAACCGAAAGACGAGCCGCAAAACGATCCGAAACCAGAACGCACCGAGGAAGAATCTTCGACTGTAAAAAAAGCAACGGACGATCTCCGCGCAAAGATTCTGAAAACCGTTCGTGATGCAGGGCGCGACGAAAAGAAAGCAAAGATGTATGTCGAAGGAGAATACGAAAGACAGTATAAAACGTTCGTGAACTTCGATGATATGAGCCTCGGTCAGCTTGCGTTCGGCCAAGGTAAAATCAATGAAATGCTTGGAGTGAAGTAATATGCGATTGCGACTGCGTAACATCCGAGTATTCCGCATCAACTCGGACACGTGCCGCTTTGAGTGTGAGATTGGAGCGGATCAAATGCGACCGCTCCAGTCATTCCTTGAAAAGTTGCGCGGGTTTGACATTGCCGCTAATCTTGAAAAGTGGACGAAAAAACGCTCACAAGACGCGAACGCCTACGCATGGGTTTTGATGACTAAGATCGCGGACGCGCTCACGGCATCGAAAGCAACCATCACGAAAGATGATGTGTATCTCGATATGCTCAAGTGCTACGGTCAAGGCGGCGTGGTCAAGATTAAGGACGCGGACGCGGAGAAGTGGAAACGCGCTTGGAAGTACACCGCGCCGCACGAGAAGCTGACGCAGGAGAACGCTCAATACTGGCGGTTCTGGATTGGTTCATCCGAGTATGACAGCGCAGAAATGTCCGTGTTTATCAACGGGATCATCGAGGAGGCAAAAGAACTCGGCATCGAAACGCTTGCTCCGGATGAGCTGGAAAGGATGATGCATCAATGGGGACGCATAGACAAACCAAAGCAACCGCAATAAGCAAGGCGGTCAAACTCGCGGTGATGGAGCGTGACATGGGCGTGTGCATCAACTGCGGCGCGTTGGGTGATCCTGTCGCTCACTTCGTCGGACGCGCTCACGGCGGGCTTGGGATCGAGCAGAACATTGTTACGCTGTGCCACGCTTGCCATCAGCTTTACGACAATTCAGAGCAACGGTGTGAAATCCGATGGAAGTTGCGGAAGTACCTCAAAAGCAAATATCCCGACTGGAACGAAGATTTGCTGTACTACAAAAAATACGATTTTTAAGGAGAAACTAAATGAAAAGTGCAAGACACAACAGACTACTCGAAAACGCGGCAAGCCCTAACCCGCTATTGACCGTTGACCAGATCAACACGGCGCGGAGTTTCGGCGCAAAGACATTCGATAAGAAAAAGATACGGCGCAAGATGGCGAACGAGAGCCGCAAGGTAAACTGGAATTAAGGAGAAACAACATTGAATACAAAAGATCGTTTTGTTTTATACTTCATGCTTGGTGTGATTATCGCGCACGTTTTCATCTATCCGATTCTTGAGTTAATCTTAGGCGGTGTAGGATGAACAAAATTACACTTATCGGTTCACTCGTTCGTGATCCTGAAGTGCGCTCCACGCCGAACGGCGTAACGGTCTGTTCGTTCACAATCGCAGTAGACCGTAAATTCAAGGACACGGCGGGCGAAAAGACAACCGATTTTTTCCGCATCAACGCATGGCGCGCGCTCGGTGACACATGCGCCCGGTGGTTGAGCAAGGGAAAGAAAGTAGCGGTCATCGGCGAGCTTCAAGCGCGAACCTACGAAGCGAAGGACGGCACCACGCGCATGTCACTTGACGTGCAAGCGGACGAGGTTGAATTCCTCACGCCGAAGCAGGAGAAGCACGACGATCCGCAAGCGGACGCGGCAGACATGGCTGGATTCGCTGACATTCAGAGCGATGACATCCCGTTTTAAGAAAGGAGATACAATGTATATTCATCCATTTGTTGCAGGAATCCTCGTTACTGTTGGCGTTGAGCTTGTCGCGCTTGTAGTCGCGGCGGCTGTTAAAGGAAAAAAGTAAAATAGCGGAGCGGACGGTGAGCCGCGTTAGAGATGGCGCGGCTTCATCTATTGACAAACAATAACATTTGTATTATAATGATATCAAGCCGAAAGGAGGCTTTGTATGTTGACGGTCAAAGAATTTGCCGAGATGTTTCACGTTACAAAGATGACTGTCTATCGATGGATAAACGCAGGTAAGGTTAAAGTTATCCGTATCGGTAGCACGATCAGAATTGAAAAATTAGAAGCAGAACGAATTGCGAAAGGGGAATAACATGAGCGATTGCAAGCAATCTATTGTGATTTATACCGACTTGCTTCAACATGTTCAGAAGCTTTCGCTTGATGAAGCTGGCTCGGTTTTCATTGCAATTCTCAATTATTCATCAACAGGAGAAATACCCGAATTATCTGCGGCGGCTGATATGTGCTTTTCTTTTGTTCGCGCTCAAATCGATAGGGATTCTCAAAAATGGGAAAATATTAGAGAAAAGCGGGCTTTATCCGGAAGAATCGGAGGCGTTGCGAGCGGAGAATCGCGCAAGCAAAACAAAGCAAACGAAGCAAGTGCTTCTTTTGTCAAGCAAAACGAAGCAAACGAAGCTGTAACTGTACCTGTTAATGTTCCTGTTAATGTAACTGTACCTGTAAATACAAAGAAACATAAGGCGGACAAGCCGCTGGATGAATTTGATATTGCTATTGGATTTTTCAAGGATCATAGAAAGAAACTTAAGAAACCAATGTCGGATCATGCTATCGAATTGCTAAAAACAAAACTAGAAACGCTTGCACCAAACGACAAAAAGCAACAGATCGCGCTAATAAATCACGCGATTGAAAAAGGATGGCAAGGCGTTTATCCGATGGATAATCTTAAGAAAGGTGATCGAGTAGAGCCGACAGAAAAGGACTACACGACCTCAACGAGCGCATATGAAGTATTGTGATGTTTGTGGCGAACCGTTGGAAAGTGAAATGACCGAAAAAAGCAAAAAGGTATGCGACATATTTCATTTACATCAAGACGTTGAAATCGGTCAACTATATCCAACTACATGCCAGTGTGAGATTAATAGACAAAACGAAGAACGAGAAAAAGCGTATCTGCAAGAAAGAATTGAATCAATGCGCAAGCGCGGAATTGCAGACACATTAAGTCAGAACATGCGTTTTCAAAATGATCTAGGTTACAATCCAGAACTTGCGGCGAAATGTAAACGATACGTAGAAAATTTTCAAAAGATGTACGATGAAAACGTTGGATTGCTTTTCACTGGCGGCGTTGGAACAGGTAAGACGTTTTACGCGGCTTGCATTGCAAACGCGATTATAGACATGGGCGAGATGGCTGTGATGACCTCGCTATCTCGTATAATCAGAACGCCATTCGATGAATACGATTCTGCGCTTGCATTGATTGAACGCGCCGTTCTGGTTGTGTTTGACGATCTCGGAGCGGAACGCGACACATCATTTGCGTGGGAACGTGCGTTTGATGCAGTGGACGCTAGGATTAAATCAAAAAAACCTGTGATCGTTACAACAAACTTCACGCCGGATGAAATGGCAAAAGCAACCGATATTAGAGAAAAGCGAATTTATGACAGAATCCTCGGCGCGTGTGTTATCATTCCTGTTGTCGGGCAATCGATACGAGAATTGGAACACAAGAAGAAAATTGAAACGGCGCGTGAAATTTTGTCGGGTAAGTAAAAACGTACAAGTGCCGAAAGGAACGTTTGATAGATGATAATCACAATCGATAGAATCCCGCCATCACTAAACAAGTTCGCCGGACGAAAGAACGACAGAGAATATCAAGCAGTAAAGCGCGAGTGGAAAGAGCTAGTGTACTACACGTGCAAGCAGCAACGATACGAACCGCTGAACAAGGCAATCGTAACGATCACGTATTATTTCCCGACGCGGACGCGGCATGATCCCGACAACTACGCGGGAAAGATGATACTGGACGGATTAACGGCGGCTGGCGTGATTGCAGATGATAGTTTTGATTGCATAGAACTGCGTTTACGCGGCGGGTACGACAAGGAGAATCCGCGAACGGAGATAGAGGTGCTACCATGTTGATGTCCGAGCGTTACGGCATCGAGTGGCAATTCACGCCGAAAGCGGAGTGCGGGAGACGGATCGTGGAGATCCTATCAGAAAAAAACATTGACGCAGACAATACGCGCATCATATAATCATGGTATCAAAGTGCAAAGGAGAGAAGCGTGGAATATAGTGAATTTTTAGAACGCAAAAAAATCAGGGTAATGGGGAGCGGGTTTGAATCCGACTACGTGAATGAAAAGCTATTCGGATGGCAGACGGATATTGTGAGATGGTGCTTGCGAAAAGGCAAGAGCGCGATTTTCAGCGATTGCGGAAGCGGTAAAACCGCGATGCAACTTGAATGGGCGGCAGAGGTTTCAGAACATTGCCAGATGCCTGTTTTAATTCTTGCTCCATTGTCGGTAGGAAAGCAGACGCAGCGCGAGGGTATCAAGTTTGGAGTACGCGTTACGGTGTGCCGGACGCAAGCAGACGTTAAAGGCGGCGTGAATATTACTAACTATGAGATGATCGAGCATTTTAATCCGAACGCATTCTGCGGGATCGTGCTTGACGAGAGCAGTATTCTAAAACATCAGGACAGCAAGACGCGTCAATACCTGACAGAATCATTCGCGGACACGCCGTATAAACTATGCTGCACCGCTACACCATCACCGAACGACTTCATGGAGCTTGGGCAGCACTCGCAGTTTTTAGGAGTTATGACGCACACAGAGATGCTTGCGACGTTCTTCATTCACGATGGTGGCGATACGGCAAAGTGGCGGTTAAAAGGTCATGCGGTGGATAAGTTCTTTGAGTTTGTAGCGTCGTGGGCGTGTTGCTTGACAAGACCGCAAGACCTTGGATACGAGCAGGACGGTTACGACTTGCCAGAATTGCGCATTCACGAAGTACAGACGGAATCAGAGCCGCTTGATTGCGAGAACGGGCAAGTGAGACTGTTCGCGGGTGTGGCTCAAACGCTGGAAGAACGCAGAGCGGCGCGGCGCACAAGCTTGGATGATCGTGTTGAAATCGCGGCGCGGATTGCAAACGAAACAGACGAGCAAGTATTGATTTGGTGCGGGTTGAATGACGAGGGCGACGCGCTGGAAAAAGCAATAGACGGCGCGATACAGGTTGCAGGATCGGATACCATGCAACACAAGGAAAACACGATGCTTGGATTCTCGGCGGGAAACGTTCGCGCTCTTGTCAGTAAAGCAAAGATCGCAGGTTGGGGCATGAATTGGCAGAATTGCCATAAGGTTATTTTCGTCGGGTTGTCTGATTCGTTTGAAGAATATTATCAGGCGGTGCGTCGGTGTTGGAGATTCGGACAGGACAAACCCGTTGACGTTTACATCATCATTTCAGACGCAGAGGGCGCGGTGAGGGCGAATATCGAGCGCAAACAAAAAGACGCTGAGCGGATGAAAGAAGAACTAATCAAGCACACAAAAGATATTTTGAGCGCGGATATTCATAAGACCGTTAAAATCTCGGACAGCTATAAAACAAATATGAGAATGGAGATTCCATCATGGTTGAAATCAATGGCGTAAAGAAACAGGATGTAACGAGCAAGTTTGCGATTTACTGCGGCGATTCGTGCGAAGTCATGCAGAACATTCCGGACAACTCGCTTCACTTCTCGGTGTACTCGCCGCCGTTCGCGTCACTGTACACATATTCCAACAGCGAGCGCGACTTGGGTAATTGCCGAACGCATGCAGAATTTTATGAGCAGTTCAAGTTTATCGCAAAGGAACTGTATCGCGTTCTGATGCCGGGCAGAAACATGAGCTTTCACTGTATGAACCTACCGACGAGCAAAGAGCGTGACGGGTACATTGGTATTCGTGACTTTCGTGGGGAACTGATTCGAATTTTTGAGGATGTCGGGTTTATCTTTCATTCCGAGGTTTGCATATGGAAAGACCCGGTAACGGCGATGCAACGAACAAAGGCACTAGGACTACTTCACAAGCAGATCAAAAAAGATTCTTGCATGAGCAGACAGGGGATACCAGATTATCTTGTGACAATGCGCAAGCCGGGAGAGAATCCGGAACCCGTAACGCACACGAACGAATCATTCCCCGTTGACGCTTGGCAGCAATACGCTTCGCCCGTTTGGATGGACATTAGACCGTCTGATACGTTGCAATACATGAGCGCAAGAGAGCAGGACGACGAGCGGCACATTTGCCCGTTGCAGTTGGAGGTCATCAAGCGCGCTATACTGCTCTGGACGAACGAGAACGACATTGTGTTCACGCCTTTTATGGGGATTGGTTCAGAAGCGTATATGGCGTTAAAACTCAAACGTCGAGCGGTTGGAATTGAGCTGAAAGAAAGCTATTACGATGTGGCAGAACGCAACGTGAGATCAGCGGTAGAATACGAGCAGATATCATTATTTTGAGGTGTGGCATGAACTACAAACAGATTGAGAAGATCGAGCTTGAAACGGGGTGCAAGGCTATAGAGTTTGATGGCGTTGATGGGTTGTATGTTTTTTTTAATCCGAACATCAAGCACGGAATTACAATCGCGGGAATATCGGGTAACGCGTTCTTTGATGCGGGGATGGCAAAGCGCCTCCCCGCCATGCTAACAGGGTACGCGAACATGAAAAAGTTTGAGCTTAAAGGAAAACACGGAAGCACGATTATAAGCGGAGAACATGCGACCGCGCTTGTGGATGATTTGGTGGATATTGTGGAAACCTACTTGGAGAAAACCGCATGACGAGTGACGGACGCAAAGTAGCCTACATCATCGGCGCGATATCGAGTGATCCGAACTACGAAGCGAAGTTTGCGGACGCGGCGACGGTGCTGATGAATCTCGGTTTCGCTGTACTCTATCCCACACTGATACCGCCATATCTAACATATGAGGGTCATATGCGGTGCGACTTCGTGTTTGTGGACGAGTGCGATGTGCTGGTGCCGTTGCCGGACTGGGTGGAATCATCCGGCGCGAACCGCGAAATGAGCCGCGCGGTGGCGAAAAAGAAAGAAATAGTTTTTTACAGAAACATATTGACATACGCGCATGAACGCGGTATGATACCAGTATAGTAGGAGGTGATAGAAACGTGGGAACTTGGAAGGACTACATGATAACTGGTGCAATACTTTTATTTTTATGCGCTCCGGTTTTATGCGCGATGGTAAAGGCTATAAAAAGCCTTGGATCAGATAAAGAATGGGGATTAGAGCATGTGTTTGTTTTATTAATAACCGGAATGCCGTGCATAATGAGCGGGATGGGCGTTGTGTTGGCGATTTACCAAATCGTAATGGCTTTTGTTATATTAGCGAGATAGGAGGATTTGCATGGCATACAGTGATTTGAAATTGAAGCACGAGGGCGTATTGAAAGAGTTTCTATTCTGGAAAGCAAAATATGCCGCGCGGGATAAGTTTGATAGGTTTACTGTGTATGGATATTACAATAAACCGAAAAAATTACTCGGACAATGGAATGGAAATCTTGCGTGTATGATATCGGCGTGTGATACAAGTTTCTTGAAGTGGGAAGATAAAGAGCCGATCAACATCGAGAAAGCACTTAAGATAATCGAGCGGATGAAGGGGGAGAAAAATGATTAAGTTATTCGACGGTTGGGTAATCAGCGCGGATGAATTGAACTATGTTCTCAAGCAAGAAAAGGGAATGGCAATCAATAAAGAGACGGGCGAGGAGAAAATGAAATACTCAACGCCGCTATATTACAGGACGATTGACGAGTGCGCGACCTCGCTATGTCGGATATATCAGCGCAAAGCCGTGAAAGAACGCGATTACAGCCTGTTAGAAGCCCGTACAGCGTTAAACGGCATACGGGAGATGGTACAGACCGTGTTTGATGGAATCGACGTTGTAGGGCGCGACCTGACGGAGGGCGAGAGCGTATGACGAACTATGAACGGATCAAAACCGACAAGGCGTTTTGCGCGATGCTACTTGCTGATGGTTATAGCAGCATGATTGAAGAGTGGACGGAATGGCTCGACACGGAGCAAATCGAAGTGAGCGACGAGCAGGAGGACGTATGACACAGGAAATCGAACGGGCGATTGAGTACTTTGAAGGTGCGCTAAAAAACGCAGACGAGTTTTTGTCTAAAGGCATTAGTTGCGCAATCATGGCAAAACAAAAATCGAGATTAGAACTCATAATTCCGATTCTCCGCGCCGAGCTAGAGCGACAGAAGAACGAGCCGATGACGTGCGAGGGGTGCAGACGGCATGAGGCTTTAGCGGATGGAATCATTCTCGATAACTGCCGCAAGTGCGTTCGATACAGCAAGCACACCGACCATTACGAACCGAAAGGAGAACCGAATGTATAACGGACTGACCACCGCCGACAAGACTGCGCTGCTGGAACTTAAAAAGTGCGGCGCGATTGAGACGAAAATCTATCACGTTGTGGACATCCCGAACGTAGACGAAGCCCTTGCGCATATCGCGGAGATGGAGAGCAAGCCGCTGACATGGAACGAGCGCATCAACCAGATGACGGTGGAGGAACGAGCCAGCATGATGCTCAATCTAACGGCAGAAGCGATATTCCTTGACGAGCGAGAAGCAATACGGCAAATCGTTGAAATCCTCAACAGCCCGTACACGGAAGGAGAGACGAAATGAGCGGAAAACTTGGATGCGTTGAGTGTATATGCGATGATCCGATAACGGTAAATAACAGGTGTATTTATTGCGGATCGACACTTGAAGTTAATGCGAACAAGCCTCGCACGGTCGCGTCCGTTCTTCTGGAACGGTGGGCGCAGGACACTGAGGCAATGGCACGTGATCTCATGAACTGGAGAAGAACATCAGTGGATAGAGTTTACGCGCTAGAACCAGCCGATGCAATTAAAGCAGAGGTCGCCTACCTCAACAGCGCTGCGGAGGGAAAATGAAAAAGAGCCAATTTTGGATTGTTAAGAAAACACATTCTGCCGCGCAATATAATGACAGCGACCAGTATGAAATGTTCGACGGAAACGGAAAGCAGATTTCGGCGTGTAAATATTCGATACGCGAAACGCTTGACATTCTCGCGGAAGAACACAACAAGAGCTTCTTACAGGAGGGCTCCGATGAAGGTTGAGAAGTGCCCGCTGTGCGACCGTGTGGAATTATTTAATGCCACATGGACGCGATATCAATACCAGTGCGACTGTCACGAGGAACACGGAAACATTCTGTTTCTATTGAAGATCAAATGGAACAGGTGGGTGCGGCTGACATATCGCGGGATATTCCATCCGTGCGGGCAATGCAGATGGGCAATAGACAGAAACGACGGCTTAAGCATTCTGTGTAACTGTAGGATGTCGTATCGGTATAATCTCGCAACACATGCAAAGCGGATGTCGTGTTGGTGCTGGGCGCGTCGTGAAGCGAAACGGATTAAGGAAGGTAATGGGAAATGAGTAAGCCAGAAAAATATATAATCGTGATCGAAAAAGACTTTGGCGAATACGTGGCGCACGGCTGGTGGGAAACGGGTAGTAACGTCATTCACCCATACGAATATGATTCGCAGGCTGATGCGATGAAAGCCGCGCTTGAGCTTCCGAAAGACGTTGGAAATTGCAAAATTCTACTCAAGCACGAGCAGGAAGGAGCGACCAAGTGAGCGAGAAGTACATCAGCGCAGATACGGAGATCGCGCTACTGAAACACGCAAGAGCGATGGCGGGTAACGCGGAGAAGAAAACGATTGACGAAATCCTATGGGTTCTCGACAACGCACCCGCCGCAGACGTTGAGCCTGTCGTGCGGTGCGTGAAGTGCAAATATGGTACGCCACTCAAACGGAATGCTTGCGACGTTCATGGACTTCATTGCGCCATCGGACGCGGCGAAGAAGTGCGGAACGTTTGGCACAAATACAGCAAGCACTACGAGGACTATTCGCTTGTGGACGCAGACGGATTCTGCGATCAGGGCGAAGCCGGAGAGCCGAGCATGAAAGGAGCGGGAGCGGTGAGTGAGAAGATGACCACAAGTGAGCCGACCACGGGCGAGATCGTGCGGGCGTTAAGCGAGATCGTTGATTGCGCATGGGACGCTTTCGCTTATGGTGATATATCGAAGCGCGTTCCGAAAGCGATTGCATCCGTAATATACGCTAAGAACCGCCTCGAAAGCCAAGAGCGGGAGAACGCGGACTTGCGAGAGACGCTAAAAATCACATGCGAGAATTGGAGCGCGGCATCGAAAGAAAAGAACGAGCAGATCGCCGCTCTGACCGCCCGCGCAGAGCAAGCCGAGCGGGAACGGGATGCGGCGTATGAAAGAGGATTTGAAGCGGGAGAAGAGTTCGAGAGGATTTGTAATGAACCAGATTGAGTGGCGCGGACTGCCGCAGGAAGGAGAGGGGTTATGAGACGTAAATGTTTGTATAAAATATTCAACGCCGATGAATGGCGCGCGGGGTTTTGCTTACTGATAACTGGCGGGATGATGGACGGAGAAACGGCGGTCGTTGAGCAAATGGACGGAACGATGGTAAGCGTCATCATTGGGAAAGTGAAGTTCGACGATGCCCTTGTAGGGCAGGAAGGAGCGACCAACGGTGTGACGTTCGACAGAATCCGCGAACTCGCAGAAGCAGAGCGAGATGGCAGAATTGTGATTCACGCATACGGCACTGCGGCTTCGTGTTTCAGATGCCCAAACACACCAGTGCCAAAGATAGATGGTGCTTGTATGCGGTGCATCGACAATTCAACAGAAGCCCGCGCCCTAGCCGCCACCGAGCCGAAAGGAGACGCTACATGAACCAAGAGATTCACGATCTCGCAGAACAGATTATCCTCGACGCGCTTTATCCGAAACAGATCAAGAAAGCAGCCGAGCGCATCATGGAGCTGAATGCGAAGTCCGACTGGACACCGTGCGCCGAGGGGCTTCCGACGAACTCTGCGCGATATAAAGTGACGTTGCAAGTCGGTAGCGAAGCAGGAACGTGGCTTGAAACCGCAATCATACCATATCGCTACTGTGATGGCGTGGGTGAATGGATTCTACCGAAATCGGATTGGCTGATTTATGGCGTGATCGCGTGGACGAAAGCAGATGAACCGTGGACAGGAGGACTAGATGGAAAGTAAGCTGATGCCGTGCCCGTTCTGCGGGAACGACGTTCAAATAGTGGACTTTGGGCACAAGCTATATAGACCAGCAAGGAATCATCCGCTCTGCGTCTATTGCGCAGATTGTGAGTTGTTGTTCGGATATGACGTTGATTACGGTGGAATATTCGACACGAAAGAAGAAGCAACAAAAGCATGGAACAGGAGGAGCGCCGATGACCACAAATGAGCCGACCACGGGCGAGATCACGTTTGGTGAAGTGTGGGAATTTCTTAGCGAGCACAGAGAACATAAAGTTCTTAGAAGCCGTATAACGTTGGGCGATATTCTGAACGACATGCTAAATTGCCATCAAAAAGTCATCGACGCGAAAACCGAGATCGCCATTCTGACCGCCCGCGCAGAGCAAGCCGAGGCAGACATAAAGAAATTCGCACATACATCGCACACATGCGGACACAACGAAAGCGGGCTTTGCAAGCTTGCCGCAGACGATCATGGTTTTTGTGAGAAATGCCCTGCATGGGAGTGGCGCGGACTGCCGCAGGAAGGAGAGGGGGAAATGAAATACAAGTGGATAGTTAAAACACTCACATCCAAAGGGTGGGTGGACGTGGCTTCTTACTCGCGTAAGAAAGACGCAAAGGAAGACGCATGCTGGCATAACGACAATGGAGTTCCAGCAAAGGTTGAACGGGTTGAGCAGGACGGAGGCGCAGAATGAGCGAAATTCTAAAAGGGCTTGCAACCAGATTGCGAAACGGAGGGAACCCATACGGTGAATATCGAATACTGACTTTCACAACGCAAGAAATGAAAGAGCTTGCCGACCTACTCGATCCTCCCCCGCGATTCAACGAGGCGCAGATGGCGCTATTCAAATCGTGGTATGACATAGGGGCGCGTTCGGCGAGGTTGGGACACGATTCGGATTTGGAAGATTGCCTGTGGTTCTATTCGTTCGGAGAGCCTATACAAGCGAACTATCGCATGGGGTACGTGAGACGTGCGTCGGTGATAGACGGATTAAACCTTGAAGGAAAAACGCTCGACCTCGCGGAGCTGCTTGGAAAGGAAGGTGCGGATGGAAAATAAAATACTACCGCAATGTGAAACGTGCGACTTGCGGGGTTGTGAGACGATTATATGCACGACGATGAACGCGCAACATGCGATCAGTTTGATTATAGCAGACTCTTGGGTTTTTAGAAGAGTTTACAACGACGGTACGCCGATAGCGGAACCAGACTGCTGGGCGTATGTTGCGAGAGAGGACGGCGCGGAGTGAAAAGTGATCCGGCTATTATTAAAGCAATCGTCGTTAATAACGCGATACCGCTGATTTGCTTCACAGCGCTTGCAATAGTTTTTCAAAAATGGTGGATTGTGTTCTTTGCAATCATCTTTTGCGCGTGGGAAAGGAAGGACGCACAATGAACCTAATCTGCAAGCTACTCGGTCATAAGTGGCGCGATACATCATACTGGGAGTTTAAGCGCGAGAACGAAAAACAACTTCGCAGGAAGATATCGCAGTGGAGTTGCGACAGGTGCGGAGAAACAGACGTTTTCAAAACAAATCGATGGCAACCAGATTTGCCTATTGACAAATACAAGTAACCCGTGATATACTACCATTACAGCGAACGGGTCAAAGACCCGAAAAACATAGCCGCGATGTTCTCGCCTTGTATCGAGTTTTGTAGCGGAAAACGAGAATTAATTTTGCGGCGGTGAATTTAACCGTATCGGATGTGACAATCCGTAATCACGTGGAAGTCGTGACCGCAATTAAGTTTGATCGTTTGCGCCGAGGTAGTAGATGCAGGAACAGCATCGGGGCACTCGGAATTGCATTGGATGGCGGATAGACAGGGAACGCTCTGCTACGCGCGGAAAGCCCGTTCGACTCGGGCAGAAACCATCTGACGTACTAGACCGGAGCGAACGGGTACGGCGATCGATTTTAAGTTTGTGCGGTGGCGGAATAGGTAGACGCTAACGACTAAGGTTGCCGACGATGGAAGGTGTTTCCACGTGGGACGCTACTATGCAAAGTAGCTACGCCAAGCAATCATGATGCAAGGCGGCTGTGCAACCATGCGAGGTGACATTGCACAAATCCTCGCCCGCACAATATTCACCAGATAAAGCAATTTTACTGCTCTACGTGGAGCGAAAGGCGGGAGCGCAATGAGTAAAATGGAACATTTCTTATTGTGGGTTCTGGTTGGATACCACGTGATTGATATTGTATTTGGCATCATTTCAACAATTACGGGAATCCCGTATAAATAGCTTGGGCGTGATAAGGTATCGACGCGAATCAAAGCGCGTTATAAATTCCTAAGCTGGCTACAGTGCGCACGAGGGCAACGTTGAAACGCGCTTGTCCTGCCAGCGGGCGCGAGCTAATCCGCGGAAGAAAGCGACCGTGTGCGCTAGTCCCATCATTTTTTAGTGCGGTGCGGGGATTCAATACCGCACTAAAAAATGATGGGACTAGCTCCCAAACAAAGAGCCGATAGCATATTGCGTCGGTTCTTTTCTTGCTTCTTGACTTTAGCGCATTAAAGTGATAAAATGCAATAGAGATATTACGCGCGGAATAATCGAAAGGTGAGTAATGATGGACTTGCGAGATAAGTTACCATGCACAATTAACGTGCTTGAAACAATGTACCGCATAGAGTTGCGCAAATACGAAGATGATGCGTCGTTCGCTGAAGATGATTCAAACGCTTATTGCTATTGCGATGCGTCGTTGATCGTTGTCGGTGACTTGAAAACGTTTCCTGCCGCTATTAACACTAAGTGCCACAAAGACGAGATTAACGCCGCGTGTTTAGTCGGAGAGTGCGCCGCATTGCGTCATGAAATTATCCATGCGTATCTAAACGAAAGCGGTTTACGTTGGGACGCGCACACATCTAACAAACCGTGGGCAAAAAACGAAGAAATGATTGATTGGTTCGCTATACAATCACCGAAGATATTCAAGACATACTCTGAATTAGGGGTGCTGGAATGAAGAAAATTATCAAGTCGGTTTGCTTGAAACTATGGCAGTTGTTCGGTAAAAACGAACATGTGCCGTGTAGATGGTGCTTTCCTAATATTTCACCACTCTGCACAGAAGAATGTAGCGAGGCATGTATCAAATACAATAGTACGCATTAACTATCCGGAATTTCCGGAACGTTGAACATGTAAGAAAGGCTTACAGGTTGAAGTATGGCTGGTAAAGAAAACATCGAACCATATAAGTATAACGCGGAGAAAGCGCGGGAGGCTGGCAAGGTAGGCGGCGTTAAGAGTGGAGAGGCAAAGCGAGAAAAGAAGCTATTGCGGGAACTGCTCAACGAGCTAATGGAAAAAGAGAATCCGCTCATGCTAGACGAAAACGGCGATCCGATGACGAACGCCGCTATTATGGCTGTCAGGGCGATTGAGAAAGCATCCGAGGGCGATTGGAAAGCGTGGGAGCTTGTACGCGATACCGCCGGACAGAAGCCGATTGAAAAGATCATGGTGGCTGACGTTGACGCTGGAGTGGTTGAGCAGATTGAATCTATGGTACTTGGAAAATGACACGCGACGAAGCGGTCACGTTTCTGATTGAGCAACCGTACAAGCTGGGGCATCTAATCGGATTCACGAAGCTCACAGAGACGCACAACCAATGGATCATCGATATGGTGCGTGGCAAAGAGGATCAGACGCTACAGGCGCACAGATCGAGCTATAAGACAACGTGTGTATCTATCGCGCTTGCGTTGATTGTTGTGCTGATGCCGAGGCTACGAACGTTGTTCATGCGCAAGACGGACGCGGATATCAAAGAGATCATCCGGCAGGTGCGCAAGATACTAGAGAGCCAGCAGATGCAGTACTTTGTGCAGACCATCTACGGCGTTAAGCTGATACTCACAACGGCGACCGTGAACGAGTTAAGCACGAACCTGACGAACGATCCGCGCGGCACGCCACAGCTTACAGGGCTGGGCACGGGCGGTTCGCTCACTGGTAAGCATTTCGACCGTATATTCACGGACGATATCGTGAACATCCAAGACCGCGTGAGCAAGGCAGAGCGCGACCGGACGAAGATCATCTATCAGGAGTTGAGAAACATCCTGAATCGCGGCGGTAGGTTCTTCAACACGGGTACTCCGTGGCATAGGGATGATGCGTTCTCGCTTATGACAGAGCCTGAGCGGTTCGATTGCTACAGCACGGGATTGATCGATGCGGCAGAACTGGAGGTCATCAAGCACAATCTCACGCCGTCACTGTTCGCCGCCAACTACGAGTTGCGGCATATCGCGGCAGACGGGCAGTTGTTCACCGCTTCACCGAAGTTCGACAGCAATAAAGAATTGTTTGTCAACGGCGCGTGTCATATAGACTCTGGATATGGCGGCGATGACGCAACGGCTTGCACAATCGGCGTAAAGCGAGGCGACACGATATACGCTTACGGAATGAAGTTCACCAAGCATGTTGATTTTTGTCTCGCTGATATACTGGCTAAGTGTGACGAGCTGCGCGTTGGGTTAATCTTCTGCGAGTTGAACGGCGACAAAGGATATCTCGTGCAGGAAATCAGGCGGCTTGGGTATCGTTGTCAGGGATACAGCGAGAACACGAACAAAGATCACAAGATTAAATCCCGACTGCGTAAGTGGTGGGATAAAATCGTCTGGCTAGAGGGCACAAGCAAGGAATACCTCAACGACATCATGGACTACACCGAAGACGCGGAGCACGATGACTGCGCGGACAGTGCCGCGTCACTGGTAAGATACTTAGACAAGGAATGAGGATTTGAGACATGTGGAAACGCTTCTGGGAGTGGGTAAAATCGTTCTTCAAGAAAACACCTGAACCAGTACCGTCTACATCCTATGCGGATAACTACGAAGACATTGATGGCGAGAACATCACCGCGACCATATCCAATGCGCTGGCATCTAAGGTGTTTGGAGATAGCGATATGGTTATTGACGGTACAGGGAAGCGCGTCGATCTAATCAAAGCCGCTATGATGGCGTTATGGGAAGACGATATGCCGTGGGTAACATCCCAAGCGTTCGGTAAGGGCGGTATGGTGTTGGTGCCAACGGTTACGGGTGGCGAGATCGTCATTAGCGCGACCAATGAAGAAAACCGTATTGTATTAGAACGCAGAGGAAAGAAAGTCACATGGGCAGTTATTCTTGCTGAGGTTTCGTTATCTGGTGATGATGAATATCTCCGCTGGATCAATTACAAGATGGACGAAAACGGGACGCAGTTAATACAAACCATCGTTACTGATTCGTCGCTTGTACAGATTCCGTTTAGCACCGTTGCAGCGTGGGCAGATATCACACCAGAAATTTATATAAGCGGAACAGACCGCTTGCTATTTGCAGAAATCAGATGCCCGCGAGACAATCGAAGCGCGATCAAGACGTACGGCGTACCGATTACCTACGGCGCAGAGCGCGAAGTGCTAGAGGTCGTTGAGCATCTTGGCATCTATCGCAGAGAGTATCTTCTCACACGTCCGATGCTTGGGCTTGACGCTTCACTGTGGAGAAGCAAGACAGACACGGCGGCGGCAAGTCTCGCGACCATCGACCAGATCAAGCGGACAGTACAGGACAGCGACACGCCGTTTATTCCCGTAGAATCTGCGGTGATGAACGATAAGGGAGTTTGGCAGTACTACTCTCCCGCGATCCGTCAAGAGGCTATGGAGGCGCGGTTACAGTCGCTCTATCGCAGACTTGAAAAGGCGTGTTCGCTCTCACAGGGCATTCTCACTGAGCATCAAGCATTGAGCTATGCGAATAAAGACGAAGTCCGCGCGGCACAATATGACACGTTTGCCGTCATCACCGCAATGCGGAAGAACATCGAGGCGGCAATGGTTGACGTTGCGTATGCCGTGGACGTTCTGGCAGAGCGGTTCGGGCTAACTCCTGCGGGCGCGCGTGGTAACTATGAAATCTCGTTCGACTGGGATTACTCCATGATCGAAAGCACCGAGCAGAGCTACAAGCAATTGAGCGACCTACAGACACGCGGCGGTATCACGCTGGCACATCTCGCATCGTGGGTCACGGGTGATTCGCTGGACGATGCACAAGCGGAGATCGAAGAAGCGAAAGCCGATGCGCCTCCCGCGATTGACTTCGGTGCATAACCATGTTATCTGATGAAAAGATTGAAGCGGCTATCGAGATATTCCAGCTGCGAGTAGACCGCGTAAAAGAAAAGTATCTCCGCATGGTTGGCGAACACATTGCCAAGATCGGAAAGATAAGCTCGACGGACTTGCAGCTAATTGAGCAGTTGCGCAAGATGGACGTAACCATGCAGACCGTAGAACAGGAGCTTGCAGCGGTTTTAAGGCGCAATATAGTAGATGTACGCCAATTACTCAAAAACGCCGCTACGAGCGTGTACGGCGACGCAGCGCGATTCTACGAGCAGACACCGTTCAAGAACAATGTTGTGATGCAACAGATTCTGTTGGGACAGATCAGGGTCACCGATAGCGCACTGCTGAACCTGTCCAGAACCACGCTACGGTCAACCACGTACAGACAAGCGGTTGACGATGCGGTGCAAGCGGTTCAAGCTGGCGTGACCACGTACACAAAAGCGATTGAGAGCGGATTGCGTGACGTTGCGGGCGAGGGCTTGCGCGTTCGGTATCCGTCCGGAATATCAAGACGAATTGACACGGCGATGCGGCAGAACATTCTCGACGGTGTGCGGAGCGTTAACCAGAAGATTGCAGAGGCAGTAGGCAAAGAGTTCGATGCTGACGGCGTGGAGATTAGCGCACACTTGGACTGTGCCGAGGATCACATTGAGGTGCAAGGCAAGCAGTACACGAACGCCGAGTTTGAGCAATTGCAAAGCACCCTCACGCGTCCGATTGGCACGCTGAACTGCAAGCATTTTGCATTTCCCATCGTCGTGGGCATCAGCGAACCGTCACGCACTGCGGAGGAATTGGAGAATGTCAACCGAAACAGCACTGAAAAGGTGACGATTGACAAAACGACCAAAACGCGGTATAATTGGACGCAGGAACAGAGGCGTATAGAAACAGCTGTTCGCTACCAGAAAGACGTTGCAACGCTTGCAAAAGCGGCAGGAGCGGACGATCTAGCAAGGACAGCACAGACCAATATCAAGGCGTTACGCGCGGAGTACAGAAAGATATCCCAAGCGGCAGGTATTCCGACGCAGTACGACAGAATGAAAGTAGCGGGTTACATACCTGTGAAATAATAATCCGGCGGGATCAAAAACGCAAACGCACGAGGAGCCGACCTCGTAAAAAAGGCGTAATGCGAAGGAGACACATGAAACGCGAAACCATTGAATCTCTTATCCCTGAAACGGTTGAGAACCGAGCGGCGGTTATTGACAAGATCATGACCGAAGCGGGCAAGGACATCACGCGCGAACAGAAGAAGTTCGAGGACTACGACGATATCAAGGAGCAGTTGAACAAAGCACAAACGACCATCACGGAACTTGAAAAGGTCAAGGGAAGTGCGGACGAGTTGCAGAAACAGATCGACGCTTACAAGACCGCCGAGACTGAACGCGTGGCGAACGAAGCCAAGACCGCGAAACAGCGCGAAGCCGCACAGCGGTTTGCGACCGCAAAGGGACAGCACGAGTTCCTTGATCCCGACATCGAAGAAGCCGTGATGAACAAGTTTATGGCGGCAGTTGACGATCCGGCGAACAAGGGCAAGGGCGATGCAGAGATTTACACCACGCTCACGAAGGACAAACCGTTCTTTAAGAGCATGAACCCGCCCGCGAATATGGGCGGCGTGGGCAACGTACCGAATCCCGACGCGAAAGCCTTGCTGCAACAGCAGTGGGAATCCGCAGTTAAAGCGGGTAAAACCGTGGAGGCGGTTGCGTTGAAAAACCAACTATTTGCACTAAAATAAAGGAGCATTTATATGCCTAACGAAGCAACCGGCACCATTTGGGGTTTGCCCAACTATACTGGCGAACTGTACACGTCTGACATGATTAACACGCCGTTCCTGTCGATGATCGGCGGGCTCTCTGGAGGTCAGATGACCGATAACTTTGAGTTTCCCGTTGACAGTCAGTATTCTCACGAATCGCTGTCGCAGGAGAACATCACCGAGGATGAATCTATTGCGGGCGTTACTCCCGTGAACTTTGTTCGCACGCAGACCAAGAACGTGACGCAGATCTTCATGGAATCCGTCATTAGCTCTTACGTCAAACAGGCGAACGAGGGCAGGCTGTCTGGTATCAATACGGCTGGCGCACAGAACAACGTCACTGATAAAGACTTCCAGATCGCAAAGCACATTGAATCTATTGCGCGTCGCGTTGAATGGCATTTCCTTCAGGGCACGTACAATCTCGCTGGCAATGCGAGTCAGGCAAACCAGACGCGCGGCATGATCTCTGCGGCGGCAAGCACTGTTAACGCGTCGAGTGCGGCATTGAGCAAAGAACTGATGGATCAGCTCCTGCTTGCCATGTTCACCGCTGGCGCAATGTTCAAAAACCCCGTCATCTTCTGCGGTGGTTTCCAGAAGCAGAAGCTGTCCGACATTTACGGCTATGCGCCCGAAGATCGGAACGTTGGTGGCGTGAACGTCAAGCAGCTTGAAACCGACTTCGGCAACATCGCCGTTGCTCCGGCTCACCGCATGATGCCCGCTGGTACGCTGCTAGTTGCAGACGTTGCGGTTTGCGCTCCCGTGTTCCAGCCCGTCCCTGGCAAAGGCAACTTCTTCTACGAGGAACTTGCTAAGACTGGCGCGGCTGAAAAGGGTCAGATGTTCGGCATGATCGGCTTGAATCATGGCCCGACTTTTGCACACGGCACGATCACCTCTCTCGCTACTGCTTAACGCATAGGAACGAATGGCGGGGTGAAATATCCCCGCCTACTATGAAAGGAAAACCATATGGCTGAAATCACTATTGACTATACGCTAGTCAGAAACCCGCAGATGCGGAAGTTCCTTGAAGAAGAGTTCAAGGATGTTATTCTCGACACGGTAGCGGGTCATGATCATGACGGCTCTAACAGCAAGGCACTCTCGCCCGCTGCGACCGTTGAAAACGACTCTATCACCACGGCAAAGATCGTTGCAGAAGCTGTCACTTCTTCCAAGATTGGCGACGCGGCTGTCACGACCGATAAGATTGCCGATGACGCGGTAACCGCTGCGAAGATTGCGGACGGTACGATTACCGTTGCTCTTATGGCGGCAAACTCTATCGATTCCGACCAGTACGTTGACGGATCGATTGACACGGCGCATTTTGCGGCTGGTGCGGTTGATGCAACGGCTCTCGGTGCGGACTGTGTGACCGCTGACAAGATTGGCGACGATGTTGTCAACTCCGAGCATATTGCGGCTGGCGCGATTGATCCCGAACATCTCGCGACAAGTGCGGTTGAAACCGCTAAGATTGCGGCAAGCGCGGTAAGCACTGCCAAGATTGCAGATGATGCGGTGACCAACGCGAAACTCGCGAACATGACGCGCGGCACGATCAAAGTCGGCGGCGCGGCTGACGCTCCCACTGACTTGGACGCAAACAACAGCGGATACATCCTTGTTGGCGACGGTACCGACATCAACAGCGTTGCTGTCTCTGGTGACATCTCGCTGACGAACGCGGGTGCAACTGCTATCGGTGCGGCTAAGGTCACTACGGCGATGCTTACGCTGACTGCTACGCCGAACGCCAAAGCGATTGTCGCGGCTCACGAAGCGGCTATCCCCGTTACGGGAAATGGCGACCTTGCGCTGACGATTGCGGACGCGGCAGAAACCAACACTCTGGCGGTTCCGACCTTTGCGGGGCAGGAGATTTGTATCTCCGCTGATACCGTTGCAGGTTCCGGCTCTCGGACGGTTACGGTTGCAAGCGCGGTCAATGCAACGGGCAATAACACGATCCTGTTTGACGCGGCTGGCGAGTTTATCAAGCTGCGCGGCATCAAACTCGGTGCTACGTTCGCATGGCGTGTACTGGCTATCGATGGGGCTACGCTTAGCACTGTAGCGTAAGGAGGCACTAAATGAGCCTCGCAAGAGCAGTTGAAATCCTTGAAACCGTCAAAAGCGGAGATTCAATGTGCGTGATTGATTATGCGCATTGTGAAATACACGACGGCGAATCGTTTACCGCGTCGTATAAAGCCGACATCGGAAACGGTGCAAACCTTGACTTGCTGATTGTCACGCCGAACACGGACATTAGAGCACACTTCACCTACGAAATCGACGTTGAAGCTGAGACGGATGTTCTCCTTTACGAGAACGTCACGGCGACGGCAGGTGATGCGATTGTGGAGTATAACCGCGACAGGAACAGTGCAACGGCGGCAACAGTTGTTGTAACCTCGTCACCGTCTGCAATCACTGCGGGGACAACGCTCATTCGTTCGTATCATCTCGGTACGGGCAAATCGTTCGGCGGTGGTTCGAGAGACGTTCACGAGTTCATCCTCAAAAAGAACACCAAGTATCTGTTCAGGCTGACGAACGCCACGACATCGAACAACTATATGGCGGTCAAACTTGATTGGTACGAACATTAACAGAAGGGCGGTAGAGTATGTATCTAACCTATGCTGAATACACGGCACGCGGCGGGACGCTGACCTCTACCGCCTACACTCGGTTTGAAACGAACGCACGAATGCACGTTGACAGGTTGACGCACAACAGGATCAGCGAAGAAACGACGGTACGCGACGCTGTAAAGAATCTTATGTTTGAGCTTGTGGAATATCTCGCGGCAAACGAAGAATCACAGAAAAGCGGTATTAAGTCTTTCAGTAACGGTTCGGTCAGCGCGACCTACGCGACACCGCAAGAAACGCGGGCGCGAATCGCTCAATACTGTAATGACTATTTGAGCAACGAAGTAACGGATGACGACTACGAAACTCCGCTGATGTATGCGGGGGTGATCTATTGAACCCGCTTGCAAGAGACACAATGACGCTGTACATGAAATACGGTACAACGTGGACGCGGGCGGTTATTACAGGCGTTATTTGGACGCAGAAAACCGTCAGAACGAACGACAGCAACGGCAACTTGAAACTAGTGCGGCAAACGTCCATCACGGTTCCCGTAGAGGCGAGCGTGATCGTTGGCGGAGTAAGAGCGTCACACGTCGAGCCGAAAGCCTACGCGGGAACAAGCGGAACGTGGACGCTCGACAAAGGATTCATTGTGGTTTACGGCGAGAACGCGACCGAGATCACGAACGCGGCGGCACTTGTTGCACTGACAGCCGCAAGCGGAACATACGCGACCATTCAAGCGGTGGGCGACAACACACACAGGGCGATGCTTAACCACTGGCAGGTGGAGGCGGTGTAATGGGACTTGAGATCAAGCCTACACGACAGCTTTTGAGCGAACGTGGTTTGATGGACGGGCAACGGGTGCAGGTGTTCATTGACGCTGACGTTGTGCGAATGATGGAGCCATTCACGCCGAAGCTATCCGGAACAATGCGTGACAGCGCATACAGCGCAACGCAATTCGGGTCGGGCGAAGTCAATCAGAACGCTCCGTACTCGCGCAAACAATACTACGACACGACACTACACCATCGCGGCATCACCACACATCACTGGTTTGAAGCGATGAAAAGCAATGGCGGCGTTGCTAAAATCTTAAACGGCGCGGCTAGACTAGCGGGCGCGAAGGGGGTTAGGTAATGACGAGCGTTGCAGAATCTTTAGTAACATGGTTGCTTACCTACTCTGGTATATCCGCAGTTGACACCGACCAAGTAGGCGAAGAAGCAACGAGCATGGGCGTTATTAAATCGCCCGGGCGAAACGTCCAGCACTACGTGGACGGAAGCAAAGACGTTACCGCATTCTTCCTATTCAGAGCGCGAAGATCGGCGCAAATGGATGAATTGCGGGTAGATAACCAAGAATGGCTTGAAGCGTTTGAGACGTGGGTGCGCGAGCAGAGCTTTGCGCGGAACGTTCCGACGCTGACGGGTGGACGGGTGTGCCAATCGGTTGGTGTTTCCGAATCGGCATATTTACTAGAATCGACTGAAGCAGACATAATCTATCAGATCGGGCTGGAAATCGTCTACTATGAACCTAAAACATTAACAGCTTAAAGGAGAAACAAAATGCCTGATATTGCAACCGCAACCAGAAATTATATCGGGGATTACCTGAGCGCAATTAGCCCAGTAGCGTACACGTTGATGGGGATGGGTGTGGTTCAGGTAGACGAAAGCCCGAATACCAAGATCGACAAAACCGCATTTGTTAACAACGCGAGTGCAACGGGAACTGTCACGGGTTATGAGCGCGTGTTTCCGTTCGATGTGCAGATGCGCACGGGCGAAGCGGCAACGATGCTGCTTGTTGCTATCGGTCACGACAGCAAGGTTGGTTCTGATGCTGAACTGTACTATGTTCGTGCTGACCTGTACCGCGCACCGACCACGGGCACGTATCCCGCGCGGCGTTTCAAAGTGACTGCTGAGATCACGAGCATTGAGGGCGCGGGCACTGAAATCGTTCACATCAAGGGCAACCTGCACCAGTTTGGCGATTACACCGAGGGCGACTTTAACCCGACCACGCTTGCATTCGTCGCTGACGCGTAAAGGAGAAATACTATGGCATACGAAGTTGGAACAGTAACCAGAAACTATCTCGGTGACTATCTCGCGGCAGTGAGCGAAACGCCGACCTATTACCTCATGGGCTTGGGCGTTGTGCAGGTTGACGAGCAGCTGAATCCGAAAATGGACAAAACGCCGTTCGTGAATAACATCAACGTTAGCGGCACGGTCACAAGCTACGAACGCACGTTCCCGTTTGACGTTCAGTTGAGAACGGGCGAGGGCGCGACGATGCTCATCGAGGACATTGTGCGCAATAGCAGGATTGGCAGCGCGGCAGAGCTTTACTACGTCAGGGCTGACCTCTACGTCACGCCTACCACTGGCGACGAGTATCCCGCGCGTCGGTTTAAGGTTGCCGTCGAAGTCACGAGCATCGAGGGCGCAGGAACCGAGATTGTCCACATCAAGGGCAATTTCCATCAGGTTGGCGATCCCACTGCGGGCACTCTTGATCCGACCGGAACCATCACATTTGCCTAAGGAGCTTTATGAGTAAACTAATCGAAATGCTGAAAAAGAAGCCCGCGCCCATTGAGGAAGCCAAGAGCGTTGTGCCGAAGATCACAATCTCGTTTGAGAAGCAGTACGTCGAAATCAACGGTATCACTTTTGAGCTTTTGAAGAGTGACGCGGATATCCTGTCTGATGCTCTGCGACTGATTGACGAGAGCGAGAAGCTTGACGTTAACGACGAGAAAGCGGTTCTCAAAAATCTGCGCGACATGGCATCGTACATCGACACCATCTTGGGCGTGGGTGCGTTGCAGAAGATCAGCGGCGGCGTTCCGGTTGGTTTCCGCAAGCTCCAAGAGTGCATGGCGGTGATCGTTGGCGCGGTGTATGCCGCATACCAGACCGCCACAGCGTCAAAGTATGGCGTATGAATTTACACTAACTAAAACAAAAGACGAGGCGTTGCCTGAAGCCGTTGAGGTAGACGGCAACGTCTTTTCTGTTAACGCGAGTTTCCGAACGATCTTGAAGATTAAGCGCGTTGTCGAAGCGGATGACATCATCGACTGGCAGAAGCCGCTTATCATGCTCAAAGAGTTTTACGGCGCGAGACAACCAGAACCCCAAGCGGGCATTGACGCGTTCATGAAATTCCTTTACCGTGATAAAGCGATAAAGCACGAAAGCGACGATAGACCGCCCGTGTTTGACTACGAGGTGGACGCAACAGAGATTTACGCGTCGTTTTTATCGCTGTACGGAATCGACCTGCTAGAGACGGAAATGCACTGGTGGAAGTTCTGCGCGTTGCTAGAGGGCGCAATGTGGGCTGATTCTCCGATTGGCAAGAAGCTCCGACGTAGGGAAGAATTACGCAAAGCTGACCCGTCAAAATGCGATGATCCGAAAGCCGTCAGGGAAGCGCAAGAAGCGTTGAGAATTGAAACAAAAGTCAACAAGGCAGAACAGGAAGAACGCGACCGAATCTATAAAGTGCTGACAGGCGGCGGGGATGTTAGCGCGGAACTGGAGAAACTGAAACATGGCGTATGATGGAGCGTTAAAATTTGATACAAAGGTAGACCAAGCGGGTTTTGTTAGCGGCATCGCCAACATCAAGAGCATCGCGCTATCCGCTATCAGCGTTATTGGTAGCGCGTTCGCGGCGGGTGCGATAGTTCAGGGCATGGCGCAGGTTGGAAGAGAGGGCATAGAGTTAGCATCCAGCCTGTCCGAAGTGCAGAACGTTATCGATGTCACGTTTGAAGATGGCGCACAGAGCGTAAACGACTTTGCAAAGAGCGCAAAGAACGCGTTCGGCTTATCCGAACTAGCGGCGAAAAAATACACAGGCACACTTGGCGCGATGCTAAAGAGCATGGGGCTTACGCTTGACGCGGTTGGCGAAATGTCAACGGCTATGACGGGGCTTGCTGGCGACTTTGCATCGTTTTACAATATCTCGACTGATGAAGCGTTTCAGAAGATCAGGGCGGGCATCGCGGGCGAGACTGAACCGTTACGGCAACTCGGCATTAATATGAGCGTTGCCAATCTGGAGGCTTACGCGCTCGCGCAGGGCATCGACACGGCATACGCAAGCATGACACAGGCAGAGCAAGCGACGCTGCGGTTTAACTACCTCATGAGCGTATCGGCTGACGCACAGGGCGACTTTGCCAGAACGAGCGACAGTTACGCCAACTCGCAGAGGCTTGCGGCACTTGCTACCGACGAGCTTAAAACCGCTATCGGAAATCGTCTCATACCTGTTGCGAAGCAGTTTCAGCAGGAGCTTGGCAAGATTGCTGGCGCGGCGGCTGATGCTATCGGACAGCGCGGACTAGCTGGATTTATCGACGTAATTACGGACAGGTTCCCGCTTGCTACTTCGGCGGCAGCTGGATTGGCTGCTTCTATGGCGGCGTTACTGATTATCAACGTTCTAACTCCGGGCGTTAAGGCACTCGCGGCAGCACAAAAAATTCTAAACGCCGTAATGAGCGCAAGCCCCGTTTTCATTCTTGTAACGGCGGTTGGTGCTTTGGTTGGCGCGATTACGTTGCTGAACAAAAGATACGAGGAACTTCATCCAGAAGCTGCACAGGCACTGGACGATGTTGGTGAGCTGACGAACAAAGTCAAAACATCGAGTAACGCTTTCAGGGAATCCGCAGAAGAAATTGAATCAAGCAGACGCGGAACACTAGCCATGATTGACGCGCTTTCGCAAATGAGCGCGGAATACGGCGGGACATCAATTGAACAGCGCAAGATGCAATCTATCGTTGACCAGCTGAACGGTGCTATCAGCGGATTGAACCTTTCGTTTGACGCGCAAACAGGAAAGCTATCAACGAACACGGAAGCGTTGCGCACAATGACAGAGGCGCAATATGAAGCGGCAAAAGGCGCGGCAGAGCTTGCAAGATACACCAGACTGCTGGAAGAACAGGCAGACGCGGAATACGCACTTAGACAGGCTAGAAAAGCGTTCTATGCTGCTGGTGATGGTTCTGGCGCAACGGTAGTGGAGCGACTGAAACTGAACAAAGCCGTGAGAGAAGCGCAGGACGCATACAACTCTGTTTCGGCTGAAATTCTAGACCTAAACGACAACCTAGAAAGCAACACGGCACTGACCGACGAATCAACGCAATCGCTGAACGCTCTCACCGAGGCAGAGCGAGAACTTGCGGACGAAGTTGATCGCATAGTTATCGGCGGCTACGATGTGACGGATGTGCTTGACGATATCGGCATGACCGCTGATGACGTAGCGGCGCGGCTTGACAACTTCACGGCGGCGGCGACGAACATGTTTGATAAGATCAGCACCGAATCCAAGCTTAAAGTTTCAGAGATGATCGGAAACCTAGAGTTTAACGCAACGGCTTTGCAGGATTGGTCAGACAACATCGTTTATCTCGGTCAGAAGCTACCGAGCGACCTTTTACAACCGTTGATCGACAGTGGACCCGAAGACATGGCGGGCGTTCTGAACGAACTCGCGGGTGCATCAGACGAAGAACTCGGCGCACTGGTTGCGGCTTTTGAGAACGGCGGCGAGAATGCGAAAGACGCTTGGTTGCAGAGCTTGGGCGCGGGGCTTGACGGGGAAGAGAATCCGCTGCTCGGTGTGCTGGAGGGTGCAGATGATGCCGCGTCGGAAGCAGGCGAGGCGTTCGGACAGTCGCTTGTTACGTCCATTAAATCACAGAACTACAGCGGCGCGACAAGCTCACTCACAGACGCTTTCAAAAAGAGCTTTGAGAGCATCAAGGGTTCGTTCTCCGCGTTGCTGGAGCGTGTCCACTTTGATCTAGCCTACGCAATCGGCGGCGTGCGAATTGACCTTGCGTATCTGGCTTACGAGGTGGCAAAGGCAATGGAGCAAATCCCGACCGAGATCACAATCCGCGTCAATGTGGTTTACAGTTCGAGCGGAAGCGTCGGCGGGTTAACCGGCACAACCGGACAAACTGGCGCAATCGGTGGCGGGCTTGCTGGCGGTGTCTACGCTCCCATCACGATTGGCGGCGTTGTCGAGAGCGACACGCAGTTAGCAAACAGAATCACGCGGAACTTTGAAGAGGTAGTGTATGGCAGGAACAGTTGAACCAACACAAGTTAAACTTGATATCGGCGTAAACTCCATCCAAACGGGCGATAGCTACGACTGGAATTTAACGCACATCGTTGAAGACACATTCATGGTTGCTGATGTCCAGATTGGTCAGTACGCCAATAAAGACGGCGGGTACTTCAAAAAGCGTCGTTTCCAACCGCGTGAAATTGTGATGTACATCCAGAGCAAGTTAAACAGCCCCGCACAGATTGATGCTACATGGTTGCAGCTTAGAAGTTACATGAACGCTAAGCGCGACGGTGCAATCACGTTATACAAACACGGTGTTGTGCGGACTGCGGCGGGTGCTATCACAAGCGTGAAGAAGCGCGACGAAGAGGGCATGAAATGGAACGTTCCCGCTGATATCAGAGTTGAGTTTACGTGTCCGGACCCGTGGCTATTGAGTGAGGACATTGAACGGGCGTTCAGCGCGGAGATACCGCTATTCATGGCACCGTTTACAATCATTGCGGCGGGATACACTCCGAGCGTGGTTTCTTCTGGTAATGAACTGACTTTCACGGTGAGCGGCGACGACGAACCGGGGTTCCTGCTGACGCTGACCGCAACGGGCGCGTGCGTGAATCCGAAAGTGACCAATCTCGCGGGTGAGTACGTTCGCGCTATCAAGACGCTGGCAGACGGCGACGTGCTGACAATCTACACGGGCGCGAAACCGTATGTCAAGTGTAACGGCGCGTGGTGTTCTCGTGACAGGCTTTCGACTTTCTTCCCGCTTGACATCGGCACGAACACGCTCACGATCAGCGCGGACAGCGGCGTTGCAAACTTGATCCCAGAAATTGAGTACGCAGAGAGGTATCAATGAGCCAGTACAACAAAGTTATCACATTGCTTGATGGTTCCTTCGCGGTGTATGGTGATCCCATCGCCGCGTGGGAATCGTTGGCGTACTCTGACGCGTGGGATAAACACGGCACGATCTCGCTTGTCGCGGAGATGGACTACTTTGCTCAATTAAGCGGCGCGTCGTGGATGGAAATTGACGGCAGAGTGTACGAAGTTGAGACGATCACCAGCGAGGATGCTGACAGCACCGTCAAGGTCACGGGGTGTTCGCTGAACGTGCTGTTTGACCGAATCGTTATTACGGCTAAGGAGAGGCTACAGGGGCGTTTAGAAGAGCGCATAAGGTATTTGGTCAACAAGTACGCGATAACGGGCACACAAGCCGTGACAGGGCTTGAATTAGGCACTGACAACGCATATGCCCGCGCGATGGATGCAACGACCATCCCGTGGCAGACGTTGAGCGAGTTTCTGTACACGCAACTCAATCAGCGCGGGTTCTCTTACGAGATCACGTGCGACTGCTCAACGGGTGCGCTCGTGTTCAATATCACGCAAGCACTCGACCGAACGCAAGACCAGACAGTCAACCCGCCTGTCCAGCTTTCCACGACAGCGGAGATCGAAAAGGCGACCTACAAAAAGTCGATCAAGGATTTTCGCAATTACGCAATCGTTCACGACGATGACCCCGACAATCCGCAAGTGGTTGAGGTTGATTTGTCTAACGGCGCGGCAAAGCGTGTGATGACCGTTTCGGGTCGTGCTGTTGGTGCGGACGAAAGCGAAGCGACAAACCTATTTGTAATGGTTGGAGCAACAGGTAAAATTTGGACATCGACAGATGGAATCACGTGGGCAAGCCAGACGAGCGGAACTACGGAAAATCTGTATGCCGTCGATTACGTTAACGGTAATTTTGCGGTTGGAGCAGAAAACGGTAAGGTTTTGACATCAATCGATGCAACAACGTGGGCTGTTGTATCAACTGGTTCGGTAAACGCAATAGAGGGCGTAACCTATGACGATGGGATGTATTTTGCGTTTGATTCGATGGGTAATATTTATTATAGTTACGATGCTTCCACTTGGACGTATGCAGACACGTCAACTCAAAAGATTGTCAATTCCGTCTCTGCGAGTAACAGGGTAGTTACATTTTCAGCAGTTCCAACGGGAATATCGATGGGAACTTCTTATGACGGAAAAAATTGGAAGTTCAACATACAAGACGAGGGAGAGGTTACGACAGGTGGCACAATTACAAGAACTGTGAAATATAAAGATATTATTGTCGCCGTTGGATTTGTTACTGTGAGTGGAACTAATTATCCTGCAACTTCAATATCTAGCGATGACGGCATAACCCACACTCCACACGTTATAAGCTCTTTTTCTGGTTTCAAATTTTTAGACGCGGCAGTAGGAAAAGGCTTAATCGTCGCGATTGGGCAAACAAATAAAATCGCTTATTCGTATGATGGAATCACGTGGACTGATTGCACGCCAGCCGATACGATTGATTATATTGCTGTCGCTTTCAACGGAACCAACTTCTATGCGTACGGCTACTCTACGCACAAGGTTGCAATATCATCGGACGGCATTAACTGGACAACGCAGACAACACCCACAATCACGACGAACGTTGATGCAGTTACCTACGGCACGTCCTCCCACTCTGGCAACCTCTACCAAGTCGGCGTGGACGCGTTGCAATCCTCTGTTGTGGTCGAAGCGTTAGACGGTGATGTGAACCAAGAACTTGCACCAGAGTACGAAATCGATTATAATATAGGTGACGTAATAGACACTCTCGATCCTGTCCGAAACATCGCGGCAACGAAGCGCGTGTATTCGGTGGATCACATCATCGACAAGAATAATGATTACGCAATCGTGCCGAAACTCGGAAAAGACTTCCTGACGTTACGGCAGCTTATAGCAAAGGAGATCAAAAACAATGGCATTTAAGAGCGGGGTATTCACATCAACGAGCGGCGCGGTGAACGGCGACGGTATCTTTGTTGGAAACAAGGCTGTGGACGCTGCGTTTCTCGCAAATAGACACAAAAAGATGCTAGGCAACGGAATATCGCTAGACCCGACAAGTTCGTTCTACGTTGCTCCAAAAACGGGATTAACCGCGACGGTTAGTGCTGGCTGGGGCACGATGGAGGGTTACGACTTCGAGGAAACGACCGACTACGATATCACAATGACTTCGTCCACGAGCGATCAGACGATTTATATCGGCGTTCGTCTCGATGAAGCAACGGGCGAGTTTACCGACAACCACGTAGCGGCACGGACAACGTTTGTCGCGGCGACAGACAGAGTGTTTGCAATCATCGTGATCCCCGCGAACGCGGTCACGCTCACAAGCGCGATGATTACCGACACGCGCAACAGCACGACGTACTGCGGCACGGTCAACGCACAGCGCGAAGCACTTGCCGCGTTGCAGGAAGAGTACACGGAAAAGCTTGAAGTGCTGGAATCCACGGGTATCCCGATTCACGCGACGTCGCACGAATATGGCGAGACTGATGCGCTCGATCCGTCTGCGATTGGTCAGTATGGGTTGGCGCAACTTGGGAGTGATAGCAAGGTTGCTAATACATATACCACGCTTGCATATCAGACGAAAAGCGCAAATTACGAACTGGTAGCGGGCGACGAACACAAGATCACGGAATTTACCGCAACGGCGAACTGCACTATTCCCGCAAGCACTTTTGACGTTGGCGTGATTATCCCCGTTTGCAACTCGTCAGGCACGTTGACGATTGTCGCGGGTTCTGGCGTTACGCTCGTCAAAGTCGGCGGTTATGCATCTGCAGCGGCGAACGCGGCTATCTCGCTCGTTCACCTCACTGGCACTGGAACGGAAACTTGGCTGGTTGTGGGGGCGACTGCAACATGAACAACATTGAGTTTTTTATGAGCTGTTGCGCTCGTCAACTTGGATTCACTGAATCTGACTTCACCTATGACGGAACCTATACGTGGGTCGATGACGGCGGCGGTGATTGGCGGCTGAAATTCCTCACAAGCGGCACGTTCACGCCGTTGAAAAGTGCCGACATCGATATATTTATTCTTGGCGGTGGCGCGGGCGGTAGAAATGCAAGTTCGCAACCGGGTGGCGGCGGCGGCGGCGGATACACCAACACGCAACTTAATAACCCGATAGTTGCTGGAACTGGTTACACAATCACGATTGGAAACGGAGGAATCCCGAACGCTGGCGGTGCAGCTTCTTCGGCGTTTACGTACTCCGCAAATGGTGGTTCTGCAAGCCAAACTTTTTATTACGGTCAAAACGGTGGCTCCGGTGGCGGTGCTGGCGTAAACGGTGGATATACTGCGGCTGGTGCTGGAGGTTCTAACGGAGGCAACGGTGGTGCTTCTGGTGCTTATAACGGAGGAACTGGTCAGGGGACAACCACGAGAGAGTTTGCCGAAGTCACAGGAACGCTTTATGCGGGAGCTGGCGGCGGCGGTGGTGGACAATATAGTGGAAGTCCCAACGGCGGCGCTGGAGGTGCTGGCGGCGGAGCGAATGGCGGAAACAAGCAAGGCGGCACAGGATATAGTGCAAGCGCAAACACCGGCGGCGGTGGCGGCGGAGCCGGAAAACGCGATGATGGAGCTTCTGTCAGCGGCGGTTCTGGCGGCTCTGGCATCGTAGTAATCAGGAACAAGAGGTAATTATGGCACACCGCGCAGAAGTAATTGAACTCCGCGAACAATGGTGGAGAAACGAAATCAGCTCATGCGAATTGTGGGCTTGTGTAAACAGCGGCTACATCACTCAAAAAGAGGCGTTGTGGATTATGAACTCTGCGCAGGATTAAGAAAGAGGCTTGAAAGATGACGAACTTATTCAGCGTCAGCGGGCAGACGTTGACACCTATCGAGGTTTATCCGGCGGTATCTGATACCGTCAACTATCTGACGTTCTCATTCGTGTTTAACGACGAGTGGGACGGACTGACCAAGAGCGCGATTTTCACGAACGGCGCAAGCTCGTATGAAGTTGTTTTGACCGACGATGAAGTGTTGGAAAGCGACCACGTGAATCTTTCTGCGGGCGTTTGGCAGATCAACGTTGTCGGTGATACCGTTGTTGACGCTGTTGTCACGCGGCAGATTACGACCAGTTACTATAATTTCCCCGTTGCGCAGTCGGTTGGAACGAGCGGCGAAACGTTCCCGCCGTCGATTGCAAATCAGGTTTACATTAACGTCAACCAAGCAACGCCGCAAACGTTCGTCGGCGGTATTCCGAAACTCGCGGCTGATCGCGTGATTGACTTAGATAACGAGCTTGCCGATAAAAAGTATGTAGACGATACCGTTGCGACCGTGACCCGCGACAGCTTAGGGCTTGATACGGATGATACGGTAACCTTCGCCAATCTATCCGGCACGAACACGGGCGATCAGGTGTTGCCGACAAGGGATAGCTTGGGGTTGGACACGGATGACAACGTTACGTTTGCGAACTTGTCTGGCACGAACACGGGTGATCAGAACGCGGCTGGCGTTGCCATCACCGACGCGGGCGGGTACTACACCGGAACTACTGTTGAAACGGCGTTGCAAGAGGTTGGGGCAAACAAGGTAGATAAGACGGGAACTGGTCAGGTAACGCCGATCAATATCAGCGGCGTAACCGCTCCGTCCAATCTATTCAGCACCGCAACGCTCGAACAAACTGGAAAATATGTCGATATCACTGACGGGCATATTGCCTACAGTACGAACGCAAGCTATAATTCGTACATAATTCCGGTTGAAAACGCTGCGTATTTGTTTACGTTCGTGCGTTTCGGTCTGCTTCTTTCCTCCGACCGCTACACGGCGGTTAGTGGTCTGTTTCAAAACCTAACGGAGGTTAACTGTGCCGCGACAGGCGCGGCTTACATCGCGTTTAGCTTCAATACCACAACATATCCTACCGATTCGTATTCGCTGAAAAAGAGATCATACGCTATGCCGAATTGGAGCGGGATTCCAGAATTGCAAACTGCGGCAATCGCATCTGCGGGGTTGAGAAAACCGAAATCTATATCTGTATCTGGAAATATTGCGAGTGGCGGCAGCCTTTATATCGCAACTGCGAGAAACAATCTGCGTAAAAACGAAAAGATTGTTTTCACGGGAGATATCACAACGTTTAGTTCGATGGAAATTGGACTCACGTATTCATCTACAATTTCCACGGGAAAAATCAACCGCGTCATTGTGGATGCAACCAATATTACCGTGTATACAGACGGTACAACGCCTACCGCCGAGGCTCACGGGCTTACAATTGCAAGCAACTTGCAAGTGGTTCTCGAACAGACGGCGATCGGAACCGTTCTGGTTACGATTATCAGCGCAGGAGAAAGTTTCGCGAAAGAATACACGTGGGCGCGGAAATCGATTGGAACACCATACGCGCTATCGTCTGGAACTACGATGGTTAATTGCAAACTTTCATGGACATGCTCCGACTTGAACAAGAGCATATGGGTATTTGGTGACAGTTACCTCGGTTATTCCTCGGCGCGGTGGACGTACTACCTACACTCTTTCGGTTATGACGCCAATGTACTTCTGGACGGTTTTGCGGGCGAAGGTGGCGTAAATGGGATACAGGCTATTAAGTATCTCGTTCAGTACGGCGCACCGAGATATTTGGTCTGGTGTCTTGGAATGAATGACGGAACGGACAGCGCAACACCTAACACGGACTGGGTAACATACCGCGATCAGATGCTTGCGCTGTGCGTGACACACAATATCACTCCCGTATTTGGGACTATACCGACAGTTCCAACGATAAACAATGAGCAGAAAAACGCATGGATTCGGGCGAGCGGTTATCGTTACATCGACTTCGCCAAATCTGTAGGTGCCAATTCGAGCGGCGTGTGGTACACGGGGATGCTTGCCGTGGATAATGTGCATCCTACCGCACTCGGAGCGAAAGCACTAAACGCTCGCGCACTGGCAGACCTTCCTGAGATGATGGTGTCGGGGCAATAAATACGACGCGCTCCCGAAAGCCCTGCAAAAAGAGTTGAAAGAGTTTCGGTAATTGACACGAACAACATATTGTTGTATAATCGTTACAGCAAATACAACATATGGAGGGCGAATGAAGGATAGTTTTGAACTGATTCAGCACAGCTTCCCTGATGCGTCAGGAATCACGATTCTACCAGTAAGCGACCTACACCTTAAATCAATTCTCTGCAACGAAAGAGAATGGGCGAAATTCTGCGCATGGTTGCCGAAGCAGAAAAACACATATATCGTACTAAATGGCGACATGATAAACAACAACACGCGCAACAGCGTGGGCAGTCCGTTTGATGACATCATGCGACCGCGCGACCAGAAGAAAGCACTCGTTGAATACCTTGAACCGATCAAGCATTTGATTCTCTGCTCAACTATTGGCAACCACGAAGCGCGGAGCGAGAAAGACGCGGACGATGATCCGATGTATGACGTGATGTGCAAGCTCGACCTCGAAGATATTTATCGGCAGGACGGCGCGTTTCTCAAAATCGGCGTTGGCACTGTCGAAAAAGAAGCGGGAAGAACGAGCGCGGCAAACACATACCTGCTCTATGTCACACATGGAGCGGGCGGAGGCGTTCTCACGGGCGCAACCGTCAACCGAAACGAGCGGTTCTCGTACGTCATCGAGGGGCTTGACGGTTTGATTGTTGGTCATTCGCACAAGGGCGCGATAACCAAGCCGGGGCGAATCGTTGTCGATCTTCGCACGAACACGATCACGCGCAGGAAAACCGTGGTAGTCTCTGCAGAATCATGGCAGAGTTTCGGCGGGTACGCAATGCGCAAGATGCTCAACCCAAGTGGAGAGATTGACGCAGACAACCCGCAACAGCTTCTGTTGTCCGGTGTGCGCGACAAGCGGAACATCAAGGTTATCTGGTAACAGAAAGGCGGCTAGTATGCCTATTAAAATCGGTCACGCTGTCCACTCGGAATCGGGCGGGCGCGAGGGCGCAAGCGGCGACCAAATCCAGCAACAGGGCAAGCGTAACGAAGAGGTTCAAATCTCGTCTTGGTACGTGAGCGGCGATGGATGGGGCTGGTACATCGAAGCAAAAGACGCGGCACTGCTTGAACGCATGGCGGTGATGATGGAGCAAGCGTGTGCGAATCCGAATATTGGATACTCTCGGACGTATCGCTACAACTGGTACAACTCCGCGAAAGCGAACGGCGGCGACGTGACGAAAGCGTCTGGTGATTGCGACTGTTCTTCGCTGGTTTCTGGCATTGCGAATCTCGCTGGTGCGAACGTAACGAACAGACTTGCAACCGCTTCTATGTTGAACGCGTTCAAGAAGTCTGGCGACTTCAACATCTACACCGATGACGATCATTTGAAATCTGACAAGTACGCGAAGCGCGGCGGGATTTACTTGCGCGTTGGACACACTCTGATGGTTCTGGAGAACGGCTCTAAGGCGTTTTCAGACACTCCCGCGATAGAATCCCCTACCGACGCTGCAAAACCGCCCTACGTGCTTGTTTTAGGCGGTAGAGTGAACGTGAGAACAGGCGCAGGAACAGGCAATCCGATCTTGTACGAGGAAAAGAAAGGTAGCAAGCTAACGTTCCTTGACCGCGATGCGAAAACGGGCTGGTACTGCGTACACACGGCGCACGGCTTGGGCTACATTTCTAACAGGGCAGACTTGACGAGGCTAGTGGAGAAATGAAAAAGGGCGCATACTCCAAATGGCTTATCGCCGCTGTGATCGTGCTGAACATCGGTTTTGCAATCGGCGTTATGATCGCGGTGAAGAACGGCGCGACCGAACCCGAAACGCTAATCAACCGCTGGTTCGACTGGACAACTGCGGAGATATTCGCGGTGAGCGGCGTGAAGATCACTAAGATAATCAAAGAGCTGTTGGAGACGATCAAGGCAAAGCGGATCGAATAGCATGTTGCGTACAACCATTGTGTGTGGTATAATATAAACAACGAAAGGCGGTGCAAAATGAACGATTTTCTCATCGAACAGGCTGTAGGAATCGCGGCGTATCTACTCGTTACGCTGATCGGTTTACTCGGCGCGTGGCTATCTTCTAAGCTTGCGAAGAAGATCGAGCTACAGAACATCGACGCGGCAACCAAGATCGTTGTTGCGGCAACTCAAACAACCGTTTACGAATTGCAACAGACAACCGTTGAGAGACTGAAAGCGGCACACGAGGACGGAAAGCTCACACAGGAAGAGATTGAATATCTCGGTGAGGAACTGCTCGAAATCACCGAATCCAAGCTGGCAGATTCCGTCAAGGGTTTGCTTGTCGCTGCGAGAGTTGACCTTGAAAACCTTATCAAGAGTACGGCAGAATCACTTATCCACAACGGAAAGGGGTATAACTTCTGATGTTTGGCAAGAAAGCAAAGCGAATCGCTGAACTGGAACGAGAACTGGAAGAATGTCAAGCCATGCGGAACACGTTTGAATTCTCGCTGATCCGAGCGCGTGAGGGAATGGACGAGGAAACGAACGCATACTTTCGCGACCATCCCGTCTATGTTGAACCAGAACAGGCGGCAGACGCAGGAGCGGGAGCAAAACTGGCGAAGAAAGCAAGAGCGAAAAAGAACTAGCCACAAGAAATAAGACGAACGAGGACTGAACCATGACAGACTGCGGAAAGCCCTGCCCGTATGAAAAGGAAATCGAGATGCTAAAAAAGGATGCCGAACAAAACAGAGCCACACACGAAAAGTTCTATAAGCGGTTTGAGGATATGGCAGTAGAACAAGGCAAGGCTACAACGCGGCTCGACAGCATCTTTGGCATGTTGACGGAGATTAAAGCGGATCTCTGCTCGCTTAAAGAGCGACCTACGAAACGCTGGGATACGGTCATCACCGCGATCATCATGGGGTTGGTGGCACTCGGAATATCATTACTGAAATAATACGACCGACACACGGGGCGCATCTTAACGGGTGCGCTCTTTTCTTGTGCTTACTTTCACGCTCTTTTAATATTCAATTAGGGCGTGAAAATATTGAAATCTGCTGCAAATATTCCAAGTATACTTCGCAAAAATAAATTAAAATAAATGCTAAAAAAGTATTGACATGCGCGTATCGCGGTGTTAGTATTAGGTATCAAATCAAGGAGGCAATCACAATGGAATCTAAGCTTTATCCTTTTTCGGTTCAGAAGAACGCACACAGCATCGAGTTTCGCCGCAATCGCGCTTTCTGCGATATGCGCGAAGCCGAGGAACGCAACGCGACAAGCGCAGAAATCGACAAGCTAGAAGAATTGCACGATGCGCTCACTGATTTGTTGCTCGCGGTTATGGACAGCCGTGACGGACGCATTGCCTATCTCACCGGCAAGCAAATCGGACTCGCGAAAGAAACCGTTGAGTGGGCGAGTAATTCCCGCGCTGAATCTCTTATCGCGCGTGGCAAAACCGAATACTTACAATACTGCTAATAGCACACACTCCGCTCCCGTCCGGCAAAAGGCGGGAAGAAAGAGAGGATCACATGAGCGCATACGGGAGCATTGGTTTTACCAGACGGGGACGCACGGTCGATCGGCTACTATCCTTAGCGGAGAGACAGCAAGTCCGCGAAATCGAATCGACGATCAAATCAGTGCAAGCACGTCAACATGCGCTGTATGAGAATGATGATCTTGAAGATGAAGAACTTTACAAACTGTTAAAGCCGCTTCAATCGGAAGTAGACGCGCTAATCGACAAGCTCTGTGCAATCAAGTACACGACCAGATAAAAACGAAAGGAGATCAATCACATGCCAATCATTTTCGGAAGCCGACACACGGCACAGCAACAGGTTCACGGCGGGGATCGCATCGTGAAAGTCTTTGGTG
>Ga0210043_1000484_pt1 | contig 42384 bp, 54 predicted proteins | sample CryGeymet201501t_FD_183990 | JGI IMG/M metagenome (GOLD analysis project Ga0210043, IMG submission 183990) | Groundwater microbial communities from Crystal Geyser aquifers in Utah, USA - Crystal Geyser metaG 2015-01t (SPAdes) (version 2) | ecosystem: Environmental > Aquatic > Deep subsurface >... | reverse complement strand
TGCTATTCGCTCGAACTCGGCCAGTCCGATACAACACCTCATAGGATTTCCTCTTCACCGCTTAAACAAAAAAGCACTTTCAACTCGTTCCGTCCTGTTTGGGGGTACAGAACGAGTTGAAAGTGCTTTTATATTCCCAAACAGGATTATTAAATTTTCAATGTTTGTAAGTTTCGTGCTTTTGGGAGTTTTCACCCAAATGGATGGCCACGCCTCTCCTCATATTGCAATCAAGAACTAGTATTGGATTGCTTCTGCTCGGAGGGATAATTCCCTAACTTACACACTCATTATACACCTATCTAAAACTTTTGCAAGTGGATAACTTTTCGGCCGGTTAGGCTCTACCGCAACACCTTATCTTCCAAGCTCTCGCTTATTATCCGACGAGGCGGAACTCACAGGCGAAAAAGGGCGTATGTCGCAGTAGAGTCTAGGTATTCTTATTCAAAAGCTAAAAGCCATTTTATATATTTATTAGGTATCGCTTCGCCTTTGAATAATTTTATTATACACCGATTATTTATTTTGCAATAGGGGATAATTCAATAATTGTTTTGTCTTTCTCGCCGTAAATCATTTCAAAAGAAACTTTCCGAACATAATCCGTGTTGTCGTCTTTTAGTAATCCGCCCAGAACCAATCCATCTAGGCATGCCTTCCCTGTGTAGTTGGAACTATCTTTCTTGTGTTTGTTCCCGCTAGTCATTAAAAAGTGAATATCCACTGGCTCGGTTATCGGCTCATATTGCTTGACCAGCCACGCCACCGTTTCTTTACGTTCTTTAGTCCACTTGGCTCTAGCCCTATAGTGCATATCAAAGAGCTGGTTAAGCGAAGCGGGAAGAAAGTCAAACTCTATTTTCATATTCAGAATATACTCCGTCCTAATTAGGCATTACTGGATGGTTTGAGAATTTCCTTGCCCTCTGCAAAAATTTCTTACAATCTATGCACTTAGGAGGGTACATAGAATAAAAACTACTTTTATTTACAGCGGATCGCAACATTTCAAGTCCGCAGCCAGAACAAGGAATGATACTCCTTTTGAACCCCATAAAAGACAAAGCCCCTGTGTTTCCGTTGTAGATATCCACCTCGGAAGGGGAGAGTTTTATTTCCTTTTTACACTCACAGGTATAGGTCATAGTTTCGACTAAAATTTGTGATAAACAGTTTTTAATAAATGGTAGCCCCCTGGATTTTACCCCAGGGGGCGAGTTGCCTCCCTTACCCAAGGGGAAGCGTGCGGCCGCGAGTAATGACGGAAGCCTCGCGGTAGAGAGATTCACTATAGTCCGGGTAGGACTACGAGATGTTGATCACCCCCTTTTCGTTTCCCCCACACCCTCCAGCGGTGTCGATTCGCCAAGAAAGGAGGCGGACTTTCGCCCGCGCCTCCTTGCAATGTCCCAACACCGCTCGTGGAAGACCTTGTCGCCGAAGGCAACTCGGTGTTCATGACGTCCGAGGGAGAGCTGACACTCGGAGCAGTAGACCCTATGAAACTCCTCGTGTTCCAAGTTGTCGCCTGTTCTCACGTCCTCTCCTAGTGGGCCATGCCCAGGTAAACGAAGATGTCAGCCGTAGCGCAGTCATCGCACTTGTACACTGCGTAAATGCGGAAGAACCACACTATCTTGGTACCGGCGAAGTGGTGCCCGGTGGAATGTTGGCACGTAGAGCAATAGCATGACACCGGGCACCTCCTTTGGTAGGTTTCGGCTTTAGAGAAGTTTCCTATATATCTCCGTCCATCCCCCAACTCAATGAGTCTGGGGGAATTACCTTGAACCCTGCAATTAAGTTGGGGGATGGACGGAGAAAGGTTGTTAAAGAACTCGATGACCTAGAGCGTTGGTATCGCCCTTTTTCCATCGGCGATAATACCCATAAATCGTTGAACCTAGAATAACTATCGCACCGATAATGGCTGTTAGCTCATCTTGGCTTGGCCCCTCCTTAACTCCTAACCAACCGATTATCAAACCGATAACTGTGGCAAACCTAGCAATTTGTTCTGTAGACATAATTTTTTATCCTTTTGTATCTAATAATAAACAATCTGGATATTGTGCGCCGACTTTTATCCCCATTTTTCGGGAGCGCAAAATATCCAAAATCTTTATGAGAACTTGCATTAGCACATTCAGCTTCTCTCCTATGACTTCAATATAAAGTTTTCTGCCCCAATCATCCGGCAAGGCGTTGCACTCGGTTGGTTGCAGGTATCTGTGAGGCACGACATTGTAAACATTTACTGACGGAAGCTGTTGCATCAGATTTTTAAGAGCCAGTAGTTGTTCTGGTGTCGGGCGTTCGTCAGACAGGAAATTTCCGGCGAGACAAATTCCGATTGCTATCCCATCATAATTATATCCCTTAGTATGTGCGGTCTCCTCACCGATCGCTCGGAATTGAGTTACCTTGCCGTATTTTTCTATGTAAAAATTGTAACCTCCAAATCGTCCTAGAGAAGATTGAAAGTTCCAGCGTTGCCTATGGGCGTTATCAATATGCTCGGCTGTTAAGCGTTGTGTACGAGCAAGAGCATCATCGTTTACTCCTCCAGTGTGGTGCATTACAAAATACCTTGTACTTCCGGGTTTATAAGACTCGTGATATTTTATGTCCATATAACCTTATTATACCAAATTTCCTAGTAATAAAAAAGTGGATAAGTAATAGAAACCTTGTCAAATCGTTGTAAATAGTGTGTAGCGTTACTAAAAAAGACGTTAGGTATATCCAGTTAGGCCCTAACGTCTTTTTGTTTTTATTCCTCTGTAGTTTCCTCGGAAGTCTCCTCAACAACTTCTTCGGTAGTTTCAGGAGTAGTCTGTTCGTCAATCATAATTATCTGAATAAGTTAATTATCTTCTCGACCAATTCCTTAACATAATACCACAGTCCTTTGTCGGTTGGCTTGTACAGAGTTTTCTTTTCAATATAGTACCGCATACACCACGCGCTGTCGGATATTTTATCTAAAAACTTAATCGGCTCATCGTCATCTAAATAACTATCAAACACCTTGCCCTGCGGGTTAGTTAGCATCGTCCAGTGATTATCCTGACCTGCTTTGATATATTTGCCATTTTCGCCTTTAGCCCACGCATATACCGATATACCTAGGGGGCTATATTGTAAACTCTCTTTTATAGCACTCATTTTGACCTCTGGTGCGTCTTTAGGGGTAAAAGCATACTCATAGCCAAACTCGTAGATATCAAGCCATTTTGGAGCGTTTTTAGCGATACTCTTGGGAAGCTCTTGGTAGTATTCCTCAACTGTTTTTAGGTCTGGCGAGAATGGCCATAACTCCTCATCTATCACTCCAAATTTATGCAAAGCGTGAGCCACTGTTTTCGGATCGTTTCCGGGCGGTCTAGTTCCGGCTATAACCCCCAATGCTCGGTCAGAATAATTTACTTTTAGCCCGAACTTGCGAAGCATTAAACTCTCTAAGGCGTTGAGCGTAGCAAATGCCGTACAGTTGCTCGTTTCAAACTGTCTACGTTGTTTTTCAAAAGGCGGTAAAAACTCAGTCCAGTCGCCGTTCTCTTGTAAGATGTTTTGAGGCAAAGCCCCCAGTTTATAATCGGAGTCTTCTAAAACTGGTTCTACAAACCCTAGATTTTTGTAATGTTTATCTTCCATTGTTTTGTAACACCTTATCTAGTTTAGCTTCAATTTTGTCGAGCTGGCTTTTAAGACTAATTAAGTCCGCGCCATACGCTGATAAAGTTTCCCTAGTGTTAGCAATTTTATCATCATTCTTGGCTAGGGCATTTATGAAAAACCCAGCACCGAATAAAAACACCGTGATAGTAATAGAGACTATTGGAATAAAAGTCTTGGTCTTGATGTAGCCGTTACTTGTCTGGCTGTAGTATCCGTTCGTGTGAGTCATATCATCATTGTATTTAGGCAAGACTATTTATTGTTTTTATGCTGGCTATCGCCAGACCGTTCACGGTCTTCACGCTGGCTTTTGCAAGCCCGTTAACTGTTTTAATAGATGATACGAAAACTGGTTTAATTGACAACCCCTCCATTCCAGCTCCTAAGTCAGAACCCAATGAGCGAGTCATTGTAATAGTGTTGGCGCCAGCAGGAGTGATAGCGGCATTATTATCGAATAAAGCTAAGTTTCCACTAGCTAGAATTCTGCTTGTGGTGCTTGCCCCAGCCGTAGGATTTCCTGAAGCCAATCCACCTGCCGCAAGATGCCAACAATTATCGGCTACAGTCGTTAGCGTGTTCGCCAGTCCAGGGTCTACGTTGACAGCAGATGACTGCTGGGTGTTGTCTGGCTGTCCAGTAGCGTTTACTCCAGTATAAGAAGCACAGGCAGATAGAATATAATCTGACCCCGAAGCAGAAATAACCACGTTATTCGCACCCGTAGCTGGACCAACAAGATACCAAGCCTCTAAAAATCTATCGCTCGGTGAAAGTTGCTGACCGCTTAAATAGGTCATCGCTACACCTGCGTAAGTAACCCCTGTAATCAAACTAGTCGCACCAATTCTTCCCAAAATTCCAACCAAAAGGAATGTATCAGAACCCGTGACTGTGTGGGCGTAGGTTAGGGAAGTCGCTGTTACGCTTCCACCGTCTGTTGCTGCATCAAAGGCTACGGCCATATTTTATTCTTTTATAGTGTTAATTTTTTCCATTAAGTGTGCGTGATGTGGTCTACGGACGGGCAAAAGTAGATAGTGTTAGGTTCAGCCGTAATGGCAAACCCCACGACACGAATAACCGAATCCGTAGTTGTAGGTTTCGTGGAAGTTATGTCTCCGGCTGTTTCACTAATATAAACTGGCGCACCTAGGGCTATTGAAGATGGAAAGGCGGCTGACCTCATAGTTCCATTTAATAAAATTCTAGTTGCGTTACCATCTGTTGAAGCTAAGACACAAAGACCTACCACTACTGTACCTGCTGTTCCTACAGCACTTGCGTCAGCTAGAAGCCACTCTGTTGCGGTAACGTCTAAGTAAATTAAATCTCCTACAGCTACAGTTGCCCCTGCTGTTCCGTCGATTACGATACCAGTCCACTTCTCGTCAGCCGAGCCAGCATTGTCGTATTCAATAGCATCATTCTCAGCAAGGATAATATCGCTTCCGTTTGTATCTAGGTCGCCACCTAGTTGTGGGGTTGTGTCTTCAGATACATTGGCGAGTTTGGCGTTTAATTGTGTCTGTATCGCCGAGGTTACGCCGTCCACATAATTAAGTTCCGTAGCGGTAGCCGTCACGGCTACGTCCTCGTTAATTTTTGGTGAAGTAAGGGTTTTATTCGTGAGCGTGTCAGTAGTAGTCCTTCCCACTATAGTGTCAGTACTAGAAGGAAAGGTAAGCACTGCCGAGCCTGAACCAGCAACAGCAACATCGCCACCGCTAAGGGTTAATTTTCTAGCAGTGGTTCCGCCTGCCACATCCAGACCGTCTGCGTTATTCGTTACTTTTATGTTTGCTGAGTTGTTTGTTGCCATATTATGAAAAAGTTAATGTTGATAATCCTGTTATGGTTGAAACTCCTGTAAGAGTTCTTCCCCCTATCGCCGCCTCCCACACTCCTCCATCAATAAAACTTAATCCTGCGTTAGGGTTTACATAGAGTTCTTTTACCTCCTGAGCTGTAAGAGCTCTGTTGTAGATGCGGACGTCGTCGATGGAGCCAGGAAAATAACTGGATGACGTTATCGCGTTCGCTCCAACCGCCAATGTTCTTGTACCAGTAATCGTTCCAACGGAATTTTGCGTTATAGGAGTAGAAGTATCTTCAACCCCGTTGAGAAATATCTTCGCATCGCTGCCATTCCATGTTCCTACAACGTGATACCATGTATTAGTGCTTAATACGGTGGTATCTTGACCGTTATAATTTGCGTCAGTAGACGCTAAAATAAAGCGAACCTTATTAGCCGTTGTTATGCGCATTTCCCAACCGTTTGCTTGCGAACCAGTGACGCGATTTACAATGCAACGATTAGTACTATTCAAGGTGTTCGCATTAATCCAGGCAGAAACAGAAAACGAGTCGGTATTGTTAAAATTACCTGCAGATGTTCCTAAATCCACATACTCGTCGCTTCCGTCAAACGACAGCGCCTTGCCACGCTTCCCTTGGACCCAGTCGGCGGCTTCCATGTTGGTTAAGGTGCCGGTGTTGTTGTATCCCGAGATGTCAAACAGCTTCATTCCAGCTCCTTCGTTGAAAAGCCAACACCCCACCAAACCCCTCCCTAAAGAGGAGCTGGTGTCTATTCGTGTTCCGAGTGGTGGTTTTTTTCCCTGAAAGTACATATTAAGCTATATCGTTTGCGATTGCACGGTAACTGACGACACATCCAGTAGAAAGTGCCGCACCTGAAAAGTTAATTATGATGATTGAAAATCCGTCAGGCATTGACTTGCCGACAGCCGAGGAGAGGTTATATGACCCTTGAACCACCATCTGTTGTGTGGTGTAAGAAAGAATACCAAGTAATTTCAAGTCGTTTGGATTAGCTATCGTAGTTGTGCCTTCTGCGCCAGTCGGAAGCGTTCCAGTACCTTGGTCTGAAGCCAGCCAAGTAGTTCCGCCGTCGGTGGTAATCATCGGGCAGGCGTAGACATACATCGCTTTGTCGTTCGCTGGTGCGGTGTTTGCTGTGGTTAATTTGACGAAAATCTCATAGTCAAGAGCTTTGACTGATGATTGGTTGTCTACACGGTCTGATTGCCAACCTGCCGTGGCTGAAGAAGCCAACGACTGGAGGTTGGTTACGGTCATAGCCGTATACGAACCGTAGGTTTGTGTGACTGAGCTCATTTTAGTTATTTAAGAGGTTTAATAATTTCGACTCTAAATTGAATTCTTTTTTTGCGTTGTGCTTAGTTTGATACTTTGCCAACTCCGCTTTACAGCGTGTAGCGAAGACATCTAATTCGGTTAGCTTAATCTTTGCACTGAAAGAGAAAGTAATAGTTGCTGGGACAGCTTCTTTATCTACGGTTGCTTCTACTGCGTCTGAATAGGTTGCATTTACGTTTGCTGTTTCGTCTGTTTGGTTGTCAGTTGTGATTGTCCACATATGTTTTTAGTTAATTTTTATACTATACCACGGTGATGTTGCCTTGTGAGCTGAGAACCGACCATTCTGTGTCTGCAACCACGCATACAAGCTCAACTGCGTCATATCTATTAACTGAAGCTAATGAGCCTCCTGTGCCTGTAGTGGTATCTTGATTGCCGAAGTGGATAATCTCAGAAGCGTTTTGAGCTATTGCCCAGCCACCTGCGCCCACACCAGCTACTCTAACAACACTTCCTACGGCTGCGGTTGTTGGCAGTGTGAAAGTTACTAATCCTGCATTGTTAGCGATATACCCATTATCAACCGCCATCGTGTCAGATGTGCCAGTTTGTTCGTTCCAAGTCATTCCACCTGCAAGGTCAGCAATACTTTGTGCAGTTACAGTTTTTAGAATATCTGAGTCATCTGTGTCTTGAATTAAGACTTTATCCGTTCCTGCTAGTGTAGCGGCGGTTAAAGTAGCTCCGTCTAGTGCGTCTGTTACATTGGCTTCGTCGGTTACGTCTGCCGCAGTTTCAATACCGTCAAGTTTTGTTTTAAGGGTAGTTGTAAAAGTTCCTAGTTGTATATCAGTACCAGCGTCATCAGTGAACCAAAGCTCATTAGGAGTAGCTGTCTTTACCCATAATTGCCCCTTACCTGCGACATCTAGTTCAGCGGCTGCTTGTTCGGTTAAAAAGATTACTCCACCGTTATTTATATCAAAGCCTCCAGCGTCTAAAGCTCCGCCTAAAGTAGGTGTGGTGTCATCTACAACATCTTGAAGAGCAGAGTCAGCGGTTGAACCTTGTGCGGCGGTGGCATAATCTGTGGTGTCAAAGGCTTTAACCTGTGCAAGGTTAGTTACCTCGCTATCCATCAAAGCACCTGCGGCGGTTACGTTCGTTGTGTCAGTTACGTCTGCCCCGTCTTCTACGTTGATAACCGTTCGTACTTCTGCGGCGGTAAGGTTTTCATAAGCCCCTGCAGTGTCGTCCCAGCCGAAGATTGCGTTAGCCCCTGCGTCTGCGAGGGTTACGGTTTGTCCTTGAATTGAGGTTAGGTTGGCAAGTGTGTCTATTGCGCTTTCAATAGTAGCTTCGGTGGTAGCATCTAAAGCATCAATGTTAGCGAGTGTTGTTGTGCCAATAGAATCAGAGAGAATATCCACAGCACCAAAAGCTAGTTTGCCTGAAGCACCAATGACCAATGTGTCATCTGAATCGTCAAAGGTTAGTGCGGGATCGCCTTCTATTGTGCCATCACCAGTCCAAACACCGAGTTGCCCATTTACTGGGGTGCCTACCTTCGCAACATCTCCAGAACCTGCTGGTGTAGCCCAAGAGTTATCTCCTCTGAGGAAAGTAGAACTAGACGGTGTGCCGGTAGCTGAAAGTTCGTCTAGTCCTACTGTATCGGCGTTGAGGTTGGCGGTTACATCCGAGCCAGTAGCTACAAAATCAATGTCGCCTGTAGAAACGAAGTCAGGGTCGGTTACCTCTGAACTGTCTACGGATATTGAAGAACCGCCGCCTCTGTGTAAAGTTTTCTTAGCATACCGCGCTACTGCTTTCGGAAGATTCTTAATATGCGAAGCATCTATCTGCTTGTCGGGGGTAGTGGGAAGCCCATTGATTTTATCTACAATTTGCTCGCCAGTGTCTGGGGCGCCGTCATCTCCTCGTTCTCCTGGCGTTCCTGGCGCACCATCAAAATAGTCTATGCCCTTTATTGGGGTGATTCCGTTTTTGCCGTCCTTTCCGGGATTGCCGTCATCTCCCTTGGGGCCAACCTCTCCCCGTTCTCCCTTGGGGCCAACAATGCTTTCACCTTGTGGGCCGACCTCTCCGCGTTCCCCTTTGTCTCCTTTGGGGCCGATGTCTCCTTTGGCGTCTTTAACTAACTTGGAAAACATAGAACTAAACATAGAGCTACCGCCACTTTCTTTGATGGCATGTAACTCTTGCTCTACCCTATCAACTTTTTTTACAAGTTCTCGTTTTTCAAATGAGTCTATGAGTTTTCCCATATCTTATATTATAACATTATTTACCTAATCATTGAAGAATCTCCCATCACTAATGCGTGGATTTTTTACCTCTTTAATCCAAATTGTGTTGTCTGGTTTCCCCTTACAGAATTTTTCGCCTGCCGCAGGACAGTGGTAATAAGAATAAGCTCCATCTGTTGTGTCTACGAATTTTCCTGATTTAACTTCTTCAATAATCTTATTAACAACTTTCAACCTCTCTGTTTCCAACTCATTTAATTCTTCTTTATTTTTGATTTTATTATAGAGATTGCTAGGGCCTTCTCTGTCGGGATGACTAAATGCTTGATATTGACCTTTTTGGGTTAAGATATCTTTAAGAGTAACTTTCTTGTCTTTATCTAGGGCAAGCCGATTTAATGCCGTACTGGCTGCTATCCTTGCTTCAAATTCTGCCTTCTCTCCAGTTCTTCCTATCTCCCCAAATAGATTTCCCCTTAATTCATCTATATCTTCATCAGAATATATGGTCGACGTTCTCTGGGTACTAGGTTGTGATTTATTCTCATCGTTCCCGTATAATTTCTCCGCCATATTTATAGCTGACACATATTCCTTAGTGTCTGACCCATACTGTTCAGCTGCCAAAGACATAAGTTCTGATTTAGAGAGTTTTTGCTCGTCTTTCAGTCGGAGAATATCAGACTCCATCTCTAATTCATCCGGTTTATCTAGGGCAAACTGTGGCTTTTGAATAACCTGCCGTGGAACATCATATCCCCGGAGTCTGGCGAGGAGAGGGTTTTGTGGTTGTAGTAGTTTTTGAAGGAGGTTCATATTTGACAAATTACTTTAATAGGTGTATTCATTAAGAAATGAGTAAGATTTTAATCTCTTGGCTTTTTGCGATTATTGTACCTGGAGTCATTGTTTGGGGAGTTTTCTATTTTATAAGCGTTCTTAATAACGGCGATGTCGGCCCGCTAAGTTCTCTATTTTTCCTAGGAGTATACATTTTCGGGGTTATATTTCTCATCAGAAGCTCACGTTAACCCCATTAACATTAAAGTCTCGCTTTGAGCCAACGCTGGAGCTTGTTCTAGCGTTAATCATTTCATCTAGGGTTTTCCGGCCATTGGTAGTATCTTCTGAACGCTGAAAAACTTGACGAACAACATTTGGGGTAAGATTCCTTTTAAACTGTTCTATCCCTATTAGTTTCTTAGTTGTTTTGTATCTTTCTAAGAGAATCAAGTTAGAAATCGCTTCTCCTATATCGGCTAGGAAAGACATTAGTCTTGGCTCTGATAATATCAGTTTAGGGTCTAACGCACCGATCATAGAGAGCGAATCTCGCATTGACTTAAAAATAATTTCTTCTACAAAAGACCTATCCTTTTTCTTTTCTAATTCCTCGTAATAACCGAAGAACATAAAGCCAATAGCCGTAGCTAGTCCAACTGAGAGCGTAAGTTCCTGAAATTCTTTTGATTTTACGGCGGTTTTGAATCCGTCCTTTCTTATCATACCAGTCAGTGTTTTGATATTGTGGCTAGTTTGAAAAAGAATAGGCCAGGCCCAGCGCTTATATTGTCCTAACACCTGCCCTTCGGCTGTTTTACCCATTATAGACTCGGAATTTTCCACAACCCGATACTGCCCCATTGCTTTTTGAAGTTCTGCTAGTCTTTTCACAGATATAGTTTCAGTATCAAACTCCTGTTTCGTCATAGAACCAAGCAGAAATATCTGATTTCCCCTTCGGCTAGCCGCACTAAATAAACCAAACATTGTTTGCAAAAACTTATCCCCGGCTGTATTAGAAGCATCATTTAACTTTTCCCAAAATGTTTCACCCACAAAGGCATCATATTTTTTAGATATCCGATGACCTTGTCTGGTAGCTAGTCTTTGCCATCCAATAATATAATTCCTAGGTTTTAGATACACAAAGTTGGCATATTGTTCTCCAAACTGGTTAGCAATTCCGACAGGAACACTAAATCCTAAGTCTTTTATTCTAGTGAATGAAATAAGCAATCTTAACGCCCAGTCTGGTTTTCCTCCGGGCTTAACGAAACTGGGAGCGATCCTTCCTTTTTTACTATTTATCCATTCCTTAACAAACCGATTAAGCGAGTCATCAATCTCTAACCCCCTAGGAGTCAGGTTCTTAGGCGACACCGCACTCACATACATCATCAATTCCGGAATGAAAGAATCTAACTGCTTAGCTTTTTCCAAGGCGGAAGTGTAAGCCAGAAATGCTTTGGCAGCATTTTTCGTAGGCTGAAGCTGATCGGTTCGGTACTGCACAAATCCTAGCCATTTCTCATAAGGCACAATTTCGCTTGTTTTTTGGTCTAAAATGTTTAGATAACGCTCGTTCTGCCTATACTGGTCAAAAGATTCCCTAAAGGCTCTTACTAATCCATCATCTCCCCAAGCCTCTAGGAAGCTCCGGCGAACGTGCGGGTAGTATTGATTCTCAAACCGGCTAGAAAATTTCTGTTCAGCCGCTCTTTGAACTAAATAACGGTAATAATCTTTGTATACATTGTCTTGATACTCAGCCGCTCGTAATTCTTCCTCGGTCATTTTTCTGCCTAACTCAATCCTTTCCTCTGGCGTAGATTCTAGCCAATGAACTATCACTTCGTCTGTCGGAGCAATAAATTGTTTTAACTTTGCCCAGATTCCCTTTGTCGGCCTTGAAGATCTCGCATCTTTCAATAATTCATTGATTTTCTCCTTGTAACGCAATACCTTTTCTTCACTTTGAAGTAGCGCTACATTCTTACGTTCCACCATTAAATCATACAAGGGATTTTTCCTAGCCAAAGCAGTATCATAAGTCATCCTATCAAATTCAGTAGACTTAATTATCTGCAATTCCTCAATAGGAGTACCGCTCTTTTTTGCCAAAAATTCTCGCACTTCTCGTAAGGTTTTAAGACCGGCCAAGTCTGTTCGGTCAACAGTTTCTAGTTGCCGAACAGTTAAGAATTGATCGGCTTGTTGATAAGGCAAAAGAGCTTCGTTAAGCTGATTCATCTGCTCAACCGACATATCTTTAAGAGATGGAAGCTTCATGGCGGCTTGTACATTTTCCCAGTTTTGCAATTCTCGGCTTTGAACTGTGTAAAGTAGTTTAATTTTAGCTTCTCTTTTTTCGGCGACCTCTTGAGCTAAAACTTCAGCTTGATTAACAAACTGCTCCCATTCTCGGCGATCCATAGCCATAATATCTCGCCCACCACGAAGTTTAGAAAGCTCGGAGTCTGATAGACCGTAAACTTGTTTTAGTCCACTCCAAACAGCCCGCCTATCTCCTTTGGCGAGTTGCATAAGCTTCTCGCCTTTAAGAACTGCGGATATCTCTTTATGGATACCACTGTTTTGTTCCTTAAGGTTTTTGAGCTGTTCCCGTATTTTGATATACGAATCCACCAACTCTTGAGCTTTTTCAATACTTGGCGCGTTTGAATAAGTATCATCCCACCGGCCTAAAATCTCCTGAATGATTTGATCTCCCTTCCGGCCAAATTTGCTGGTAGCGACTTTTTTACCGCTACCAGTGAGCGAATCCATAGTCGCCTTGCCAGTTACCTCTGGGAGCTGGCCAGTGGTGCGCGAGACGTATTTTATGAGCGACTTGGCTGGATGTTCGGCTAAGGTCTCCTCCATGATTCTTATTAGATTACGGGTTTCTTCTCGTTGTTGTCGGGTGAGATCCTGACGCCTTAATTTTTTGGCTATCTCGTCCAGCTCTGTGTACTTAATATCCGGGAATTTGGGCTTGGCTTTAGCCGGAGAGATAACGTTTTGAAGGGTTTTCTTGGGCTCAATTTTTACTCTATCCCACTCTGCTTTTAGTTGGGAGCGGGTTTTGCCTTTTAAAACTGTTACTGTATCTTCCCCATTCTCTGTGGCTTGAGCTATTCTATTATAACCATCTAAAACTTCTCCATTAGAACCAACAATAGGACTCATCCCAAATGGTTCTCCTTCATATTCTCTAACTTTAGATGTTTTTAAATAATCATCTAGATCAGGATCTGCTTTTCTTAAATCTTTAATAGAAATTTCTTGAGAAACATAGTCTTCATTTTTTATTTTATTTAATGTGAAATCACTAAGTCCTCCTTGATCACTCCCAAGTTGTTTTGCTTCTTTTGCTATTTGTTTACCATCATTATACCCCTGCCCCTTCACCCACTCATCAAAAGACTGACCAGAGGCTTTGGCTTTGGAGATGGAGGAGGCGAGGTCGTCTTGACCTGATACATCTTCTATCTCTAACCCTCGTAGTCGCATTTTAGGAGCATCTGTGACCAAGCTCACACCGCCACCCATAAGACTGCCAAAAAATGCTGACTCACCAACATTACTCAGCAATTCTCGTTCCTCATCAAAGACCTTAGCAGCAGCGTTCGAAACTATTGTTTGTAGACTTTCCGTTGATCCCTCTGCGGCAGATTGACTCAGTATATTTCTAGTAACTAAACCTAAAATCCGGCTTTTGACATTTTTAGCGGCTGGGTTCCTATTCAACAATTTCATAATCGGCAACATCTCTAAAATCCCGTTTACAGCGCCAACTAATAGAGACAGATTCTGCGCTTGCTTAGGAGTAACATTATATTGCTCCGCTTCTGATAAAAACGCACCGCCCTCTAAAAAGGCAGTGGTTAAAAATCCCGTTCCAGCCACCGCCGCTGTTGGCGCTCCGGCTACTGCTACAGGCACACTAGCCCCTAGAGCCGCAAGAAAGTTAGGTAAATTCATTCCTAGTCCCTGGGCAACAAACTTCGGGTCTTGAATTTTCTTTCTGAAAGTTTTTGTATCATCGAGTTTTAACCCTCCGTATTCGTACATCGTCTTAATCATCTCGGCGTCTTTATCGGCAGAAAACAAAATTTGCTGATTGATTTTCTTTGAGCTTTGTTTTTGGGATTCACTGAGTTTTATAATCAACCGCTCGTCAATTGCTACAAATGCCCTTTTGACAGATTCTGATAATGCTAGCAATCCAGTATTAAATCCCGTCCTAAATTGTTCCCTAGCTTCTCTGTCATAAGGAATAGATAATATTGCATTTGCCACAGCAGGAACATCCTCTAAAAGTAATTTGCCTAGTGAATAATCAGTACTAGGTGAAAATTTTATAGAAGTATTCTTAACTTCACTTTCAAATGGCGTAGTGAAATTCAACAAATCTAATGGCTCTAACTTCGGCTTTTCACCGTTCAATAAAAAACTGGATAAGAATAATTTGGAAGAAGGCTGTTGAGGTTGCTGCTGGACATTGGATTGTCTCAAAAAATTACCGGCAACTTGACTAGAAAACGGAATAGAACGCATTGCCAAGCGCTCCCTTTCTATCATTTTTTGATCTGGTAGTTTGATAGCCATTACTTTAACATTTCTTCAATGTCATTTTTGCTTATTGAGACTTTATCAATTCCTTGAATGAGAACCGCTTGAACATTCGGATCGTTTAAGTTTACAGACTTTTTCCCTACAGTAAGCACTCCCCCTGATCCTGCCCCACCTGACAAAACAAAATTCTTAGCTTTTTGTTTAGCGTGAGTAACTTCAGATTCTCCACCAGCGAAAAAGAAAGTTTCAAACTGATTGGCAATCAAAGCCGGTATCACTGCTGATAAATCTTCGGGGGCCAAACGAGTAGCTAACAAGTCGTCTATGTCGCTATCTTTCATATCAGTGTTAGTTTTAGCCCAAGATCGTAATTCAGAATCAGTCTTGTCTTGATTGATTTTTATTACAGACGAGAATGTTGCTTGTTCGTTAAACTCATCTTCGCCTCCAGCTCCACCTCCCAACCTAGACTCCCGACTAGCTTGCAATGAATTATCAAACGCCTGCTGGGTGTAAACTGCGTCCATTCCCTTTAGCACCAACCCTATATCTAATCCTGCGGAGGCGGCGACTTGAGCTAGTTGAGTCTTTTCTTGCGGGCTAAGTCTGTCTGGATCAACGCCCTCCATTAAGGAAAGAATATCACTTAGTTTCTGGCGAGCTTTTTCATCTAGTTTATCTGCCTGCGTTAGAACGTCTTGCTCTCGCTCGTATACTTTCTCCTCAATCTGTTGCTGAAGTTCAAAGTCATCGCTGATAAAGCCCATCTCTACCTCTAATCCTTTTTGCTCAGCTTGGCGGTTTTCTTGAGCTAAACCTAATTTAGCCAGTAAGTTGGCTTCCTCGGCTTGGTAAATCTTCATTTGCTCCCTGTTCTGACCGACAATAAAGGTCATTGGGATAGGCTGGCTCTCTGTGCGGATATTGCTCTTTTCGGCGGAGGTTCGCAAATCAGCGAGTTGCGTTTCTAGGTCTTGCTCAGTTCCGCTCTTTTGCAGAGTCTTTAAATACTGCTCCCTCAAAGGCTGTAAGGACTCCTGAAGCTGATTGACCGCCTGTTGTTTTTCCTGCTCAAACTGCTGAACAGTGGCAGCGGCTTGGTTTACGCCTTGGACATCGTTATTCTGAACGGCGTTTTGCCCCTCTAGAATAGCTTGCTGTTGCTTGGTAGATACGCCGTTTATCTGGTTGATGAGTTTCTGGCTGGTAGCGTCTAGTGTTCCGCCTGTCTGTAAGAACTGATTGATAACCTCGTTGGCTTGAGCGACAATGCCGTTAAAGGTCTGGTTGTTAGACTGGGCTTGAATTACGCCTTGCCCGCCTCCACCCTGCCCGCCTTTGAGCTGATTAAGCAGTTGCGTGTTTTGCTCTGCTGAACCCGTGTAATTCTGAATACCAGCCTGTTGAGCCAGTTTTTCCCGTGAAGCATAGTCTGATTGCTGACCGGTAGACTTCAAAAAGTCCACGATAGAAGTTCCAGCGTAAGACGAGCCACCAGTAGAACTCTGTGGCGCTATCGTGCCTCCTCCCTGCAATAAAGCGGCGTTCTGTTCGTACTGATCTCTGGGAATCTGTGAGCTGATAATAGTTCCCAAAGGAACGCCACTGGCTAGTTTTTGCTGTTGTTCATCAGTCAAAGACTGTTTGCCCTGTCCGTAATCTATTTGTGGATTACTGCGATCGTATGACGCACCACCTTCAGACATGATCGTTTCAAGTTCTGTTTTATTAATCAAACCATGAATATAAGCATTTACGACCATGCCATTAAGGTTGCCGTCACCGAGATAATTTACGCTAGAGGTAGACTGCGAAAAACGATTCAACTCCGGACTTTGTGCGCGAGAACTAGAACTCTCGCCTTCGCCGTAAACAGAACCAGGAAGACGACCAGTAATCATAGAGCCAGGCCCCGGCGCAGCTTTAACTCGATTGATGATATCTTGAGTAATCATAGTTTTTATGTAGCCATAGGTTAAATGATGTGATAATACCGCCGGTTAATGGTTAGACGTTCGCTTGGGTTTCTTCGGTTGTATTCAGTTTTGGCTCGTTCGTATTCTTGTGTAACCAAAGCCAGCTCGTCATATTCCTTGAGTTCTCGATGAAGCTCCATTTTGCCTCTAAGGATATACAAGTCTATCTCGTCAAAAGTAGCGTTGATTAAGTCTGTGTCGGTTGTTGAATCATTAAGATACGTTCCGGCTGAACTCTGCCACGGGCAAGAGGAGTAGTACAAAATGTTGTGATACTCGCCCACTCTGGCGATTATGCTGTCAAAAGCGTACCCAGTGCCTATCTTGCCTGAAGCCTTGGTCATATAGAGCTTTACAGAGTCTATGGTGGTGTCGGTTACCGTGCCGTTCTCAGTCGCCCCGTTAAAGTCAAATCTGAGCAAGTTCCAGCCGTTTTCAAAGCTCGATCCCCAAGCATTTGTGGTGATGGTGTCGGCGTAGTAGTTAGTGGTTAGGTCGTTACCGATATGCAAGATAAAGTTCGTTATATCTGTGGAAGAAACTATATATACCCACACAAAGACTGAGCCGTCTGTGGTGTAGTCCGTTAAGTCTACTTCTGCGAGCGTGGTGTTTTGAATACCTGCGGTTGTGCCGCCAGTAGTTAAGTCAAACTTCAGGGAGTTTCCACCCTGCACCGAGTTGTTGGAGTCGGCTGCTAGGTTATCGGCGTTACCAAACTCACTCCACGTGCCGTTGGCGGTTAAACTATCCAGCCCGTCTATATTTACCGACTCATCTCTAACTTCGCCGTCAAAAAGCAGTCTTTCAGTGAAGTCATCGGTTTTTATGGCCACCCTATGCCCTCGGTTAGCGTGTTTCGTGCGGTCAAACTTGGCTTCTTCTATCAAAGAAACCTGTGAGCTGATACTGCGGTTTGTCTGGGCTTGGATATCTATGATTGCCTTTAAGTCGGAGGGAGCGGGATAGTTCCAAGTATCTCGAAAAAGTTTAGATGTCAGCTGGGCGTTGCGCTTTGTGCCTCTGGGGTCAAGCCCTCTAAGCACGGCTCTGGCGGCGCGGTTGATTATCGTGCGGATAGTAACCACGTCTGAGATATTGTCATCTCGAAGAGGGTCGTAGATTTCCTCTTTCAGCTCTGTGTATGTGTAGTCTGGCATATATCTTTTACCTTTTGCAGTCCAGAAAAGATATTATTTTACTTAATTATAACATTATTATTAGTTTTGTTCTAGGCGAAATTATTATAACTGAATAGTAAATACTGTTCCTGTCGCACCTGCTGTTCCGTTAGAGCCGTTAGACCCACCAGTCCCTGTACCTGCCCCGTTTCCCCCCGTCCCACCAGTTCCGCCCGCTCCGGCGGTTACGTCGGTGTTCATTGTTCCTGTCAGGGTTTTGTAAACGATAACGATTATTCCTCCGTTCCCCCCAGAACCACCAGCTCCTGCTCCGCCTCCTCCTGTGTTCCCTGCAACGCTATTTCCACCATTTCCTCCATTACCACCAGCTCCGCCTTTTGCTTGGAAAAAGGTGTTTGCTCCAACAGTAACGATTGTATTAGCAAAAACAGCCATAAACCCTGCTTCTGCTCCGCCTCCACCCGAACCCCCACCTGAACCGCCAAATCTACCTGCGGCACTGTTTCCTCCGCCGCCCGCTCCGCTTCCTGTACCGCCATTCTGACCGTTATTGGTGAAAGTAGTCATCGTCCCAGCGACAAAAACTCCCATCGTAGAAGCTGTAATAGGGTCACGTAAAGACGCTTTAGAAGCCGTGACCGCTCCACCTGTTCCGTTCGTTCCTGCTGTTCCACCTGAACCTTGTGAACCATTCCCTCCTGCTCCGCTGGCGGCGGCAGTTTTCCCTGTGATACCTAAAGAGTTCGTAACCGCAGAACCGTTCGTTCCATTCACTCCAGCGTCTCCTGCGTTATTACTTGATTGAGTAACACCCGCCTGTCCGACAACGCCAGCTTTCCCGGCTGGTGAAGTACCTGCAGCCACCGCCGCTCCAGCCGAACCAGCCGAACCTCCAGACCCTCCTTCACCACCAGATTGTGAGCCGTTACCACCCGCTCCACCCGCTCCGCCGTTATTTATTAACTTACCAGTTCCTTGCTGGGTTAAAGTTCCCATCACATACACATCAAAGTTGGCTGTATCCAAAGTGAAAGTAGTAGCAATCGTAAGATTATTGTAATACATATCCCTTGTAAGGGTAGTGTTACTAGAGATAGTTACATTGCCGTCAGAGCCATCACCATAAAAGATATTAGTAGGAAAAGATGAAGTATCCGTCTCCTGTATCCTAACCGTTCCAGTTCCACTGTCATTCACATCTCCGCTAGTGTTGTTCTCAAAGGCTGGCGCAATAATTGTATTGTTATCGCAAGTTGAGGCGGCGATGTTTATACCATATCCACCTGAGTCTTTAATAGAACAGGATGAAATAATGTTTCTATCTGAAGTAGCGGTCACTTTTATTCCATCAGAAGTATTACCTACTACACGCCCGGCTATTATTTGATTGTCGTTACAACCAGAAACCATTTCAACACCTTGTCCGCCGTTACTTGAAATATCAAAAGAAATGATTGCTATATTTTTACAATTAGTTAAGTTCAACCCATCACCTGTGTTACCAGCAATAGAGCTATCAAACAATGTAGCATTATCTGTGTCGGTCATTATTATCCCGTGACTGGTTACGGAGTCATTAAATTCACAAAAATCTATCTTAAATCCTGTAACAAAATTCATATTCAAGTTAACTCCGTTTTCAGATGAAGCCACTAAAATCTTCGGGAATAGAACATAATCTAAATCAAGACCAGTCACATTGTCATATAGAACCAAGTCGTCAATGATTGTCTCTGAGGCGTGAGAACATTCAACTCCTCCAGCATCAGAATTTATAATCGTAACTTTAGATACCGCAGAGTTGAAGTTTACATCAGCAATAGATACCGCATAACTTGAAAGGTTATCTCCTGAATATGCAGGGCTTATATCTATATGGGTAGTGTCCGTGAAAGCTGCGATTTCATACCAAGTCCCCGAGAGCCAAATGTACCTCCCCACCATCGCCGAAGTAAATGTCGTTCCTGTTCCAACTACTTCGTCTTGTGTATCGCTAATTGCGAGCGTTCCGGTTGAATAAACATTAGTTCCCTTAATGGTCACGGAATAGGCATTATTACAATCTAATATCACCCCATCACGAGAAACACCCTGTAAATTAACACCACTTGGAATACTTATATCGGCAGTTAAAACATACGTTCCATTGGCAAGATAAACGGTTCCTCCGCCTTCGGTATCAACTAAGTCAACCGTTTCCTGTACTTCGTCAATAGAGTCTACCGTGATAACACTCCCGCCTATGTCAAAGTTCCCTCTAAACTTTCCGCCTTGAAACTCGGCATTTCCTTCAGAGTCAATACTCCAGCCAGCTTTATCTTTGGCGTAATTTGGCGACTTAAAAGCACCTCTTTTCAGAAATGTATCTGCACCACTTTCGCCGATATTGCTCTCCAGTGGCTCTGGCTCAAGATAAAACTGCTTGAAATCTTCAGGCATAGTTACTAGAAGTTAAGACCCCGTTAATCTGTATTGGCAACGCCACAGTTCCTAGAGCCGAACCAGACCAAGTTAGTTCTACAAAGAAGTTATGCTGTCCGATTACTTTCTTGTTCTTGAGGGCGATTATCCGCCTAGAGGGGAAGTTGGTGTTGTTGATCGTCGCCATCGTTACACTGGAACTGCCGTCATCTACAAATACTTTAACGGTTATCGTAATGTTAGCGGCTAAGACCGTGGCCATCGGGATTATTAGTTCCTCAATTCTGAACGGCTCGCCAATACGGGACATCTCGCTTCTAAAGACTGACGTGCCATAAGCTGTTGAAAGCTTGTCGATTCCTGGCGTACTTCCGTCTTTCCAGCCGATTATCGGGCTTAACTTAGCCAGAGCGTCATTTTGAACATACGCCAAAGCTGTTATGTAGGGATTAGCTCCAGCCGCCGAAGCCTTCAAAATACCGTGCGCTGCTTGCCCTCCTAAGGCGTTAGAACCGATTGCGGTCACTAAGCCATACCTTGAGGGGTAAAGCACCGCAGAACCGAATATGACGCGATTAAGCAGGTGTTTGAAAGCACCCTGGAGTGGCGGGAACATATCGGGGTCATAAAACACCTGTTGGTGCTGATAACCTCCAGCGTAGCGTGATATCCGACAACCCCCTTTAGCTGAACCCGAAGCCACCCAAAGAACTCCGTTGACGTTCTCGGTAGCGGTGATTAGCGGATCAGGGAACTCATCATCGGTGATTAGGGCGAATGATGAAGAGGTCGTGTCCCAAAAGCTCATCTTGGCATTCTTCTGTCGAACATCGGTAGAAACTCCCTCTATCAGAGCCACAGCTAAGTTGGTTTGATATGTAGCTAGTGCCGTGGGGTAAACTCCATAATCAAAATCCAAAGCGTTATAAGTTGAGCCGTCATTCACCCCGGCTTGAGAAACAGTTTTAATATAATTTATAATCCCGTACCCGCTGGCGTGGACATCTGTGAAATACAGTTTGTCGTCTGTGTGCCTGTGGGCAACGTGATTGGGCATCTCTACGTTCGCTCCGCTAGGGTCAATGCTCGGATAGGTGGTGTTAGTCAAAGAAGTCAAAGACAGCGTAGAACTCCAATAATTCTGCGTGATTGAGGGCGTGCCGTCCAACAGTCCGTATCTGGCGACATCGGTGTTAGACATTAAATAAAAATAGTTGTCGTAGTAAGCCATTCCATTGCCTCCGGAAGCTGTAACCGTGGCGGCTAGAGCTTCAGAAGCAAGGCTGGAGCTATACGACACAAATCGCCCATTATCTAAATAGGCGTAGACTTTCTCGTCTTTGGGGTTAGTTGCCAGCCATAAAGGGGTTGAATTTACCTGCGTAGAGGAAAAATCCTCGGTTGAAGTAGGTCGCAAATATCCGCTAGGCAAAGTAGCGGAGTCGGAGATAGGGAAGTCAGGGTCTATCCCAATAGAAGATATGTACTGGCCTTTTTGCCCGAAGTTGAGTAAAGAACTGCGCCCGCCGAGGATAGTTTCAATCTTCACTGAAAAAGGCCGTGCTGAACCAGTCTTTTTCATTAGTTATTGACTGTACTTACGTTAGAAGCGGCAGTTTCAGCGATACAAGCTACTGCGCCTGTGTAAGGAATGTGACCTGGGCCGAATTCTAGCTGTATCTTGCCGGTAGAAGCGTCAGTCGCTACCAGTTTCCAGCCCTCATCTGCTGAAGCCGTAGCGCCAGCCTCACACCAAATCTCATTGGTAGAGTTATTGGTGATAGAAGCATACACACGTTCGGAGTTAGCGGTTAGAACAGCCGTAGAAGACGTAGCCACGCTACTGCTGGCCGATGTGGTTACAGAGCTAATTTGGTCTACCTGCCTACCGCTTAGATTGATGGTGCTTGGTTCAAGTTCAGAGATAGCCTCTTGGATAGATTGACCAATAAACAGTCCACCTACCAAGAGAACTATACCGATTATGATTGTGCTTGTTTTCATTTTTCTTGAGTTAATGTTAATCCCCTAAGAGGGAAGGCAGTCTCTCCCCTAGTAAGGTTAGTAATTGAAGCAGGTTACGCTAAGAGTAGCTGCGCCATAGTCTACAGCTGTACCTTCAGCGATATGAGTAAGAGTACCCGATGCCGTTGATGCGTTGGCAGCGGTAATCTTGAAATCATACACTTCGGGGATGGTCGAGCTAGCCGACCCATTTCCGACTATACAAGCATCGCCAACCGCAGGAAGCGGTGTCGCATCCCAGGTGAATGAAGCAGTGCTTGTAGCACCACCACCAGCTAATAGTCCAGAATCCCAACTGAAAGTATCACGAGTGATGTAATCAATCGCAGTACCACCACCGATAGAAGTTGTGCCAGTAGTAGCAACGGTTATATCACCAGTAAATGTAGTGTCGTCACCGACAGTCAAATCTCCGCTCAATACGAGATTGGTGAGATTCGTGTCTCCCTCTGCGCCTAGCATAGCTGTTCCCTTAAACGGACTTCCGAATAGGGCAACAACTAAAATCCCAGCGAGGAGACAATATACGATGTATCTATTCATTGTATTTAGTTACCCCCTAGAGGGGAGCGAGATTACTCACCCCCCGCCAGAGATTATTAGTTGTTATTAAGCTGTGCCATTACTCCCAGCTAGACCTTCAAAACCTCTCGGCCCAACTACCTGACGGAAGCGAGCTTTGTACATCATCCGGTCTTGAGAGTCGTACTCGTGACCAACGATTGAGGTGGTAAAGCCCAACCTGTCCCAACGAGTCACCAAGTGGTCTTGGCTGACACCGAAGTAAGAGGTATCGGCGTTGGAGTTAAGGCTGTTGTAGGTGGAGTCAAGGAAGCCAGAAGAACCGACTACCATACCAGGATAAATCTTGGAGAAGTAGTTGAGGTTGTTGTTGGCTGTACCGGTCTGCAATTCACTCTCGGCGATTTCTACCGCGTCTGGGTGAAGAATTCTCGGTACCAAGAGTCCCTTGATAACGTGACCGCCAAACTCACCTGACTGGTCTTTCTGGAGAGCCAAGTTCTTTACCAGAGTTTCCAAGTTGGTGGCGTTAAGCACACCTGTCTCAAGGTTATCTACCGTGTCACCACTCATCGTGGTGTGGGTGGCAGATACTAGCGCAGCACCGTCTGGGGTGGTTACGCTAAACGCATTACCGTAGCTGGCGTTAAACGCAGCGTGGTCGCGCGTGTTGCGGGCCTTACGACCCATCTCTGAGAACGTGTGCTGGACAACGCCGTGCATCTCGTCCTCAAAGTATTCAATCGGAATAGGCAAAGACTTCTTGTAGTTGATAACTGTGAAAGTCTTTTGATTGCCCGTAGCGATCGTTGCTTCTTCTACTTCCTCAGCTTCAGCGTGAACGCCGAACTCAGTCGGAGGTAGGTATTCCTCTACAATCTCGGCCTGCTTAGAGGTGGACTGCTGGCGGAAAAACAATCCGTCAGTAGCCAACACTTCGCCTGGCTCTGCTTCTCGCTCAAAACGACTCTTGACTACTTCGTCAATCGCTGTTTTGACTGTTGATGGGCTTAACCCGGAATTCAACATATTTCTAATTTAATGCGGGGTTATTTATCAGTCCGATGGTGAGGTCTAGCCCGCGCTAGACCCCCCAAATTACGCTACTACCTAGATAGTAGTTCCAGCCTGCGTAGCTAGTGAGCTTACAACAAAGTCAAGGGTTCCCTTAACGATGTCGCCCCCTAGAATCTGAAAGCCGTGTACGTTTGGGTCTGTTGCCTCGTCTTCGTTCACCGTGAAAGCGCTTGAAGTCAAATCGCAAGTAACCCAGTGGCCTTTAAGAGCCAAGAGTTTAGCGGCCGTATTGACGTTGGTCGCGGTGTGCGCCTTAGCGCGCAATACGGTCTGGTTCGGGATAAGGGAGATATACTCCACTTCTCCCTCCGCAGATGATGTTTCGGTAGACTGCTTTGCGGCAATACCGAGCATCATGTCCGTAGCCACTTCTGGATCGCCGGTAGCGAGCTTGATAGCAAACTCACCAGCAGAAGCTGGAGTATTTGACTTGATAGGCTCACCTGGCAACATCGCAGCGTCTTCAGATGAAGTCGTGCGGTCGTCTGTGTCGTGAACGCGAACTGCGCCCCCGTGCTTGATAACTGTAAAATCTCGTGCACTCATATAATGTCAATTAGTTAGTTGGTAATTGACATTGGCTGCCTCTACTTCGCTGGTGTATCAGAGAGTCCTAGACCTCGACGGAAGTTCTTTTCTGCCTCGGTTAGCTGATTAGGTTGAGTTGTAGGCTTTTTAGCACCTGCACCTCCTCCTGTAGATACGCTGTTCTTGGCGACGATAGCTCGTTTCATCTCATTCATTTGAGAGGAGAACTTCTTACTATTCGCCAAAAGTTTAGCGTAGTCTACGTCAGCTTGAACATCTCCGGACGGGCGAACAGTGTTATCAAGGTGATACTTGATAAGTGCCGCCTCATCGGGGCTAGAGCTTACCTGTTTAACCAATGAGTCAATCTGTCCGGCGGTAACTCGGCGTTCAAGAACCTCTACCTGTTCTTTTACCTGCTTAGCTACCAGCTCGTTGATTTGCTCTTGGTTATACTCTGGGGCATCAAAGTCATCATTTTCCTTAGGTTTTTCTTTATTCCTTTGGATGATAGCTTCAGCTTTAATGCGCCGCTCTCGCTCCCTGTCCAGTTCTGCTTTGTAGTCAATGTCCTGCGAGGATTCCTCTTTGGTTTCCTCTGTTGGAGTTCCAGCTTCGGGTTTTATTTCCTCGGCTTTCTGCTCCTCTGCGTTTTGTACTTCAGTCATAGAAGTTTAGTATCTAGGTTGCGACCAGGCCCTAGCTGCCTGTATTGCGGATTAAGGCCGCACCACTCTGTAGCAGTCCAAGCTGGAGGGTAAAAGGGACTGCAAGTCTTATAAAAAGACCTCCTCTACCCGCCAGTTTGAACTACTACATTTTAGTTAACTTATCTTTTAATATCGTATCTATTATCTCTAAATTATAGAGCATCATCCGTCCGGCTAAAAGGTCTATCTCGCTCACTCCAGCCTTAAACTGTTTCAGATTGGCTTGGTAAGTGCACTCGTCTTTAAGGATTTTCCAAATAACGGAGTTATAGAACCTTTCAGCATCTTCTCGCAAGGCGGCTCGTTGCTCGGAGTCTAATGCTTTGTTTTTATACCATACCTTTCGGCCATCAGACCTGAAGATATCGTCCTTCCAAACCCCGTTAAACAAGTGTTTGGTCAGCCAAAGCATTACTTTAACCTTTAACCAGTACATTAAGCTGTTTTCTTGCGTTTGCGAGCGGCTACTACACGTTCGGCTACCTCTTTGGTTACGAACGCACCGCCTAGACCTTTGTAAATGAACTCTAGCTTCTCAGCCTCCGTGCCTTTGGCCTTAGCGAGCAACACGGCCTCTACGCTTTCTGCCGTAAAACCATCTGGTTTAGCAAGAACAGCCTTGGCTCGTTGCAACTTCTGAGCATTTATCATTATCATAAGTTTAGATTAGTTAATTATCTTGGTGTCTCTGCGTTGACCAGACGAGAGAGCGAATTATTGCCTTGGATTTGTTGCGGTAGGTTAGATCGCTGGGTGTTTCCGGCTGGCGGAAGCTGTTCCTGCATTGGCTTGGGCTTCTGAAGATACTTCTCGCTTTCTTTGGTTAACGGTTCTACAAGGAAATCTCTGGTTACCGCCTCTAAGTTATCGGGGTTAGCCATAATCAGCGGGTTCTGTACTAAGAGCGTGTAGGCTTCCAGCTTCATGGCCTTCTCTAGCTCCTTAGACTTAATCTCCATCTGGTCAGGCTCAATGTAGATTTGGAATCGTAGGCGGGCAAACTTCTCTGGGTTGACCTTGTAAATCCTAGTTTCGCCTTTTATACCTCCTTCTTCCTGTAAAACTTTGCTTTCCATAGCTAGTTTCTTCTCTGGGGAGACCTCCTCCTCGCCAAACATCTCGTCAGTGAACTCTATGCGCTTGGTTACTCGCTTACCGTTCTGGTTGGTGTTCGGCATTATGAAGGTGTTGTACTTCATTTTGCTACTCAACTCGTCTACGGAAGCGATAGTCTGGTGGTGAATTATCACGTCTACCATCAAGTACCCCACTTGCTTAACCATACTGCCGTACATTCGGCCGAATAAGCCCATTTGCACCATAGCGTTCTGTTGCGCTAGACGAGTTGCAGTAGCTGTTTGCTTGGTTCCTGGGAGCTGTCCGCCTAAGATGTTGTCTTGAGAATCTTCGGCTAGAGCCTGTTCAGCCTTTTGCATAGCGGCGTAGCCTGCGCCTGGGTTTATACCAGCTGTAATCGGGAATATCTTGGTGTTTTCGTTCTCAAAGACGTTCTGTGAGCCTGGAATCATCACGCTTGAGCCAATAGCTTCTTCACCAGTTATACCAATAGGCGGGATAACGGATAGGAATGTGCCGTCCATCGTGAGTTGCCACATTCGGTTAAGAAGCTGATCGTCCCACCACATCTTGGAAACTAAAGACTTGTAGAAGTAAAACCGTTTCTCGTCAATCGGCTCAAACCCTCCCTTGGCATAGGGATAAACGGGTACTTCAACTACCTCGCCTTTCTTGGTTAGTACACTTCGGCGGTGCTTCATTGGATTAGCGTTTACCTCTGTGTCGCCTAGATAGACTCCGTTTACAAACGGCACTTCTAGGTCTTCTAGGCGGTTGTAGTAGATAACCTCCTCCACCAATGTCTGAAGCTCATCGTCATACTGTTCGTAGAATAGACCGTCAGTTTCAGAGAATAACACCCTTACACCAGGCTTGATGGCGTGCCAGTTCTCGTGTTCGCCGTATCTAGCCTTAGCCTCCTCAAACTCTATAAACCGTTTGCGGATGATGAATCTTTGCTTCTGTAGGTCGTGTTCGTAGGCGTTAGCAATCAATATCTCGTCCATTGGGGTATTGTTGCACTGCAAACCGCTTACTAGCTCGTCTATAACCTCGCGGGTCTTTATCTTGCCGTTTTCTAGGCGTTCCTTGACCTTCTGCATAGACTCAACAAAGTCCACGCTGATATACGCTACGGGGTTAACCATCATCGCTATGATGTTATACACCCAAGTCATCTCGTAGTCGGAGTTGCGGATATTCCACTCTATCAAGTCACGCATTACCATAGCTGCGTCTTTGTCCTCTTTGGAAGCGTCATTCTGGGCGAACACTTCAGGGTAAAGCATAGAACTTACCACTCTAGCGGCCATCTGGATAACTTTATTCCTGGTAGTGGGGCGCATACCGTGAAAGCGCCACTTCTCATCAGGGTCTTGGGATTGCGGGCCAACGTAGATGTTGAACCTCTTTTGGTCACGTTCGGCGATAGTCAAAGGAGAGTTATCATCAAACTCTGCAAAAGACTTGTGCATTATCTCGTCACCAATCTTGTAGTCGTCTTTAATACGAGCGGTAAACTCCCGCACTTCAGTAGTGGGCGAGTAACTAGAAGGACTTAATTGCGGCTTTCCGTTTTTATATGGGATTGTTCCTATCACAATTCGTATTAGCGTGGCAGTCCAACACGAATTAGTGTTACCTAATTATACCACATTTATTTTACTTGCAATAGTCTAAGCGAACTCTCTAAGCTTGGGGCGGTATGATTTCATAGCTCCAGGTTGAATCTCACGCTTATCAAAGGTCATCATTAACGCATCGGCGAAGTCAGGGCTATCAAACCCTGCTTTACGCATATCCTCCTTGCTCATTATCTGTATTTTACCCTGTAAGTTACGGCGATACCTTATGGATAACAACTCTCTCCACCGCTCATCTCGCACCAGCTCCCCTCCATTCCTTAGCCATTCTTTAAGTCTAAAGTAGTTTTCCGCTCGTTTGTTGATATATCTTTTCTGGTCTAAGGCGTGATAACCCACGTTTATTGCGTTGACTCGTGGTCTACCCTCGTCAGCTATGGCTATCTCTCTAGCGATATTAGCTCCAGCGCCGAAGTTATCTATCGTGGTGTTATCGGGCTTTACTTGGTGTTTGTGCATTAAGGTTAGAGTAGTTTGAGCCACGCTGATATCCGTAGACTTTAGCTCTGAACCGGCTATCTTAGCCTTGAACCTATCTCTAACAACATAAGCAGTCTTGTTTGAGCCTTCTCCAGCTGGGTCTACGCCTAGCTGGGTTGTACCAGTAAAATTACTATCCTCTACGAAATGTAAATCACTCTCCTCTAAAAGAGGTACATAGCCTTTATCGTCTACCGAGTCTGCCCTAGGGAACTTCCCTAAGACCCTAATCCTATACTCATCGCTATCTTCGCCGTATTTGCCCGTAATTTCGTTTATAAGCTCACTTGCCTCGGCAACTAGGGGTGAGTCCAAAGAACTAAATTGCATCGTCTGCCAGTCAGTTTTGAGCCGATTATGAGTGTCGTAGAAGTACCCTAAGAGTCTAGTTGGGTTAGAGATAAGGATAACAAAGATATTCTGCTCAGTTAATGCACCACGGGCGGAGTCAAAGATAACATCATCAATACCACTAGCCTCGTCAGCTAAGATCATAACCGCATCGCCGTGAATACCTGCTAAGGCTTCTGGGGCTTCTTTTCTAGCTGTTGCCGCTCTAGCAAACCATATCTCAGGCTTTTCCTTTATACGTACATAACTGGTTGTCCAGTCGTAGAGATTTCCTATTTCTTTCGGCATTTTCCTAATCCACTTATTTACTTCTTTCCAAAGAACGTCATACATCTGCTGGCTAGTCGGAGCTGTGCAAGCTATCTGAGCGTCTTCGTTTACAAATAAAAACCACAATAACAACCAGCTAATCGTGGCGCTCTTTCCTATTCCGTGTCCGCTTGCAACGCTTATCTTTCTCTTTCCTTCGTCTTTCAAGGCGTTTTCTACCGCTAAGAGAATATCGTGCTGTTGCCAAGTTAAATGCTTGCCTTTGATAAACTTGGCGTTATCTCGTTCGGGAACTATCCCCCAGATTGATTCTATGAATTTTATAGGGCTCTTAACCCACTCTCTTACTAAAGCAATATCTTCGTTGCTTATTTGATTAGGCATAATGTTTTAATACCCTTAATTGAATTACAACCCCTACAAAGAGGTTGAATGTTTTTTATAGTATTATCCCCTCCTTTAGAAATAGGTACGATATGATCTTGCGTTAGCATCACAGCTTCACCTGAAACTCCACACATTAAGCATAAGTTTCCCGTTCTTTTGATTAACTCGCTCCATTCACTTAAAGAATGAGTCCCTAATAAAACCGCGTTTTTCCTTCTTAGTCTTTTCCTGTGTGCTTTCTGTCTACTTAAAAATCTTCCTCGTGGAGTTTTACGCCAATCAGCTTGTTTTTTATATAAATCCTTTTTATTTTTAATTCTATATTCTTTGAGTTTAATTAAAATACTCTTACGATTCACCGCGTTAGATTTTTTTCTAGCCAGTTTATACTTCTCTGGATTTATCCAGTATCTTATCCTTCCGTCTTCACTCGCACACACAGTACATCTGGAAGTAGGATATTTTTTCCCATTTACGATACTTCGAATTTCCCCAAAGAACACCAACTCTTTACTTTTTTTACATTTAGAACAAACCTTGTGTGTCCTATGCTTGATTTCTATAAACTTTCCAGCACATCTTAAACTACAGAACCGTCTTTTAGCCCACTGTGTCTTAGAATCCTTAGCGCGCTTTAATAAGGCTACCGAACAATTTTCACAAACTTTCTCAATCATCTTCTTTCGCTTTGTTTAATATCTGAGTAATAGAGAATATGCCTACGTTTATGTTGGTGTCTTTTTCTTTAGGAAAGCGGTTTTTGAGCTTGTATGCCGAGTCTAAATACTTATGCCTCACGCTGTAATCAGCCTCAACTGCAACTTCTTCAATCTCTCCTGTTTGGTTGTTATTCTTAAATTGCTTCTTAGTCGCTTTCAATCCTTCTTTATGTACCCTTGCTAAAAGATTATCTGGCAATTCTTTTTCATATAATTCCTTCCAGGCGTTACTTTCGGTTAGTTTCTTTGGAGTAGCTGCGGTAACATTTGCATACCCAACTTCTCGCATTACAGCACTTACTGAAGGCTTTTCGCCCCTTCCGACTTTTTCCGCCATTTTAGCCATAGCGAGTTTTTGTAGCTCTGTGGCCATATTTCCTATATTTTACGCCTCTACGTTCGTTTTTAAGCCCTTATAAAATGTCTTGGCTGGTGTTTGTACCTTTAATCAGCTCTAACCATAGGTTGGCTACGGCTTCTTCTGGGGTTATCCCTTCACCGCGCTTCCCGATAGAATCAACACTATAGGCAATGAAAAGATTCATATCGTGGAGATTGTCTAATCTCTTAAATTCATCCCCACACGCCTCAATAAGTTCGGATAGAGTTACTGGCAAATCATCGCCTATCTGCCCGCCATCGCCACATTCACCACACTCTATATAATTATAAGATTCCCAGTCGTTTTTGAATGGAAACCCTGCCTCCTTCAGTTTTTTGGATAATTCGTATTTAAGCATCTTTTCTGTCCTTCAGTTTAGAGACTTGGGCGCAAAGACAATCTTTCCTCGTAAGTTAATCCGCAATAGTCATACCCTTTCTTGAAGTAGCAAAAGTACTTATCGGCCGGGGTGAACTCAATCTCCTTGATGTCTAGCTCGTTTAGTATCTTGATTATAGCACGAAATAAGCTAGGTTTCAAGAACCTTATAGTCTTAAGTAGAATTCTTATCTGCTTGAACTTTCTTATCATCCCATCTTGGTCAGTGCTTCGTTCTATCAGCCCATCAATCGCTCCGAATAATCCTCTGGTTTGGTACATAGTCAGGAAGTCTTGGCCTCTAAACCTGTAAGCGTTGTCGTACTCCCATAGAATACATACTGCTTTGCTTAACGTATCGTCGTGGTACTGAGATGATACTCGGTATATCTCTCTACCGCTTTTACAATACATTCTAGGGTCTAGCCAGTATTTCTTTAGCGGGGCGTTAAAAGCTCTTTCTACCAAAATCCTAAAGTCATAAAGAAATTGTTGACGGTGTTTCTTAAATATCAGTAATAACCAGGAATTTCTTAGCACCATCATCAAGGATCGCTTCACTACGTCTAGTCTTGGAAATATATCCGGGTCTGGATATCCTGGGTACTTATGTTTCACGTCGTGGAACTCAGTAAATATCCCTGGGCCGGAAATATCTATGTTCTTAACTCTAACGGCTTCTTGCATTATTCTTGTCCCTCTCGTTTACCTCGTCCTGTTTCACTAGGAATGGCTCGCTCTAAAACCCTTTTTATATCATTTAACGGCTCTTTAATGATGTCGGCGATTGCCACCTCGGTAGTTATCAGTGTGGCGGCTAACGAACAAGCGCTTTCTAAAGCTATACGGGTTACCTTCACGGGGTCTAGTACATCTTTACCGATAGCTAATTTACCGCCAGCGTTTTCTTGGATTTGTAGGTACGGTCGGGTTAAAGGAACTTTTAGAATGTCCTCGTCTGGTAAGGTTTGGGCGATCTCGTAAAGAGCTTGTCCTCCGCCTGGGACTACTCCTTCAGCTAGGGCGGCTTTAGTGGCTGATACAGCGTCTTCAATCTTGTCCTTGCGATAGCCCATCTCCGAATTAGTATGCGCACCGACTTTAATAAATCCTACACCTGAAGTTAGAGCGGCGATGCGGCGCTCAATCTTCTTCTTGAACATATCCTGCTTTTCCAGCTTTATCTGCTGTCTAAGGGCGGAAACACGGGCTTTGATGTCTTCCTTGCTACCCTTACCGCCAAGTAAAACAGTATCATTCTCGGTTACAATAACCTTTTTGGCTTGACCCAAGTCCTCTAGCTTAGTGTCTTGGAGTAAAGTTCCTTCGTCTTGGTTGATAAAGTTCGCGCCAGTGTATAACGCTAGGTCTTTTTTCTGCTCGTCGGTTAAAGAAATTATTTTAATCCCGTGTACTCGGTACTCTGATTTGCTCTTAGCCAAAAGCGCAGAGGTGTTCAGAATGGACTGGATTACAGTCATATTGAACTTTGGAGCGCAGATTAGTAACCCTTTGCGACCGGATTTCATTCCCTCGGCGACAATGTTATCAATCTGTCCTGTTTCAGTGATGTTGTGGTTGGTTACTAAAATATCGTAGTCCTCGTATACACCTTGCTTGGCTCCTTCGTCCGTACACTGTTCTGGGGAGAGATAGTGCCCGGGGATCTTCATTCCCTCTAAGACTTCGGTTTCAATTTCTTTGGTGATACCTTCATCTACCGAGATAAAGCCGTCTACACCTAGCTTAAACACCATCTCGGCGATTATCTTACCCAAATCAGGGTCTTCCGCACTCATAGTGGCTACGCTCTCCAGTTCCTTTTGGTCTTTAATAACACGGGCTTTTTTCTTAAGTTCTTTGATAACCTTATCCTTAGTGGCGTGGATTTCCTTGAAAATAGCCACGGGGTTCTCGGCTGAAGATCCAAGCATCTTCTCGCCTCCCAGTCTGTCGTACCCGGCGTTGATAATGGCTTGAGCTAACACTACGGAGGTTGAAGTACCGTCTCCGACCTCCTCATTGGTATCAATAGCCGCCTGCCTAAGTACCTGCACGCCTAAGTCTTCGTGCGGATCGTCTAAAATGATACTAGCGATAATTCTTACCCCGTCATTGGTTATTCTCGGTGGTTTGTGCTGGCGTTCGTAAATTACATTTCTTCCCCACGGCCCCAGCGTAGCTTTTACGCAATCGGCCGCCTTATTGACCCCAGCCCGTAACTTAGCCCGAGCTTCTTTGCCTGTTTTAATGTCCTTGGGTTTCTCTGATGTGTATGTAATCATAGTTTATCTCTTAATTTTACCTAAAATCGCCGCTAAAATAAAGCCCAGATATGCACCGATTAAGAATGTTGCTAGGTTACTCATACTAAAAAATAAAGAATAATCAAAATCCCTGCGATAATGTATAAGACTATTCTCCGTTTTTGATGGAAGGTCATAGGTTATTTCCTCCTTGGGTTAAAGTTTAGTTTCTACTGTTACTATTGTATCGTTTTTGCTTCCGCCGTGGGGTACAAGCAAAATCCTATCCATTCTAAATCCTCTGTTTTTCCCTAAGCCCATAGAGTTCCAGCCGAAGCAGATTACCTTGCCCCCTTTTTTTAATGCCCGGGCCGCTTCGTTTTTGATTGCCGAAGCCCATCCTGCCGAAGTATGCCAGCCCGTTACTTTAATCCCTGCCTCTTTGTAATGCTCGGAGATTTGCCGTAGAGAATAAGGTGGGTCAAGAAGTATCCCATCTGCGTTAGTTCGCTTCTTCAGCCATTCTATAGCGTCCTCGTGGTCTTGGGCGTTAGCGTTTTCATTCAGGTCGTTCCGATACTGTGCTGGCGAGTTATTGCCTGCAAACGGGTCAAGCCAAATCTCCGCATTTGTATTCACTTCCTCTTTCAAAAGTTCCGCTATCGGTTTGATAGTGAACGTCCAAGCGTTCGGCATTGCCCATTTTCGTTCAATTCTCATATTTCATTTCCTCCTTGGGTTAATTTTCTTCTCCAAAAGTGGATAAGTTTAAAGCTTGAGCATTATCTCGTTCGGGTCTGGTATTGGCACACCGGTTAACTGCTCAATCTTTGCCATATACTCGCTGAACTCCTGCTTATTCTGCCTGGCGGTACTTGGCTGGCGTACGGCCGTCTTGCCAAACGCCTCTACAACCACCCGTTTATCGCCCAAAAACGCCTCCTTAAACACTTCGTGCAGATCATTGGAGTCATTGCCCGTTTCGTCTTCAATAATACGTAGGTAAGCCCAATAGAGGGCGTTCTGGTTAAGTGTGCGCTTGCCTATGGCTTGCTCTATTTCAATGGACACCATTTTGCCCTCTAAGGAGCGAATATAGCTAGTCATCCGCTCCTTATTCTCTGGCACTAGCTTTCCGTCCTTGACTATTCCGTAAAATCTTGGCGTGGGTTTCATTTTGTGGCTTCGTTTACTTCTTCTTCTTCGCTCATTTCGTCATACTGTATGACTTCTTCTTCCGGCTCTGCGCTGTCTGATACTTTGCGGACATCAATGTAGTTGATTATTCCCGACTTTTTCATTTCTAAAACAACCTCGTCCCCCTCCTCAATTCCCACCAATCGCTCCATAAGGTAATGAGGCTGTTTGGTTTTCTTGTCATAAAGGGGTACATTCCAGCGAAACTGCGTGCCGTTTTTCTCTACTAAATACTCAACCTCTTGGCGTGGTTCTTTGGTAATGGGGTCTTTGCCAGTTACCAACTTGTCGCCAATAAACTTCACTAGATGTGCGCCGGTTGGCTTCACTCCTCCGCCAGGGATTTTAGTTCCCAGTTGTAGGCGGGGAATAATACCCATTTTCTCCACGATTTTTTTTGTTTCTTGCATATGTCTAATTAAATAATGTTTGTAATTCTTCTTCTGCGACCTTGATTGTGTTCGGGTTGAAGTAACGATATTCTACGCTCTTGCCTTCCCTGCGCTGGATATAACCGCTTGTTTCGGCTAATTCTCTACATCTACGGGCGGCGGTACTTCCTTTGTAGCCTATATCCATAGCTCGGCGTTCAAGCTCTCCGCCGTTTATCCACTGATCTTCACGGGCTTTTAGGTAGTTAAAGATTTGGATTTTTAGGCTCATAACTATTTTTCCAATTCCTCAACCAGTGCTTCCACTTCGCTTTTGTGCCAAGTGTCTTTTATGGCTAAGGCCACTTTCCAAATAGGGATTCCAGCAACTTCACTTCTCGTTTCAATCAAGATTTTATACAACTCTATTTGCGTGTGCCATTGGGCTTTCTTGTAAAGTTCTTTTCTTTTCATTTCTTTATCTCTCAACCTTAGTTATTACGCATTAAGTTCCGCTACTTTTCTTGAGTATTCAACTTGGCTGATTTCCTTATAGCTTGCAGACTTTAGTTCCTTTAATTTCTCACCACTAATCATCCCTTCTATCTCGCCTAGAAGTTTTCTATTTTTAGCAATTTTATCTTCCGCCTCCTCAATTTCTCGCTCTTTCATTCTCTTAGCCTTTGCTAATTCTAGACTTAATTCCTCTGGTGTAGCGGGGAATAGAATATACTCTTTTTCGCCTCGCATTACCTTATAATCAACATCTAGCGAGGAATATCTGGCGTTATATTCTATCGCCTCAATGATAGTTTTTTCCCCGTCATTATGTACTGCTTGCACAACCCCCAAATAAACTCGGTCATCATAGCTCTCATCAAATCTCTTGTAGACATCTCCCGCAGAAATTGATGTTATTCGGATAACATTTGCACTTGTTTGTATCGCTTGTTTTGTTTGCATAGTTTTATGTAATTATTTACTTTTTTTGACTCCCTCCAGCTTTAAGCTCATCGGATAATCTCGTTGCTTAGGTTCTACGCCAGCTTGCTCGTTCGCCCAGATTTTCTGTGCGGATAGGAATAACTCAAACTTGTCTTCTACTTCGTTGAGCTTGTAGTTTTTCTTATTCTTGCGGTAACCGACCTGTAAAATACCGAGCTTGTCTATTTTCTGCTCTACGGCGTGCTTATACGCCGATACCTGAAGCTCGTATTCCGGCCAGACGCTCTGACTGGTCTTGAAATCTATCAGCCACACCTCGCCCTCAATCTCGCACAAAAAGTCTACTGTTCCAGCGTAGTTATGCTCATCGCTGAAAACATTAAACTCTACGCTTAGGATTTTTGGCTTCGCCTCATTGAACCAATCTTGAAAACTCATAATGGCTTCGTATTCTTCGGTAGTCAGCTCTTCCGTCTCTCCTTTAGAGTTATTGACAAACTTGTCGTCAATTTTAACCTCCTCGCCTTGCAAAAGGGACTCAATGGCGTTGTGAACCTTGCTACCTTTATCACCGGCGGCGTTTTTAATTGCTTGGCTTTCGTCCCAACCCTTTTCAGCCAACCACTTATAAAACTGAATACCCTTTGGATAATATCCGCAAATCCAAGTAACGGACGGCACCCACCTGATGACTTCGCCTTCTTCGTTTCGCTTTCCATACCAGCGTTCATCCGCGGTGGTGACTCGCGCCATCTTAACTCCATCTTTGGTGATAAACTCTTTATTTTCTATCTTCATATTTTTATTTATTTACTATTATTTTGGAGTGAGCATGGCACCAGTTATTATCGCCACGATTGACGTGCCCGACATTATCGCACCCCTCCACAACACACTTCGGAATTTCTTTTTCTACCATACTCTCTTTAAGTTGCTCTATGGCAATTTCAAGCGTTGGGATAAATCCTTTTTCCTCAAGTTCTTTTTTGATATCTTCCAAGTATTTTAGAAGAAGCTGATTAAAATTCTTCATATTTTTAATTACCTCTTAATGTTTCCATTTGCATTTCACCCTCCATTTCGGCTCTGTTCTGGCGCACGCATAAGCACTCAAATTCTTGCTCATCCACGATATTGCCAGCTACTTGCCGGGCCGGAGTAAATAAGATACCTGTACCCTCACACATCTCGCAATCTTCTCTTGCGTAGTTCATAACGTTTTTATCTAGGCGGGGAGTTTCTAGGCATCAGTGCTGAACCTAGAATTCCCCCGTCTGCACTCATTTTTTAATTTGCACTGATTTTTAATCCTCTAATTTATCCGCAACCATCAGCCAGAGTAATACTCCGGCAAAGAACACGTTTAGTAGAGCCGATAGCGGATATTCATTTTGTAGTAATGCCCCGATATGCAATAGTCCTACTCCGCACATCGCTAATCCAAGTCTATGAAGATTACCTCCCATTGTTTTTGTTTAGTTAATTATTTTGTCCGACCTTTTTGATTGCCTTATCAGTATTGCATACTGCAAGATATAATGCGACTAAACTGTGGATAACCCTTTGACCTCTTTTTTCATCTTTTCGGTGGCTCGCAGTCGCCTGTTTTCCAGATCGTTCCAAATGCCGTGGTTTACCAAGTATTGATTTATGGCTTGACGGCTAACACCAAAAGCGGAGGCGATATCTCTTTCAAAGACTCCGGCCATACACGCTTCTTTCAGGATTTTTCGTTTTTTGTCTTGCATATATTCTTTGTTAATTATCCTTACTCTTAACCGCGATGAAACCTTCTAGGAGACCACGGACAACTTCCTCCACGACATTACTTACGACTCCGTTGCCTAGTGTCTTGTACCTCTGACTGTCGCTTAAACCCTCTGTCCACCCGTCCGGGTATGACATCAAACTTCCACCTCGTTAATTATCTGGTCAAGAATAGCCCGTACAACTTCTTGCTTGCTAACACCTTTTTTCTTGGCGATACTTTCTAGCTTATCAAAAACCTCTGACGATACACGCAAGTTTCCAATCTGCTTATCTGTACTTTTTGCTAGTCTGATTTTCATATTTTTATCATTCCGAACTTACCAACAATTTTCTTAAAAAACCTATCGGCTTGCTCTTTAGTTTCGTAGCTCATCCAAGTAGGAACATTGGGATTGCAATAACAATATACTTCTTGATTGCTTCTACTAAAACTTTCTTTCTTAATTATTTTTGAAGCTCCGCACTGATGACAATGTATCTTCATATCAGTAAGTATAGCATACTGGTAAATCCTGTCAAGTCCCGTTTTGGTTTAATCCTGGGATGGATTTATTACATTCACCGTCGCACACCTTCCCCACCTCCTTTGCTAATTCTCTGCGGAGTTCCTGCTCTTTCTGCTCAACCTCTAACAATAATCTACGGACATCTTCGGCTAGTTCGGAGTTTTCTTTGCGGAGGGACTGTGATTGAGAGGCGAGTAAGTCTTTAACAAAGTTAAAACTCTCAATCACACCTTTACCGTCGCAACACACACCTGAAACAATCTCTAAGTATTCTTTTTTCCAACTTTCGTCATTCTCCCCTTGCACCTGAACAGTTGTGCTGGCGGACTTAGTGTGGCAGGGACAGAAACAGATATGCCCGTCTATTATTCCCGTGTTGCTTGAAACTATCTCTGGCTTTTTGCCATAGCAGACGCAACACTTCTCCTTACCGGCGGGCTTGGGGTGCCAAAATTCTTTTGTATGATGCGGGTCGTTTGCTGCACATTTTTCGCACTCCTTCTCCTCGCTGGCGGGCTTGGGGGTTTTAAGGTGTTTGGTCATAAATTATTAGATAGGGTTAATGCGTTAGCGAACTCTTGATTGTGCCTCACGGTTTAGTTCTCCTGCGTCGTGCTTATCCCAGAATGTTCCAACAATCTCAATCTTACTTGCTTCTATGCCAGCCATACTGTGGGCGTCATACCCATAGATTGCCTCGCTATCGGTCAAACCGTTGTTATCTAAATATCGCTCAAACTCTAATCTACTACCTGCTAAAACAATTATCTTTTTCATATCTTTATTTCTTTAATTCCTCAACCTCTAACAGTAATCTACGGACATCTTCGGCTAGTTCGGAGTTTTCTTTGCGGAGGGAGTCGGTGTGGCGTTCAAAAGCGGAAACGATAATCTGACGGAACGACTCTTGCTCTGCGTGAGTCAGCGTCTTGAACCATTGAACGTGGTCTACTACATCTTCTACGAACCCTAGCTCGTCTTTGAGGGGGGTGCTGGAGTCTTTGTGGACAGGACAACCATACGTATAGGTATTATCCTTAAATCCATCTCGCTCATCTTGTTCACAGGTGCACCCTGTAAAGAGCTTCGGGGGGAACTCCTCCCTGTATGGCGTATCAGATGGAAAACACGCTCTACAGGTATGACCTTCGGGTATCTCTACGCCACTTTCCTTTGCGGCTTTTTGGTGTTTGCAGTCGCTATTCAGTTTTTTGTTTGGGGTGGGCATATTTTAACTTTCCAATTTCATACTTGCGTACTCGGAAACACTCAATCCGCAAAGTAATGCCTGCATAGCACCAGCGTCAGGGTTTTTCTCGGCTTCTTCCGGCGGTACGCCTTCAACAAACACTCGTCCAGTCGGGCAAGTCATTCTCAAAAACCATATCTTGGGAAACTCTAATTCTTCGTTTAACTTATTCCCCTCAATCAGGTACAGCTCATTGTTTCTGTTGTCTTTGTGTACTAGTTTAGCGTTTTCCTTGATGATTGCTTCGGGATTGTATTTTAGCGCAACAGTTCGCTGGTCAGAAATATCAATCGCCATAATCTCGCCGAACGTCATCTTTTTAGACACGACTTTTTCCCACAGCTCCTTCTCAAACTTCACACCGTCCAACAGGTAAATACCTGTTTCGTCTTTCCATTCGATAGCCGGTCGCTGGTCGCTGTGTAGTCTGCTATCCTCCCACCTGCAAACAGGATTTTCTATCACAAGCAAGATATCACCAAGCGTAATAATGGAAGGTATCGCCATCAGGATTTCTTCCATTCTCTGCATTTTTTTCGTATCAAACTTTACACCAATAAATTTAGCGTAGTCGTAATATCCAATCCACGATAGCCAGTATTGTGTTGTGTATCGTGCCCAATTTATTTTATTGTCGAGCTGACTGCCGAGCTGACTGCCGAGCTGATTGTAGAGCTGATTGTAGAGCTGACTGCCGAGCTGACTGCCGAGCTGATTGTAGAGCTGATTGTAGAGCTGACTGCCGAGCTGACTGCCGAGCTGATTGTCGAGCTGATTGTAGAGCTGATTGTCGAGCTGATTGTAGAGCTGACTGCCGAGCTGATTGTAGAGCTGATTGTCGAGCTGATTGTAGAGCTGACTGCTATACTCCACTTTTTTCCCGCCTACAATAAAACGAATAATATCTATCGCATTCTGAATCGACTCGGCAACGATAACTGTCTTGTCTTCTCCGAATAATTCTTTTGTAACCTTGACTGTTTTTTCTCTATTCAATGGTTGGCTCGCTAACCGAACCCACTTCTCAATGTATTCAGGGATTTTCGCCTCCTGCTCTGGAGTAATTTTAGTGATTTTCGTCATATCAGTCTTTGACCCTTTCCATAATTTTTGAAAAGTAGTTATAGCTTTTCTTAATTACCACCTCGTAAAAGGCTGGTGCTATTTTGTGAGGTGCGTGGACATCTTGACCAGTCTTAGCGTGGACGAGCATTGCGTTCTCAATAATTCCGAGGTAGGTTTTGCCCTCGTAGGTGTAAATGCCGAATGGTTTTTTGGTTTCGGTTTTAAGGATGTGGTGATGATGAGTTTCTGACCAAGCTAAAATCTTTTCCTTCACCTCCTCTTTTAATACTGCTCCTTTTGGTAATGCATCTATTTTCCTTAAAATCAATTCACCGTGTCTAACCGTCTGTGCTGTTATTTTTTTTTGCATATTCTACTATTGTTGATTTGCTCTTTTTGAGTAGACCAACGACAATTATTTAATTTGTAATTTCCATTGTTATCAACTCTATCAATGGACGTATTTTTAATACCGTTCCGTCATCTGCTGGGACTGACTGCTCAACGATGTCAAACGCTTCGGCAAAAAGAGCTTTTAGCTTCGCAACTCGCTCATCACCAGACGGATTGAATGTAAGACCGACAGCTACTTCTCCCGCAGTTAGCTCTCGTGTTCCTTGTGTGTCCATATTTTTGATTTTACTTTTCCTCGCCATCCCAGCCCTCAACCTCTCTGATCACTCTCACTCTAGCATAGTTCATTGCGTTGTGCAATGGAAACAGTGGATAAGTTATTTAATCTTTGCCAACAACGCTAGCAGTATCTTTTTTGACTTCGGGTTTAGCCAATCTATTCGGTCGCGTTTCATAGCGTTGCAAGGGCGACACAATAATTGCAAAGCCGAATACATTTTATAGCTCTCACGGCGTTCTATCCCAAACAAACCCAACACAGCCATAGGGATAATGTGGTCTACGGTTAAGTAGCCGACCTCGCCACAACGCTGACATTTCCGGCCATCTCTTTTAGCCAGAATTTCTACTGTTTCTTCTATGACTTTAATTTCAGGTTTCATATCGTTTTAGAAAACATCATCAAGCTCTTTATCACAATTGCACTGCTCACTCTCAAGACCGCAATCTTCGCAACGCTCGGGACGGTCAAAGTCAAATTGTTCTCGGTCGGTGTCGTTCATATCAATTCTTTTAGGAGGGAGTTAATTATTTCTTTAATGGGTTTTTCTTCGGCGAGCGATTTTTCTTTGAGCTTTCGCCAGTCTTCGTAGTCTATTTTGATTGACTTACGCTTTTTCATATCAGAACATCATTTTAGTTACCGACTTTAATCGCTCCTCGGCTATCTTGCAGTATTCAGGGGATATTTCTATACCTAGATAGTTTCGGTTATTTATTTTCGCCATTTTCAAAGTAGTCCCGCTACCGCACATAGGGTCAAAGACTAAATCTCCTTTATTGCTCCAAGAGATGATGTGGTTGGCGGCAAGGCGTTCTGGGAAGATTGCTGGATGTCTGTGTGCAATATCATCATTCCCGCGATTTGGTATTTTCCAAACATTCCCAAGCACTACCATTTCTTGTTGCTGGAATTGATTTATATTAAAACTATTTTCATCTTTATTATCTCTATGAAATGTTTTTTCTAGTCGCCGGTCAACATATAAACGCTTTGACCGGATTGGATTAAAACAATTCGGAGAACCTTTAGAAAAAATAAACATATATTCAAATGCTGGCTCATAACGATTGCTGTTCTGCGGAGTCGTTCGTCGTTCCCATATCATCGTATCGTGTAGATTAAAGCCGCACTCTTTGAAAAATAACGCTTGTCTAAAACTCGTTCCGCTTTCGCTTCCTTTTATCGTTTGGTCGCCAACCACCCACACGACCACTCCGCCGTCTTTCGTTACCCGAAACAACTCTTTAGCTATGCCCTCAAAATCAAACGAATAGCCTTTGTAATCACGAAGATTGTCGTAGGGCGGAGAAGTAACGGTTAAATCCACCGATTTACCAGACATAGACTTCATCACTTCAAGACAGTCGCCGTTTATTATTTTATTTAGTTCCATATTGTCTACTTGTCCACTTGTCCACTTGTCCACCCGTAGGGCTACGCCCCAATCCACCTACCCCAAGCCGTTGCTTCTCTCTGGAATGGGTGTTGGGGTTCGGCTCTCCCTTGGAAAAAGTCCAAGTCTTGGAGTTCTTTGCGTTTCGGAGTTTTCTGCATTCACTTTTAAGAAAAATCGGCGAGCGAAAATTCTTAAAAGCGTTCCGTGAGTGTAAGTATCCGTGTTGGGGGCGCTCGTTAAGCACATTTTTATTAGCCAAACCCTTTCGGGAAAATGTGGGTTAGCGCAACCTTGCTATCTAAACCTTTCGGTCTAGGCGGTGAAGAGATTTCCAGCCGATTGGTGCTATTCGCTCGAACTCGGCCAGTCCGATACAACACCTCATAGGATTTCCTCTTCACCGCTTAAACAAAAAAGCACTTTCAACTCGTTCCGTCCTGTTTGGGGGTACAGAACGAGTTGAAAGTGCT
>Ga0210043_1000479_pt1 | contig 42474 bp, 65 predicted proteins | sample CryGeymet201501t_FD_183990 | JGI IMG/M metagenome (GOLD analysis project Ga0210043, IMG submission 183990) | Groundwater microbial communities from Crystal Geyser aquifers in Utah, USA - Crystal Geyser metaG 2015-01t (SPAdes) (version 2) | ecosystem: Environmental > Aquatic > Deep subsurface >... | reverse complement strand
TGAAGCTCGGCTTCCGGCACGAGCCCGCTGTGAGGGGACACGGATATCTGCAGTAGGCGGAAGAGCCCGGAAGAGCCCGGCGGATCGCGGATAGAGGCCCGGAATTATTGGGATAATCGGGCCGGCGGGGCGGCTGGAGGCGCAGGCGGGGATTGTTGCAGTGGCGGGCGGTTGGTCCAAGTTGGAGCGCCGGCGGCCCTGACGCCAAGCGCGAGGCCAAAAGACAGCAACGCCTAGAAAATGTTGAGAGATTCGCCGGCGCAGAGCGCGGCGCACGAGAGGCTCAGGCGTTGTGGAAAACGGCGGGGCGTCCAAGTTCGGAGCAGGGCGTCCGAGAACGGGATTCGGCGCGGCGGATCAAAGGGTTGGCGTTTGAGAACGGGCATGGCGCCCATTCTCAAACTTGGACGCTTTTTCAGGCGTTCGAAGGGGCTTCGAACGGCGGCTTCTGGCCCGCGTCTGCCTTGCTCACGTCTCGATGGACCGGCCCCAGATCGACATAGTTTGCGAGCTGGCGCTGCAGCCAGCTCACTGGCACAACGTGCCGATCTTCGCCCATAGAGCCGGCCAGCTCGTTGTGGCAGAGAACGTCAAGCCAGCGGAGGATCGGAGGTTCGCCCGCTTCCAGCCTCAACCGGTCCGCGACGATCTCGCGGAGCTGCGCCTCCGTCATCTCCTCCCCGCAAACCTCGGCCCGCTGTTCAAGCGCGATGAAGTCGCGGTAGAGCCCCTCATGCCGCATCGCTTTCCCGGAAAGGTCGAAGACAAGTTCGGCGGCCTGCGAGACGGCTACCGCGCCGGCTGCTGAAAGCGCCACCCATTCCGGCGCGGCAGAGAGAAGCGCCGCGATGGTGGAGCCTCCGAAGACGACCGATGCGAAGGAGATCAGCCGGCTTTGCCGCGTGAAGAAGGCGCGGCGCGCGGAATGGTAGCGAACCGAGCGGCGAAGATCGAAGAGCAGCTCGAACCTGCGGTCGAGCCGCTGCTCCCTCTCCCTGTCAATCCTGCCCGTCTCCATCGCGTGGCCTCTTCGGCGGCTTCAGCGTCGTGCTCACGGTGTTCGTGCCACGACCCCCGTCGTTCATGTCGGACGCGCCGCCCCTGTCGCCCTTCCTGGTCGTCTCGGGCTTGCGGTCGCCGCCATCCCGGTCTTTCCGTCCTACCATATCGCGCTCTCCTTTCAAAATGCGACTGCGGTGATCAATGGCAATGTGGGACGCCGGTCTTCTGCTCCATGGGGCAGCACTGGCCGGGCGGGGAGCTCTTGCGGCAGCCGCCGCCGTGGTCGATCTGCGGCGGCGCGAGGAGCGGGGCGAGGAGGAGCAGGAGGGTGTAAGACGAGGTTACATCCTTCGCCGCCAAAGGGTGTCCGTATTAGTGGACACCCTTGGGGGCAAACAGACCATGAACCTGGTCAACGGCGGCGGATCAGTCGATCAGCTTGCGAATCTCGTTGATGAGGTCGGAGAGGATTTCGGTGGGGACGCGGTAGTGGTTGGCGAGGTGCGCGAGGGTGTTGCCGAGCAGCGGCGGCGGGGTCCAGCCGGCCGCGCGGGCGGCGTCCATCACGATGGTCTCCGCCATGCGGTAGGCGCGCCTCCGCTGAAGGTGCCGCTCCTCGGAACGGGTCTCCGCCTTCTCATCCTGGAAGCCGATCCTGAGCATCATGTCCGCGCGGTCGCGAACGCGGTCCACGAGGTTTTCGTCGAGCGCGATCTCCTCCAGCCGTTCGCGGAGCGCCGCGTTCTCCGGGGTTTCGGCGAAGGGCGCGTCATTCGCCGCAAATAACGCCTCGGCCCGCTCAACAACCGCATCAGCCTCCGCCGAAGTCAGGCCGGAACCGCGCTGCCCTTTCCGCCTTCCCGTCACGACATATAGAATATCGACCCCGGCCTCTTCGAAGCGCGCCAGCGCCTCGGCATTGGGCGAGGTCTTGTCGCCCTCCCATTGGATTACGGTTCTCGCCGAAGAATCGCATAGGCCAGCAAAGTCTACTTGGTTGAGGCATAGGCGATTTCGCTCTTCTTTTAGTCGCGCACCTATAGACATGATGCTGCACCCTTCGCGCTTGACGTATGAGCTTTTGTCAGCATAGTGCTGATAACGTCGCATTAGAGAAGAGTAGCAGGACACCATGGCAAACCCAACGATTCGGAGGGAGGACCGCGAGGCCGCCCGGGCCGCGCTCCACGAAGCGGGGATCAGCATCCGCGCGGTGGCGAACGAACTCGGCGTCCACCATTCGGCGGTGCTCCGGGTGCTGAGCAGCGACGTGCCCTGCACGCGCGGGCAGGCGCACAAGATCGCGGTGGCGCTCGGGCTCAAGCAGGGCGTGGTCGCTCCGGAGGGACTCACCCCGAGCGAGACGGTGCGGGCGGCGATGAAGCGGCGCGCGTCATGAGCGCGCCGCTGATCCCGTTCGACTTCGAGACCAACGCGGTGCGGGTGGCGATGCGCGAGGGGGCGCCGTGGTTCGTCGCCGCCGACGTCTGCCGGGTGCTGGAAATCAGGAACCCGCGCCAGGCTGTGAGCCGGCTCGGCGATGATGAGAAGGTCGTCGTCAGCGCCGACACCCTTGACCCAATGACCGTCGGTAATGCCGACGGTCAAAGCCCTTTGACCGTCATTAGTAGTGACGGTCAAAGCCCTTTGACCCTCGATAGTATCGAGGGTCAAAAGCCCGGACGCGGCGGCGCGCGCTCCTTCAACCTGGTCTCCGAGAGCGGTCTCTACGCCCTCATCTTCACCAGCCGGACCCCCTCCGCCGAGCGGTTCCGGAAGTGGGTCACCGGGGAGGTTCTGCCGGCCATCCGCAAGGGCGGACGCTATTCGATCCCGAACGCGGAGCGGCGGGAGATGGACGCGAAGCGGGCCTATCTCGAAGCGCTGCCGGAGGAGCACCGGGCGCTGGCCCGGCGCCGGGCGGAGGTGATGGGCGAGCTCGCCGACGCGCTCGAAGGCGGGATGCGGGCGACGGCGGCGACGCGGGCGGCGGCGGAGGCGCTGGAGGTCTCCGAGACCTCGATCTGGACGATGCGCCGGGCGATCCACCTCGTGCCGCGGGAGGACTGGGAGGCGGCGCTGGCGCCGCGCTGGGCGGGGCCGCGGGCCATGACATCGGAGTGCAGCCCGGAGGCGATGCGGGCCTTCGTCGACCTCGTGCTCACGGGCTCGAAGATCTCCGCCGCCTACCGGCGGATGCTGGCGATGGCGGCGGAGAACGGGTGGCAACCGATCCCCGAAGAGCGGGCGATGCGGCGGCTGGCGACGACGATGCTTTCCGCGACGCGGGGCGCGCGGATCGGGGAGGGGCGGGCATGAGCGCGCGCACGCCCGCCCCATGCCCGGTCACCGGCTTCGACTGCCTGACGTGCGTGCCGGGCTGCTGCCTCTTGCGGCGCCCCGAGGTCATGAGCCCGCGCGTGATCTCCGCCCTGCTCTCGCAGGACCCGTCGATCCCGGCGCCGCGGCTCGCGCTGGCGCCCTCCGCCTGGTCGCGCCTCGCGGCGGCGGCCCGGCGCTGGGGGTGGCGCGGGGCGCTCGAAGACCTGATCGGGCTCGTCTCGCTCCTCGCGCTCTGCTGGGCCGCCGCGCTGATCCTCGCGGCCTTCGGACCGGACTACGGGAGCGCGCGGTGAACGCCCCCGGCGCTTTGCGCGCAAAGCGCGGTGGGCCCAGCGCTTCGTTTGGAAGCGCGACGGCGCAACTGCATCGCTTCAACCGGCGGCTCGCCGCTGTTCTCGGGGCGCTCGCGCTCCTCCTCTTCATCCTCGGGAGACTGACATGAGCATCGTCCAGTGGCCGGCCTGCATCCCCGGCGGCGCTTTCGTGCGCGACCATCTGAGCGGCGACCTGATCCCGGTCAGGGTGATCGAGCCCGGCGAGGAGACGGCGCTCGACGCGTGGGACGCGCTGGCGGCGCTGGTCGCCGGCGTCGACGCCGTCGAGGCGGAGCTGGACGCGATGGCGGAGGGGCGGCTTCAGCATCTCAACCCGACCGCTGCCGACCCCGCGCAGGCGGTCACCGACGGGCATGTCTTCGATCTCGAGAATGCGGCGCTCGACCGGCATCAGGAGGCGCTCGAGGCGGTCGCCGCGCAGGCGCGGGCGATGACGGCGCCCGAGGGCGGGTGGTCGAACGGGCGCGGCATGCCGCCGATCCGGCGCGTCCTCGACCTCGCTCTCTGAGGCCGGGGCGATGGCGATGCACAAGGGCTCCATGCGCTCCCCGCGCCTCCGCCGCGTGGCGGCGGTGCTGGCGGACGGGCAGGAGCATTCCTCCCTCGCGATCCAGCGGCGGGCGCGGGTCTGCGCGCCGGGCACCTGCGTTTCCGAGCTCAGGGCGAACGGGGCGGTGGTCGAGTGCCGGCAGGAGACGCGCCCCTCGGGCCGGGTCTGGCTTTATCGCATGACGACGCCGCCGGCGGAGCCGGTCGAGACGACGGCGAAGCGGGAGGCGCGCGCATGAGCCGGTTGATCGCCGAAGGAAAGACTGTGTCTCCGGGCGAGATTGTCGTGCGGGACCGACTGAGGCCGGTCTCCGAGGCGGGCGTCGCCGCCGTGATGGAGAGCGTCCGGACGCTCGGGCGGCTGACCGATCCGATCCAGGTGCGCCTGATCGGACGCGGCGACAAGAAAAGCTACGAGTTGATGGCGGGCGCGCACCGGCTGGAGGCAGCGAAGCGGCTCAACCACCCGACGATCCGCGCGACGGTCTGGGAGTGCAACGACGACGAGGCGGTGCTGTTCGAGGTGGACGACAACCTCGCGCGCGCCGAGCTGTCGGTGCTGGAGCTGGCCGTCTTCATGGCCCGGCATCAGGAGGCCTATCTGCGGCTCCATCCGGAGAGCGCGCGGGGCGGAAACCGCGGCAACCAGCACACCGGCGGGCGCCAAACGGAAATCATTTCCTTTAGCCAGGTCGTCGCCGAGAAGCGCGGCATCTCGGAACGGCACGTCCGAAACCTCGTCGCCGCCGGGCGGCGGCTGAAGCCGGAGACGATCACGGCGCTTCAGGCGCCCGCGACAGGCGTGAAGGTCGATCTCAAGACGATCATGGACCTCGCGAAGATGGAGGCCGGGCAGGCGGACGCGGCGGCGCTGATCGCGCGCGGCGAGGCGCGGCGGGTGCGGGAGGCGGTGGAGCGTCTGAAAGGCCTCGGGCCGAAGCCCAAGGCCCCCGTCGAAGACGCTTTCGCGGCCCTTATCGACCGGTTCGAACGCGCGCCCATGGCGGCGAAGCGGGCGTTTCTGGCCGAGCTCTGGGCGCGGCATGGCGACCTGATCGAGCAGGAGCGGTTCACGGCGACCGGAGGCCCGGCGTCATGACAGGAGGACTGACATGGACGAAGGTTTCGACAGCATCGAGGAGGCGCGCGCGCACGCCCGCGCCCGTCAGGAATGGATGGCGCGGCAGCGCGCGGAGATCAAATCAGCGCGCGCAGGTCGTTCAACGCCCGCCGGAGCGAGATCATTGCTGGGCCGTCTGGCCGCATGGCTCCGGCTTCGACTTCCATCGTGATCGCGCGCTCCGCGTCCACGACGATGCGCTCCACGTCGCCGGGCGAGAGCATCCCCTTGCGGAGCAGAACGCGGATCGTCGGGACGACGAGGTAGCGGGCGACGCCGGCGCCGTCGAACACGGCGCCGAGCAGCCCGTCGAGACCGTCTTCGGCGTCTTCGGTCATGTGCGAATCTCCCCTTGCGGAGGGGCAGTATGACCCTTCCGCTCGCCCCCGCACAGGAATGGTGGACGCCGGCGGAGCTGGCGGAGGCGGCGTTGCCCGGCCTCCCGGCCTCGCTGCGGCGGATCAACGTTCTGGCCTCGGAGGCGGGCTGGCGCGAGTCTTCGGGGCGGGCGCGGCGGCGGGCGGGCAAGGGCGGCGGGTGGGAATATCACTACAGCCTCTTCCCCAGCCGGGCGCAGTTGCGGCTGATCTCGATGGACGCGGACCGGGCGGCGGGCGAGCCGGAGCCGGAGGCTCGGGGCCGACGCGCTTTCGAAGGAAGCGCTGGGCCCACCGCGCTTTGCTCGCAAAGCGCTAGGGGCGCGGACTGGGAGACGTTCGAGCGGCTGCCGGCGGAGGCGCAGGCGGTCGCGCGGGAGCGGCTCGACGCGCTCCGCGCGGTCGAGGCGCTGATCGACGCGGGGCGGACCGCCAACTTCGCGGTCAATGCGGTGGCGGAGCTGCGCGGGGTCTCCGCGCGCTCGCTCTGGAACTGGCGCAAGGCGGTCGCCTTCGCGGCGCCCGCCGACCGGCTGCCCCTGCTGGCGCCGCGGCACCGAACGGCGCTGCGGAAGGTCGAGACGGCGCCCTGCTCCGAGGCGGCGTGGGACGCGTTCAAGGCCGACCTTCTCCGCCCGGCGCGGCCCTCCCTCACCTCGGCATGGCGGCGCATGGTCCGCGTCGCGGGGAGCCAAGGCTGGGACTGGCCCTCGGAGAAGGTGATCCGGCGCCGGGTGAAGGCGGAGATCCCGCGCGCGGTCTGGGTGCTGGCCCGCGAGGGGACGGACAAGCTGAAGCGGCTCTATCCGCCGCAGGAGCGCGACAAGAGCCAGCTCGGCCCGCTCGGCTTCGTCAACGCGGACTTCCACCGCTTCGACGTCTTCGTCGAATGGGAGGAGGGGCGGATCATCCGGCCGCAGATGGTCGCCTTCCAGGACATCTGGTCGGGCATGATCCTCGCCTGGCGGATGGACGAGACCCCGAATTCCCTCGCCGTCTCCCTCGCCCTCGGCGACCTCGTCGAGGACTGGGGCATTCCGGAGCGCTGTCTCCTCGATAACGGGCGGGAGTTCGCCGCGAAGTGGATCACCGGCGGCACGCCGACGCGGTTCCGGTTCAAGGTGAAGGAGTCGGACCCGGCGGGGCTCCTGCCGCTCCTCGGCGTCGAGGTGCACTGGGCGACGCCCTATGCCGGGCAGTCCAAGCCGGTCGAGCGGGCGTTCCGCGACATGTGCGACGCCATCGCGAAGGACCCGCGCTTCGACGGCGCCTGGACCGGGAACAAGCCCGAGGCGAAGCCGGAGGATTACGCCAGCCGCGCGATCCCGCGCGAGGAGTTCCTCTCCGTCGTCGCCGAGGGGATCGCCGAGCACAACGCCCGGCCCGGGCGGCGCGCGGCGGTCTGCGCCGGGCGGTCCTTCGCCGAGACCTTCGCCGAGGGTTACGCGACCGCGCCGATCCGCAAGGCGACGCCGGAACAGCGGCGGCTCTGGCTCTGCGGCGCCGAGGGGCTGCGCGGGCATGGCGAGACCGGGGGGCTGAAGCTCGAAGGCAACCGCTACTGGTCTCCGTGGATGGTGGACCTCGCGGGCAAGCCGGTCGTCGGCCGGTTCGACCCGGCGGACCTTCATGCCGGGCTCCATGTCTACGCGGCGGACGGGCGGTATCTCGGCCATGCCGAATGCGTCGAGCCGGTCGGGTTCGACAGTCTCGAAGGGGCGAAGGCGCATGCGCGGGCGCGAAACGCCTGGAAGCGGGCGCAGCGGGCGGAGCTGGACGCGCATCGGCGCGTGAGCCGGACCGGGCTGAAGCGGCTGCTGGACGCGAGCGCGGAGGGGCCGGCCCCGGCGCCGGAGACCAAGGTGGTGCGGCCGGCCTTCGGGCGGGTTGCGGATGAGGACCTGATGCGGGCGCCGGCGCGGCGGACGGCTCCGCCGCCGGCTCCGGAGGTCGAGGCGGCGCGGGCGGCGCTCGTCGCGGATTTCGAGGCGCGGCGCGAGGCGAAGGGGCGGGAAGCTGCGGCGCGCGAGGAGTCGCGCGACGACCGGCATGACCGCTGCGTGGAGATACTGACCCGGATCGCGGAAGGCGGGCGGGTCGGGGAGGAGGAGCGGCGCTGGGCGGAGGTCTATCGCGGCTCCTCGGAGTTCCGCTCGACGGCGGCGCTCCGCGCCACGTTCGGGGATTACCGGATCGCTTCGGGCGGTTCGGATTTGTGAAGCGGCCCCGGGCCGGTCGAGTGCAATCGGCCCGGCCCGGAGCCTCAGAGAGGAGAGCATGATGAGAGACGACGGCGAGATCGTCAATACGCTGGCGCCGATCACCAATGTGGCGCTGATGCTGCAGCTGGTGGACGGGCTGATGAACCGGGCGCCGGGGCTTCCCGGGATCGGCGTCTTTTCCGGCCCGTCGGGCTGGGGCAAGTCCTCCGCCGCGGCGGTGGCGGCGAACCGGCACCGGGCCTTCGTGGTGGAGGTCCGCTCGACCTACACCACCAAGCATCTCTTCGGGATGCTGGCCCGCGAGATGGGCCTCGGCGACAAGGGCACGACCGCGCAGCTCGGCGACCGGATCGCCGAGGAGCTGGCGCTTTCGGGGCGACCGCTGATCCTCGACGAGGCGGACCACCTCGCCGACAAGCGGATGATCGAGGACGTGCGCGGGCTCTACGAGGCCAGCCAGGGCGTGCTCGTGCTGATCGGCGAGGAGCGGCTGCCGGTGCGGCTCGAACGCTGGGAGCGGGTAGCCAGCCGCGTTCTGGACTGGGTGCAGGCGGAGCCGGTGAGCCGGGAGGATGCGCGGCATCTGGCGCGGCTCTATTGCCGGGGCGTCGAGATCGAGGAGGGGCTTTTCGACCTCCTGATGAAGGCCGCCGGGCAGAGCGCGCGGCGGGTCTCCACCAATCTTCATCTCGTCGGCGAGCAGGCGCGCCGGCAGGGCGTGACGCGGATCGGGCTCGCCGGATGGGGCGACAGGACGTTCCCCAACGGGCGCGCCCCGAAAGCCCGGAGGATCGACTGATGGGGCGGCGACCGGCGGACGAGATCGCCCGCGCGCCGAAGCCGCAGGGCCGGGACGCGATCTGGGCGGCGGTGCGGCGGGTTCCGGGCGGAACCGCCTTCAGCGTCGGCGACATCCGGCGGGAGACCGACGCGAACGAGGCGACGATCCGCGGCTACCTGACGGCGCTCGAGGCCTCGGGGCGGCTCGCGACGGCGGAGGCCGGACCGCCGCGGCGCTGGCGGCTCGCGAAGGACACCGGGCGGGAGACGCCGCGGGTGCGCCCGGACGGCTCGGCCGTCACCATGGGCGACGGCAACGGGCGGATGTGGCGGGCGATGAAGCTCCTCAAGCAGTTCACGGCGATGGACCTCGCGCTCGCGGCCTCGCCGCCGGGCGCGGCGCCCGTCTCCTCCGAGACGGCGGAGAGCTATGTGCGCTGGCTGCACCGGGCCGGGTATCTCCGGATGCGCTCGGTCGGGACGGACGGGGCGCAGACGATCTGGCTCTTCGCGCGGGACACCGGGCCGCTGGCGCCGATGCTCCAGCGGGCGCCGCAGGTCTTCGACCCGAACCTCGGCGAGGTGGTCTATCGCGCGACGTCGCGCGGGGGGGCGTCATGAGCGGGGAGAGCGACTGGATGGAGGCGCTGCGGGCCGAATGCGCGCGGACCTCGCAGGCGAAGGTCGCCGGGCGGCTCGGCTATTCCGGCTCGGTCGTCAGCCAGGTTCTGAAGGGGGCCTATCCCGGCAGCATCGAGCGGGTCGAGCAGGCGGTGCGCGGCTTGCTGATGGGCGGGCGGGTCGCCTGCCCGGAGCTCGGCGATGTCGAGGGGCATGTCTGCCTCGACCACCAGAAGCGCGCGCGGACCCACACGCCCTCCAATCCCTTTCGGGTCCGGATGTTCCGGGCCTGCCGCAAGTGCCCGCGTTTCACGAAGGAGAAGACCGATGAAGCCCTTTGACGTCTCCAGCGCTCCGCTCGACCCGGCCTCGCGCCGGCGTGTGGCGGACATGACGGCGCTGCTCGCCGTCCAGTGCCAGGCGGACCCGGTGGTCCGGCTGGCGGTGATGAATTGCGCCGTCTCGCTCACGGCGACCATCGCCTCGCTCGCCGGGGAGGCGGACGCCGGGCGCGCCTGCGAGACGTTCCGGAAGGGCGTGCAGGCGGCGCTGGACCGGGCGGAAGAGACGCGCAGGAGGCTCCTGTGAGGGCGGCGGCGCTGGCCCTCGCGCTGATCGCCGCGCCGGCGGCGGGGCAGGACCTCACGCTCCGGGTGATCGACGGGGACACGGTGGAGGCGGGCGGGAAGCAGTACCGGCTCGCCAATGTCGACGCGCCGGAGACGCGACGGGCGTGGGGGAAGTATCCGGCGGCACAGTGCCCCGACGAGGTCGAGAAGGGCAAGGCGGCGAAGGCGGCGCTGGAGGCGCTGCTTGGCTCCGGGCGGATCGAGATCATCGTCGTCGGACCCGATTGCGGGCGGGATCGGACATGCGCCCGGCTGGAGGTGGACGGCGCGGACGTCGCCGCCATCGGGCTCGCGGAGGGCTGGCTGAAGCCGTGGCCGCATCGCGGGACGACGCCGCTGACCGACAAGCCGAGCTGGTGCGCGGACGGGGAGGGCTGGTGATGCCGAGGCGCGCGAAGGCGAGCATCGAGCTGTTGATGGTGCTCGCTCACGAGATCGAGACCGTCGAGGGCAATCGCATGGGCCTTATCGGCACGTTGATGGCCGAGGAAGGCGCCGTTCTGAACTGGAGGAACGGAACCAACGAGTTCCGCATGCATGGCATCGCGGGCACCGCCACCGACACTCCGGAGAACGCCTTGCGTTCATGGGCGCGGGTGGCTCGCCGGCAGATCGAGAAGCGTCAAGCAGAGGCGCGAGCGGCGCGGCGGAGGGCTTCGTGATGGTCGCCTATTCCTTCGCCGCGCGGTTCGCCGACCAGGTCGCCCTTGGCGCGAAGACGCAGACGATCCGGGCGCACCGGCGGCGGCACGCCTGGCCGGGCGAGCCGGTGCAGCTTTATGCCGGGCTGCGGACGAAGGCGGCGCGGAAGCTGGTCGATCCGGACCCGGTCTGCGTGAGCGTCGAGGCGGTGACGCTGGACATCCCGGCGGAGAGCGAAGGGCGGGCGGCGCGGGTCGCGGTCGGTCTCGACGCGCTCCGCCTGCTCGACGACGCCTTCGCGCAGGCGGACGGGTTCCGCGACGTCGGTGACATGGTCCGGTTCTGGCGCGCCACGCACGGCGCCGGGCTCTTCACCGGCGTGCTGATCGGCTGGCGGCTCGTCGCCGCCGAGAGGATGGCGGCATGAGCCGGCATCCCGATTTTCCCGCCACGCCCGAGGCGCTCTTCGAGGCGGCCGGGCGGGCCGCCGGGCGGGTGCTGGCGGCGCGCCAGCCGCGGACCGGTGCCTCGCGCCTCAGCTATCGCGAGATCGCCGCGATGGCGGCGCTGATCGGAGAGATCGGCCTCGCCGTCGCGCCGGAAACACCGGCTTCGAAGCCGGCTTCGAAGACCCCTGAAACCATTGATGAAGGAGCGTTGTGATGACTCCCGAAGGCTACATGGAGGACGCCAAGGGCGCCCTCGTGCCCCTCACCGCGATCAAGCCGGAGCGGCTGGCGGAGGATGCGCTGGTGAAGGAGCTGACCGCCGCGGCGGCGGAGCTGAGCCGCGCGCTCGCCGCTTTCCGGGCGCGGGCGATGGACGACGTCGCCGCGCTGCAGGACCTCGTCTCCGAAAAATACGGCGCGACGCTCGGCGGGCGGAAGGGCAACGTGACGCTCACCTCGTTCGACGGCTCGCTCCGGGTGCGGGTGGCGATCTCCGAGACGCTGACCTTCGGGCCGGAGCTGACGGCGGCGAAGGCGCTGATCGACGGGTGCATCACGCGGTGGTCGGAAGGCTCCACCGCGCAGATCAAGGCGCTCGTCGACCAGGCGTTCCAGGTCAACAAGCAGGGGCGGATCGACACCCAGCGGGTGCTCGGGCTCCGCAGCCTCGACATGGGCGGGGACGAGGACTGGGCGCGGGCGATGGACGCGATCTCCGACGCGATCCGGGTCTCGGGCTCGAAGACCTATGTGCGCTTCCACCGGGTCGACCCGAAGTCGGGGATCGAGCGGCAGATCGCGCTCGACCTCGCCAACGCGGAGACCGGGCCGGAGTCGGGATCGGAGTCGGGGCGGTGAGCGTCTGGGCTGTCACGATGACGCGGGCCGCGCTGGCCGTGGACCGGGCGGCGTTCGGCCTCGCCGAGCAGGCGGATCGCGATCTCGTCTTCGCTGTCGGCGAGATCGTGCGGGGCTTGCCGGAGCCGGAGGGATGGGCGGAGCCGAGCCGTCGCATCGCCGATCTTGAGGGCGCGCTCCGCTATCTCCGAACGCAGGCCGCGGCCGGAAGCCTCCACCCGGAGGTGGTCATCCACAATGTCGATTTCGTGCTCGGACGGGACGGCGAGGCGCCGGCGAGTTCGCGGCTGCGGTCGCTTTTCTCCGACGACCCGAAGACGGGCGGGGGGACCTCCGATGGCTGAGCGGCGCTGCCCCGGCCCGGATTGCGGCGAAGGCTGCGGCGCGCCGGTTTCGAGCCGGAGCGTCTCGGGCCTTTGCCGGCGTTGCAACGGGGTGCGCCGGATGCGCGTCCTCCACGCCGACCCGGAGCTGATCGCGCGGCGGCGGGCGGCGGCGGCGGCGGCGACGCGCGGCGGGCGGCGCGCGCCGCTTCCGCCGCTCAGCGACCGGGAGCGGCTGGATTACCGCAAGATGCGGCGGCATGGCGCGGGGCGGGCCGCGGCGCTGGCCGCGCTCGGCCACCCGGAGGCGCGTCATGGCTGACCTCCGGCGCGCGCAGCAGCTGATCCATGCGGCCTGCCGCGAGATGGGGATCGACGCGGAGACGCGGCGGGAGATGCAGCGCGCCGCGACCGGCAAGGAGTCGATGTCGGATATGGACGCGCGCGACCTCGCGAAGGTGAAGGCGGCGCTGGTCTCGCGCGGCTGGAAGCCGAAGGCGCGGGGCCGGGCCGCCGAGACGCGCGCGGACCTCCGGTTCATCTGGGTGCTCTGGGGCAAGCTCGCCGAGGCGGGCGCCGGCGGCGCGAAGCCGGGGCGGGCCGCGCTCCGCAAGTTCATCAACTCGGATCGCTGGTGGGCCAAATACGGCTACGCGCAGACCGACGTGAGCCTCCTGTCCGAGGAGCGGGCGCGCGACGTGATCGAGGCGCTGAAGGCGGTCGCGGTTCGCCACGGAATCAGCCTCGAAAGACCGAAGCCATGAAGAAGAGCCGCGTCGGGGTCACCGACCACGCCGTCGTCCGCTATCTCGAACGCGCGCTCAACGTCGATGTCGAGGGGCTGCGGCGGCGGATCGGGGCGCGGGCGGACATCGCCTTCGAGGCGGGCGCGAGGGCCGTCGTGATCGACGGCGTCCGCTACATCGTCGTGGACGCGACGCTGGTGACGGTCGAGCTGGTCTCGAAGCGGGGGCGGGAGCGGTTCCGCCGGCGGCGGGTCAAGTGAACGCGCCGGTTCGCCGCGACCGGTCGCGCTGGCCGGAGCTGCTGCGCGACTGCGCGGAGCGGTTCGGCGACGCGGCGGCGCTTCGGCTCGCCGGGCGGATCGGCGGGCGGAAGATCGAGGTCCCGACCGGGGCGCGGCCCACGAAGATCGACGCGGAGATCGGCCCGGAGCTGGCCGCGTGGCTGCGGGAGACGCGGGGCGGGCTCGTCATCCAGGTCCCGAACTTCGCGGCGCGGCTCGCCGACGAGCGGCGGAATTTCGTCTTGTGCAATCCCGGCCTATCGGCGAACGATATCGCCACGAGGCTCGGGATCACGTCGCGGCGCGTCGTGCAGATTCGCTCCGAGGCGCGCGCGGACCCGGCCCAGCCCGGCCTCTTCGACTGATCCCCCGGCCGCCTCCCCGGCCAGCCCTCCGAAACGCTTCGGACTAACACCCCGCGCCGCGCGCGGCGAAGGTTTCCCCCGCACCTTTGCAGGGGAGGCCGCCGATGCCCACGCTCTACACCCATTGGCGGGACGCGCCGCGGACGCCGGAGGCCGGCTGGCGCTGGCCGAACTTCAGGCCGGAGGAGCTGGCGTCGAAGTCCGACGACGAGCTGCTGGTCGACGAGGGCGCGCTCGACAGGCTGCAGGCGCTGCGGACCCTGCTCCGCGCGCCGCTGATCCTGACCTCGGCCTATCGGAGCAAGGCGCACAACAGGAAGGTCGGCGGCGCCCCGAACAGCTTCCACATGAAGGGCCGGGCCTTCGACGTGAAGATGGCGAACCACGATCCGCTCGTCTTCGAGGCGGCGGCGCGGAAGGCCGGGTTCAAGGGGGTCATCCGCTATCCGCATCGCGGGTTCATCCACATCGACACGCGCGAGACGCCCTACGACGCCGGAGACCCGTTCCCGCCGCGCGCGCACCGCTTCGACCAGGAGGAGCCGCGCGCGCCGCGCGAGACGCTGGCCGGGAGCCGGACGATGAAGGGCGCGGCGGCGACGACGCTGGGCGGCGCCGGCGCGACGGTCGCCGACGTGATCGAGGCGGCGGGCGGCGCGGCCGGGGGCGGGGCCGGGGAGGCCGCCGGCGCGCTCCTCGACGCGCAGGCGATGCTGGAGCCGCTGATCCCCTACGCCGCCACGATGAAGTGGGCGTTCCTCGCCGTCGCCTTCGGCGGGGTGTGCCTCACGGTCTACGCCCGGCTCGACGACTGGCGGAAGGGGCGGCGGTGACCGCGTGGCTCGTCTCGTTCATCGGCGGGAGGGCGGCCGGGCTCCTCGGCCCCGGTCTCAAATGGGGCGCGCTGGCGCTCGCGGTGCTCCTCTTCGTCGCCGGTCTCCGCCGCGCCGGGGAAAAGGCGGGGCGGATGGCGGAGCGGCTGGAAGCGAAGGAGCGGGCCAATGAGATCAACAGGCGGATGCTTGCGGCGGGGGCTGCCGGCCCTCGCAGTCGCGATCAGCTTACTGAGCGGCTGCGCGACGGCTCCTTCTGAGCCGGTGATCGGGGCGATCTGCCCCCCGGTCGTCGCCTACGACGCCGCGTTCCTGGCGCGGGCGGCGGAGGAGATGGCCTGCCTGCCCGAGGGCGGAGCGGCGGAGATACTCCTGCGGGACTACGCGACGACGCGGGCGCAGCTGCGGGCGGGAGCCGGCGGGTGAACCCGGGCGATCTCAATCCGTGGCTGCAGCTGATCAACGGCGCGCTCGCCGTCGGGGCGATGGTCTATGCGTGGATCGTCTCCCGCCGGAAGGATGTGGAGGCGGACTTCGCCAAGCGGGACGCGCGGATCGACGCGCTGGAGGCGCTGGTGCGCGAGGCCGCCGCGAAGGCCCACGCCGCGCCGCCGCGGGAGGAGCTGCACTCGATGGCGCTGCTCGTCTCCGAGATGCGCGGCGACATCCGGACGATGGTCGCCGAGCTGCGCGGGTCTAAGGACCTGATGACCCGGCTGGAGAACGTGGTCGCGCGCCACGAAGAGCACCTTCTGAAGGACCGCAAATGAGCTATCAGGACACGCTCTCGAAGCATCGGAGGCTCGCGATCCTCCGGCATCTCGCGCATTCGGCGGCCTACACCTCGAACGCCTCGATCCTCGTCGACGTCTGCAACGGGGTCGGAGTCACGTCGAGCCGGGCGCAGATCGAGGCGGATCTCGGATGGCTGGAGGAGGTGTCGCTCGTCACGCTGGCGCGGGCGGGCGACTTCATCGTCGTCTCCGCGACCGAGCGGGGCGTCGAGGTCGCCGAGGGGCGCGCCTTCAACGACGGCGTGCAGCGCCCCCGGCCCGGAGCGCGCTGAGATGCCGCCGCCCCGGAAGGTGGACCTCCTGCCGCCGGACCTCCGCGCCTGGCTGAAGGCGGCGTTCGAGGCGCGGGGCTTCGCCGGCTACGAGGAGATCGCCGACGCGCTCAACAAGCGGCTGAAAGCCGAGGGCTCCTCGCTCCGCATCGCGAAGACGGCGGTCGCGGCCTTCGGCAAGGAGCACCGCGAGTTCGTGAGGCTCCAGGAGGAGAGTCAGGCCTGGACGAAGGACTGGCTCACGAAGGAGGGGCTCGAAGGCGAGGCGGAGACGCACAAGGTGCTCTTCCAGATGATCTCCGCCCTCGTCTTCAAGACATTGCAGGCGATGATGACCGAGGAGGGCGCGCCCGAGCCGAAGGCGCTGGCGCAGCTGGGGCAGCTCCTCCGCACGCTGATCCATTCCTCCGGCATCCGCGAGCGCGTCGTCGCCGAGGCGGCGGAGCGGGCGAAGGCGGAGGAGCGGGAGCGGGTGGCGGCGGCGGCCGAGACCGCCGCGGTGCGCGCCGGGCTGACGAAGGACCGGGCGGCGGAGCTCAGGCGCGAGCTGCTCGGTATCGCGGCGTGACCACGTTCCGCGCCTTCGCGGAGATCCCGCCGCTGGCTTATGACCTGATCATGGCGGACCCGCCGTGGAGCTTCGACAACTGGTCGGGCAAGGGCGAGGCGAAGAACGCGAAGGCGCATTACGGCTGCATGAGCCTCGCGGAGATCGCCGCGCTCCCCGTCTCGCAGATCGCCGCGCGCGACTGCCTGCTCTGGCTCTGGGCGACGAACCCGATGCTCCCCGTCGCGTTGGCGCTGATGAAGGCATGGGGGTTCCGGTTCGTCACCGCGGGGCACTGGGCGAAGCGCAGCCCCGGCGGGAAGCTGGCGTTCGGCACGGGCTACGTCCTCCGCTGCGCCGGCGAGCCGTTCCTGATCGGGTCCATCGGCAAGCCGAAGACGACGCGCGGCGTCCGCTCCGTGATCGAGGGGCCGCGCCGCGAGCATTCGCGCAAGCCCGACGAGGCCTTCACCGCTGCGGAGCGACTGATGCCCGGCGCGCGGCGGATCGAGCTCTTCGGGCGGGAGAGCCGGGAGGGCTGGGACGTCTTCGGCGACCAGCCGGACAAGTTCGACAGGAAAGGAGAGGCGGCATGAGATGGGTTCGGCTTGGGGTGTTCGGGGCGATCCTCGCCCTGATGATCCTGATGATCCTCGCGGCGGGGCAGAGCCACGCGCAGCAGGGCGCGCTCTGCGGGCCGCGCGACCGGATCGTGGCCCAGCTCGCGGACCGGCACGGCGAGACCCGCCGCGCCGTCGGGCTCCAGCAGAACATGCAGGTGATGGAGACCTACGCCAACAGCGAGACCGGGAGCTGGACGATCATCGTCTCGATGCCGACCGGAGTCGCCTGCCTCGTCGCGGCGGGCGAGGCGTTCCATGCGGAGGCGGGCGAGGCCCCGGACGAGGGCGACGCGCTGTGAGCAGCCCCGGGCCGTCGACCCTAGAGCAGGCCTTCCTTCCGGGCGGTCCTTTCGGACATCTGCCGAATAATGCATCGGCACTCGACCTTGTCGCATTCCCGCAGCGGGAGAGGCGGGGCGTCCGCAGCGGGCAGCCGCATTCCCTCCAGCGCGCGCGCCGCGGCGCAGGACTCGCCGACGATGGTCAAGACGGCGATGGGCATCAGGCGCGCATTGCGCTCCCGTCGTCTCCTTCTGACCGCCTCGTTGAGGGCGCGCATGGCGACGGAGATCACGTCGGCGTCATCATGCGTCCGCATCGGCGAGGGGTCGCCGTCGACGAGGGCGCGGAGCGCAGGTCGTGGGCCGCTCGGATCGAAGCCGTCCCGCCCGCATCGCAGCGCAGCCCATGTGATCGCCGCATCAAGGTCAGCGTCGGTCGCCTCCCCGGCCTCGCCAAGGTGTCCAAAGATATCTGGCGGCGGCGTGAATCGGTCCATGTCTTTCCTGTTCCGGCTCCCGCGGTTCATCTCGTCGCAGGGGTCCAATAGAATGACCGACGTCGCCGCACTGGTCGAGACGCTCGTCTCCGAGATGGAGTCGGTGACCGCCGACCTGCCCGACGCCGACGAGACGGCGCGGTTCATCCTCGCGCTCGCCTATTGCGTCTTCGCGCACCGGACCGGGCTCGACGATGTCGAGGCGGCCGAGGAGGTCGAGCATTACATGGGCGAGACCGACCAGGCGCCGCCCGCCGGCGCGCTGCTCGCGACGGCGCACTGATGGAACCGGGGATGGCTGAGGGGCGCGACCCCATCGACTCGGCGCTCGAAGCCGGGCTACTGACCGGCGGCGAGGACCTGCCGCGCGATCTCGACCCGCTCGCCGAGGGCGTGCTGATGGCGCATCAGCGCGCCTGGCTGGAGGATCGCTCCCCGCTCAAGATCGCGGAGAAGTGCCGCCGCTCCGGCTTCACCTTCGCGGAGGCGCTGGACGACACGCTGACCGCCGCGACGGCCCGCGCCGATGGCGGCGACAACGTGTTCTACATCGGCGACACGAAGGACAAGGGCCGGGAGTTCATCGGCTATTGCGCGCATTTCGCGCGGGTGGTCGCGAAGGAGCTGGCGCGCGTCGAGGAGTTCCTCTTCGAAGACCGGCGCAGCGACGGGACGACGGCGGAGATCTCCGCCTTCCGGATGACCTTCGCCTCCGGCTGCCGGATCGTCGCGCTCTCTTCCCGGCCCGAGAACATCCGCGGCCTGCAGGGGATCGTCGTGATCGACGAGGCGGCGTTCCACAAGGATGTCGGGGAGGTGATCGACGCGGCGATGGCGCTGCTGATCTGGGGCGGACGGGTGCGGATCATCTCCACCCATAACGGCCGGCTCAACCCGTTCAACGAGCTGGTGACGCGGACGCGGGCGGGCAAGACGAAGTTCAGCCTTCACCGGATCGACTTCGAGGGCGTCCTCGCCAACGGGCTCTACGAGCGGGTGAAGCTCATGCGGCCCGACATCATGCCGCGCGAGGAATGGCTGGAGACGATCCGCGGCGGCTACACCGACGAAGGCCGGATGCGGGAGGAGCTGGACGCGGTCCCGCGGGACGCCGTGGGCGCGGCGCTTTCCCGCGTGGAGGTCGAGGCCTGCGCCGATCCGCGCGCGCCGGTCCTGCGGATCGCGCGGCCGGAATCCTTCAAGCTCGCGCCCGAAGGCGCGCGCCGGCGGGAGATCGGGGACTGGATCGCGCGGGAGCTGGCGCCCGTCCTCGCCCGCATCGATGTGAACCGGCGGACGGTGATCGGCGCGGACGTCGCGCGCCGGGGCCACGCCTCCTCGTACTGGATCGCGCAGATCGGCGCGGGGCTCCGGCGCGAATGCGTGGCGGTGGTGGAGCCCCGGCGGCTGCCCTTCGACCAGCTGCGGCAGATCCTCTTCTTCATCTTCGAGAACGCCGGCCGGCGCTGGACGGCGCAGATCGACAGCTCCGGCCTCGGCATGGAGACCGCCGAAGCCGCGGTCCTGAAATACGGCTCCCGCGTCGAGGCGGTGACCTTCTCGAACGGCTGGTACCGGGACAACGGGACGGCGCTCGTCACCTCGGTGCAGGACAGGTCGATGACCGTTCCGGCCGACGACGACGTCATCTCCGACCTCTGCGCGCTCGCCCATGTCGGCGGGGTCGTGAAGGTCCCCGACGGGCACGAGACGGTCGGCGCGGACGGCGGCAAGCGCCACGCCGACGCCGGGATCGCGGCGATGCTGATGGAGGCCGCCGCGCGGGTCGAGCCGCCGGCCATCGACTTCCGATCCGGCGGCGCGCGGCTGCCCGGGATGGGCGACTACGCCGAGGGGCCGGAATTCGAGGCCGGCCGCGCCGGCGGCGGCGCGGGCTGGGGGACGGTCGGCGGCGGCGTGAGTTTTGAAGGATGGCACAATGGCTGAAGACGACATTCCCCCGCAGCCCGAACGGCAGGAGATCGCGCCGGCGCGGGACACCGACGAGTTCATCGGGCTCTGGGCCGGGGCGATCCGGGAGCATCACGACCCGATCCTCCGGGGGCGGGGCGGCGACCTCAGGTTCTACGACCAGGTGCGGACGGACGCGCAGGTCTGGTCGACCTTCCAGCAGCGCGTCGCCGCCGTCGCCTCCCGCCCCTGGGAGGTGCGGCCCGGCGCCGAGGACCCGGCCAGCGAGGAGGCGGCCGAGCGGTTGGCCGCCGAGCTGGAGCGGCTCGATCTCGACGCGATCTTCCGCCGGATGCACTGGGGCGTCTTCTACGGCTACTCGGTCGCGGAGATCATGTGGGGCGCGGAGGGCGGGCGCTGGACCTTCGACGCCATCCGGGTGCGGCGCGCCCGGCGCTTCGGCTTCGACGTGGACGGCAAGCTCATGCTCCGGGCGGCGGGGACGCGGATCGAGCAGTCGATGCCGGACGCCAAGTTCTGGGTGATGACGACGACGGCCGACACCGAGGACGAGCCCTACGGCCTCGGGCTGGCGCACCTCCTCTACTGGCCGGCCTATTTCAAGCGGGCGGGGATGAAGAGCTGGATGATCGCGCTCGACAAATACGCCTCGCCCACGGCGAAGGGCACGTTCCCGCCGGGGACGACGGCGGAGGATCAGGCCAAGCTCCTCGCCGGGCTCCGCGCGATCCGGCAGGATTCGGCGCTGATCCATCCGGAGGGCATGGAGGTCGAATATCTCCAGACCGCGAAGAGCGCCTCGCTCGACTATCAGGCGTTCGACCGGCGGATGGACGCGTGGATCGCGAAGATCGTCCTCTCCCAGACCATGACGACCGACGACGGCTCCTCCCGCTCGCAGGGCGAGGTCCACATGGAGGTGCGGGACGAGGTGGCCGTCGCCGACGCCGACCTCCTGACGGGCTCTTTCAACCGCGGCCCGGCGAAGTGGTGGACCGCGTGGAACTTCGGCGAGCGGGCGGCGCCGCCCCGGCTCGTCCGTATCATGGAGGACGGGGAAGACCAGGACGTCGCGGCGGACCGCGACGTGAAGCTCCTGCAGCTCGGCTGGCGGCCGACGAAGGAGCGGATCGAGGAGGTCTACGGCGACGGCTACGAGCCTGCCCCGAAACCCGCCCCGCCGCCTCCGCCCGGACCGGCCGGCGAGGAAGAGGAGCCCGAGCCCGGCGCGGCCGAGCTGGCCGACGCGGAGGAGCCCGACGCGGTCGCCGCCTTCGCGGAGGCGCTCGTCTCCGCCGGCGCGACGGAAAGCGCGGTCGCCGACCTCCTCGCCCCGGTGATCGAGGCGGCCGAGGGCGCCGGGAGCTATGAGGCGTTCGGCGAGGCGCTCGGCGCGCTCTCGTTGTCCGACTCGGCGCTCGCCCCGCTCCGCGAGCTGCTGGCGCAGGCGATGTTCGCGGCGCGGCTGGGCGGCGAGGTCGGCGCCGATCTCCGCGACGGCGTCGAAAGCGAGGCGCCTTGAAAGTCGACTTCGCGCTCCTGCCGAATGTCGAGGCGCTCGCGTATTTCCGGGCCAAGGGCTTCGCGCCGGCGCTCGCCCGGTTCTCCTGGCGCGACGTCTGGGCCGAGGAGCACGACCGCGCCTTCACCGTCGCCAAGGCGATGCGCGACGACGTGCTGGAGGACATCCGCGCCGCGCTCGACGAGGCGATGAGCGCCGGGCTGCCCTTCGCCGAGTTCGCGAAGCGGCTGGAACCGACGCTCCGCGAGAAGGGCTGGTGGGGGCGCCAGCCCGTGCTCGACCCGAAGACCGGGCGGACGGAGCGCGCCCAGCTCGGGAGCGCGCGGCGGCTCCGGATCATCTTCGACACCAACCTCCGCACCGCCAACGCGGCCGGGCGATGGTCCCGCGTCCAGCGCAACAAGCGGCTGATGCCGTTCCTGACCTATGTCCAGATCGACCGGCCCTCCGCGCGGGAAGCGCACAAGCCCTTCGACGGGGTGACGCTCCCGGTCGACCACGCGTTCTGGCGGACGCATTACCCGCCGAACGGCTGGCGCTGCGGCTGCGTCGTGCGCCAGGTCTCCGCCCGGACCATGGCGAAGGAGGGGCTGAGCGTGACGGAGGAGGCGGCGCTGGAGCCGCTCCGCGAGACGCGGCCCTATCTCAACGAGCGGCGGGGCGAGACCGTCCAGGTCCCGGTCGGGATCGACCCCGGCTTCGAGCGGAATCCGGGGCTCGACCGGCACGATCCGGGGGCGGAATAGGCGCCGGCGCCGGTCGCGGCGGACCCCTCCCGGCGGATTTCGCCGATTAAACGGTTTTCCGGCGTTTTTAAACGGGGCGCCGCCCTCGGCGCGATGGTCGGGGCTCCGGACCGGGAGGCGCATCAGCGGGCGTTTCTGACGCCTCTCCCGGCGCTGGCGCTTTCGCGCGCCCCTCGCTACGATCCTGACCGACGCGGCGACACGGTGAACCTCGCGGCCGTAGCCCCCCGGGACGCCGGGCGGGCGCCATGGAGGGGGATGCGAGTCCCTCCCCGCGTCGCCTTCCCCTCCGTCTTCGCCGACCCGGCCCGCGCCCCCTCCGAAACGCTTCGGACTAACGGCCCCCGCCGCCCCGGGCGAAGACGGGTCCATGAACACCCGCATCCATCTCGCCCGCGCCGGGCGCTATCGCGACGCCCACGGAAGGGCGGTCGCGCTCGACGCCGCGACGCTGAAGGAGCTGGCGGAGGCCTATGACGCCGCCGCCTTCAAGGCGCCGCTCGTCCTCGGCCATCCGGCGGACGGCGCGCCGGCCTATGGCTGGATCGAGAAGCTGACCGTCGACGGCGACGATCTCTACGGCGAGGCCGGCGAGGTCGCCCCCGATCTCGCCGAGGCCGTGAGGGCCGGGCGCTATCGCAACGTCTCGATCTCCTACTGGCCGAAGGGCCACGCGCAGAGCCCCAAGACCGCCGCCGCCGCGCTCCGGCATGTCGGCGTCCTCGGCGCGCAGGCGCCGGCGATCAAGGGCCTGACCCCGCTGGCGCTCGCCGCCGAGCTGAGCGACGGGCTCGGCGATGCGGCGGGCGTGGTGGAGCTCGGCTCGATGCGGGAGCGGGAGGGATGGCTGAGCCTCCGCGCCTTCGCCCGCGGCGTCCGCGAATGGATCATCCAGTCCGCCGGCGCCGAGGAGGCCGACCGCGTCGCGCCCTCCTGGCTGATCGACGATTTCGGGCGCGCCGCCGAGGCCGACGAGCCCGACCCCCGCGCCCCCGCCTTCAGCGACCGCGAACCCCCTTTCAACGACCCTTCGAAGGAGACGCCCATGTCCGGCGCAGCCGCCCAGAAGACCGACGAGCAGAAGGCCGTCGAGCTGGCCGAGCGGGAGGCGAAGGTCGCCGCCCGCGAGGCGACGCTCGCCGCCGCCGAGCAGGCCGCCGCCAAGGCCGCGGAAGACGCCGCGAAGGCCGCCCGCAAGACCGAGGCGCTGGCCTTCGCCGACGCGCTGATCGCGAAGGGCGTCCTCGCCCCGGCGGGCCGCGAGGTGATCGCCGACGTCCACGGCCGGCTCGCCGCGGCGGAGGCCCCGCTCGAATTCGCGGACGGGACGAAGAAGCCCGCGCTCGACGCCTTCAGGGGGCTCTTCGAGGGCAAGGCGCCGCTGATCTCGCTGAGCGAGCTCTCGAAGGATGACGGCTCGACCGTCGACCTCGCCGCGGCCGACGAGGAGGCGGACCGCGTCCTCATGAATTCCGGCCACAAGAAGAAGGAGGGCTGATCATGGTCTCAAAGGTTTCCGAGAGCTTCGACCCGAACGGCCTCCTCGGCGGGGATTTCCCGCGGCAGGCCCGCGTCGTCACGCTCGCCTCCTCCGCGGCGCTCGTCGCAGGGGCCGTGCTCGGGCGGATCACGTTGGGCGGCAAGTATCTGCTGAGCGCCTCGGGCGCGTCCGACGGCTCGCAGACGCCCACGGCGGTGCTGGCCGAGGCCGCCGACGCCTCGGGCGGCGACGTGCAGGCGCTCGTCTATTTCTCCGGGGCCTTCGCCGATTCCGCGCTGAGCTTCGGGACCGGCCACACCGCCGCGAGCGTCGAGACCGCCTGGCGCGCAGCGCAGGCCCCGCTCTTCGTCGTCGACCGCACCGCACTCTGAGAGGCGATCATGAACACCTTCACCTCCGCCACGCTGATCCGGGTCCTCGCGGGCCTGGACATGCCGCAGACCTTCCTCCTTGACGGGTTCTTCCCCGACATCGCGCTTTTCGACGACGAGAAGGTCTATTTCGACAGGCTGGAGCGCGCGCTCGGCCTCGCGCCCTTCGTCTCCCCGCTCGCGCGCGGGATGGCGACCGCGGCCCGTGGCTTCCAGACCGACAGCTTCACGCCCGCCTACGTCAAGCCGAAGAACGAGGTGACGCCCAACCGCGTGCTGAAGCGCCGGCCGGGCGAGGCGCTCGGCGGCGCGATGTCGGCGCAGGCGCGGCGCGACGCGATCATCGCCGACCTCCTGCTCGAGCAGATGCAGAAGATCCGGCGCCGGAAGGAATGGATGGCCTCCAGCGTCCTCCGCACCGGCGCGGTCACCGTCGCGGGCGAGAACTTCCCGGCGGTCACGGTCGATTTCGGCCGGGCCGCCGGCCACACCATCACGCTCACCTCCGGCGCGCGCTGGGGCGAGGCCGGGGTCGAGCCGCTCGACGACATCGAGGCCTGGGCGGACACGGTCGCCATCGCCTCGGGCGCCGCCGCGCAGACGGTGGTGATGGACCCGAAGGCCTGGGCGCTCGCCCGCAAGAGCCCGCGGATGGACAAGCAGCTCGACTTTCGCCGGGTGATGGGCGGCGAGGTGCAGACCGGCCCGCTCGCCCGCGGGCAGGAGCGCTGGGGCCAGTATGTCGGCTCGGTCGGCCAGTTCGACTTCCACGTCTATTCCCAGCCCTTCGTGGACGAAGCGGGGAGCGCCGGCAACATGATGCCGGACCACACCGTCATCCTCGGCGCGATGGGCGCGGAATCGGGCGTCGCCGGATACCAGGCGCAGGGCGCGATCATGGACCCGCGCGCCGGCTACCAGGCCGTCGAGATGTGGCCCAAGAACTGGATCGACGAGGACCCGGCGACCGAGTGGGTGATGACCCAGAGCGCGCCCCTCGTGATCCCGGCCCGGCCCAACGCCTCCTTCTGCGCCACGGTGCGGTGATGGCCGGCCCCGACCTCAAGCCCGGGATGATCCCGGTCGTCGCCGTCGTCACGCTGGTGACGGCGGCGGGGCCGGTCGAGCCCGGCGGGATCGCCGAGGTGACGGAGGCGGAGGCGCCCTCGCTGATCGCGCGCGGCTTCGCCAAGGCGGCGCCCGACGCCATCGATGCGGCGTCCGCGGCCATCGCCGCGAGGGTGGAAGCCGAGCGGATCGCCGCCGAAGCCGCCGCGCGGCTGGAGGCCGAGCTGGCCGCCGAGGCCGCGAAGAATGCCCCCCCGAGCGAGCAGGGCGGGGACGCGAGCGCTTCGGGCTCCGTCCCCGCGCCGTCCCCCGCGCCGGTCGGGGAGCCTGCGCCAAAGCCTGCAGGCAAGTCGAAGGCGGCGAAGGGCGGCAAGGCCGATGGCTGAGCGCGTCGCGAGCGAGAGCGACGCCCGGACCGTGAACAACGCGGTCCGCCACGCCTATCGCGTCCTCTCCGAGGAGGAGAAGGCGCGGATGGTCGCGCTGAAGGATTCCGGCGCGCGGTTCCTCGCGCTGATCGACGAGGCGCAGAAGGCGGGCGCCGGCGGGCGCGAGTGTTCGCTCGCCCGGACGAAGACCGAAGAGGCCGTCATGTGGGCGGTCAAGGGTCTGACGGGCTGAGCCGGTGGACCCGCGCTTCACGATCACCGAACGGGGCGAGGCCTTCGGAGAGCTCGTCGACCGGCTGATCGACGAGGCGCGGGGACTTGGGCTCACGGACGACGACATCGCCACGGTCCTCGAAGACAGGGCCGGGCGCGAGCGGAGGCGGGTGGACGAGGGTGTGACCGGTTCCAAGCGGGCAGGCCGGGAGAGTGGCGTGAAGTCCCGCTGAGAATTCCCGTCGCGCGAAAGGCGCGGGAAGCCGGGAGCCGGGGGCGCGCCCGAGCGAGTAGAGAAGCCGCCCCCCGAGATGAGGAGACGAGCCCGTGACCTACGCCACCGAGTCCGACCTCCGCGCCGCGTTCTCCGAACGCGAGCTGACGGACGTCGCCGACCGGGACGGCGACGGGTTCGCCGACGCGCACGTGATCGCGCTCGCGCTCGCCCGCGCCGACGGGATCGTCGACAGCTATCTCCGCTCCCGCTTCGCGCTGCCGCTGGCCGAGACGCCCGACCTCGTGCGCGAATGCGCGCTCGCCATCGCCCGGCACATCCTCGCGAAGGACCACCCGACCGACCGGATCAAGGACGATTACGAGCGGGCGCTCGGCTGGCTGAAGGAGATCCGCGAGGGGAAGATGGATGTGGGCCTCACGCCCGCCGACGCGGCGGCGCCGGCGACCTCGGGCGGCCCGCAGATCGCCGGCGGGCGCCCGGTCTTCGACCGCGACAAGCTGGACGCCTGGTCGGGAACGGACGAATGAGCATCCGCGTCGCCCATCGCAGCGTCGGCATGCGCCGCGCCCGGCGCGTCCTCCGCCAGTTGGAGGCGCTCGGGCAGGACCCGTCCGAGCTGTTGAGTGAGATCGGGCAAACGCTGGTCGACAGCGCGGAACGGCGCATCAACCGGACCAACGTCGGGCCGGACGGGAAGAGCTGGCCGGTTTCGCGTCGAGCTGCGTTCAAGGGCGGCCCGACGCAATACGACTCCGGCGATCTGTCGAGGTCCCTTCTGTACCGGGTGCTGCCGGACGCGCTGGAGATGGGCTCGCCGCTCCTCATCGCCGCGCAGCGCCAGTTCGGCGGGACGATCCTGCCGAAGCGCGGGCGCTTCCTCGTCTTCAGGGGGCTCGACGAGGCGGGCGAGGAGCGGCTCTTCTTCGCGCGCAAGGTCGCCCAGCCGGCGCGGCCCTATCTCGGGGTCTCCGACGACGACGCCGAGGAGATCGGCGCGCTCTCGGCCGAGTTCCTCGACGCGATCATGCGCCCCGGGCCGGGCGAGAGCGACGGAGCCGGCGCGTGAGCGGCTGGCTCGACAACGCCGCCGCGCCGTTCGCCGGGGCCGACCCGGCCGGCGCGCTGGAGGCGGCGCTGCTGGCGCGGCTCCGCGACGGGTTCGGCTGGGCCGGGCCGCGCCGGGCGCTCAGGAACGTCGACCCGATCGAGACGCCGTTCGACGCCGAGACGCCCGGCGCGATCCGCGTCGCGCCGCCGGCGCTCTACCTCGCGCCGCTGACGATGCGGCCGACCGAGTTCCAGGGCGAGATCACGATCCGCTGGGCGGCCTATTGCGTCGCCGCCGGGGGCTCGTCCCGCTCCGCCGCCGCGGGCGGGCAGGACCCGTTCGGCATCGGCGCCTACGCCATCGCGATGCGCGCCGCGCTCCTCCTGCAGGACTGGCGCCCGCCGGTCGACGGCGCCGGCTCCCTCCGGGTGATCGGGGCCGAGAACCTCACCGGGCTCGCGCTCGCGAAGGAGAAGTTTTGCGTGATGGCGCTGACCTTCGAGACCGGGATCGCCTGCGCCGCCGAGAACCCGGAGGCCGCGCTCGCCGAGTTCCTGATCTTCCACGCCGACATCGACCTGCCGCCGCTGGCGGACCCCGCGCCGACCGAACTTCCCGCGGCTTCCGACGCCGCCATCCGAGTGGAGCTGCCCGAACGATGACCAACCACACCCATATCCGCGTCCGCCCGAAGCCGGGCCTGATCGTGCCGAAGCCGGACGGGACGCATCTCGCCGCCGAGGGCGAGACCGTCGCCGTCTCCGGATGGTGGCGCCGGCGCGAGGCCGAGGGCGCGGTCGAGATCGACTGGCCCGAGTCGCTGGCGGGAACGCCGCCGGAAGCGCCTTCGAAACCCGCTTCGAAGGCCGTTTCAAAGACCGAGAAAGGAGCCTGACATGGCGATTTCCTTCGAGCAGATCCCGGCGTCGCGGCGCGAGCCGGGCGTCTATATCGAGATCGACCCGAGCCTCGCCGTCCGCGGCCTGCAGGGGATGCCGCACCGCGCGCTGATCCTCGGGCAGAAGCTCAGCGGCGGCGCGGCGGCGGTCGCGACCCCGGTGCTGATCACCGACCCCGAGCAGGCGGCGACGGCGTTCGGCCGCGGCTCGATGCTCCACGCGATGTGCGTCGCCTTCCGCCGCGCCAACACCGCGACCGAGCTCTGGGCCGTCGCCTGCGCCGACGGCTCCGGCGCGGTCGCGGCGATCAAGTCGGTCACGATCTCGAAGATCTCCGGCGGGTCGGATTTCGCCGCCGGGACGCTCTCGCTCTGGGTCGGGGGGCGGCCGATCCGCGTCGGCGTTTCCGCCGCGGACGAGCCGGCGGACGTGGCGGCGCGGATCGTCGCCGCGGCGACCGACCCGATGCTGCCCGCGACGCTCGCGGTCGACGGGGTGGACGCCACGCAGGTCAACATCACCGCCCGGCACGCCGGCGCGGCGGGCTCGCTGATCGACGTGCGGGTGAACCGCAACGCCGACGAGACCCTCCCCGGCAACCTCGCCGTCGCCATCGCGACCGAGACCGCAGGCGCGACCGACCCGACCATCGCCGCGGCGCTGACCGCGGTCGAGGGCGAGTGGTGGACGGAGATCGTCACGCCCTGGCTCGACTCGGTGAATTACGGGCTCCTCGCCGGGTTCCTCGCCGACCGGTTCGACGCGATGGACGCGCGGGACGGGGTGGGCTTCGCGGTCCTCACCGGCACGGTCTCCGCGCTCGTCACCGGCGCGGCCTCCCGCAACTCGCCGCACGTCACGGTGCTGCCGCATCAGAACAGCCCGACGCCGACCTGGGAGGCCGCCGCCGCCTATGCGGGCGTCGCCGCGTTCCAGACCCAGATCGACCCGGCGCGGCAGCTCCGGACCCTGCCGCTGCCGGGCGTCCTCGCGCCCCATGTCTCCGACCGGTTCACGCCGGACGAGATGGACGCGCTGCTCAACAACGGGGTCTCATCGACCCGGGTGATCGGCGGCGAGGTCCGGCTCTGGCGCTGCGTCACGACCTACACCACCTCGCCGGCGGGGGCGGACGATCCGGCCTTCCTCGATCTCACGACGCTCACGCTCCTCGCCTTCCTCCGCTGGTCGGAGACGCAGCGCATCCTGCTCCGCTTCCCGCGGCACAAGCTGGCCAATGACGGGACGCGGTTCGGCCCCGGCCAGGCCATCGTCACGCCGGAGATCATGCGGGGCGAGCTGATCGCGCTCTACGCCGAATGGGAGGAGGCCGGGCTCGTCGAGAATTCCGACCTCTTCAAGGAGCTCTTGATCGTCGAGCGCGACGGCGGCGACCCGAACCGGCTCAACAGCCTGCAGACGCCGGACCTGATCAACAACTTCCGGGTCTTCGCCGCCCGCATCCAGTTCCGGCTCTGAGGAGGACCCGACATGGGACAGATTTTCGGCCGCGCCACGATCACCATCAACGGGCAGGTGATCAACTCCGCCCCTTCCGCCAGCCTCGACCCGGGCGGCGTCACCCGCGAGTCGGAGACCTCCGACCAGAAGACCTCCTACGTCGAGTCGCTCCGGCCGGCGATGGTCAAGTGCAAGGTCCCGCTCGGCCGGGGCGAGAGCCTCGCCCGGCTCAACGACGTCACGAACGCGACGATCCAGTTCCAGTGCGACACCGGCCAGACCTATGTGCTCGCCAACGCCTGGCGCGTGGGGACGCTGGAGCTGACCGGCGGGACGAACGCCGGCGTCGACCTCGAATTCCACGCCGACCGCGCCGTCGAGGTCGGCGTCTGATGCTGACGCGGGAGGTCACGCTCCACACCGGCCTCATGCTCGGCGAGGAGCGGCACCTCGTCGTCCGGTTCCGGGAGGAGACGCTCGGCGACGAGCTGGACGTGCTCGGTTCGGGCCTTCAGGACCTCCTCGCGCATCGCCGGATCATGATGCGCCGGGTGCTGGAGATCGGTCCGCTCAAGCCGCCGACCCATGAGGTGCTCGGCAAGCTCACCCGCACCGACTGGGATCTGATCGAGCGGGCGATGGCGGCGCTCGACGCGGAGATCGCCGCGGCGGCCGGGCTGATCGCGCCGCCGCAGGCGGCGGAGGGCGACGGGGGGCGAGGCGAGCCCGGCGGAGCGGCGCCGGGCGATGCTTGACCTCGTGCAGGACCTCTCGAAGCTCACCGGCTGGAGCCGGGCCGAGGTGCTGGGCCTCGGCCTGACCGAGGTCGCGCGCATCACCGAGCGGGCGGGCGAGCGCCGGCGGAAGGCGGGCGCATGACCCGCTCGCTCGTCGCCCGCTTCGTGCTCGACCTCCGGGGCAATCTCGAAGGCACGGCCCGCCGCTTCGGGCGCGCCTTCGAGCGGCTCGGCCGCGACGGCGACCGGGAGCTGGGGCGCGTGGGGCGAGCGGCGGCGGAGCTGGACCGGCGGCTGAACCGGGGGCTGGTGCGGGGTTTCACCGCGGTCGGCGTGGGCGCGGGCGTCGGGATCGGTGTCGCGCTCCGGCATCTCGGCACGATGGAGGAGCGGCTGGAGCGGATCGGCGCGGTCGTCGGAAGGACGCGCGAAGAGATGATCGGGATCATGGGCGAGATCCGCGACATCGCGGGCGATGCGAAGATCCGTGTCGATGCGGACGAGATCGTCGCCGCCATGGAGCAGTTCCAGGACCTGACAGGCGAGTTCGACTTCGCCAACGGCTTCAAGCGCGAGCTGGCGCAGGTGATCAAGGCAAGCGGTCTCGGCGGTGAGCAGGTCGGAGTCATCGCCGCGGAACTATTCGAGAAGTTCGGGTTTCAGACCGGCGAAGAGATGATGCGGGCGTTCGACACGCTGCTGCGGCAAGGCGATCTGGCGAAGGTGCCGATGCACCTGCTCGGGAACGAACTGCCGGCGATCCTCGGGGCGCACGCCGCGTTCGGGCGAAGCGGGATCGGCGGACTCGCCGAAGCAGCCGCCATTTTCCAGACCTTCCGGATGGGCGGCAAGAGCGCGCCGCAGGCGACGACGATCATGGAATCGGTGGGTCGGACCTTCACCGACAATGTGAAACTGAAGGAGATGGAGAAGGCCGGCATCCGCGTCCGCGACGAGAAGGGCGACCTCCTTCAGTTCTCGGAGCTGATCAAGAACGCGATTATCGCCACGAAGGGCGACGCGATCGAGCTGGGAAAATACTTCGACGCCGAGGGCGCCAAGGGCATGGGCTCCATCGGGAAAGTGTGGCGCGAGACCGGCGGGTTTGGGTTGCTCGACGAGCTGATGGCGATCCGGGGCGACGGCGCCGAGGTCGAGGCGCGGGCCGAGCGGCTGGCGGGGACGCTCAATTCCTCGGTCACGGGTCTCACCAACGCCGCCGCGGACGCGGTCGAGCAGGCGCTTCTCGGGCCGCTGACGAGCCTGACCGATTCGCTGAACGCCCTGCACGAGAAGGGCGTGAAGTTCACGCTCGACGACGCGCTGAATGTCGCGATGGGCGGGGCGGTCGCGGTCGGCGGCGCGAAGCTGACTCTCGGGATGCTTCGCATGCTCTCTGGCGGCGGAGGCAAGGGGGCTCCGGGAGGCGGGAGCGTCGGCGGCGGCAAGCTGGACAGCTTGGCGACGACGCCGGTCTGGGTGATGAACTGGCCCGCCGGCTTCGGGGCGGGCGGGATCGGCGCCGATGGCCGGGGCGGCAGGGGCAAAGGCAAGGGCGCCGGGTGGTTTGGCGAGCTCATGGGTTTCGCCGGCCCGACCTTTCGTCTCGGGATGCTGGGGCTGGGTGTCGGCGCCGCCTCGGGCGGCGTGCAGCAGGGCGACGCCGTGATCGAAGGCCTCATACTGGACCGGCTGGAAGAGGCTCGGCGGGACAAGGACGAGTTCTTCGCGCGCCGTCGCGCCCAGCTCGAAGCCGGCGGCTCCGCGCTCTCCGGCGCATTCGACATCGGGCGCGACCCCCGCATGGACGTGCTGATCGAGGAGATGCGGGACAACACCGAGGAGACCGCGGCGATGGCGCGCCGGCTGGAGCGCGCAATCATCGCGCTCGGCGGCAAGCTCGCGCCGCGCTCTCTTCCGCTTGGCCCCGACCCGCGCACGGGCCGCATGATGGTCGGGCCGCAATGAGCTGGCGGCTCGATCTCCGCCCGGCCTCGTTCCGGGGCGTCGGCTTCGAGGTGCGGAGCCATTCCGCGCGCGGCGGGCGGCGCGGGGCGCACCATGTCTATCCGCTTCGCGACCGCGGCTGGGTCGAGGATCTCGGGCTCCAGGACGACGGGCTGAGCTTCGACGCCTATGTGATCGGCGACGATTACATGGCCCGCCGCGACGCGCTGATCGAAGCGCTGAAGGCGCCCGGCGCCGGCGACCTGATCCACCCGTATCTCGGCCGGCTCCGCGTCGTCGTGGACCCGGCCGGGGGCTGGACGATCTCCGAGTCGGCGCGGGCCGGGCGGCAGGCGACCTTCTCCCTCAACTTCCTCGACGCGGACGATCTCGGCTCGGCGCCCGGCGGCGCGGCGGACGGCCCGGCGGCCACGGCCGAGGCGGCGTCCGCGATGGAGGCGGGGGCGGTCGACCTCTTCGGCCTCCGGATCGACCTCTCCGGCCCGGAGGCGCTGATCGCGGATGCGCAGGCGCGGGTCGACCAGGCCTTCTCCGCGCTCGACGGCGCGCGGAAGATCGCGGCGCGGGTCCGGGGGATCGCCGCCGGGGGCGTCGGCCTCGTCGCGGGGGCGCTGGGCCGGGCGCAGGGCATCGCCTTCGAATTCCTCGCGGTCGGCGACTCGGCGCGGGCCGTCGCCGCGCTCTTCACCGGGCTGGCCGAGGGGATCGGCGGGCGGAGTTCGGCCCGGCCCGTCTCGCTCCCCGGCGCCCGGCCCCCGGCGCGCCCGCCGCGCCGGCGCCGCGCCCCGGCCGAGGCCGCCGCAATCGCCGCCGCGCTCCGCCCGATCCTCGACGCCCCGGCCCCGCCCGCCGCGCTCGCCCCCGCCCGGATCGCCGCCAACCGCGCGGAGATCGCCGCGGCGTTCGAGGCGGCGCTGATCGGCGAGCTGGCCCGCGCGACGGTCGAGGCGCCCTACGCCAGCCACGGCGAGGCCATCGCCGCGATGAAGGGCCTCGACGCGCGCATCGAGACCGCGATCCGGCGCGAGGCCTCGCGACCCGCCGCCTCCGGAGGGCCGGACGATTCGCATCTGGCGCGCCTGACCGACCTTCGCGCCGTCGCCCGCGCCGCGCTGATCGAGACCGCCGCCGCGCTCGCCCCCATCGCCCGGGTCGAGACGGGCGAGAGCCTGCCGGCGCTGGCGCTCGCCTGGCGCATCGGGGGCGGGATCGGCGGCGAGGCGGACCTCCTCGCCCGCAACCGCATCGCGCACCCGCTCTGGTCGCCGGCGGCGGTGGACGTGAGGGGCGCCGATGTCTGAGGTGACGCTCCGGATCGGCGAGACGGACTGGCGCGGCTGGACCGGCGTCGCGATCTCCCGCGCGCTCGAGGAGGTCGCGGGGCGCTTCGAGCTCGACGTGACGGACCGCTGGCCGGACGGCCGGGCCGCGGGAACGGGGGGCGGCCCCGCGCCGCGGCCGATCCGGCCCTTCGAGCCCTGCCTCCTCCTGATCGACGGCGAGCCGGTGATCCGCGGCGTGATCGACGAGGCGGCGCCGAGCTACGACGCGAACAGCCATACGATCCGCGTCTCGGGCCGGAGCCTGACCGGGCAGCTCGTGGACTGCTCGACCGAGATTTCCGGCGGGCAGCTCCGGGGCCAGAGCCTCGCCGGAATCGCGCGCAAGGTGGCCGAGCCCTTCGGGATCGAGGTGGTGGACCTGGCGGAGGCGGACGAGCCCTTCCCGCGGGTGCAGATCGAGCCCGGCGAATCGGCCCATGACGTGCTGGAGCGGCTCGCCCGGCAGCGCGGCGTGTTCCTGACCGACGACGCGGAGGGGCGGCTGGTGATCCGCCGCCGCTCCGACGCGCTGCAGGGGCGGCTCACGCTCGGCGGCAACGTGCTCGCGGCCTCGGGCCGGCTCGACGGGTCCGCGCAGTTCTCCTCCTACCGGGTGCGGGGCCAGCAGGAGGGCTCCGACGAGGCGGAGGCGTCCGCTTCGGCGCGGGTCTCGGGCCGGGCGGCGGACGCCTCGGTGCCGATCCACCGGCCGCTCGTCCTCCTTTCCGAGATGCAGGGCGCCGCGGCGCGGCTGAAGGAGCGGGCGGAGTTCGAGGCGGCGCTCCGGCGCGGGCGCGGGCGGCGCTGGACCTACACGCTGCAGGGCTGGCGGCGGCCTGACGGCGCGCTCTGGACCGTGGCGGAGGAGGTCGAGATCGACGACGCGTTCATGGGCTTCGACGCCGAGCGGCTGCTGGCGACGGAGGTGCGGTTCCGGCTCGACGCCGCCGGCGAGATCACGGAGCTGACCGTCTCCCCGCCCGAGGGCTACGACCTGATCGCCGAGCGCGAGACGGTTTCGGGGCGGGAGGAGGCCGCCGGCTGGAAGGCGCCGACAATACCCGACTCGGTGGTTCTGGAATGACCCCGCTCGCCCGCCTCTCCCGCCGGCTGCAGCTGATGGTCGGGCGCTGCGTGATCCGCGCCGTCGAGGCTTCGGGCGGCCGCATCCTGTTGACCGTCGACGCGCTCGACGACGAGGCTGCCGACCGGGTGGAGCTGGCCGAGCCCTGGGGGCTGACCTCCGCGCCGCTGCCGGGCGCCGAGGCCGTCTCGCTCTCGATCATGGGCGAGCGCGGGCATCGCGTCGCGCTCTCGCTCGGCGACCGGCGGCACCGGCCGCGCGACCTGGAGCCGGGGGAGACCTCGCTCTTCGACGACACCGGCAACCGGATCGACATCCTCCGGGACCGCATCCGGATCACGGCGCCGCAGCGGCTGGAGATCGTGACGCCGCTGGCGACGATCAACGGCGACGCGATCTCCACGGTCGGCGACCGGGTGCAGGTCGGCGCGGGCTCCTCCGCCGGGCTCTGGCCGCTGGTCGAGGGCGTGGGGGACGACGCATGAGGACGGGCTCATGACCGACCTCGCGCTCGGCTGGGACCATGCGGCGCAGGCCGGCGATCTCCTCATCGAGGGCGGCGATCTCGCGCTCGACCGCGGGCTCGGGAGCCTCGCGCTCATGAGCGTGATGACGGACGCGCGCGCGCTCCCGGCCCAGCTCGATGTCGAGACGGACGATCTCCGGGGCTGGTGGGGCGACGCGGTGGAGGGGCGCCCGCTCGGCGGTCTGCTCTGGACGCTGGAGCGCGCCAAGACGACCGAGGAGAACCGTCGCCGCGCCGCCGACTTCGCCGCCGGGTCGCTCGCCTGGATGGTCGCGGACGGGATCGCCGGCCGGGTCGAGGCCGAGGCCGCGCGGATCGACGGCGCCGGCTCGGGCGCGACGCTGCGGCTCGACATCCGGATCGTCCGGGCCGGGCGCCCCGACCTCACCTATGACCTGCTCTGGAGGGCGATGGCGTGACCTATGAGCGGCCGACCCTGACCGAGATCGACGCGCGGGTGCGCGCCGACATCGAGGCGACGATGACCGACGTGCCCATCGTCCGGCGCGGCTCCGTGCTGGCGGCGCTGGCGCGCGGGCTGGCGGGGGCGAGCCATGCGCTCCACGGCCATGTCGGCTGGGTTTTCCGGCAGATCTTCCCCGACACCGCGGACCCGGCCCAGCTGGAGCGGCAGGCCGGCTTCTACGGGCTCGGCCGCGCCGAGCCGGCGCCGGCGACCGGGGCGGCGGCGATCACCGGAACGGCGGGCGCGATCCTCCCCGCCGGGGCGCTGCTCGGCTCCGAGGACGGGCTCGAATTCCGGGTCACGGCGGCGGCGACCATCGGCGGCGGCGGCGCGGCCGAGGCCCCGGTCGAGGCGGCGGCGGACGGGGCGGCGGGGAACCTTTCGGCCGGCGCGCGGCTCGTGCTCCTCGCCCCGGTCGCCGGGATCGAGGGCGAGGCGGAGGTGGCGGCGCCCGGGCTCGCCGGCGGGGCCGACGCCGAATCCGACGCGCGGCTGCTCGACCGGCTCCTCCTCCGGCTCCGCCGCCCGCCGCATGGCGGCGCGGCGCATGACTACGTGCAATGGGCGCTGGAGGTTCCGGGCGTCACGCGGGTCTGGCCCGTCTCCGAGAGCGTCGGGGCGGTGACCGTCCGCTTCGCGGTGGACGGCGCGCCGCACGGCCCGGCCCCGAATTCCGGGGAGATCGCGGCGGTGCAGGCTTACATCGACGCGCGCCGACCGGTGACCGCCGAGGTGACCGCTCTCGCCCCGGTCCTCCTACCGGTAGACGTGACGCTGAGCGTGACGCCGGACACGACGGCGGTGCGGGCGGCGGTGGTCGCCGGGCTGGAGGCGCTCTTCGCGCGGGAGGGCGCGCCGGGCGCGACGATCCTCCTCAGCCATGTCCGCGAGGCGGTCAGCCTCTCCATCGGCGAGACCGACCACGTCGTCGCGGCGCCGGCGGCGGACGTGGAGCCGGGGCCGGGCGAGATGCCGGTGCTCGGAACGGTCACCTTTACATGACCGCGCTCCGCCCCATCGCCGCCTACGCCGAGGCGCTCGCGAAGCTCATGCCGCGCGGCCGGGTCTGGCCCGAGGCCGGGGGGCGCGTCTGGGGCGAGCTGACGGCGGCGCTGGCGGCCGAGCTGCGGCGGCTCGACGCGCGGACGCTGAAGCTCCTCGACGAGGCGGACGCCCGCACGACGACGGAGGGGCTCGAGGACTGGGAGCGGGTGCTCGGCCTCCCCGACGATTGCGCGCCGGCGCTCCAGTCCATCGCCGAGCGGCGCGACGCCGTGGTCGCGCTCCTCCGGTCCGAGGGCGGGGCGAGCCCGGGATATTTCATCGGGCTGGCGGCGGCGCTCGGGCACGAGATCGCGATCACCGAGCACCGGCCGTTCCGCTGCGGGCTCTCGCCCGCCGGGCATCAGGAAGCGCCGCGGCCTGTCGGCTCGCCGCTGATGCGTTTCGTCTGGCGGGTGACGGTCGCCAACCGGCGGCTTGTCCGGTTCCGGGCCGGCTTCGGCGGCGCCCGCGCGGGGCGCGACAAGCTCGTTTCAATCGATCTCGCAACCGCCCTCGAATGCCTCTTCGAAAGGCTGAAGCCGGCGCAGACCCGGCTCGTCTTCGACTATGCGCCGCCCACGGAGCGCGACTTCTCGGGCGATTTCAATTTCGACTTCGGAGGATAGGATGCAGTTTCGCTGGCCCTTCAACGTATCGACCGGGCTGCCCGGCGACGAGACCACGCCCTGGACGAACGGGAACCCGGCGCTCGGGATCGAGGGATCGATCCCCCCGGCCGAGGCGCTCAACGATCCGCAGGCGGAGATCGCTCACGCCATCGACTTCTTCCTCGGCGACGGGAGCTTCGGCTCCGGGCAGGACGCCGGCGACCTGGAGCAGCTGCGCAAGGCGATCCAGCAGTCCGTCAAGGGCGAGGTCCGCACGTTCCGGCACCTCGACGATTCGAACGTCACGGTGCCCTTCGCCGCCGGGCTGAGCATCGCGACCGCGCCGGTGACCCATACGTTCGTCTACAACAAGGCGTTTCCCGGTCGCGCGACGCAGGTGCGCGGGTTCTGGGCGGCGAACGTGACGATCAACAACCTCGGCTCGACGCAGGCCTTCGTCGCCCTCGGGCTGACCAACACGGCCGGCGCGCTCCAGTTCTCCAACGATCCGGTGATCGGCGGCTTCACCAACAGCGGGCCTTTCATCACGACCGTGGCGAGCTGCTTCAGCTTCGCGCTCGGCTCGGCCGAGGCGTCGAGGACGCTCCAGCTCCGGTGTCACTTCACGGCGGCGACGACCGGCACGGGCGGCAGCGCCGTCGTGGACGATCTCAGCCTCTTCCTTACGGAGACCACCGATGACTGACCGGACGCATTTCATCGCCGCGGCCGTCGCCGCCGGCCACCCGATCTCCGTGATCCGCGGCGAGACGGTCGAATGGGCGGGCGCCGCGCCCGACGCGCCGACGCTCGCCGCCATCGAGTCCGACGCGCTGAAGCGCCGGCTGAAGGACCGGCTCGGCGCGCTGCGCTACGCGCGGGAGACCGGCGGGATCACTGTCGGCGGCGTGCCGGTGCGGACGGACGAGCGCTCGATCATGCTGATCGACAACGCCCTCCGCCGCGCGACCTTCCCGATCACCTTCAAGAGCGCCGACGACGCCTTCATCTCGCTCGACGAGGCGACGCTGCAGGCGGTGGTGGACGCCGCGACGGCGCACATGCAGGCCTGTTTCGCGGCGGAGGGCGCCGTCTACGCGATGATCGAGGCCGGGACGGTGGCGGACGACGCGGCGCTCGACTCCGCCTGGGCGGCGACGCTGGCATGAGCGCCGCGATCTCCCCTCCGGTTCACGAGACGCCGGCGCGCTGGCCGGTCGAGGAGGCGCCGGCCGACTGGCCGCGGGAGGCGTCGTGAGGCAGCTCATGATCCACCGGCACGATGCGCTCTTCCTTCGCGTCCCGGTCCTCTCCGGCCCGACCGGCGAGCGGGTGGCGCTCGACGGGCTGACCGCGCTGGCCTCGCCGGGGCCGGGCGGCGGAGAGCCTGTCGCCGCCATCGTTTCGCCGGCCGCGCCGGCGGACCTCTTCTCTCTCGCCTGGCCCGCGGGCGCGCTCGACGGCGCGGACCGCTGGGCGATCCTCGTCCGGATGGTCCGCGGCGCCCGCGCCCATACCGACCAGATCGCGAGCCTGCGGGTGGACCCGACGCCTTTCGCCGCCATCGCCCTCGGGAGCGATTTCTCCCTCGACTTCTCCCTCGATTTCGGAGGCTGACCGCATGCCCCAGCTCACCCGCGCCGCGCTCGCGACCCAGATCGCAACGCTCCTCGCCACCAACGGCGCCGGGGCGATCTCCGCCGCCGACGTCCGGCAGGTCGACGGCGACCTGCTCGACAGCCTCGCCCTTCTCGCGCCGGAGATCGCGACGACGGCGCTGACCGCCTACACCCTCGCGCTCGCCGATGCGGGGCGGATCGTCGAGGCGACCGCCGCCGATCCGGTGACCGTGACAATCCCGGCCGAGGCCTCCGTCGCCTTCCCGGTCGGCTCGATCATCCAGCTCGTGCAGGCGGGCGCCGGGGCGCTGACCGTCGAGGCCGCCGCCGGCGTGCTCCTCAACGGCGTGGACGGCGGCGCAGCGACGCTCGACGCGCAATGGTCCGGCGCGGCGCTCTACAAGCGCGGGGCGGACGCGTGGGCGATCCAGGGCGCGCACGGGGGCGTCGCATGAGCCTGATGCTGGCGCGGGCGGGGGCGATGGCGGCGGGTGCGGGGGGGGTCGCCTTCGCCTCTGTCGAGGCGCTGCGCACCGACCTCACGTTGTCGGGCGTGCAGGCCGGGCAGTTGACCAAGACCTTCGGCGTAGACGCTCCCCCGACCGGGGTGAACGTGACATCGACGCTGGTGACGGTGACGCCCTCCTTCGCCGATCTCTACCTGACCGGCTGGGATTTCGGCGGGCGGGCGTTGACCGTGCAGGCGTCCGCCTCGGTCATCACCGAGAATTGCCTTTTCGAGAGCCCCGGTTTCGGGGGGGCGTATTTCGATTTTGTAGATGTTTACGGCGGCGGCTCCTACGGGGCGCGGTATTGCACCTATAGGGGGCACCCGGCGCACCCGGCGCTCACCAAGGCCGTGAAGTGGCGGGCGAGCTCGATCACGCTCGGGATCACGGAGCGCAATCGGTATCTTGAGATGCCGAACGATTGTTACAAACCCAATTCTTCTGAGCAGATCAGGTGGTGCTATTTCGGGTTCCTGAAGCACGTCCCGGCGGGGACTGTGGAGTGGAGCAGCCTGACGACCTATGCGGCGGGGGACATCGCGCTCGACGGGTCGGGCAACGTCTTCATGTCGCTGGTTGACAGCAACCTCGACAATGCGCTTCCGGCCTATGACCCCGGAGGCTCGCTGACCGATTTCTGGCGAGGGCTCACGCCGCACGGGGACAATATTACGGTCGACGTGGCGAGCAATGTAGCGATCACCTCCTGCCTGATCGACAACACGACGGAGCCGCCCGAGACGGTTCCCGATGCGACGGCGGGCGAATACAATCCACTCGGGCTGAACAACGCCCTGCGCATAAAGCGGAACACTCCTGACTCATCGCCATTCGGAGCGGTGATGATCCGCAACTGCGCGACCTATCGGAGCGCTCTCGACACCGGCAGCGCGGCGATGGAAGTAGCCGACGGGGGGAAGGCGGGCTTCAACGGCCCGATCCGGTTCCTGAACAACTGGCTCTCGCCGGGCAGCGGCGGAGACTATGTATTCACCGGCCCCGAGATCGACGAGTTCTCCGGCAATGTGGACTACACGACCGGCGATCCGATCAGCATCACGACCCGAACGCTCGCCCCGCCCGTGAACACGGTCGCGCCGGCGATCACCGGAACCGCCGCGGTCGGCGAGGATCTGACCGTCTCGAACGGGACGTGGACGGGGCAGCCGATCCCGGCCTTCACCTATCAGTGGACCAGCGACGGCGAGCCCATCGACGGGGCGACCGCCTCCGCCTTCACGATCACCGAGAGCGAGCTCGACACGACCGTCGCCTGCACGGTGACGGGCGCGAACACGCAGGGCGCGGCCAGCGCCGCAGCGGCGGGGGTGGAGGTGGTGGCGGTCACAACCTCCTTCGGCGCGGAAACCGTCACCGGGACGCCGACCGCGACCAACGCGCCGGCCTCCCGACAAGTCGCGGTGATCGGCGACAGCCGGGCCGGGACGCAGCAGTCCGGGTCAACGGGGATGGAAATCCTTTCGCCGGTCGGTCATCTGCTTTGGCACAAATTAAACTGGAATTTCAGCGTCGGAGGATCGACGATCAACCACGCGGTAGTGACTCAGGCTCCGGCGGCGGTCGCTTCCGGCGCCAAGGTGTTTTTCGTCCTGACCGGGACGAACGGCGCGGGCGCAGGGGCGGGGACGGAGCTTGAAAACCGTCAAGCTCAGACGCTTGCGCTGCTCGCCGCTCTCGACGTTGTGGATGGGATCATATTCCTCTGCAACGAGATACCGGGGCAGACAGGCGCTTATCCGTCTGGCTCGCCGCAGGACAAGATCGATCATCATGCGTGGATCAACGGCCTTACGACTGCGAGCGCGTCCCTGGTCAACGCTCAATTGGTGATCGTGAACACATGGGATGCAGTCGCGGACCCGGCGACGGGGCTTCCGCTGGTCGAAGGGAAGCCGGGCCTGACCGTCTCCCTCAGGGAAGCCGAGACGTCGGACGGGTTGCACCCCTCCACATGGGGCTCTGAGCGCATCGCGAAGGCGTTCTTCGAGGCGGCGACAGCACATTTCGCCGGGCCGTGCGTGGACTACGCCTCTCCCGACGTCGTGCTGCTGGACGGAACGACGGTCGATAATATTCCGGCATTCGGCGACTTCCCCGACGGATGGGTCAAATTCGGGGCCGCAAACGGCCTCGTCATGACGACGATTGGAACCGGAACCGGGACCGTCTTCACGGTCGAGAACACATCCGGCGGCGACCTTCAGATCGACGTGCGCAGGACCCTTTCGGCAGAGACGACGAATGCGGTGCTGCTGGTCGAATACGAGATCGAACCGAACCCTTCGGCGTCGCCGACGCCGGGCGCGACCGCCCTGAAAAGCGATCCTCAGATAACCCTTGTCGGCACCAGCGGAGGCGGATTCGACTTCGGAACCGGGGTGAACGACGCTGCCGAAACCGTCTATGCCCGGCGCTCCAACGCCGCTTCTGATCAGGATCGCCGTTTCGGCGGACGGCGGCGCACCTGCCTCCTGGTCGGGGCGACCGCGCTTAGCGGGACCGATCAGGTGAGACTTGTCCACCGCGTCCCGGCGGGCGGTCGGATCGTGTTCCATCGGGTCGATCTTTACGAGCGATGACACGCGGGCGCCTGCCGAGCGGCGCGGCGCTCTAGCCTGCCCCCTCCGGGGGGCCGGGCGGCGGCAACCGCCCGACCCACGGGGACGCCTGAGAGGCCCCCGCCGACCGTGAAGACTATCCGGCCGCCCGGCCCCCGAAGGGGCGGGCGGATCATGCAAGGCCCCGCCCTAATGCCCGATGAACGACGCCCCCTTCCCGCCCGCCCCGTCGCCCCCTGGGTCGGCGGCAAGAAGCTCCTCAGCCGCCGGCTCGCCGGCATCCTCGACCGGGTGGAGCACCGGACCTATTGCGAGGTTTTCGTCGGCATGGCCGGCGTCTTCCTCGCCCGCCGCCGGCAGCCGCCGGTCGAGGTGATCAACGACGCCTCGGCCGAAGTCGCGACCCTCTTCCGCATCCTGCAGCGCCATTACGTCGCCTTCCTCGACATGATGCGCTTCCAGCTCACCACCCGCGCCGAGTTCGAGCGCCTGGAGGCGGTAGACCCGGCGACGATGACCGACCTCGAACGCGCGGCCCGATTCCTCTACCTCCAGCGCACCGCGTTCGGCGGCAAGGTCTCTAAGCGCAACTTCGGCGTCTCGGCCGAGCGCCCCGGCCGCTTCAACCTGACGACGCTGGAGCCGATGCTGGAGGACCTCCACGCGCGGCTCGCCGGGGTCGTGATCGAGCGGCTCGACTTCGAGGAGTGCCTGCGCCGCTACGACCGGGCGGAGACGCTCTTCTACCTCGATCCGCCCTATTGGGGCTCGGAGCACATCTATGGGCGGGAGCTGTTTTCGAGGGCGGACTACGAGCGGCTCGAAGCGGCTTTAAGGGTGCTTAAAGGGCGCTTCGTGATGTCGATCAACGACCGCCCCGAGACCCGCGCCATGCTCGCCGGATTCGAGATCGAGACGGCGGAGGTGACCTACGGAATCAGCCGGTCGGTCGAGGCCAAGGGAGTGCGGCGAGGGGAGCTGATCGCGCGGAACTTCAGAATTTGAGTTGCTGCAAATATCCCTGGCAAACACTGCAAAAATCCGCGGCAGACTACATTCGGCGCCGCGCGGAGCGTCGCCGTCAGGGTCGCATGGCCGAAGAGGCCGGCGCCAAGCCCCGCCAGCATGGTTCCCG